>Ga0126305_10001104_pt1 | contig 11878 bp, 14 predicted proteins | sample Plot26_FD_92536 | JGI IMG/M metagenome (GOLD analysis project Ga0126305, IMG submission 92536) | Serpentine soil microbial communities from UC McLaughlin Reserve, CA, USA - Plot26 | ecosystem: Environmental > Terrestrial > Soil > Grasslands | place: USA: UC McLaughlin Reserve, Lake County... | reverse complement strand
GATCCGCGCTCCGCTCCTTGCCGGTCGCCAACCTCGTGTTCGACGAGCGCGGACAGCTACGGCAGCTGGTGAACGTCTACGTGGACGGCGTCGACGTCCGCGAGCACGACGGCATGGACACGCGGCTCGAAGGCCCCGAAGAGATCAGGCTCGTCGCCGCGATTGCGGGTGGTTAGAGAACGTAAAAGAGGGCGACGGTGTTGATCCCGAACAGCGCGGCGACGACGAGCGTGAGCCGCGTCAGGTTGCGCTCGACGATGTGCTGGCCGCCCTGTGAGGCGGGCGTGAAGCCCATGCCGCCGAAGCCCGTGTCGCGCCCGGAGTGCATGAGCACGAGCACGACCAGAATCACGGACAGGAGCACCTGAACGACCGGCAGGATGACGTCGAACACGGCCTCAGGATAGCGAGAGGGCTCAGTTGACAGCGTCGAGGACGGTGCGCACCAGATCCTGCGCGATCCTGTGCTTCGTCACGTACCCGGACGCGCCGGCGTCGTAGGCCTTCTTCACGTCCTCGGCGTACGAGGAGCCGGTGAGCACGACGACGGTGGTGGTGGGCGCCTCCGCGCGGATGCGCCTGCTCGCCTCGAACCCGTCCAAGACCGGCATGCTCAGATCCATGAGGACGACGTCGGGCTCGAGCTCCCCGGCGAGTCGCGTTGCCTCCTCCCCGTCATTGGCTCGGCCGGCGACCTCGATCTCGGACTCGATGCCGAGGATCGCCTCGAGGGCCTCGATGAAAAGCGGATCGTCGTCGGCGATGAGGACGCGAACAAATGAGGTCATGCGCTCGACCGCCGGATCTCGAGGCCGCTCGCGGCCCCGACGTGCTCGACCTGAAGCGTCGCGTGCTCGAGACCGAAGCGCTCATCGAGCATGCGCTCGAGCTCGAGGCGGATCCGGTGGCAGTCCGCGCCCGGCTCGACGAGCACGTGCGCGGAGAGAGCCGGAAAGCCGTCGGTCACCGTCCAGACGTGCAAGTCGTGCGTCTCGACGACCCCGTCGTGCTCCACGATCGCGCGCCCCACCTCGGCCGGCGGAGCGGAGGAGGGCGCACCCTCGAGGAAGATCCGTCCGGACTCCCGCAGGAGGGTGATGCTCGCACCGAACATGAGCCCGGCGACGAAGAGCGATGCGATCGGGTCGAAGCGGTTCCAGCCCGTGGTGAGGATCAGGACGCCCGCAAGGGCGGTGCCGACGAACGCGGCCAGATCGGTGGCGATATGCAGATAGGCGCCGCGCATGTTGAGGCTCTGCCGCTCCGCGCGGGCCATCAGCGCGAGGACGGCGAGGTTCACGACGATCCCGGCCACCGCCACCGCGGTCACGATCCCGGCCTCCACCTCGGGCGGCGAGATGAGCCGGCGAATCGCCGAGTAGACGATCAGGAGCCCGATCACCACGAGCGTGATCCCGTTCGCCTGCGCCGCGAGGATCTCCGCGCGCGCGAATCCGAACGTCCACCGGCCGCGGGCCGGCAGGGACGCTGCCCAGGCTGCGAAGAGAGCGAGCCCGAGCGCCGAGGCGTCGGTGAGCATGTGGCCGGCGTCCGCGAGCAGGGCGAGGGAGCTGGCCACGATCCCGAGCACGACCTCGGCGACCATGAATGCGAGGAGCAGCCCGAGCGACAGGGCGAGGATGCGACGGTCGGCGCGGGAATCGGCATGCATGTGCATATGACTCATTTTGGCGTCTCGCCTGCCAGAAGCTGCGCCACTCGCGCGGCCTGCTTGACGACGTCGTGCTCCTCGGCGATCGCCCGCGCCGCTGGATTCGGCCGCGGAAGCTCTGCGCCCGCGCGCAGGCCGGCAGCGATCGAGTCGACGCTGCCGGGATCGACGAGGACACCCGTCTCGGGAGTGAGGAGCTCGGCCGGTCCACCGATGCGCGTGGCGGCCACCGGACGCTCGCACGCGAGAGCCTCGAGCACCGCCTGGCCGAACGGCTCGATCAGACTCGGCTGGCAGACGACGTCGCTCGCCGCGATCAGATCCGCGACGCGGGAGTGGGAGACGCGACCCAGGAGAAGCACGCGGTCGCGGCCCTCGAGCTGGGTGCGGAGCGGACCGTCACCCGCGAACACGAGGCTCCCGCCGTCGAGCGTGGCGAAGGCATCCGCCAGGCGAACAACGTTCTTGCGCTCGTCGAGCGTCCCCACACAGAGGTAGAACGGCCCCTCACCCGCCCAGCCGAGCTCCTCGCGCAAGGGCCCCGGATCGCGGTGCCGGAAACGCGCGAGATCGACGCCCGAGTCGATGACGTGCACTTTGCCTTGGGCCTCCGGAATCTTCGCCTCGAGCTCGCTCCGGAGAAAATCGGACACGGCGATCACCGCGTCCGCTCGGCGCACCGCCGCTGCGGTCGCGGTCGCCACGCCCGGGATGGCGCCGACGTTGCGAACGTCGCGGCCGTGGGCGGTGAGAACCAGGTGCGCGCCGACCCGTCGCGCGGCGAAGGCCGCAGCCGCGCCCGCCGGGAAGAGGAAATGCGCGTAGACGACGTCGGGATGAAACCGGCGCGCCTCAGCGAGCGCGCGAGCCGCTAGGCCTCCGTACTTGGCCGGCGAGCCGCCCCTGTGGTCGATCACCACGCGTGAGACGTCGTTTCCGGCGCGCTCGAGCTCGTCTGCGAGCTGCTTTACGAAGACGCCGAGGTCGGGAGCCGAAGGGCCGGGATACATCTGAGAAACAAGCAAGACACGCATGTTGACTATTGTCGAAATGGCTCAGACGGGGGAGGCAAGCCGAAAACCCCGCTAAGGTCCAATTTATGGCGAAGGCTGCGGTTGTCGGCGTTGACGTTGCAGCGGTCGAGGAACACCTCGCACGCTACGTCGTATCGTGCCCCCTCTGCAAAGGGGTGGGCCAGCTCGGCGTCGCCCACAAAGAGTGCAAGATCATCTCCGGCGCTGATGCGAAGGACGGGATCTCGTCGCAGTCATCCTCTGCAAGCGCTGCGGCTATCTCATGACGCTGGCCGCCGACCAGATCCTCCCCAAGAAGTCCTCGGCCAAGCCCGGAGCGAAAGCCGCTGACCTCCCAGCAGGGAGGGCGGCCGCCCGGAGGCGGCCGCCCGCAATCGGTTAGGCCGCTTGCTTCACGCGGCGCGAGTCGCGCTCGAGCCGTTCCTCGGTCCGGGCACGCGCGTGGATGAGCTCCGGCGAGCCGAAGCGCTTCCGGGCCTCGGCGGTCCGGAATTCGCCCCAGAGCTCGTCGATGGTCTTCGAGAGGCCGGCGAGCTCGGCCGACGTCTCAGCATCTGATCCCTGAGCGAGTCTGTTCCACAGCTCGGCGCGTCGCGCGATCGCCTGGTCCAGCTCCTCACGGATCTCATTCGTTGTACGCACAAACTTCTTAACGAGGTTGCACGCACCGCCATTCCGCCGAAAAAGAGCCGGAGGCGGGACTCGAACCCACGACCTACCGCTTACAAGGCGGTTGCTCTACCAGCTGAGCTACTCCGGCGGGCGCGGCCAGCGTAGCTAATCGAAAACGGCGCGCTCCTGCTGGTGCTGGAGAACCTTGCGCTTCACGCGCTGCAGGGCGTTGTCGATCGTCTTCGTGTCACAGCCGAGGCCTTCGGCCATCTCCTCGTAGGAGTTGCCTTCGAGGTAGAGCCGGAGAGCGTCGCTCTCGAGCGGCGAGAGACCGGTGCCGAGGCAGAAGACGAGGCTCTGCAGTTCCTCGGTCGAGATGACGCACACGACGGGGTCGTCCACCCGCGGCCCCGGAAGCGCGTCGCCGAGAGCGCAGTCGCCGTCCTCCTGGCCCGCTGGCGTGTGGCTGAACGAGACGTACGTGTTCAGCGGCGCGTGCTTGAAGCGTGTCGCCGTCTTGATCGCCGTGATGATCTGGCGGGTGATGCAGAGCTCGGCGAAGCTCCGAAACGAGGTGTCCTTGTCGGAGCGGAAGTCGCGCACGGCTTTGTAGAGGCCGACGAGGCCTTCCTGGATGAGGTCATCCGACTCGCCGCCGGCGATGAAGTACGAGCTCGCCTTCAGGCGCACGAAGCCGGTGTAGCGGCGCAGCAGCGCATCCATCGCGCCTGAGTCTCCGTTCCTGGCACGAAGCACGAGCCGTAAATCCTCGACTTCTCGTTGAGTCTTTTCCTGCGGGCGGGCCGTTGCGAGCTGGCGGCGGGGCATCGGCTTTCCTCCTGGGCTTTTGGATGTGCCGGTGCCGAGGAAAGCATACCTCGACAACCCTAACCCTCAACTTGAGGTCACGATCGTAGCAGGCGGTCCCGAAAAGTTCAATGTCGCCTGCGGCGCAAACGCTCGAGGGCAGAACGCGTGTTCTCATCGAGCGCGTCCTCGATCTGGGAGCGTCCTCCAGGCGCCGGCTTGGCGCCCTCGTCGAGGTCCTGCAGGAAGTTCTTCGACGAGACCCGGCGGGTCTCCTGTCCGGCAGTTCCGCGGATCTCACGATCGGAGGAGATCACCCAGACCTCCTCCTGCCCACGGTGCTCGGCGGCGAGGCGCTCGATGAGCGCGTCCGCGTCCTCGGCGAAGCGGACGGACAGGTCCCCGTACGACGCGTCCTCGTCGACGCCGTCGAAGACGACAACGCCACGTGCGCCGCGCAGTGCGACGAAGCTCGCGAGCCGGTCGATCAGCTCATCGCGCTCCCGAAACGAGCCCGCGTGGAGGATGTTGTAGCCGTCGAAGAGATAGAGCATCTCGCTAAGGATGCCCGCGTGGAGGCCGAGTGCGCGTATCTCGAGGAGCTCGTCGGGCGTCTTCAGGAGCTTCTCGGGCCCGAGCTCGTCGGCGTCTACGCCGGCGGGTCGTGGGCTCTCGGCGGCTACCAGCCCGGGCGGAGCGATCTCGACGTGGCTGTCGTCGTCCGCGAGGCGATCGCCGACGAGGTCGCTGACCGGATAGTGGCGAAGCTCCGGCACGAGGCCTTTCCGTGCCCGGCACGGGGGCTCGAGCTTGTCGTCTATACGGAGGAGACGGCGCGAACGCCATCCGTCGAACCCGCCTTCGAGCTCAACCTGAACACGGGGAGCGGCGTCACATTTCGGGCAGACCGCGAGGCGCAGCCCGGCGAGAGGCAATGGTTTGCCATCGATCGAGGCGTCCTGGCCGAACACGGGGTCGCGCTCTCCGGCCCTCCTCCGGCCGACGTGTTCGCGCCCGTGGCGCCCGACGATCTGAGGCCCGCGCTGGCCGACGTCCTTCGCTGGTACGAGCGCGAGGCGCCGGATAGCGAGGACGCCGTCCTCAACGCCGGCCGCTCGCTCCGCTTCATGCGTGAAGGCACCTGGCTCCCGAAGCCCGCGCTACGTGCCTGGGCGGACGCGCAGCCCGGCACGAATGGCGAGATCCTCGCCCGCGCGATTGCAGAGCTCGAGGCGGGTCAACCGCGGCGCTGACGCGCGGCCTCGAAGAGCGCCACGCCCGCCGCCACGCTCACGTTCAGCGATTCGACGGCTCCCGCCAGCGGAATCGAGAACGCGTCGTCGCACGACTTGCGCACGAGAGGACGCAGGCCGCGGCCCTCGGCGCCGAAGACGAGCGCGGCCCCGCTGGTGAAGTCGGCTGACCAGACAGGCGTCTCGGCGTCACCGGAGGCCGCCCAGACCCAGAGATCGCCCCGCTTCACATCCGTGAGATAACGCGCGAGATTGACGACGACGCCGATCTGGACGTGCTCCACCGCGCCCGCGGAGGCTCGGCAGACCGCAGGAGTCACGCGGGCGGCCTTGTGCTCGGTGACGACGACGCCCGTCGCTCCCGCTCCGTCCGCGCTGCGGCAGACCGCGCCGAGATTGTGAGGATCGGTCACCTGGTCGAGGCAGGCGATGAGCGCTCGCTCGCCTCCGGCGAGCTCGTCGGCGTCCGCGTATTTGTAGGGCTCGCAGAAGGCGACGACGCCCTGATGGTCGCGGCTTCCGGCCAGCTCGTTCAACTTCCCCTCCCGCTCGACGTGGACGCGAAGTCCCGTCTCGTCGCGGAGCCACGGCTCGGACGCGAGCGCGCGCTCGGTCGCGAAGAGCTCAAGGATCTGCCTGCGGCCGGCTCTGATCACCTCGCGCGCCGGCCGGCGTCCGTAGACCAGCTCGCGGGTCAAAGCTTCGCGACGAGCCTGTAGCCGCCGTCGGGCATGTCCTGCATCTCCCAGCCAAGCGCCTCGAGTGCGCCTCGCAGCCGGTCGGCCTCCTCGAAATCTCGCGCCGCCCGCGCGGCGACGCGCGCGTCCGCGAGCTCCGTCACCTCGGGCGGAGCCTCGGGATGCCGGGGCAGCGGGAGGCCGAAGAGAAGAAGTGCCTTGAATAGGAGATCGAGCCGGCCCGCCGCGCGCCATTCGTGCATCAGGGCAAGCGCGGCCGGCGTATTGAAGTCGTCGTCGAGAGCTTCGGTGAAGGCATGCCAGCCACGGACGTTCTCCCGCCTCTCCACCACCCTCCGAGCGTTGCGGAAGTCATCGGCGACAACCTTCGCAGCCTCCATCGCCTCGTCCGAGTAGTCGAGCGGCCCGCGGTAGTGGCCGCTGAGGAAGAAGACGAGGATCGCCTCGCGCCCGTAGGTGTCGAGCACCTCGCGGAGCGAAACGATGTTTCCGACCGACTTCGACATCTTCTCCTCGGAAAGCCGCAGCATCCCGTTGTGCGCCCAGTGGCGGGCGAACGGCCTCCCCGCGGCGCGTGACTGGGCGAGCTCGTTCTCGTGGTGCGGGAAGCGGAGGTCGAGGCCGCCGCCATGGATCTCGAAGTCCGGGCCGAGGTGCTTCTCCGCCATAGCCGAGCATTCGATGTGCCAGCCCGGCCGTCCGGGGCCCCAGGGCGAGTCCCACTCCGTGTCCTCGCGTGCCTTCGTCGCCTTCCACAGCGCGAAGTCGCGGGGGTCTTCCTTCAGATCGCTCGGCTCCTGGGCGATCATGTCGTCCGGCTGTGCGCCCGACAACGAGCCGTACTCGGGATAGGCCGGCACGCGGAAGTAGACGTCCCCGCCGGACTCATAGGCGAGCCCGCGTTCGATCAGCTCTCCGATCAGAGCGACGATCTCGGGGATGACCTCGGTTGCACGCGGCTCGACGTCGGGCCGGCCGAGGCCGAGGTCGCCGGTGTCCTCGATGTACCACTGCGCCGCCTGCTCGGCCAGCTCGGCACTCCCCATCTTCTGCCGCGAGGCCTCCTCGTAGATCTTGTCGTTGATGTCCGTGATGTTCTCGACGAGCTTGACCTCGTAGCCACGCTCCCGGAACCACTGCCGCATCCACATCGAGACCACGAACGGCCGCGCGTTGCCGATGTGGATCCGCTGGTAGACGGTCGGCCCGCAGACGTACATGCGGATCGGGCCCGGCGGCGCGGGCAACTCGACTTTCTGCCGCGAGGCGGAGTCGTACAGGAGCACGGCTCATATCTTTGTCGAGGCGACGATGCGCCGCCCCGAGGACGCTACGGCGCGAACTGGAAGCCGGCCTGCCAGGAAGCCGGGCGGGCGGGCATAGACTTGCAGACGCCCGTCAGGCGCCACCTGAGACGCGCATTGGGATCTTCGTGAAACAGCGCCCAGAGCCGGTACACGTCCGGAATCGAGACGATGTAGACATACGCCTGCGGCGAGCCGGCGGCGAGGTCGGCGAGCGCGGACTCGTACTGGGCACGGAACGCGGCGACCGGGGTCATCGCCGCCTCGCTCGAGGCGAGGCGTCGTTCGCGCCGCCCATTAGGACGGTGACATATTCGACGTGCTGGGCATTCACGCGCTCGACCTGCCCCGGTAAATCGGCCATCTCGGCGCCGCTACGGGCGTCATTGAAGTTCCGCAAGAAGATCGCCGGGTTCGCGGCGAGAATCCGCCGGTAGTGGCTCTGCACCGCTCCATTCGACCCGGTCGACCAGGAGTTCCAGGGCGCGTCGACAACGGGATGACGCTCGAGTTGAAGGTCCTCGTGATCGAGTCCCCGGTCGATGCCATCGAGTCCGGGTAAGGGACCGTCTGAGCAGACGCAGGCTGGCCGACCCCGAGGAGGACGATGCCGGCTAGCCAGCAAAGGAGCATCCGGCGCATAGCCGCCTGCTACCCGCGAACGGGCCGGGGGCTAACCGCGCGGGGTCAGTGCTTACTGAACTGCGCTTCTTCGGTGGAGCCCTTGAGCGCGAGCGTCGAGCTCTCGCCGCCCGAGACCGCCTGGGCGACGAGGTCGAAGTAGCCGGCTCCGACCTCGCGCTGGTGGCGCGTGGCCGTGTAGCCGTCCTCCTCGAGCTCGAATTCGTGCTCCTGAAGCCGCACGTAGGCGCTCATGCCCTCGGCCGAATAGCCCTTGGCGAGCTCGAACATCGACGCATTCAGCGCGTGGAAGCCCGCCAGCGTAATGAACTGGAAGCGGTAGCCTAGGCGACCCAGCTCCTGCTGGAAGGAGGCAATCTCGTCGTCGCCGAGATGGCGCTTCCAGTTGAAGGAGGGCGAGCAGTTGTAGGCGAGGATCTTGCCGGGGAAGCGCTCGCGGATCGCCCCCGCGAAGTCCGCAGCCTCCTGCATGTCCGGCGTCGAGGTCTCGAACCAGATCAGATCCGCGTACGGTGCGTACGCGAGCCCGCGCGCGATCGAAGACTCGAGGCCCGGCTGGACGAAGAAATAGCCCTCGGGGGTACGTTCGCCGGTGAGGAACTCGTGGTCGCGCTCGTCGACGTCGCTCGTGATCAGCGTGGCGCTGCGGGCATCGGTGCGCGCGACGACGAGGGTCGGCACGGCGCAGACGTCGGCCGCGAGCCGGGCGGCGGTGAGCGTCCGCACGAACTGGCTCGTCGGGACGAGCACCTTGCCGCCCAGGTGGCCGCACTTCTTCTCCGAGGCAAGCTGGTCTTCGAAGTGGACGCCGGCGGCGCCGGCCTCGATGAACGACTTCATCAGCTCGAAGGCGTTCAGCGGCCCGCCGAAGCCGGCCTCGGCATCGGCGACTATCGGCGCGAGCCAGTACCGGCCGTTGGAGCCTTCCGCCGCCTCGATCTGGTCGGCTCGGCGAAGCGCATTGTTGAGTCGGCGAACGAGCGCCGGGGCGCTCGTCGTCGGGTACAGGCTCTGATCGGGATACACCTGCTCCGCCAGATTGGCGTCAGCTGCGACCTGCCAGCCGGAAAGGTAGATCGCCTTCAGGCCGGCCTTGACCATCTGCACCGCCTGGCCGCCGGTCATGGCGCCGAGAGCAGCGACGTAGTCCTCGTCGTGCAGGAGCTGCCAAAGACGTTCCGCGCCGAGGCGGGCGAGCGTGTGCTCGACGCGGATGGTGCCGCGGAGCCGCTCCACGTCCTCTTCGGTGTACAGCCTTTCGATTCCGTTCCAGCGGTCCATCGGGGCCTCCTAGTCCAGGTGGTCGTATGCGGGCAGGGTCAGGAACTCGGCGAACTCCTCGCCGAGAGCGACCTGCTCGAAGACTTTGCGGGCATCGTCCCAGCGCCCGCCGTCGCGGAGCCGTTCCAGCTCGGCGTCTTCGACGGCGTGAACGTCCCGCTCGTCGACCTTGCCGTTGCGCACCCACTGCCAGACCTGGGAACGCGAGATCTCTGCCGTGGCGGCGTCTTCCATCAGGTTGTAGATCGCGACCGCGCCGACCCCTCGCAGCCAGGACTCCAGGTACTGGAGCCCGACGCTGACGTTGTTCTCGACCCCCGCCTCCGTGACCTCGCCGCCCGGCACGGTGACGTCGAGGAGGTCCCGCGCCTCGACCGAGACGTCCTCGCGCTGGCGGTCGACCTGGTTTTGGCGGTCGCCGAGCACGGAGTCGAAGACCTCGGTCGCGACGGGCACGAGGTCGGGATGTGCGACCCAGGTTCCGTCGAAGCCGCTGCCGGCCTCGCGCTCCTTGTCCTCACGCACCCTGGCGAGCGCTGTCTCGTTCACCTCGGGATCTCGGCGGCTGGGGACGAAGGCGGCCATCCCGCCCATCGCGTGCGCGCCGCGCCGGTGGCACGTCTTGACGAGGAGCTCCGCGTACGCCCGCATGAACGGAACGGTCATCGTCACCTGCGCACGGTCGGGGAGAACGAACTCCGATCGGTCGCGGAACTTCTTGATGATGCTGAAGATGTAGTCCCAGCGGCCTGCATTCAGCCCGGCGGAGTGCTCGCGGAGCTCATAGAGGATCTCCTCCATCTCGAAGGCGGCGAGGATCGTCTCGACGAGGACGGTCGCCTTGATCGTGCCGCGCGGGACGCCGAGCTCTTCCTGGGCTACCTCGAAGACGTCGTTCCACAGGCGCGCCTCGAGATGGCTCTCGAGCTTCGGCAGGTAGAAGTAGGGCCCGCTGCCCGAGTCGAGCAGGCGCTGGGCGTTGTGGAAAAAGTGGAGGCCGAAGTCGAAGAGGCTGCCCGAGATCGGCTCGCCGTCCACGAGCACATGCCGCTCCGGTAGATGCCAGCCGCGCGGGCGGACGATCAGGACCGCGGTCTCGGCATTCAGGCTGTACGTCTTGTCGGGAGTCGCCAGCTCGATCGTCCGGTCGATCGCGTCCCGCAGGTTCACGTGCCCGTCGAGACAGTTCGCCCAGGTGGGCGAGTTGGCGTCCTCGTAGTCGGCCATGAAGCAACGCGCGCCCGAGTTCAGGGCGTTGATGACCATCTTCCGGTCGACCGGGCCGGTGATCTCGCAACGGCGATCCTGCAGGTCGGCCGGGACCGGCGCGATCTCCCAGTCGCCCTCGCGGATCTCCTGCGTCTCGGGGAGGAAGTCTGGGAGCTCGCCGGCGGCAATTCGCTCCTGCCATTCGGCGCGCGCGGTGAGGAGGCGCTGCCGCTCGGGGTCGAACCGGCGCTGAAGGCGGGCCACGAACTCGAGCGCTTCCTCGGTGAGAACCTCTGCGTGGCGGCCTTCAGCGGCCGCGCGAAGCTCGAGCCCCCTCACCGACCCGGACCCCACCTTCGTTCTAGTCTCGGTCGTGATCGCGCTCGCACCATTCGGGACAGGTGCAATCCGCGACTTCGGAGGTGCTCAGATAAGAGGGACGGCGCGGAGGCTCGGGGGTCTCCTCGCGCTCGACCGCATCGAAGTCGAAGGTGACAACGGCTTCCATGTATTGAGGGTACCCCTGCGTCCGATATTCACACAATGATTTGTTTCGATCATCGTCATCACTAGAATCTATAGATGCTCCTGACCCAGATCACAGCCTTCGTGGAGACGGCGAGGCTGCAGAGCGTCAGCCGGGCGGCAGAGGCGCTCTTCATCTCCCAGCCTGCGCTGACGGCGAGGCTCAAGGGGCTCGAGGCCGACCTGGGTGCGGAGCTCTTCGTCCGCGGGCCGCGCGGCATGCGGCTCACGGATGCAGGTCACGCCTTTCACCCCTACGCGGTTCGCTCGCTCGAGACGCTCACCGACGGGCGCATGCAGGTCAACGCCCTCGAACGTGGCGGCGCGGGCCGGCTCGCCATCGGAGCGGCGCCCGCGGTGTCGACCTACGTCCTTCCTGCGCTCCTGAAGCGCTTCTCGGAGGGCTTTCCTCGCGTCCTGGTCAGCGTGCGCACCGGCCACTCCGAGGAGATCCTCGACCTCGTCCTGCGGGAGCAGGTGACACTCGGTCTCGTGCGCGCCCTGCAGCACCCCGACATCCTGAGCACGCCGCTCTACGAGGACCGCCTGATTCTCGTCGTCGAGCCCGGCCATCCATTCGCAGGCGAAGGCCACATCCGCATGAAGGATCTGGCGGAGGAGCAGCTCGTCCAGTTCGACCGTACCTCCAGCTACCACGACCTCACGAGCGCGCTCTTTGTCACGGCGGGGGTGTCGCCGGCCGGCCGCATGGAGCTCGACAACATCGACGCTGCGAAGAAAATGGTCGAGCAGGGCTTCGGCGTCGCGCTCCTGCCTCAGACCTCCGTCGCGGACGAGCTCGAGAGCGGCACTCTGGCCGAGGTCGAGGTGGTGGACGCCG
>Ga0126305_10001103_pt1 | contig 11900 bp, 12 predicted proteins | sample Plot26_FD_92536 | JGI IMG/M metagenome (GOLD analysis project Ga0126305, IMG submission 92536) | Serpentine soil microbial communities from UC McLaughlin Reserve, CA, USA - Plot26 | ecosystem: Environmental > Terrestrial > Soil > Grasslands | place: USA: UC McLaughlin Reserve, Lake County... | reverse complement strand
GTCCATCCAATATGTGCTAAACTTTTTGTACATCTCATAGGAACCGAAATACAGCTCTTCACACTCACCATGTGTTGGGCATGTTTTCGTCATGTATACCTTGCCTTCTCTTTCGAAAACTTCCGCATCAAGAATCATGTTGCAATCAGGACAAATGCTTTGCGTATGTCTTATTGTTCTTCTAGCAGATGTGTTCTTACTAGAAACATTTGAAATCTGTATTAAATCCATAATCTGTTACCTGTACCTTTCATGCTCAGTTTTATTATTTTATATATAAATATAACGTTACAAATCCTACGGTGATTAGTTGTCGGGTTCTGGGTATTGCGTATTCCGGTTTCTTATAGTTAATTGGCATTCTAACACCATACACGAGTAGATTTTAAGTGATTTTAAGCTAGATTGAGGAAATTCATTAAATGCTGCAAGAATCAGTCAAAAAACTTGTAGAAAATCATTTGATATCATAGTCGAAAAATTGATTTTTATATCGGAAAGAGAAGGAGTAGCAGACATCTTCACTGCCAATCCGTCAAGGGAACGTAGCGAACGGCAGCGCATATAGTTTATCAGTCAAAAAGGGAGGAAGTTAGCGCTAATAAGCGACCAACAACACTTGCGAATTTGCGTTTCATCTCATCACAGTTCTCTAGGTTAGATCACATCCTGTGAATGCTGGTACTTGAACAGTGAATGATTTGGATACTATCTATACTCATTTCTCCAAGTAATTTACGACGGGCTATAGCGGAAAGGTAAAGGTACACTTTTCAAGTTCCAAAATTGGGACGTATAATGACTGAGTATCGGTGCCAATATTATCCACAAATGTAAATTCACCAGTCAACCTTTTGAGTTCTATAAACTTCTTGGACGGCTTTTCGTTCTGTGTTATATAGTGCACAACTGAATTAAGAGCACCGGATTCTATGAAGAGAATCTCGTTGTTATTGTGACTTATATGATATAGCATTGGAGTTAACCCTATCGGAGACTGAGCAGCATATACTATTACCTTAAGCATATCTTCCAAATGTCGGTACTTTAGATAGCTTGTAGAAGAAGGTTCATTTTGGTTTTTTTGTGGCATAGAATACTAATAAACAAACTATTGGGTTATTAGACCTTTTCTCTGGATCTGACAGGGTGTAATAGGTATGAAAAAATAAGGAGTTCGGTTTAGACAGTTAAAGCGCTAGTTTACAATAAATAGAGTGCTGGAACCGTCTCTTGAAACAGAAACTGTACTCTTCTGAGAGCAGGAGCAATTCCTTTAATCTCTGGACTAGAACTCATAGTCTTAGTGAGAAGTTCCCATTCATTACAGACTGGCAACAGGTCTTGAGTAACAGTGTGGACCTTAATATCTCCTAAATATGAAGTACTGCGCCTAGGAGAATTAGCTAGCTGGATCTTTTTATTTTTCTATATATCCACAATCCCACTCCAACTATTATTGCCAAAATAATAAGCGCGATAAATACTTCCCAGAATACTTTTACTAGAAATACGACAATCGCTATTATCACTATTAGCGCCATTATCCCGATAATAATTGTTCCCCATCCCAAATTAATTACGATCTCTCATGTCATAATACTAATAAACGGTTTCATATACTAACTATAAAAAACTGATAGAGACTTACACTAAAAGGGGTTATAGTTGGTTGGTATTACTCTTTGTACGAGTTTAGAATTATATAAATAAATCATCAGAAAGATAGCCTAATGGTTGACTGCTGCTGGACCAATGGACCAAAAGGTTTTACAAGATCTTTTTGGCTAACTTTCGGATCCAGTTAGAGGCTTCAAGGAATCTACCATTTTATCTTTGGATATGCACTAGGTTGTAGCCTTGGTACAGAATAGTGTAGTTGGAATAAATAATATTAACCTGGAAAACAGCCGTTCGCTCCCCCTCTCCGCACTGATATTGTCGTAATATATGTCTGAGATTATATACGCTGGTACCCAGCTAAGTGGGCGTTATTCAACCATATTATGTCTGGATCTTACTTGCTTAATATTTCCGGGGTCAAATACTGCCGAAGCGCATTCTGACCATTACTCATCATATCCTGCATATGTTGCATCATTCCTTCACCAATCATAGGAAAACATATTTGAAGATTCATGGCTTGTTGCATTCCAATTTCAGACATATTTTGCATCCCTATATTCTGCATTCCCATTCCTCCGCCAGACATCATCTGCTGGCGCATCATCTCCATCATCATTTGTTGTTGTGTCGCATTGCCATTATCACCATTCATTTCATCACCAAACATACCGGACAATGATCCAAGCATCTGGCTGGGAGTAGTGCACATAGTTGGCATAATCACAACACCCATGTTAAATGGCATGGACATATTGCCATTCCCCATCATCATAGTTCCACCAGTCATATTATTGCCTCCTCCGCCCATCATCATCTCCATCATATCCATAGGGGATTGAGCAACTGCTCGTTGGTGTTTCGGTGACTCTATACCTATCCACATCATGCTAGCAATTGCAAGTGCCAAAATAATAAACACACTAGATACCTTCTTGCTGTGAAATCTCATGAAGGTTGAAACCCTCTGTTATACTTAAGGTGATCGTCCCCCACAGACTATACACAGACTATAGATTACATAGATCACTATTATCAACATTCAATATTCATCCCTGCGGATACTACTTAATCACTTCAGAATTGTTTTGTCGATGTTGTGGAATGCGGCTAAGATCAAGTCCATCTGCAAGAGCATACAAAGAAAAAGTCAGAGCTCAGAAAAAACTGATTGCAGTTGCATGATTGTCTACACGCGTTGACATAAGGATCCTCGTTTGTAAATCAATATTCTTTCATAACTGATGTCAGGAAATTAAAGAGAATTTTCCTAAAAGTGGACATGTTTATATAATACTGCACTATAACAAACTTATGTATGAATTTAGTACGAAACATATGTTGGCTTTATTTTTGACTTTAGCCATCCTCTTTGTCGGTTCTGCAACATTTCCATTTCAAACAATCGATGCGCAGAATATGACAATAACAACGGGAAACGAAACTAGCGCCGAGAATGCCACTAGCTCCGAGGATGCCACTAGCTCCGAGGATGCCACCAATGAAGATCAGGTTAGCAGTACTGTAATTGAGAATCTTGCCAGGCCTGGGTTTGCTAGCATGTACGAGGTGAGAGCCAATGAAGATACTGTTCCTTTAAGTTATAACATAATGGGAGGTAGACTGGTGGGGGTATTAGCGGATCCCTCTAGAAATTCATTGGACCTAGCTCTCGATCCTAGTGCTGATGGAGGAGCAATCGAGATTAACCTGCCAAGAAATGTGGTAGACTCGAAATTTTCTGATGGAAGGGATCGGTCTTACACCGTTATTATTGATGGTGACAGAGTAAGTGGCGAGGCCTCAGGAATATGTATTGGAACATGTCCCAATATCTTCAATAGTTTCAAAGAAACTCAAAACACAGGTACTGATAGAGTACTGACTATTGTGTTTGGCCCGGAAAGCAGATTCATTGAAATCATAGGCAACAGGGGGATATAATTAATCCCTCTTCTTTTTGCATAGGGGACATCTAACCACATTATCTTCTTTTCATAGCCTCTCTCTAATTAGTCAGGATCCCCCCGCTTTTTTGTATTGTCTATAGAGATTGACGAAAACGACTTTGTTTATTGATCAGAAATCTTCTGATAACCGGCTGCGCGTGTACTCGCGCAAATCGCATCTCAGTAATAGAGGATAGACGTATGTGATAAGTCTCCTTCCCCTGGGGAAAGGACAAAGGCATACCGGGGAAAGAGCCAGGCACCCATGACTTCATCGTTCCCGTTTTGATTCCTCTATTACAAACTTACGTCTTTACTACAAACCTGTTAATAAAAAGGGATGTTGAAGGTCCTATGTTTGCTTTATTAGACTTCTAAAGTGGTCCTTGTTTTTTGAAATCTCTTCATTCCAGGTTTCTTCCGTATATCCGTGGACTTCAATACCATGCTTCTTTGCATTGGCAAGAAGTTCTTCCTCTGTTTCGCCAGTCATGGTATGCGTGCAGACTGGATCTCCTGCATCCTTACAATTTAACGATAGGGTCATACTTCAGTCATAAATACGGGATGAACTATATAACTTTGAATGGAATAAATAAAAATTTTATATCAGATATTTTTGACATATTTTCGGGACCCAAACACACCAACATTCCAAAATCATGTCGGCCAAGTGATATATCCTCAGGAAGGTCCCAGGCTCTTATCCCTGTGCTACTCGTCTATCTCATTCATCCTTTTGCAAACTATCATTCTCTCTCCACATATATCAAAGCGTCTGATTTTATTGTCACATGAAATATTAAATATAACTGGATAGATTTTCTCCCATGTCAACTAGTACCAGCATCTCAAATTGGACGGCTTCCGGTGATTGGTTTGATGTTTGTAAGTGTAGTATACCATGCCCCTGTGAGTTTGCTCAGGCACCAACATACGGTGATTGTGACGGTGTGCTCGCATATCATATTAAAAAGGGTCAATACGGTGAAGTGCCACTTGATGGACTGAACGTATTAGCTATAGGATATTTTAAAGGGAATATTTGGGCCGGAGAGACAAAGTTTTCAGGTGCATTCTTTTTTGATGAACGAGCTAATGAAAAACAGCAGCACGAAGCACTAAAGATGATTTTCACAGGGAAAGCAGGAGGATTCATGGCAGAATTTGCCAAGTTGCTAGGAGAGGTCAAGGGAATGGACTATGCTCCAATCAAGTTTGATATCGCTAACGACCTTTCTTACTGGAGTGCTGAGATTCCAGGAAGATCATATACTTCTTCTTACGCTCTCCCCTTCTCCAGACTGATATTCATTACTATCATCTCTGGCATTTTGTGGTCCTCATGCATTCGTTAGTATAATATATTACCATCCCGTTCGAAAATTATCATCTGGAAGTATATGATTTTATTGTTATTAGGCACACACGCGATAAGAAAGGGGAGAGCTGAAGGAAATTTGTTTGACTCCCGGCGAGTCAGGATTGGATTACCATTTCTCTATACCAATCGCACGTATAGGTGAACCTGAAGCCCCTACAAGTTTTAGTGGAGTGACTAAGAGTGTAAATTTTCCATTCCTAAATTTGTACAGATGACATAAATTTTCTATTACTAGGATTTCATTTGATAAGAGGATTTTATGAGCTATTAATCCTCTATCAATACCTCTATCAATACTCGGACAGTCTATTCCTACAGCGTTAACTTTCTTCTCTACCAAATATTCTGCTGCATCTTTTGATAAGCCTGGATTATTTCTTATGTAGTTATCCTTTTGCTTGATTTGCTTTTCCCATCCTGTTGAAAAGACTACAGTATCTTTTTCTTTTATTTCGTATTTGCTATTGCGTGCTATATCGTCGTTAGTAATCATCTCATTAGCCTTTTTCTTTATTTTTACAAGAATAGCATTGTTACAAATGTACCTGTTGACTTCAACTTGATCTATGGTTTGCCCGCTGGGATCGAAATGAAATGGAGCATCCATATGTGTTCCAGTATGAGTACTCAAAATCATAACTTCTGAAATATAACCTTGAATGTCAAATTTTGACCACTTTGTAAAAGTGGGCATAGGATATCCGGGGAAGGTTATCATATCTGAAGTAATTTCAAGTGTAAGGTCTACTATTTTCACATTTATTACAATATTTTACGGGTAATTTTGTCTTACTGTATGATTAGAGTTGAACATCTCTTTGAAGTCAATTGTTTTCATTAGAAGGGGTAAATCGAACATGGGTAGTGTCACCTCTGACAAAGTAAATTAATTGATAAAATGTCTAAGTACGGGATGAGGGGTGTCGAATAGAGATTCCGTCATCGTCCTAGTCTTGTTGTTCTGTTACTCTCCCCTCTCCATACTGAAATTCACTGCTTATATCGTCAGCAGCATTTGAGCTAGATCCCCCATGGTTTGTCGTAACATATGTCATAGAGTATATTCCACAATCGTAGTAGGCTAAAATATATAAAAGAATTCTGAGACAATATTACATAACTCACTTCGCTCGCAAAATAGAAACAGTAGGTTTTGGCTACCAGAGGACATGAATTAAAGGCCGTAATATATGCCATAATACATACTTATATTATGGCAAACCGTGACATGTAGTTGAGTTAGATGAGCATTAGTGACAAGTCGAGGAAGGCTATGGAAAGCCTTGGCTTGACGAGTTACGAGATTAAGGTTTATCTCTCCCTTTTAGAGACAGGCTCTATGACCGCTTCTGACATAAGTAAAAAATCTGGCGTGCCTTATTCAAAGATCTACGAAGTTTTGAATAGCTTAGAAGACAAAGGGTGGCTGGAATCTGATAGTTCGAGACCACAAAAGTTTTTTCCTAAATCACCGCTCACCGCACTTGAAGCAATGAAAATGCGTATAGAAAGTAGTATTCGAGATAGCAAGAACACGATTATGAGTGAACTGATGCCAATCTACGAGAAAAGTGGTGTACGAGAGAGACCAGAAATATGGGTTGTTATGGGTGTTTATAATATCGCCACAAAAATTGGTGAGATCATTCAGACCTGCCAACATGAGTTATTGATTGCCTTACCACAGATAGCTGAAGGCATAGCAAGACCAATACAGCCAACTTTGAGGTCGTTACAGGAAAAAGGTGTAAAGATCAACGTACTTGCTTCCGAAGAAGCAAATCCCGATACAATTCGAGCCATTTCGAGGGTCGCCAAGGTCAGACTAAAAAATAACATGTTTGGGGGCGGGGTAATTGGTGACAGCAAACACGTAATGATATTACTTAGCGAAGGAAGAAGTGAAAGTGGGAATTTTGAACCGACTGCTATTTGGGCAGAAAATATAGGTCTTGCGAGATTTGCAAAAGACTATTTCCACTATTTATGGGCCGATGCAGACAATATGGGGGAAAGACTTACGGATGTAGATAGCGACAGCAAAAAAAATATAGTAAAACGATGAGTATCTTTTAATGTTTTTAGTTTGAACTTTACACTTTGATTTTGAGTTAGATATATTCTGGGCTCACCTAGAGCATAGCCTTTAAAGATGGCTTTTTATTATCGCCCTACCTATCGTGCCTGCAGGACAAACGATGACGAGACTAGCCCTACGGATGAGATGTCAATGAAGTAGATCTTGAGTTAGGAGTTTGTCCTCCTCTATTGTATATGCGTTATGGCAACTCTTATCTTATATGTCGCGCCGGCAAAGATCTGGACTCATCGCTTAAGGCCTTCCATAGATGAAAAACTAATGTTGCATAGTCCTTTTAACGTGTGCTTATCATAATGATAGAGTATGATATGAAACAGTAGTCACTCAAATTTAGTTACGTCACAAACTTGATAAGTGGCGAATTTGAGTTTATCAGCAGATTGGTTCACATAGAGGCCACTGCTTCCCTTGAGAGCTTTAGGAAGTTTATCATTATTAGTACCTGCAAGTCATTTATACCCGAGAGCTATTTGCATGATATTGAGGTATTTCCCGAGCGGGAGGAAGGTCCGGGAGAAATATACATAGAGGCAGCTGATAAAGTAACTCTAAAAAAAGTCCGCGAGATGACATTTGTAAATGCTAGAGAGATTCTTGGAATAATTTACTCCTCGAAGAGTGGAAATACCCAACTTAAATGGAGACAGACAAGAAGAAAATCAGGAAAGGTCAATGGTGATGCATCCTCAAATGCATTGGTAAATCTAGTAGAGTCAGGTGTGCTAACTCAGGAATGGGTTGACAGTTACTTAAAATCCGCAAAAACCAAGAGCAATGACAATGCTTCCGTCACAAATGAGAAAGTAACTTAAGAAATAGAAGTAAAAAAGCAAGAAATGTTGCATGATAGTAAAAGAGGTCATAAATTCAGACAAAGCTTATTTTGTGATCCCCGAAGATGCTGACGACCTTTTTTCCTTAAGAAGGATAATAGAAAGCGGTGATTATGTTGTTGCTGATTCAACTCGCGTCATAAAACAGGTAGGAGAGTATGCAAGGCCAGACAAAGGTGAACGTATTAAGGTAAGGGTTTCTATTAGGGTTGAAAATATTTCTTTTGATCAATCGATAGATAGATTGCGTATAGCTGGTATTATAACGGGTTCCAGTAATGAGTTGGTGTCAAAAGGAACACATCACTCAATGACACTAAGAGTAGGTGATTCTGTAACAATAGACAAGGATCGAAAATGGAGTGATCTTGAAGTAAATATTTTAAGAAAGTCTGGAGATGCGTCCAGTTTTATTCTTATTGCCATTGACACCCAAGAGGCAGCAATAGCGAAACTTTCAGGAACCCATTTAGAAATAATTCCCAACATATATTCTGGAAAAAGCGGTAAAAGATACCCCCAAGCTACGAAAAAGGATTCAAAGACCGAATCCTTTTTTGGAGATATATCACGAACGATTACTGGTTTATTTACAGTAGAGAAGGAGAGACTCAGAGCAATAATATTTGGTCCGGGTGAAACAAAACGTAGATTTTACAATTTTTTGGCTAACACAACTGAGCTCTTGGAAAAAAATGTGTTTTTGGTTCTTGAGGGGATTGATGTTGCGGGAGAAGATGGAATCTATGTATTTCTAAGATCCTCGGCAATGAAGGAAGTTATGAATACGAGTAAACTTGCGTCAGTCTCAATTATACTTGATGAGGTTATGTATCTTGTTAGCAAAAGTGAGATCAAATTTGCAATTGGTATTAATGAGGTGCGAAATGCCGCTTCAATGAAAGCCATTAGCCGACTGGTTCTTTCAGATTCAATTTTTAAAACAGCCGCTGAAAGCGACGTCATCAAACTTTTAAATCTATTGGAAGGTCAAGGGGTAAAAGTCTATGCAGTGGACTCGTCTACTGATATTGGGATGAGGGTATCGGCTTTAGGAGGGATAGTCGCTTTACTTCGCTACGCAATCCGCTGAACAGAAAGGAGATGACCATTTGTTATGACCTCCTACTTCTTCTTAATCTGTTTTTATTCTTTTCCTTTTTATTTGTCGACTCAGCCAACCATGACATATAGCCTCTTGAGACTTTATTCATCTTTAACTCGACTATTTCTGGTATCTTATATGGATGTGCTCGTTCAATATTTGATTTCAATTCCTTGGAAGTCGAAGCCGTACTCTTAAAGAGAGCCAAATATTCTTCTCGATCCTCGAATTTGTTATTCCAAGTATATAATGACCTGACCTTTGTCAAATTGACGCATGCACACAGCTTCTTATTGATTAATCCCTCTGCCACTGACATACAAGATTTTTCATCAGGAAAAGTGGACATGATTATGACGCCTAGCTCCTTATTTTTGATGTTCATATAACCTCAAGCCAACAATAGTAATGGTTTCATTATATTTTAACATCTTTTGAGTTGATGTTGAAGAGACAACAACGCATCTAATGAGTAACAAGAATGAGAGTGGATCTAATCGTGACTAGCTATAATAGAGCAAAAATTGCAAATCCTTTTGGAAATCATCCTACTGTGAATGTTCACCTATTGATGATGACCTCGACCTAGAATTGTGACCAAACGATCCGACTGGTACGTCTGGGAAGTTTTCATTAACTCTCTGTTCTGCCACGGCGTTTGCCTCTGATAAGATTTTATCTACGTCTTCCCCACTTGCATCGTAAGCAATTGATGTATTTTCTAGTGCTGCTGCGTTTGTCATGATATCGCTGAACACTCCGTTAATCTCTCCTAACTGCGTGTCTACTTCAGGCATTACCTCCGAAAGTCCTGATCTCAGATTTGTCAGTGAGCCCATGGCTGGTCCTAATGCCGCCATTACATTCCCTACATCGATTGTTGAGTCAAGCCTTAAATGAACCTGTTCTATGGAAGTCTTTAATTGCGATATCATCTTTGAGCTTTTTCTGACTTGTGCCAATTCGTTTGACAAGACTCTACTTTCTTGTACATCATGTTTTTGCAAATGATTAACAACCTGGTTGAAGAGAGATTTTTCTTTCCCGTTTAGTCTACCAAGAATTGTATCTAATTTTTGGTTTTGTGATTGAATCCTATTTTTTGCAAACTCTATTCTGGGCTTTAGTGGTTGCGGTGTTCTTACAGCTCCTCTAATTTTCTCTGTAGTATTTAAGTTGTTTTTCTCTTTGACCCAATTAGTACTAAAACTCGTCATTATACTTTGGCTTGTAATTGATAAGGAGTGTTAAATTATTGCATTGTTACAATAGAATAACTAAGTGGTATCATTTTCTACACACAGCACATGAGGTAACCAAAGCAGAAGATTGTGGTCTGATACAGAACAGTTGCTGCCTTATAATGAACATCATCTCTCTTCAATAGTCATCACCTGAATTATCACTTCAGCCAGCAACGGCTAAAACAGCTCGTCCGTGCCGGTTTTCATGCAGTACGAATAAAAAACAATATATATATAGAATAAGCTGATGAAGGACCTATTAACTTAACTTAATTCCTCTAGCTTGATAATACCATATTGGACGATAGACTATCTATTACTGAAATCTGAAATTGTTTTGGAGCACGGATTAAATAACCATCAATAAACCGCACCAACAGATTCCTTTTTTTCTTTAGATAGTTCGCGGTATCCATCTTTATCTATAATAACCGCGTTGATATTGTCCCCAGTACCAGCATTCCTTCTAATGGCCGCTGCAATTGCCTGTATGGCAATTCTGTAAGATTCGTCTACGCTTAGGTTATCCTTGAATTCGGATTCAAGGTAACCGTAGGCTACCGGTGAGCCACTTCCAGTAGAAATGAATTTTTCGCTAGTCATTGACCCAAATAGATCGATATTGTATATCTGTCCTCCCACGTTTTTATCATAACCTGCAAGGATAATTTGTACATAGTAGGGATAAAATCGCTGGTTGAACAATACGTTGGAGCACAGTCTTGCGGCAGATTTTATGGGCATAAGTTCCCGATTTGTAAGGCGATAGATATTTGCATTATACCGCATTATATCCACAAGGTTTTGTGCATCTGCCACGCCACCTGCAATTGTCATGCCCAAGTGTTTATCAACCTTCTGAATTTTCATTACATGTCTATCGGCAATAAAGAAACCCGCACTTGCTCTCGTATCCGCGGCGAGTGCTACACCATCAGTGCATGTTAGAGCACAAGTAGTAGTACCTTTCTTGATTTGATCTGAGACGTATTCAAAATGCCTATTGCTGTCCGGTTGGCGAGAATACATATACACGGATACCTTTATCTCTTGCTAATTTAAGCATTATCAATTACTAGTCTGTGGGCTACAAACTCTCAATATTATATATAGTTATATTTCTCTTTAGCCCAGAAGACTGTGGAGTGAATATCGATGACGACGTTTGATACAATTTGGGACAATCATATAGTACACACAGAAGGAAAGGGGCGTCATGATTACCAGGATTCAGGTCCATCACTAATTTACATCGATCGTCATCTGATTCATGAAGTCACCTCACCACAGGCATTTGAAGGACTTAGATTAAGTGGTAGAAAAGTCAGAAGGCCTGACTTAACTTTTGCCACAATGGATCATAATGTTCCTACTGAAAATAGATCTCTTCCAATTGTCGACAAAGTCTCTTCCATTCAAATTGAAACACTGGTTCAGAACTGTCGGGAATTTGGTATCACTCTTTTTGATCTTGCTAGCCCCGACCAAGGCATAGTACACATTATTGGGCCCCAACTCGGTATCACCCTTCCCGGCACCACTATTGTGTGTGGCGATAGTCACACGTCAACTCACGGTGCTTTTGGTGCATTTGCATTTGGTATTGGTACAAGCGAAGTTGAACATGTACTGGCCACCCAATGTTTATGGATTGATAAGCC
>Ga0126305_10001101_pt1 | contig 11913 bp, 7 predicted proteins | sample Plot26_FD_92536 | JGI IMG/M metagenome (GOLD analysis project Ga0126305, IMG submission 92536) | Serpentine soil microbial communities from UC McLaughlin Reserve, CA, USA - Plot26 | ecosystem: Environmental > Terrestrial > Soil > Grasslands | place: USA: UC McLaughlin Reserve, Lake County... | reverse complement strand
TGCCAGTTCCTGACCCATGCCGCCGACAACCTCCCCATCCGCTGGTTCGGCTACGAGACCGGCGCCAACGCTTCGATCCAGTCCACGACTCCCGGCCAGACCGGGATCGCCGACGGCGGCGTGGCGGCGGTCCAGGCCGGCATCGAGGCCTGGACGAACCACCCCGACTCGGTGATCCGCTACTTCTACGGCGGCAGCCGGGCGGCCGGCATCGCCTGCTCCGGCAGCTTCGACTTCGACAACGGCGCCGTCGTCTTCAACGACCCCTGCGGCGACATCGCCGAACTCTCCGCCTCCTGCGCCGGCACGCTGGCCTTCGGGGGAGCCTTCTACAACCCCAACGCGACCACCACGTACGACGGCTCGCCCTGGCACGCGGCGTCCTCCACCTTCGTGATCGTGAACAACGGCAGCCAGTGCGTCGGGGAGACCAACTTCAAGGAGATGATGGCCCACGAGCTCGGGCACACCCAGGGCTTCAGCCATCACACCGGCAGCACCGCCCTGATGTCCGCGTCGCTCAAGGGCGGCAACCTGGGCGCCACCCTGCTCGCCACCGACAAGGTGTGCGCCGAGTTCGCCTACCACACCTTCCTCGACGTGCCTTTCGACCGCTGGAGCTGGCGCTACGTCGAGGCGATCGAGAACGCCGGCATCGACACCGGCTGCGGCAGCGGCAACTTCTGCCCCACCAGCCAGGTCGACCGCGCCTCGATGGCGGTCTTCCTGGTCCGCGGCGCGCACGGCGGCGGCTTCACCCCGCCGCCGGCCACCGGCACCGTGTTCGCGGACGTCCCCGCCAGCCATCCTCAGGCGGCCTACATCGAGCAGCTCTTCAACGACGGGCTGACCGGCGGCTGCGCCACCAACCCGCGGCGCTACTGCCCCACCGGCCTGGTGAACCGGGCCGAGATGGCGACCTTCCTGATCCGCATCGGCCACGGCAACGCCTACACGCCGCCGCCCGCCACCGGCACGGTGTTCCAGGACGTCGCCGTCTCCTACTGGGCCGCACCCTTCATCGAGCGCCTCTTCGCGGAGGGCGGCACGGCCGGCTGCGCCACCAACCCCAACCGCTACTGCCCGGAGAGCATCCTGCTGCGCGAGGAGATCGCCACCTTCCTGGCACGGGCCTACAGCCTGCAGTTGCCCTGATAGGATGCGGAAATGAGCAGTCGTCCATGTACGCAGGTGGCTATAAGGAGGCCCGTCATGCCTGATCTCCCGCAGCGCTGGACCCGCGCCCTGGGCGCGCTCCTGACCGTTCTCTTCCTGGCTCCGGCCGCCTTCGGAGCCGCGACTCCAGGGAGCCAGTTGCAGCGGGTGCTCCTGACCAGCAGCCTGTCCCATCCCATCGGGGCCACTCACGCCGGCGACGGCTCCGGGCGGCTGTTCATCGTGCAGCAGCTCGGCCAGATCCGGATTTGGGACGGCACGCAGCTCCTCGCCACGCCGTTCCTGAGCATCCCCTCCGTGGTCGGCCCGTGCAGCGCTTCCAGTTGCGGCGAGCGCGGGCTCCTGGGGCTCGCCTTCGATCCCGATTACGAGACCAACGGCAACTTCTTCATCTACTACACTCGGGCGAGCGACGGCGACATCGTGCTCGCCCGCTATCACGTGTCCACCGGCAATCCCAACGTCGCCGATCCGGCCTCCGGCGAGGTCCTGCTCACCATCGAGCACTCCAGCCAGAGCAACCACAACGGCGGCCAGCTCGCCTTCGGCCCGGACGGCTACCTCTACATGGGCGTCGGCGACGGCGGCGGCGGCGGCGATCCGTTCGAGAACGGCCAGAACACGAGCACCCTGCTGGCGAAGGTCCTGCGCCTCGACATCGACGGCGACGACTTCCCCGCCGACCCCGCGCGCAACTACCGCATCCCGGCCGGCAACCCCTTCGTCGGCGTCGCCGGGGCGGACGAGGTCTGGGCCTATGGCCTGCGCAACCCCTGGCGCTTCAGCTTCGACCGCCAGACGGGCGACCTCCTGATCGGCGACGTCGGCCAGAACATCTGGGAGGAGATCAACTTCCAGCCGGCGGGGAGCGCCGGCGGCCAGAACTACGGCTGGGACTGCCGGGAAGCGGCCCACCCCTACACCGACCCCGACAACAACAACGGCAACTGCCCCGGCGTCACCTTCGTCGAGCCCGTGATGGAGTTCGACCACTCCCCGGAGTGCTCGGTGACCGGCGGCTACGTCTACCGCGGGATCGCCGCGAGCAGCCTGCTCACCGGTAACTACATTTTCAGCGACTACTGCTCGGGCAAGATCTGGCGCGGGATTCCTGGCACGGGCGGCACCTGGTCGTTCGACTACAACACGCCGCTCCCCGTGACCGCCAGCTTCGGGCTCACCAGCTTCGCCGAAGGGGAAAACGGGCGGCTCTACGTCATCTACGACAACGGCAGCCTCTACTGGCTGGCGCCCTACACCTTCTCGGATGTCCTGCCTACCGACGGCAGTTGGCCGTTCGTCGAGGCCATCTTCAACGCCGGCATCACGGCGGGGTGCACCACGGCCATGCCGCCGGCCTTCTGCCCGGCCCAGACCGTCAGCCGGGCGGAAATGGCCATCTTCCTCCTCAAGGGGCGGCACGGCGCGGCCTACCAGCCGCCCCCCGCCCAGGGGAACGTCTTTACCGACGTGGCCTCGACCTCCTTCGCCGCGGCCTGGATCGAGCAGCTCTTCAACGAAGGACTGACGGCCGGCTGCTCCCCGGCCGGCGAGCCGCGGCGCTACTGCCCGACGCTGGGCGTGCAGCGGTCCGAGATGGCGGTGTTCCTGCTGCGGGCCGAGTACGGCACGGCCTACACCCCGCCGCCTGCCACCGGCGTGTTCTCCGACGTGCCCGCGACGTTCTGGGCCGCTCCCTGGATCGAGCAGATCTTCGCCGAGGGGATCACCGCCGGCTGCGGCACCAACCCGTTGCGCTACTGCCCGAACGACTCGGCGACGCGCGGTCAGATGGCCGCATTCCTGGCCCGGACGTTCGGCCTGCCGCTGCCCTGACGCCCGGACGGAGGCAGAGGAGGTTCACGGCCTCCTACGTCTCCGCCCGCTCATGGAGGGCCGCTCCGGCCGAACCACCCGCAGGCGCCGCAGTGGTAGCCGTCGGCCAGCGCGTAGGTCCCGCCGCCGCACTCGGGGCAAGGCTGCCCCCACGTCCCCGCCTCGCCTCCCAGCGACCGCCGCCACTGCCCCATCCAGGCCCGGGCCACCGCGCTCCACGGCAGCGGCGAGGCCTCGGCGTTGCGGCGCACCGTGGCGGCGAGCCCGGGGGCCGCCGCCAGGTCCAGGATCAGGCGGGCCGCCCGCTCCAGGGTCTCGGGCGCGTCGTGCCGTCCAGCCACCAGAAACCCGTCGTAGCCGTGGCGGATCAGCTCCGGATAAGCCCCGATGCCGCTCGCCACCACCAGGCAGCCGGCGCCCATGGCCTCCGCCATGGCGATCCCGAAACCGTCGGCGAGCCCCTGGAGGTTGATCGAGAAACCCGCTCCCCGCAGCGCCAGCCCCAACTCCTCCTGGCCCACCAGGCCGTGCCAGACCAGCCCCTCCGCACACTCGAACGGTTCCTCTTCCTGCCCCCACAGGCGGCGGCCGCCGAAGACGTGGAGCTCGAACCGGCGGTCCTCCCGGCGCAGGAGCCGCAGCAGCTCCACGGCCGCCGACAGGCCCTTCATGGGATGGCCGGTGTAAACCATCCGCCAGGGGTTCCGGCGGGGGGGCTGGCGTAGCCAGGAGCGCCGCTGCTCCGGCACTCCGTTGTGGATCACCAGCCGCTTGGCCGGAGGCACTCCCCAGGCCTCCCCCGCCCTGAGCCGGATGTAGTTGCTGGGCGCCACCACGAAGTCGTACCCGACATCCTCCAGACCCCGGACGGCGGCCTCCCCACCCACCCAGACCATCCGCAGCCGCACCCGCACGTCCAGCTCCAGCACCGGCGACAGGTCCAGGGCGCCGCCCGTGCTGTTGAGGATCAGGACGCCGGCCTCCAGCCGGCGAGCCTCGTCCACGGGCACGAACGTCACCCCCCGGTAGACGTGCCGCCGGGGGACGTTGGCCACCACCGTCATCCGGCAGCCCTGCTCCGCCAGCGCCCTCGCCAGCCGCAGCCGGGCCGTCACGCCGCCCCCGACGCCGGCGCGCTCCGCCGTGGCGCCGTCATACGTCAGATGACGGTCGGGGCAGTAGAGGATGGCCGATTCCATGGCGGCCAAGCCTAGCCGCGGCCGGATCGGGCCGCAAGGAGAACGTGGCCGGGATCCAGGAAGCCGGAAATTGACATTTTTCAGTTTTGGCAGTGCCAATTATTGTCTTCGATTTGTCCGGTGCTTCTTGCAAACTACTGACAAAAAAGCTACATAGACAGACCGGGGCGGGCGGTACGGCAATTGCTCTCTTGCCTCCCGTGCTTCACAAACAGGTTGGTTCTCTCCGGGTTGGCTGGATACCCCTGGCCCCCTTAGCGGGGCTCCTATGTATCGCCGCTCCGGTCCTGGGGCAGGCGCCGTCGACGGCACGGAACCCCTCCGTGACGTTCTCCACCCCTGGAACCAAGCAGGTCACGCTGAGGTCTTGCAACTCCGGCGGCTGCACGAGCATCACCAAGACGGTGACGGTGCTCGATCCGATGCCGCGGATCACAGGCATGAGCAGCGTGCCGCCCCTGCTCGGAACGGGGCAGATGATCTCTCTCTCCGCGCAGACAGCAGGGCGCCCCTCGCTGATCCACCGCTGGGCGATCACCGGCACCGGGTCGACCTCCAACAACCTGACGCTCACCGGCAACCCCGTCGTCTGGAGCACCTCGACGCCGGGCATCGGCACCTATGAGATCCGTCTCGAGGTCCAGAACGGCGATGGCTCGGTGTTCTCCAACCCGCTACCCGTGAGCGTCGCCCGCCAGAGCTTCTCGGACGTGCCGCCCACCTACTGGGCCTGGCAGTCGATCGAGACCCTGTACGCGGCGGGGCTCACCGGCGGCTGCGCCACCGGACCGCTGCGCTACTGCCCCACCGGCTCCGTCTCACGGGCCGAGATGGCGGCGTTCCTGGTCAAGGCGAGCCATGGCACGGTCTACGTCCCGCCGGTACCCACCGGGATCTTCGCCGACGTGCCGGTCGACTTCTGGGCAGCCCCCGCCATCGAGCAGATCTTCCTCGACGGCATCACCAGCGGCTGCGCCCTCGCGCCCCTGCGCTACTGCCCGGACAGCTTCATGTCGCGGGCCGAGATGGCCGTCTTCCTGCTGCGGGCCAAGCATGGAGCGCTCTTCATTCCGCCACCCGCCACGGGCACGGTGTTCGCCGACGTGCCGGCGGACGCCTTCGCTGCCGCCTGGATCGAGCAGCTCGCCAGCGAGGGCCTCACCGGCGGCTGCGCCACCGACCCTGTCCGCTACTGCCCGGACAGCACGGTGAGCCGCGACCAGATGGCCGTCTTCCTGGTCAGAACCTTCAACCTGACCGCCCCCTGAGGGGCCCTCCCGCCGCCAAACCCTCCGGGAATGGGGTAGAGACGCCCCACCCCCGGATACGACACCGTTTCGGCGACCACGGGGACGACGGGGCGTCTCCTCGAAGGGCATGCCGCGCCAGACGGCAACAACCCCAATAACGCCCTAACCGCCTTTAACCGCCTTCCTCAATCCGGCCGGCGAGGCCAGCGACCCTCCACGGTCTCTGTCTCGGGACTCTCCACTCCACGGTCTCTGTCTCGGGACGGCGTGGCCTGCCCCGGCGGCATGGCCTCCGAGGAGACGCCCCGTCGTCCCCGTGATCGCCGAAACGGTGTCGTAGCGGGGGTGGGGCGTCTCTACCCCAGGATTAAACGTCCGCCAGGATCAAACGTCCGCCCGGATCAAACCACCGAACCCAACGCCCGGAACCGAACGCCCGCCAGCACCTCAAACCCAAACCCCCGGACAAACAAAAAGGGCGCCCCTGAGGGCGCCCTTGGTGTACCGGCCGAGAGGAGAGCTCGAACCTACGGTCCGATCTCCTGCGTCGGGAAACCGAAGGTGCGGTCCAGGAAGACGGCCATGTTGGAGCGCGTCACCGGCGAGGCCGGGCAGTAGTTGCCGCCACCGCAGCCGGCCGTGATGCCCTCGGCGGCGAGCTGCTCGATGAACGCGGCGAAGGGGGCGTTCGCCGGGACGTCGGCGAACACCGTGCCCGTGGCCGCCGGCGGCACGTAGCTCGGGCCGTGCTTGGCCCGCAGCAGGAAGACGGCCATCTGGTCGCGCGTCACGTTGGCCGTCGGGCAGTACAACATCGGCGACGAGGAGCAGCCCGCCGTGATTCCGTCGCTGAAGAGCTGCTCGATGAAGTCGGCCGCGAAAGCGCCGGGCGGCACGTCGGCGAAGATGCCCGTGGCGGTCGGCGGGACGAAGAGGGGACCGCGGCTGCCGCGCTCCAGGAAGATCGCCATCTGGTCGCGGGTGACGTTGGCCGTGGGGCAGAAGTTGCCGCCGCCGCAGCCCGCCGTGACCTCAGCCGCGTAGAGGCCCTGGACGAAACGGTACAGGGGATCGCTGGGCGGCACGTCCGCGAAGAGCTGGATCGGACCCATGTAGCCCGAACGCTGCGAGGCGAAGTCGTCCATGTCGATCTGGCCCGAGGTGCCCGCGTCGACGCCGGTGGCGGTGCCCCAGCGCGAGTAGTTGATGGACCCCGTGTCGTTGTCGAGCGTGGTCAGGCCGGTGCGGGGGACGCCGTCCACCCACAGGTCGAGCCGGCCGTTGTTGGCACCGACGGCGGTGGCCCTCGACCAGTTGAACTCCACCATGCGCCAGCCGTTCGCCAGCGTCACGGTGGCCGGGATCTCGACTTCCGAGCCGCCGTCCAGAGTCGCGAAGGCGCTCAGGACCTTATCGGCGCCGACCTTCCGGACCACGATCCGCAGCTCGGTGTTGCCGGTCGTCGCGGGCGGCACGGGGTCTGCCCCGTCGTAAGCCACGAAGAGGTCGAGCTCGTCGCCGTTCGCCATGACCAGCTTGCGCAGGTTGACGAAGAAACGGGCACGGTAGCTGGTTTCACCGGAGGGGTGGCTGCTCTGGACATAGGCAGCCGCCGTGTTGGGGGTTGCCACGTCCACCTGAAGTCCATGAGTCCCCGAGTAGCGGGCCTGCCCGCCAACGTTGGGTACGCCCGGCCGCACCGTGAGCGTACCCGCGAAGGAGGCTCCGGAGGTCCCGGCCAAAGCGAGGCCGAGGGCAACGGTGAGGGCGCGAAGCGAGCGCGAAGTCTTCATCCTGAGGTCTCCTCTCACTGCCATGAGATGATATTCCCTGATTCTAACCCATCTGAGAAAATTCCGTTAGCCTGTACTGCAAGACAACTTGGACTGGACAGAGCCCTCGACACGACGAAGGCGCTCATGCGCGCCGCTTCGCGCCCTGGAACGACGCCACTCGGGTGGCTGGTCCCGAAGTTGAGGGACACGTTCGACATGCCCGGGCTCAAGAGATGACAGTAGCTCATGATCGTGCCGCTACCCGTGCCCGCCGCCCCCGGCAGCGCCGCCGAGTTGCAGTTACAGCCATTGGCGCACTCGCCGGCGTAGCACTGGTCAATGGGACTCGGATTGCCTCCGAGGTTATTGTAGCAGTGCGAGTGGGGAGAATTGAAGTTGTGGCCGATCTCGTGTGAGACCGCCATGATGTCCCACACCACGGTCGGGTTGTTGATGTTGAAGGCGCCGGTGATGTTGGCCGTGAAGCCGTAGCCGCCGCCCCAGGGCGCGTCGGTGGCGAGCCCCGGGCAAGTGGCGCTGCCGCCGAAGGCTCCGGAGCAGAGCACCCCCACCCAGGCGACGCCGCCGCCCAGGCTCTTGCCGCTCAGGAAGTGGGCGATGGTCCGGGACACGCCCGTCTTGTTGAGGTTCCAGTAGCGGCCGAACTCCATCAACCCGCACAGCGTGGAGGTCTGGCCCCAGGGGTCGCCGCTCGTCGTCCACAGGCTGGTCGACTGCACCTGCAGCGTCGTGTTGATCTCGTTGGAGTAGATCGTCGAGGCGTAGCCGAGGAGGTTGCCCACGTAGTTGGTGGCGTTGGTGACGCTGTTGAACTTGGAGTAGAACTCGAAGTCCGTCTCGATGGCCACCCGCGCCCGGTAGAGCGGCAGGGCCGCCGGCTCCGCCACCGCGGCCTCGGGCGGCGCCGCGCCGAGGTCCAGGTCGCCCAGGGGCTTCTGGTCCTGGGGGAGCCGGTCGTTGCCGCAGGTGAACCCGCCGCCGGCCGGCAGGGCGTCGAGAGCCCGGATCCCGACCTGGCGCATGGCCAGAGGCGCCAGGGCCAGCGCCTTGGTCTCGGGCGTGTCGCCGCCGATCAGGTAGGTCTCGCCATCCTCGCCGTTGACGATGCCCTGGGTCGAGCCGTCCTCCAGGACCGCCAGGAAGACGCGCGACCGCGGCTGGCCGTCCACCGTGCCGCGGAAGTAGGCGTTCCGCGGCGCCGGCAGCACCCGCTCCCCGCCGGCGCCGTGCACGGTGATCGTGGCGTCGGGCGCGAACACCTCGAAGCGCTCCATCACGAAGGCCGTCAGCTCCCCCGTCTCCGCCACCACCACGTTCTCCAGCCGCAGATGGCCGCCAACCGGCGCCAACGCCGCCTCGTGCCCCAGGTCGCGGCTGGCGACGACCGGCAGGTCTTCGGGTCCCGCCGCTCCCGCCAGCCCAGTGGCGAGCAGCAGGACACAGCCTGTCAGGACCGCTCGATTCCAGTTTCCATGCATTCAGATCCTCCCGAAGAGGCGCCGGTGCGCGCCTCAGCCTTGACGATGTTCGGGACCTAACCCCTAAGATGCCGTGGGCCGGATTGTGGGGGTATCGAGAGCTTATGTCAATCTACAAATAAGCATTTCGCCGTTTTTTGTCAGCCGCGATGCCCAATCTTTGGCTTCGCCGCGTGACGGAAACACCCCAAAACGCCCGTAATCAGGCCCTTTTCATCGTGACTTGTAAATTCAGCGACTCGGACCCCAGTGAACGCAAGGTTTGGGCCATGCGTTCCCCAGGGTCCGGGGAGGAGGTCAGGCGGGGCGCTAGGGCGCCAGACAGGCGGGGTTGGCGGCGGCCTTCGAGGCGACGTAGGCGCTCATCCGCGACGGCACCCGCCCGGGCTGCACGCCATAGGGATGGTTGGTGCCGAACGTCAGGGCGATGTTGCCGTAGCTGCCGGCCAGGAGATGGCAGTAGCTCATCAGCGTGCCGCTACGGATGCCCGCGGGGCCCGGCAGGGCCTGCGTGCCGGCGTAGCAGCCGCTTTCGCCGCTGCGGCACTGGTCGACCGGGCTGGCGTTGCCGCCGATCCCGTTGTAGCAGTGCGTGTGGAGCGAGTTGAAGCTGTGGCCGATCTCGTGGGCGACGGACATGATGTCCCACACCACCGTCGGGCTGAGGATGTTGAAGGACCCCGTGATGCCGCCCGTGAAAGCGTAGCCTCCCCCCCAGGGCGCGTCCGTGGCCAGCCCCGAGCAACTCGAGCTGGAGCCGAACGCTCCGGAGCAGAGGCCTCCCGTCCAGGAGACGCCGCTGCCCGCCCGGCCGCTCAGGAAGAAGGCCAGGGAGCGCGACACGCCCGTCTTGTTGAGGTTCCAGTAACGGCCGAACTGCATCAGGCTGCAGGTGGCGGTGGTCTGGTTCCAGGGATCGGTGCTGGTCGTCCACAGGCTGATGGACTGGACGGCGAGACTGGTGTTGATCTCGGCCTGATAGAGGGTCGACGCGAAGCCGATCAGGTTGCCGATATAGGTCGATGCCGTCGTCGAGTTGTTGAACTTGGCGTAGAACTCGTAATCGGTCTCGATCGCCACGCGCGCCGTATAGGCGGCAGCCTTGGTAGTGATCGCGGCGATCTTCGCCTGGGTGGTTGTCTGGGCGGTTGCCTGGGTGGTTTCCTGGGTGAAGTCGAGCCCCTCCAGAGTGCTCTGGCCGGGCGGGAGCAGCTCGTTGCCGCACTGGAAGCCTGCCTCGCGGGACGCCTTGAGGAGCTTGGCGTCGACCCGGCGCATGGCCAGGGGAGCCCGGGCCCTCTGCGCCTTGGCCGCCGGCTCGTCGCCGGCGCCGATCAGGTAGGTCTCCTCTCCCTCGTTCACCACCCCTTGCGTCTTGCCGTCCGGAAGCACGGCCAGGAAGACGCGGGAGTCCGGCCGGCCGGCCACCACGCCGCGGAAATACGCGTTCGCCGGCGCCGGCAGCACCTCGTCGCCCTGAGCGCCGTGCACGGTGATCGTGGCGTCGGGCGTGAAGACCTGGAAACGCTCCAGCACGAAGGTTGCGGTCTCCCCCGTCTCCGGCTTGCGGACCTTCTCCACCCGCAGGCGGCCTCCCACCGGCGCCGTCGCGGCGGCCCGCGCGAGATGGCGGCTCTCAATCACCTGCATCGGCGTCGCCGACGCTGCTCTTCCCGCCGCCCAAGCGGGCACGCCAGCAGCCAGCAACACGCAACCCATCCAGATCGATCGTTCCCAGTTCCTATGCATCAGTCCTCCTTTTACGGGCACGGCGAACAACGCCGCCCGTCGGTTCCGGGTCAGTCGGGGCTCTACATCCATCTGTTTTGGATGTGAAGGGGGGGATTTTGTGGATTTTGACCGCTGACGTCAATAGTTTTTGAGAGCAATTCGTTGAACGTTCCGTAGAATGTCCATCGAATGGAAGGAATTTCAAGGCCGCCCCTTTCAGTAGTCGTTCCAACGCACGGCACGCGGGATCTCGTCCTGCGCTGCCTGGATTCCCTGGCGGCCTCGCCCGTGCCTGGCCTGGAGGTGATCCTGGTCGACGACGCGAGCCGCGACGGCACGGCCGAGGCCGTGGGCGAGCGCCATCCCCAGGTGGTGGTATTGATCAACGAGACGCCTCTGCGCTTCACCCGCTCGGCCAACCTGGGCCTCGCCCGGGCCCGGGGCGAGGTTCTCCTGCTGCTCAACAGCGACACGGAGGTCGAGCCGGACGGGCTCGGGCGCCTGCTCGCCGTGTTCGCGCGGGAACCCCGGCTGGGGATCGCGGGAGCCCGGCTCCACTACCCCGGCGGCTCGCCCCAGTGGAGCGGCGGCCGGGAGCCCTCCCCCGCCTGGTTCTTCGCCCTGGCGAGCGGCCTGCCCGTCCTGCTGGAGCGCCTGCCGCTCTACCGGCGCGCCAAGCCCCTCGACCCCAGGACTCCCCTGCGGGTCGACTGGGTCACGGGCGCGGCCATGGCCTTCCGGCGCTGCGTCTGGGAGGCCGTCGGCCCCCTGGACGAGGGATTCCGCTTCTACGCCCAGGACCTCGACTTCTGCCTGCGCGCCCGCCGGGCCGGCTGGGAGGTCGAGGTGCGGCCGGAGCTCGCCGTGCTCCACCATCACGGCGCCACCATTGGCAGCGCCCCCGGCGCCCGGGGCCGCCAGAACCCCGAGCTGCTCTGGAGCGATCTGCTGCGCTGGGCCCGCAAGCACCACGGCCGGGCCTGGGCCGCCCGCGCCGAGGCCGCCCTGCGGGCCGGGTGCGCCCTGCGGCTGGGATCGCGAAGGCTCGCGCGGCCCTTCGTGGCGGCGGCGCGGCGGGAGGAGTGGGAGGAGGATGACCAGGCGGTGCGGGAGGCGTTGCAGGGGCTGGCGGGGGGGCCGTAACGGCGAACCGTCCTATACACGGCTTGCCCATCGGACCGGCCTGCCCTTCGAAAACCTCACCCTCGGTCCCTCTCCTGAAGGAGAGGGAGGGCTAGTTCCGAAACGTCATGCCACGAGATCCCTCTCCTTCAGCTCTGTCAGCTCGGCGGGCGAGCAAATGGGGGCGAGGAACAGGACGCCGACATCGCCCGGGCATCAATGCCCGGGCTACTCGAAAGAGCCCCCTGAAGGGGACTCAGTCGGCTTCAGCCGGCTGTTTTACCTAGCCCGGGCATTCATGCCCGGGCGGCGCCGGATCGCGGGT
>Ga0126305_10001100_pt1 | contig 11919 bp, 17 predicted proteins | sample Plot26_FD_92536 | JGI IMG/M metagenome (GOLD analysis project Ga0126305, IMG submission 92536) | Serpentine soil microbial communities from UC McLaughlin Reserve, CA, USA - Plot26 | ecosystem: Environmental > Terrestrial > Soil > Grasslands | place: USA: UC McLaughlin Reserve, Lake County... | reverse complement strand
GAGCAATGCTCCAACCGTGAATGTGGCCGGTATGGGGAGCACGAAATCGGCCAAAAGGAGCTTCTCGGCAGCCCGTAGAGCTACGCCACGAGCACGTCCAAGACTTTTCGGACAGTTTCAGAAGGTGTGTTCTCCGAAGTTCGCCTCTAGCCACTTCGGGTGCCATCATGTGGGTGCGGTCTTACCCGTTAAGGGAAAGTAGGCGTCGGAAAGGTGGAGAGCCGGTGCCGGTGGTGCGCCTCAACGATACGGAGTTGTTCTACGCAGAAGTCGGAGAAGGGCTTCCTTGCCTGATGATGCACGGCGGCCTGGGCTTCGACCACACCTACCTGCATCCCTGGCTCGACCCACTGGGCGACGTGATGCGCCTCGTCTACTACGACCACCGCGGCAACGGCCGCTCGGGTCGACCGCCTTGGGAGACGCTCACCTTCCAACAACTGTGCGCCGACGCTGACGCCCTGCGCGAGCACCTAGGCTTCGAGAAGGTCGCCGTCATGGGCCACTCTATGGGCGGCACCATCGCGCTGGAGTATGCGCTGCGCTACCCCGAGCGACTCGAGCGCCTCATCCTGCTCGACACCGTGCCCGCCTTCGACTACTGGGAGAACGAGGTCGAGGCCAACGCGCGGCGCAAGGGAGCGACCCCCGAACAACTCGAGGCGCTCGTCGCCTATGAAGACGACGAGGTAGGGTTCAGGCGTGCGTGGAAGTTGATAGAGCCGCTGTACTTCCATACCTACGATGTAGCTCTTGCCGACCGGGTGTTGGCGAAGACCGTGTTCAGCGTCGAGGCTAACAAGGCGCAAGCTGCTTTCCTGGAGGGATGGGATGCCACGCTCCGCCTGAGCGAGATCAGCGCGCCAACCCTCGTCATCGTCGGCGACGACGACGTCGTGTGCCCTCTCTCGCAAGCGAGGCGACTGCACGAGGGCATCTCCAACTCAGAGCTGGTCGTCTTCGAGCGGAGCGGTCATCTCCCCTGGCTCGAGGAACCGGAAGCCTTCTTCGGCGCGGTCCGCGAGTGGCTCCGACGCACCTGATGAAAGTCTATTCACCCAACGTCCTAGAATCCATGTTCTCGGACGTTCGGACTATAGGAGGGCCGAAACCCATCTAAGCTCTGGCCCCCTCGCTGTGGGCTGGTGTGCCTTCCGGGTAACCGGGTTATGCTCCTTCTAGGCTCGACCCACCAGTCTAGTCTTCACCTCGCAACTGCTCGAGACATAGTCGAGCTTGTCGGCAGTGTATTCGTCCCAGCCTTCACCGCAATAGAGCTTATCTCGCTGCTGCCGGTCGACTGTGGTCGCGTCAAGAAGATCGTTGCCAGCCCCGCCATAGAAGACATCCTCGCCCCCGCCTCCGCTCACGTCCATATTGTCACCGTCGCCCCCATAGAGCATCGCCTTCCGAGACAGCGAGTACGTCGACGCCTGCTCGATGGCGCGCATCAAACCGCCCTCTCCCGAGTAGCGGGAAAGGCATCCCTGGGGGAACTCCAAATCCCCACTGAACGCTCGGCTTACCTCCGACGTCCCCCAAGACGACCCGTAGCTTTCTCTTCACCTTTCTTAAGGACGCCAGTATTACGCTGCTTGAAGTCGGCTGACCACTTCGGACAGAGCCGCGGTCGTTCGCGATGGTCCGTTTTACCTGATCGTGCAGCGCTGGCCTCCGTACTCCCGGGCGGTTTCAGCAGTAGAAAAGGACGGCCATGAGGGCTGGGGTCCTTCTCCCTGTAGAGCTCCGACTTTTTGGCGCCCATAGCGCCGCCGGTCCTCCTCGTTCATCCGCACCCGCCCCTCGAGGTGCAACCACGGGGAGTAAGGAGAAGCTCAAGGCCGGCTCCCCAGAGGATAGTCGTGCGGTCGCCGGCCCGACAAGAAGATGCCAGCAGGCTGGCTCGCGTCGGACGAACAGAGCCAGCCTGGAACTTGACTCTAGCAGAGCGGCAGGAGATGCCGCATCTGCCATCTGACCCATTTTTACGCTATGAGGCGCTTGGAGAGCCGTCATGCTGTACAAGCGGAGGTGGTAACGGGCCGGCTCCCGCAGAGAGGATGATGGATGGGTCGCCGGCCCGGTAAGAAATCCCCAGGCCAATCCGATGCAGGCAAGAAGACCGGAGCTGACCCAGTGCAGTAACGGTAGCAGCACCCTTGTGGATGCTGCATCGGCCATCCGGCACATCTTTTCCACTCGCGGGGCCTCAGCCTTTTTCGTGCTTCTCGCCCGGTCCGCTTCCTTACGGTATCTCCCAACGTCAGGGCAACTACGATAAGTGTTGAGTTCGAGGTCGAAAGCCCTCACCACCGCTTGACCTTCCGAAACGGCGTGTACGTCGACACCTCCTCGATGGCGCGCATCAAACCAGCGCCTTGCACGTAGCGGAAAGATGGTATCTCCGGGGAACTAGCCCATTTGGGGTAGGTAAAAATCACTAGTTTGAAGCATGCGCCGGCCTCCGTTCCCTGCTTATGCGACGTTCGTAACGTTATGGGGCGGCCGGGGTCCTTCTTCTCCCCTCTACCCCGCTACGAGAGGGAGAGCGGACATGTTCCGGGGCACTTTCGTTGGTACGGTGCGGGCAGGTAGGGACAAGATCCTGCCCCTGGGTCTCCTTGCGGCGCTGGCAACGGTGTTGATCTTGCTGCTGGCGGCCCAGCCCGCCCGGGCGGAGCCCAACGACTTCCTCGTCAACCGTACAACCAATGAACCGGACGCGAATCTCAGCGACACTCCCAATGCTTGCGATGTGAATACAGCAACGGCGGGCAACCAATGCACCTTGAGAGCGGCTATCCAGGAGGCCAACGCGACCACCAACGTGGACGGGCCGGACGAGATCAGCTTCGCGATCCCCAGCGACAAGAAGAAGGTCAAGACCTTCAAGCCGGCCTCGGAGCTGCCGGCGTTAACTCAAGCGGTGACCATAGACGGCTACACCCAGCCCGGCTCCAAGAAGAACACCAGGGCGAAAGGGGCCATCAACGCGGTCCTCAAGGGTCAGCTCGACGGTAGCGGGGCTGGCACCGATGCGGATGGGCTGATCATACAGGGGAGCAGCGACATAACGATCCGTGGCCGCGTCATTAACCGCTTCGACCGCAGCGGGATCTTCCTGACGAGCACGGACGGTTCGGACAACAACCATATAGAGGGCAACTTCATAGGCACCAACGCCACTGGGACCGCCATCCTGGGCAACGGAAGCGCGGGCGTGGAGATCAACGGCTTGAACGATGGCAACGTGGTCGGCGGGAACCTGGCAGAGCAGCGCAACCTCATCTCGGGCAACGAGGGCGACGGCGTCTTCGCCGGCACGGACGGGACCGATACCATCCAGAGGAACCTGATCGGCACCAACAAGACCGGAACCAAAGACCTCCACAACGGCCGGACAACAACGGCGAGGGTGTCAACCTGGGCGGTCAGAACAGCGTCGTCAAGGACAACATTATCGCCTTCAACACCTCGGATGGAGTGCAGGTCAGGAGTAACGCCACCGGCGTAGGCCACGACATCGGCCCCAACTCGATCTTCTCCAACGACGGGCTGGGCATAGACATCGTCGACAACGCGAACAACAGCCTCGGTCCTACCGGCGACGGTCCCAACACCAACGACGGAGACACGGCGAACGACGCGGACACAGGCCCCAATGGCCTGCAGAACTTCCCCACCATAACCTTCGCCACGACCTCCTCGAGCACCGGCCAGACCAAGATCGACATGTTCCTCGACACCGCTCCCAGCACGCAATACACGATCCGGTTCTACTCCAACCCGCGCGACACCGGCGAGGGCAAGATCTTCATCGGCCAGTTGGAAAATGTGACCACCAACACCAACGGCATCTCCTCGATCAACGACTTCATAGCCCTCAAGACGGTCCCGGTGGGGCAGTCGATAACCGCGACCGCAACCGACCCTGCCGGCAATACTTCGGAGTTCACCGGGGAGCCCCGGTCCGTCAGGTCGGCTCCCTAGGCCGTTGGAGCGCGGGGACGGGTCTTGCCCGTCCCCGCGATTACTTGTCTACCTGTAACTGGGGTCTACCCCTCCAGGCTGGCGTTCACCCGGATCTCCACGTTGCCTCTCAGGGCGTTGCTCACCGGGCAGCCCTGGTCGCCCTGCTCGACGGCGTTCTGGAATCCTTCTGCGTCGATGCCGGGGACGTGTCCGCGGATGTCGAGGTCCACGCTCGAAACCTTCACGTTGTCTACGTCGAACGTGCACACGGCGGTGATCTCCAGCCTTTCCGGAGGTGTGCCTCCTTCGGCGAGGACGTTCGAGAGCGCCATCGCGAAGCACGAGCCGTGGGCGGCGGCGATGAGCTCTTCGGGGCTGGTCTTGCCTTCCGAGCGCTCGGTGCGCGAGGCCCAGGTTACGGGCTGCTCCCCTATCGCACCGCTCCCGACGGTGAATCTGCCGCTACCGCGCGGGAGATCCCCCTCCCACACTACCTCGGCCCGCCGTTCCGCAGTCGCCATAACCTCCTCCTATCTACTCGGTTGAGCGCAGAATGCTACCAGAGCACGTGCTCTGGTGTCAGCAGTGTGGGCTCTTACCGGTCCCTTTCGCGAGTAGCCGCCTCTTCGAGCTTGCTCAGGTAGACTTCCGCGGTCTCTGGCTTCCCGATCTCGATATCCCCGCTACTCGCGACCTCTCCGAGCAGAGTAGCCGTCTGGCTTAAGGATGCCTCCATGTCGAAGGCGTTGAAGCTGGAGATGCAGTCTTTGGGAACAATGACGTCGAACCACCTCATGGCGGCGCTGGACGCCGTGTAGTGGACGCAGATGTTGGCGACAGTTCCACAGATGATGAGCGTATCGATACCCCACACTCGCAGCATGTGCTCCAGCGGAGTGGCGTAGAAGGCATCGTACCGTGGTTTGCGGACGGTCGGCTCGTTCTCGCGCGGGGCAAGCTCGTCCACAACCTGCCAGCCCCAGCTCCCCTCGCGGCAGTGCTCGCCCCAGATCTCCCATTCAGGGTCGCCATCCCTGTGCGTATCCTGGATGAAGACCACCCTCATCCCGGACCCCCGCGCCAGGTCCAGCAGGCTCTGTATAGCCGGTATGGTTCCTTCGGCGTCGGGGACGACGAGCGTGCCGCCCTCCTTCACGAAATCGTTTTGCATGTCCCCGACTATCAGGGCAGTCCGGCCCGGGTCTACCCGAACGCTATCCTGTACCTCGTACTCCGGGACGTCTACTGTGCGTGCCATGAGCGACCTCCTTCCATGCCTCGAAGAGAACACCAGGTTCCACAGCTAGTTTATAACGTGCCCCGAGCACCGGTAGCATGTTGCCACCAAGAATGGGAAAGAATCGAAGCCGAAGTCAGCGCGCCTCCTTGAAGGAAGCTTGTCAGCACGTCGGCATTTCAGCTTTTTGGCCCGAAAGTGCGAAGGTGGTTTCTCTTTACGTGCTGCGAGATCAATCGTTTCGAGAAGGGCTGCAGGAGTCGAGCGGACGCCGCTGGCGCCGCCCGAGCAGGGGCAGGACCTCGCCGACGAAGAGCGCAGATAGGATGAGCGCGGCCCCGACTATCTGCACCGGGACGAGTCTGTCCCCGGCGAGCCAGTAGCCGAAAAGAGCGGCGAAGACGGGCTCCATCGTGAGGATGACCGCCGTCCTGGCGGCGGACAGCCGCTGCTGGACGAAGGTCTGGACGTAGAACGCTCCCGCGGACGCGAGGAGCCCCGTAACGAGCAGGGCGACCCACACCTCGGGCGGCGGGAATTCTACAGTCCCGGCGAGCGGCCAGATGGCGGCGAAGAGAATCGCCATCGCGAGTATCTGCGCGAAGGTGAGGCCGGCCGCCTCATGTCCCGCCGCGTAGCGGGAGAGCAGCGCTATGTGCAGTCCGAGCGCCACCGCGCACAGAAGCGTCAGCAGATCTCCGAGGTTCACGCCCTCCGGCCCGCCCCCGGCCAGGAGCGCCATCCCGACCAGGCTCAAAGCGACCGCGACGATAACCTGCCGGGAGGCCTGTCTGCCGAAGAAGATCCGGTCGGCAACGGGCGCGAAGACGACGAAGAGGCCGGTGATGAGCCCGCTGTTGGTCGGCGTGGTGTAGAGGAGCCCGAGCGTCTGGAAGAGGTAACCCATCGCGAGAACCAGTCCGATGCCTCCGCCGACGAGCAGCGTCCGGCGCGTCACCCCGGAGAGCAGTATCGGGGAGAGCGCGAGGCTCGCGAGAGCAAAGCGCAACGCGAGGAACCCGAGGACGCCGAAGGCGGAGATCGCGTCCTGCACCACGACGAACGTCCAGCCCCAGACCGCCGTAACGAGTACGAGCAGAGATGTGTAGACGAGACTTTTGCCCAATAGAATGCCCGTTTTCGGCTTCCACAGTCCGAGGAGAATACCATACTAGAAGCCCGAAATAAGCAGTCAATTTCCAGGATAAGCAGTCAGATATGCAGTCAGCAAAATTGCCCTGGAAGTACCTTATGTGTGGCCCCTTCGGCATGGTCGAGTAGAACAATTATCGGCGTAATTTCTTGGAGGAAAAGGCCGGATTCGGTATAAGCCCCTCTGACCTCTTGTCTGGACCCCCCTCTACTCCGAACGAATTCTAGGCCCTTGCAAAGCCTCCTAGTGGCCTTAGAAGGAATTTTAGGCGGGTGTTTTGAGCCTGCCCTTAATGGTTCTCAAGACACGACTTTCTTTCGAATGCCAGCGTCGGATAGAGTTGTCTGTCACCTAGGGTAATGAGGGCCAGTGTTTAGGAGTCAGGGATGTTCGAGAGATTCATCTCGATTGATTGGTCAGGCAGCGATAACGAGGATCGGCGGGTCAATCGTCGGGTGGTCGAGGCTACAGCACATGACAGCGAGGGGTCATTGTAGATCCACCGAATGCTAGGAGGGGAGTAAGGGCTTGGACGAGAGAGGAATGTAGACGGTGGCTTACAAAAGCATTGCAGGCAGACCAGCCTCGCTGCCTCATCGCCATGGATTTCGGTTTTAGTTACCCATGGAGTGCTGACAAGTCGGTCCCTGGGGAAGGTGGAAAACCTTATGGTGCTGTTCCTCATGCTCGTGCACCTGGCGGATCACGTTGCCCTTCGCCAGCGGTGATGTCAGCCAGGAAGTGGTCGTTGTACTCGTAGAGCAACCGGTCTACTTCCCAGCCCTGAAGACCGGCTTCCTTGGCGATCTCCTGATAGAAACGTTCTTCCTCCTCATATGTCTTGAACGAGTAGCCCAACGCCTTGGTTATCTTTCTGATGCGCAAGTCCACGGCTATGGTGTCGTGGAAGTCGGGGTGGTAAGCGTCCATCCAGATGTTCCTGGCGTACTTGGGTCCGATGCCGTAGAAGCGTTTCATGAAGGTAATCTTGGCTTCCTTACCGTCCTGAGAAAACGCTTGCCTCGTGGCTTCTAGGGGTCCTCCCATTTTCGCTACGAGGTCGTAATTTCGTGCCATGAGCCTAGCTTTCATCACCGCATAGCGAACCTTTGCGGCTAGGAATACTTCTTCGAGAACAAGAGGTCGTTCGTCAGCCTCAAGTCTGGACAGAGCGTCGAAGGTGACCCGACGGTAGTTGTCTTGGTTCCCGATAAGCCCTTCGTGGCCTCTGGCTGTACCCCACGTCGCGAAGCTCTGCAAGAGGATGTGCCAAACGAAGTCGGGCCGTTCTAGCTCGTCCTTCCCCCACCTTTTCTGATTACTCAGATAGCTACGCATCTCGGGCGTGATACGCTTGAGCGAGTCCACAAGGGCTTGCCTCTTCGAGCATTCGTTCATAGTACCTGTCCTCCTCCGACCCAACTTAGCGCACCTTAAAGAGAGGGACCCAGTTTCCAACCCTCGCTGGTATATCGGGATGTCTCGGCTTCAGGTGCCGATGTCATCGAGCGTGAGCCTTCGATGGTACAGGGTGTGATGATCGCGATCCCTTTTCCGGCTCTCGTAGATCATGTTTTCTAACGCCCGAGAAGCTCGGACCTCTTCCAGTAGAACGTCCCTAAACGCCCCCATTTCCTTTGCGCTAGGCTCGTGCTGCCTGAAAGAGATCATGAAATCGAATTGGGTGCCGTGCCGGTAAAGCCTACCCGGCAAAGGATAATGCTGTCGGTTACCCAACATGATCCCAAGCGCAGGTAGGGGGAAACGGCACTGTGATTGGACGCTTTGTGGCTGTAGGTGATCGCATCGTGAGTGGTGATGCTGCCAACCTTCGCCTCGACCACCACGCGGGGCTTCCACTTGCCATCGGGGCTATCTTCGACAACGGCGAAGTCCGTTGCGAACGAGATCGCCTCGGTCTCTGGCTCCACACCATAGGCGCGAATCTCGTAGCCATAATGGATCTTTACCTGGGTTTCGACCCTGAAGGAATGGCCCAAGTGCTCCAATTCCGGTCGCACAGCATCGGCAATAAGCTCCACCCACTCGGTTTCTCGCACGGTATCTTCCCCTGGCACCTAACCGTCACCGAACCTGAGCAATATCAGTCAGCATTTCCCTCTGATTCTATTATCTTGAACAAGCGGTCTAACCTGCTCATGAACTCGTTCGTATTTTCGTAAGCGTCGCGTCTGCGATCTGCACCGAGTATCGAGATTGCTGATTCTTCTTCGATAGGATAGAACTCGGCGAACCTCTCCGGCGCGATCGCCATTGAATACCCATCTCGTGGCTCTGATCTTAGCCAGACGGTGAACAACATGCGGGAGTGATTCGTCGGGTGCGTGTACATAATGCTCTTGGTATAGGGACGAGGGTACAAGTCGTGGCGTTGAGCAGCTTGGAGTATCCTCCGGAATTGTTCACCGATACCCTTTTCATCGGCTCGGGCGCAGATATCTTCTACGGTCGAAGCGGGTGCCCTCTTCGACCCGCCTCTTGTCGTAGTCTTGTACTCGACCTGCTCCGGGTCGATCAGGAAGACTCTAGCCAAAAACTCCCTGCCATCGGCGTTGCGGAAGAATTCGAAGGTGACCACGTTTATGCTCATCCCATACGTATCGGAAAGGTAATGGACTATTCTCTCCGAGCTAGCATCTATCTCTGAGGCAATGACCAGCATGTGGTGGTTTTCGTTTATCACTTCTGGAAGCTCAGTACGGAACCTCCTGCGGAAAGCGTCCTCTAGAGAGTCCTTCTCACCTAGACGAGCGTTGGCGATCTCTGTGATTCGTTCGTGCGAAAGATCTTTGACCCACGAACCATAATCGAGTACTTGTGCCATTATATCCCTAGGTGTTTTGTCTCGCTTCAACTCGACTATTGTGAGGTCACCCCGAGAATCAAGACACAAGAGGTCAACAATCCCGCCGAAATCCGTCTTGATCTGCCTCCCTATCACCAGCAGATCACTGGAGAGCATCGAGATGTCCTTGACCGGACCCCATTCGTTGTGCCACTCAAGATGAGAGTCTTTGTACGAATTCTAGCTGCTCGGCTTCCCTCGCCGCGAACTCTGCCGGGGTGAGATACCCCAACGCTCCATGAGGCCTGCTGTGGTTGTAGTGTTCTCGGTAGTCACCGGCCAGAACCTGCGCCTCCTTGAGATTGGCAAACACCTCCCTGTTCAGTAGCTCGTCTCGCAAGCGGCTTATGAACGTCTCCGAGTGGGCGTTCTCCCACGGAGCACCGGGCTCTATGTAGAGGGTTTCGACCCCGGATGCCGCCAGCCAGCGCTTTATGGCCTTGGCTATGAACTCGGGACCGTTGTCCGAGCGGATGTAGGCCGGCTCGCCCCGCTCGGCAAACAGCCGATCCAGGATCCCTACCACGTCCTGGGCGGTGATCGAGCGCTCAATCTCCAGCGCCAGGCACTCCCGACCGTACTCGTCCACGATGGGCATTACCTTCTACCTGTGACGAAGGTCGTCCTCTGTGGCGTCCATCGCGAAGTCGTAGCTCCAGACGTGGTCGATGTACTTAGCGCGTCTCCTTTTGCGCAGCCATTCTCGGAGGACCCCAAACGCCTTCGTTTGCGTCCCCTACTGGCCGGTACCTTGAGCCCCGCCTCCCTCCACAGCCTCTGGACACGCTTCTTGTTCACAGCCCAGCCCTCCCTTTTGAGAAGCGCCCATACCCGCCGGTAGCCGTAGCGCGGGTTTTCACGAGAGAGGATGATCATCTTCTCCACCAGGGCCGCGTCTTTGCCGACCTTGGTAGAGACATGGCGTTGGCTGGAGCGGGGTTGCTCCAGTACTCTGCAAGCCCGACGCTCGGAGACCTCGAAGATTTCCCGTAGGTGCATAACGGCTTCTCTCCTCCGGATCGGGCTCAGAAGTTTCCCCGACTGACCTCCTTGAGGAGGTCGATGTCCAGCTCTTTTTCGGCGAGCAGCTTCTTGAGGCGGGCGTTCTCCTTCTCCAGCTCTTTGAGGCGCTTGGCTTCCTTGGGGCTCGTTCCGCCGTACCGCTTTCTCCAGCGGTGAAAGGTGGCCTCGCTGACCCCGAGATCGCGAGCCACTTCCGAGACCTTCGCTCCACCGGAGATCTTGCTCTCCGCCTCGCGGAGTTTGCGGACGATTTGTTCCGGACTGTAGCCCTTCCCCATAGAGAGGCCTCCTTCCGCCCATCATGGGCCTCTGGACTCTCATCGTAACTGGACCGAATTCTGGGGGTCGGGTCATCTGGCTGGCATCATGACGGCGGGAAAGGAGGACAAAACGTGTTTACCGCACAACTTGACCAACTCGATCTGTTTGAGAGTTGGACCCAAGAGGATCCCCAGATAGCATCCAAGAGCGCTATCGCACTCTCCTCGCGGGAGGGAAGCACAATCACCCAGGTCTTCTACATAGTGTGCGAGCCTCACAAGAGGATCGGCCGTCATGTCCATAGCGCCGAGGAGGTTTTGCTCGTTCTCAAGGCACGGCCGAAGTGTCCGTCGGCGATGAGCGGGCGCGGCTTTCGACGGGCGGACTAGCGCTCATCCCAGCTGGGGTGCCCCACGAGCCTATCAACGTCGGTTCGGATACCCTCCGCTGTGTAGGGTACTTATCCAGTTCCACTGCCCTGCACACCTGGGAGGTGCCGCTGATGCCCATGGAGAGTACGACGTTCGTCACGCCGCCTGCTGAGGAGGGCGCCGTAAGGGTTAGGGACCAGATACCCCGACCATAGCTAGCCTACTAAAGCGCGGCCTCTACCCCGGCGAGGGGATGGCGCCGATCTCTTGGAGCAAGCCGAGCGTGTCCCAGTTAGTCCAGCTCTCCACGATCTTGCCTCCCGAGATGCGGTCGGTCTGGTGCCCAGTATGCGTCACTAACTTGCCGGTGGGAGCTGCACCCATGATCTCACCCTGGTGAGTACCGCTAACCGTGTAGCGGCTCACCACTTTGTCCCCTTCGGCCACCTGATCCTCGATGGTGACCTGGGCATCGGGGAAAGCGCTATGGATCCACTCTATCGATGCCTTCATGTCCTCAGCAGGCACTTCTCCGGTCGCGCTGGAAGGATCGTAAAAGACGAAATCGGGGGCCAGAAGTTCATCAACTATGTCCGCATCTCCCCGAACGTATCCCTCAATGAAGCGGCGCGAGAGGTCCTTGTTCTCCTCTAACATATGTACGTCCTCCTTTCCGACCTGCTTCCTAATTACGGTCTCTAAGCCTTTCCACCGCAAGCATGATGCCACCGTCGAAAGCCCGGTGCGACCTTCCAACAATTCATGCTCTGAAGCTGGGCTAAAAAGGGGTACGAGCAACACTCCGATCGTGAATTTGACCGCTATTTGGAGGGCAAAATGGAACGAAAAGCCCTCTCTTTCGTGCCCGCAAGGCTATGCTGAAGGTACGTCGGAGGCTTTTCAGACAGTCTCTCTAGAGCACTTTTCATAGCGAGTGATGGATGACGTCGTAACCGCAGTGCCCGAACCACCCCACGGCATCCCGTCTGCTTACGGCATCGAGCGCCTGACCACTAGCTTCCATGCCATGAGTGCT
>Ga0126305_10001097_pt1 | contig 11931 bp, 10 predicted proteins | sample Plot26_FD_92536 | JGI IMG/M metagenome (GOLD analysis project Ga0126305, IMG submission 92536) | Serpentine soil microbial communities from UC McLaughlin Reserve, CA, USA - Plot26 | ecosystem: Environmental > Terrestrial > Soil > Grasslands | place: USA: UC McLaughlin Reserve, Lake County... | reverse complement strand
GATCGCCTCCGTCGACGTCGTCTGCCTCGACAAGACGGGCACGCTGACGGAGCCGGGGGTGCGGGTGGTGGAGACCGTGCCGGCCTACGGTGTGGCGAGCGGGGAGCTCGAGGCCGCGCTCGGGCGGTATGCGGCCAGCGCCGGATCGCGGACGGCGACGCTGGACGCGATCGGCGCGTCGTTCGACGGCCCGCCGGAGCACGCGGACGCCGAGGTCCCGTTCTCGTCGCAGCGACGCTGGAGCGCCCTGCGGCTCGGCGCGACGTCGTACGTCCTCGGCGCGCCGGAGCTGTTCGCGCTGGGAGGGCTCGACGAGCGCGCGCGCGCCGAGACCGCGGCCGGCCGTCGCGTCGTGGCGTTCGGAACCGTCGCGGGAGAGCTTCCGGAGGGGGATCACGCGACCGCTCTCGCGGAGAGCGGCACGCGCCCGCTCGGCGTCGTGGTGCTCGCCGAGGAGATCCGGTCCGACGCGCGCGAGACCGTCAGGTGGTTCCTCGACGAGGGAGTCGAGCTGAAGGTGCTGTCGGGCGACGCGGCGGCGACGGTCGCCGCGATCGCCCGCGACGTCGGCATCCCAGTCGCACGCGTCGACGACGCGTCGGCCGGCGGCCACGCCCTCGACGCGAGCGTCGTCGGCCGCATCTCGCCCGAGGGCAAGCGCGAGTTCGTGGAGGCGCTGCGCGCGGACGGCCGCTACGTCGCGATGGTCGGCGACGGCGTCAACGACGTCCCTGCGCTGAAGGCCGCGCGGCTCGGGATCGCGCAGGGGTCGGGCGCGCAGATGGCGAAGGCGGTCGCGGACCTCGTCCTCGTGCGCGGCGAGTTCGGCGTCGTGCCGCCGCTCGTGTCCGAGGGCCGCAAGATCCTGCGCAACATCAACCGCGTGACGAAGCTGTTCGTCGCGAAGTCCGTCTTCGCCGCGTTCCTGATCCTGTCGATCGGCCTGACCAGCGAGGACTACCCGCTTCTCCCGCGGCACCTGACCGTCGCAGCGGCGCTCACGATCGGGATCCCGGCGTTCTTCCTCGCGCTCGCGCCCTCGCACGGCGACTGGCGGACCGGGAACTACCTCCGGGAGATCTCGCAGTTCGCCGTTCCGACCGGCGTTGCGGCCGGCTTCGGCGTGCTGACCGCGTTCCTCCTCTCGCGGAACGTGTTCGAGCTGTCGCTCGAGTCGGCGCGGACGGCTGCGACGACGGTGTTGATCGTCGTCGGCCTGTTCCTCGTGCTCGTGCTCGAGGCGACGGGGGTTCGCCGACTGCGCTGGGTGTCCGGGCTCGTCGGCGCGATGCTGCTGCTGTACGTCGTCGTCCTCGCCTTTCCGGCCACGCGCGACTTCTTCATGCTCGTCGTGCCCGGCTTCCGGATCCTGCTCGCGAGCGCCGTGGGCGCCACGCTGGCGATCGGGTTCCTCTGGACGGCGAGCGAACGTTTCTGGCCGTTCACGACGACGGGGTGGCCGATCACCCGCAGGCGCTCCCGTTCAGCGTGACCGCGGCGCCGCGAGGGTCGCGCGCGCGCCGGCAGCGCGTACGGCCGCCGAGAGTGTGGCGATGTCGTAGGCGCCGTAGTGGCGCCGGCCGTTGACGAAGAACGTCGGCGTGCCGGAGACACCGCTGAGGTCGGCGCTGTCGACGTCCTCGGCGACGCGCGCCGCGCCGGCGTTCGTGCGCAGGTCGTCGGTGAACCGCGCGACGTCCAGCCCGAGTTGCTCCGCGTAGCCGATCAGGTCTCGCGGCCGAAGCGCGTCCTGATGCTCGAGCAGGAGGTCGTGCATCTCCCAGAACGCACCCTGATCCGCCGCGGCCTCGGACGCCTCCGCCGCGAGCTGGGCGTGCGGGTGGACGTCGTTCAGCGGCAGGTGCCGCCACACGTACCGGACGTCGCCGAAATCGCGCAGGAGCTCACGCACGACCGGCTCTGCCCGTCCGCAGTAGGGGCACTCGAAGTCGCCGTACTCGACCACCGTCACGGGCGCGCCCCGAACGGGCCCGCGGACATGGTCTCGCTCGCGGTCGACGTCGATGTAGAGGTCGACGAGCGACTCGGCCGTTCCGAGCAACGCCCGGATCTTCGTGCGCCGCGGAAGCAGCGCCGTGGCGCGGAAGACGACCCACGTGAGGACGGACGCGCCGACGGCTGCACTGAGGATGCCGAGCTTCGCCTCGTCGAGTTGTTCCCCGGTGAAGGCGAGCGTCGCGACGAGCAGCGAGACCGTGAACCCGATTCCCGCGATCGTGCCGCCGCCGGCGACGGCGACCCAGCCGACGGGCGGCCGCAGCCTCCCGTCGCTCAGTCGTGTGACGAGCAGCGAGGCACCGACGATGCCGATCGGCTTGCCGACGACGTAGCCGACCACGATCCCGAGCGTGATCGGCGACGTGAATGCGCTCGCGAGAAACGAGCGGTCGACGGGGATCCCGGCGTTCGCGAGCGCGAACAGCGGCACGATCGCGTAGCTCGTCCAGGGATGAATGAGCTGCTGCAGGCGCTCGTTCGGCGAGATCGCCGAGCGGACACCTTCACCGGCGAGCCGCGCCAGCTCCGGCGTCGGCTGCTCGCGGAACAGCCGGAAGCGCTCCGTCGCTCGCTCGAGATCGGACCGCGCGGTCGGGGAGGCGAAGGTCAGCAGGCCGAGCGCGAGCCCGACGACGACCGGCTCCACCCCCGACTCGAGCAGCGCCACCCAGGTCGCTGCCGCAAGCACCACGTAGACGACACCCCGCCGCACCCCGACGCGCCGGATGACGAGCAGCGCCGCGAACAGGCCCAGCGCCACGAACAGTGCGGAGACGTCGACGTGGTCGGTGTAGACCGTCGCGATCACGACGAGCGCGATCAGGTCGTCGACGACGACGACCGTGAGCATGAACGCGCGCAGGCGGTCGGGAAACCGCGGCCCGACCAGCGCGAGCAGGCCGAGCGCGAACGCGGTGTCGGTCGAGAGTGCGACGCCCCAGCCGTGCGCCGAGGCATGGCCCGCGTTGAAGCCGAGGTAGAGCGCCGCGGCGAGTGCCATCCCACCGATGCCGGCGAGCAGCGGCAGCGCGAACCGTCGCCGCTCGCGCAGCTCTCCGAGGTCGAACTCGCGACGCGCCTCGAGGCCGACGACGAAGAAGAAGAGCGTCATCAGCCCTGCGTTCACCCACTCGCGGAGCTCGAGCGCGACGCCGTGGCCGCCGACGTCGATCGACAGCGTCGTCTGCCAGAGAGAGTTGTACGAAGACGCGTCGACGTTGACCCAGACGAGCGCAGCCAGCGTGGCTGCCAGCAGGACCGCTGCTCCGCCCGTCTCGGTGCGCAGGAACTCGCGCAGCGGCGTCTGGAGGTTGCGCGCCCACGCCGTACGTCCTGAGAACGGCGCCGCTTGCGTGGTCACTTCCGTCAGAGGAGGCGTCTCCTTCGCGACACGGACTCAAAGTACGCGCCTGCGCCGCTGAGGCGCTACGCGGCCTCGGCGAGCGCCTCCGGCGAGTCGCGGGTCGGCAGTGCCTCGGGTGTCACCTCCGGCCGCCGTGGGCCGAGGAAGACCGCGCTGACGGCGACCGCCAGCAGCGACAGGCCGAGGAGCGCGCCGAACGCGACGTGGAAGCCGTGCGTCAGTCCGGCCGCATCGGCACCGCCGTAGCTCGCGGCGATCGTGCTGACGACCGCAAGGCCGACCGCCCCGCCGACCTGCCGCGCGGTGTTCGAGATGCCCGAGGCGATTCCGGCGTCGGCGGGGGAGACGCCGGCCAGCGAGGCGATCGTGACCGGAACCCACGACAGCGCCATTCCGACTCCCATCAACAGGAACGCCGGCAGCAGGTCGACGGCGTAGTCGCTGTGGGCCGGCAGTCGCAACAGGTACGCCAACGCCGAGGCGACGAGAAGCAGCCCGACCACCAGCAGCGGCCGCGCCCCGACCCGCCGCACGAGCGGACCGACGACGTTGGAGAGGATCGCGATCGGCAATGCGATCGCGGTGAACGCGAGGCCGGTCTGCGCCGCCGAATAGTGCTCCACCTGCTGGAGGTACAGCGCGAGCAGGAAGAAGCTCGAGAACGCGACCGAGGCGAGGACGACGGTGATCAGGTTGCCGGCGGCGAGCGTGCGGACGCCGAAGATCGAAAGCGGCATCAGCGGCGACGCGGTGCGGCGCTCGACCGAGACGAAGGCGACCAGCAGCGCGGCGGCGACGGCCAGCAGGCCGATCGTGACGGGCGAGCTCCAAGCGTGCTGCGTCGCGTAGGTCAGGGCGTACACGAAGATCATCAGCGACGCGGTCACGGAGGTCGCCCCTGCGACGTCGAAGTGCCGCGCCGTCCGAAGGCGCTTCCCTTCGGCGATGAACCGCGGCGACAGCGCTGCGACGGCGACGCCGACCGGGACGTTGACGAGGAAGATCCAGGGCCAGCTCAGGTACGAGGTCAGGACACCGCCGAGCAGAACGCCGGCGGCTCCGCCGCTGCCCGACGCGGCGCCCCAGACGCCGATCGCGAGGTTGCGGTCGCGCGCCTCGCTGAAGGTCGTCATCAGCAACGAGAGGCCGGCCGGCGCAAAGAGCGCGCCGCCGAGCCCCTGCAAGCCGCGAAACGCGATCAGCGACGCGGACGACCAGGCGAGCGCGGCGAGGGCGGAGCCGGCCGCGAACAGCAGCAGCCCCGCGATGAACATGCGGCGCCGGCCGTAGAGGTCGCCGAGGCGGCCGCCGAGCAGGAGGAAGCCGCCGAAGACGATCGCGTACGCGGTGATGACCCACTGGAGCCCCGTCTCCGAGAATCCCAGGTCGGCCCTGATCGAGTCGAGCGCGACGTTGACGATCGAGAGGTCGAGCACGACCATGAACTGCGCCACCACGATCAGTGCAAGTGCTGCCCAGCGACGCGACGAGATGGAATGAAGCATTTATCGGCTCCCGAAATAGTGGACTTTCTCCACTATACATGAAGACCATAGAACGCGCTACACTTCCGTCCGTGGTCGAAGTGACGCAGCTCAAGCCGGTCGTCCGCGTGCCGCGCGAGTTCGTGACCAGTCCTTCGTTCCTCGCCAAGCGCCTCGGGATGATGGCGAAGCACAAGACGATCGACGCCTTCGAGGAGGCGGATGCGGTGCCGTTCGCGTACGGCGTCCTCGCGGTGCTGGCGCAGGGCGCGTGCGCGACGCAGGCCGCGATCGCCGACGCGCTCGCGTACGACCGCAGCTACCTCGTCGGCCTGCTGGACGAGCTCGAGTCAGACGGTCTGATCGAGCGCCGCCGCGACACGAAGGATCGCCGCCGCCACGTCGTCACCCTGACCGACGCGGGCGCGCGGGAGCTCGACCGCCTTCGGACCGTCGTGGGCGGGGTGGACGCCGACTTGCTCGCGCCGCTGGACGACGCGGAGCGGGAGACGCTCCAGGGATTGCTCGCGAAGCTCGCGGCTGCGCACGATCCGCGCTACGACGTGGGCTGAGGCGCTCGGGCGGTCCGTGAGCCCGGTCCGTCCAACCGTGCAGGTCGTGGGTCGGCGGCTGGAGGCCGAGGACCACCGTCTGCGCGACTTCCTGACGCGGATCGCGCAGCCGCACGAGTGGTTCGAGGCGGGTTCTCCGGAGGCTGTGCGTCTGCTCGATCGGCTCGGCCTCGCCGACGCGCTGCTCCCCGTCGTCGCCGACGGCGAGCGGACGTTCGCGGGCGCGACGGTCGAGCTGCTCGCGGCGGCGTGGAGCCAGAGGGCCTCGCCGAGTCGCTCCCAGTACGACTTCGTCGTCATCGGTGCAGGCCCGGCCGGTCTCGCGGCGGCGGTCTATGCGGCGTCGGACGGCCTGTCAACCGCCGTGTTCGATCGGGACGTGCCGGGCGGCCAGGCGTCGCACACGTCGCTGATCGAGAACTTCTTCGGGTTCCCGGACGGGATCGGCGGCGCCGAGCTCGCGCGGCTCGCCGGGCGGCAGGCGGAGCAGTTCGGCGCTGAGCTGATGCTCCTGCACGGCATCCGCGGCAGCCGGCTCAACGGCCAGGACGAGCGGGTCGGGCTGATCGTCGACGACGGCTCGGAGGTGACGGCGTCGGTCGTGCTGGCGGCGACGGGAATGGACTGGCGGCGGCTCGACCTCGCCGGCGTCGACGAGCTGCTCGACCGCGGCGTCTACTACGGCGCCGGCCGCAGCGAGGCGGTGCAGTGCTCGGGTCAGCGCGTGGTCGTCGTCGGGGCGGGCAACTCCGCGGGGCAGGCAGTGCTGAACTTCGCGAACGCCGGCGCGCGCATCACGATGCTCGTCCGAGGCGACCGGCTCGGCACCAGGATGTCGGCGTACCTCGTCGAGCGAATCGAGCGGAACGGGCTGGTCGACGTCCGGCTCGAGACGCAGCTCACGGAGCTGCACGCAACCGGAGACCGCCTCGCGGCCGTGACGGTCGCCGACGCCGCCGGCAACGCTCGCACGGAGCCTGCGGACGCCGTCTTCCTCTGCATCGGCGGCCGCCCGCACACCGACTGGTGCTCGGCGGAGGGCGTCGCGACCGACCCCGCCGGCTACATCCTGACCGGCCAGGATCTTGTGGCCGGCGGGCCCCGCAACGGATGGCCGCTCGACCGCGATCCGCTTCCGCTCGAGACGAGCCGGGCCGGGGTCTTCGCTGCCGGCGACGTCCGCCACGGGTCGACGAAGCGAGTCGCCGGAGCGGTCGGAGAAGGCGCGATGGCGGCCGCGCTCGCGTTCCGCCGCCTCGCGGAGCTTGGTGTGACCGTCTGACGCCGATCGGCGCGTCGGTGCGTCGGGAACGCCGCGTCCGCTCGGTAGGGTCAGCCCTGATGCTGACGGCGCACCACTGGAACGCGTTCGTGGTCGTCACGGTCTGCGCCGCCGCGGCCGTCGCGGCGTTCGTCGCGCGCCGGCGCCGCGCCGGCCGGAGCGTCGCGCAGCTGCTGGCGCTCGCGCAGACGGTGCTCGTCGCACAGGTGGCGCTCGGGCTGCTGCTGCTCTCGGACGATCGGCGCGCGTCGGATCGCCTCCACTACGCGTACGGCTCGTTCGCGCTGCTGGCGGTTCTGGCGCCGTGGCTGTATGCGCCGGAGGAGCCGCGTGCGCGGCTGCTCTGGTTCGCGGTCGCGACGCTCGTCGCCGCCGCGCTGGCCGTCCGCGCCTGGATGACGGCTTGATGAACATCAGTCCGCTCGTCCGCAACCTGCTGATCCTGGCCGCGGTCGCGGTCGCGATCGTCGTGCTGAACCAGCAGCAGTCGCTCGTCACGGCGTCCCTGCTCCTCCGCGTCGCGTTCTTCATGGCGGTCGCCGTCGCGGCGTACTTCATGTGGCGCGACTTCGGCCGCCGCGAGATCGGCACCTGGCCGTCGCGCCAGCAGTACGTCTTCTACGGCGCCGTCGCGCTGTTCGTCGTCGACCTCGGCTGGTACTTCGTCCGAGGGGTCAGCGGCCGGGACGCGCTCGCGTTCTTCCTCGTCGCCGGCGCCTCCGTCTACGCCGCCGTCCGCACGTGGCGCGACCAGACGCGATACGGCTCGTAGCCCCACGGCCGCAAGAGCGGCGGCGAGGTGCGACGAGCAGCCGGAGCGCTACGCCCCGACCCGGGCGCCGACACCGTCGAGGCGATCGAGCGCCTCGCGGACCGGCAGCAGCTGCCCCACGAAGATCGGCGTGTCGCGCTCGGTGTACGCCGACGCCTCCGTGTCGCGCAGCGTCAGCATCAGGTGCATGAAGTCGGACGGCTCGTCGCACTCGAACGCGGTCATGAACTCCTGGTCGTCGATCCCGAACGAGTAGGTCGTGTGGTTGTGGATCGACGGGAACTCCGCGCCGATGCGGATGTGCTCGTCCATCGCGCGCTGGCGGTCGTCCGGCGGCAGCGCGTACCACGGCCGCACCTTCACGAACGGGTAGACGACGAGGTACGGCGAGCCCTTCGGGACGATCTTGCGAGCGCGCCGCGCCGAGGTGTACTGCGACGGCTTCGTCGTCGCGAGGTACGAGTACGGAGTTTCGAGCGACGCCGCGAGCGGAGTGGAGTTCAGTGCTGCGCCGAGCTCGCCGAGGTCGTCGTAGCGCTGCGTGATCTTCCAGAGGAAGAAGTCCGTCTCGGGCCGGACGCCGGTGGTCGAGTACGTGTTCAGCGCGTCGAAGCGCGGGGCGAACGCCTCCACGACCTCGGCGAGCGCGTCCTTGCCGGCTTCGCGTTCGTCGACCGGCCGCGCACGCCATTCCGGGCGGACGCGAAAGAACGTATACGCGACGTACTGGCCCTCCATCGAGGCCATGCTAGCCACAGCGCCGAGGTCCGCCCGCCGCCGCGCGGACGACCGGCAGGCTCGCCTTCGGCCGGTCGTCGGCGTAGCGCACGCCCGTCTGGAGCCGCTCCAGTTGCGGCTCGTCGGAGACGTGGAACAGGAAGAGCATCCGTACGTTCGGCTGGCAGCGGGCGAGCGCGATCGCCTGCGCGTACCACCGTCCCTGCGTCTCCTCGTCGACCGGGTGGACGGACTCGACCTCGGCGCCCGTGTACGCCGCGTCGCGCCCGGCCGGGATCTCGCTCTCGATCCCGTACTCGCCGTAGACGATCGGCAGCGTCGAGCCCGGCTGATGCGTCCCGTCGAACGCCTCCCCCACCAGCCCGACGAGCTTCCCGTAGTCGCCGAGCCCGATCGACGGGCTGTTCGGGTGCTCGAGGTCCGGCGGGATGCTCGAGTGCTCGCCGTACGGGTGAATGGAGAACATGTCCATCACGGGCCGTGTCCGGCCGCTCGCGCGGTAGGCCGTGCCGAGATCGCGGATGAACGTCGTCGGCGAGTGCGTGTCGCGGCCCGTGTTCGGCCGGTCGATCCCGCGGGGTGCCAGGCCGCCGCCGATCACGTTCAGGCGCGGGTCGACCTCCTTCAGCGCGTCGTACGTCCGCGCGAGGAGCCGGAGGTAGGCCGGCGCGGCCGCGTCCTCGCCGTCGGCGCCGAACTGCGGCAGCCAGAAGAGGTTCGCGTTCGGCTCGTTGCCGACGATCACGTCGCGGACCGCCGGGAGCGCGCGGGCGATCGCCGACGCGTACGCGGCGAACTGCTCCTGCTCGTCATCCGTGACGGGCGTCGAGCCGCTGAACTGGTAGACCGCGGCGACCGGCCGCACGCCATTGCGCTCGGCGGCATCCACGGCGCGCCGCAGGCGCGCGACTTCGTCCGGCGGCGGTTCGCGGAGCGGCGGCTCCCACACCGCGCTCAGCACGATCGCGCCGAACCCCGACTCGCGCGCCAGCGCCATCTTCTCGCCGGCGTCGCCCCACTTGCCCGCGTCCTCGACGGCGCCGACGAGCAACGGCGGCCGCGTCGGCTCGCACGCGTGCGCGAGTAGCGAGAGCGCTCCGGCGAGGACAGCAGCAGCCGTCCTCACGCGTCAGGGGACCTGGAGCGTCCTCGACGCCGACCCCGGCGGACCGGGGTTCACGGTCGCGACGCCCGTGACCTTCACCGGGTGCGGCCCCGGCGACAGCACCCAACGCAGCGCGACGGTCTTGCGGACGCCGCCGACCGCCGTCCCGCGCAGTGAACGCCGCCCCGCGACCGCGATCCTGTACGTGCAGTCGACCGAGCATGTGAGCGTCAGCTTCACGCCGGGCCCGATCCGCGGGGTGATCTGGAGGGCGATCTTCGGGGTCAGCCGCATCCCGTCGCACCGCGCGGCGATCCCGCGGTGGACGCCTGCCGCGGCGGCACGCACGCGCGTGAGGCTCGACTTCGGCGTGCCGTCGAGGTGGTAGACGCCGGACTGCCACGCCGCGAGCGCGGGCTCGTCCTGGACGTGGAAGAGCAGCAGCCCGAGCACGTTCGGCTGGCAGAACGCCATCGCCATCGCCTGCGCGTAGAACCGTGCCTGCGTCGCCTCGTCCACCGGCTTCGTCGTCGACGGCTCCGTGCCGACGTAGAGCGGCGCCTTCGTGCGCGCGAGCGTCGTCTCGACGCCGTATTCGTCGTACACGATAGGTAGCGTCGACCCGCGCTGCGCCGTCCCGTCGAACGCCTGCCCGAGCAAGGCGACGAGCTTCGCGTAGTCGGCCAGACCGATCGACGAGCCGAGCGGATGCGCGAAGTCCGGCGGCGTCGTCGAGTTCTCACCGTAGGGATGGAACGCGAACGCGTCCATGATCGGGATCTGGCGTCCGCTGGCGCGGTACGCCGAGCCCATGTCGGGGATGAACGTCGAAGGCGAGTGCGTGTCGCGGCCCGTTCCGGGCCTGTCGACGCCGCGCGGCGCGAGCCCGCCGCCGTAGATCGTCGACCGCGGCCGCTCCGCCTTCAGCGCGTCGTACGCGGTCGCGAGGAGAGAGACGTACGCGGGTGCGGCGACGTCCTCGCCGGTCGGGCCGAACTGCGGCATCCAGAACCGGTTCAGATTCGGCTCGTTGCCGACGATGAAGTCCTTCACGTACGGGAACTTCTTCGCCGCATCGACGCAGAACTCCGCGAAGTTCGCGCGGTCCTCGTCCGTGAGCGGAGTGACGCTCGATCCGAACGGGAACAGCGAGAGAATCACGCGCACGCCGGTGAACTGCGCGGCGTTCACGACGTTCCCGAGCATGATCGTGTCCATCGGGCCGACAGCCTTCTGGTTCCGCGTCCACGTCTGCGTGACCCGGATCGTGTCGAGGCCGGCGAGCTTCGCCTTGTCCATCTGCGCCTTCGCGTAGTCGTAGTCCTGCTGCTTTGCCACGTCCTCCGCAGCGCCGACGCTCATGGCGGGTCCGCCGGCGAACGCGGGCGCGGCGAAACTCAGAAAACCCAGCAAAACACCGACGACCCGCCCCACGGCACGCAGACTAGCCTGCGGAGGATTCGATTACCAGAGCGCGAACGAGTGCGCATGAACTTCACACCCCGCGCGCTCCTGCTCCTCGCGGCGATCGTCCTGTTCATCGTCGCCCTCTTCTCAGACCTCCACCAGGGCGATTTCCTGGCGATCGGCCTGGCCTGCGTGGCCGCGGCGTTCGTCGTCGACGAGCTCGGCGTCTCCACCAGTTTCGGCTCTCGCCGCGACTGACCGACCGACTACCGTGGGCGCGTGCACGAGCGCGTCGACGAGCAGCTGAAGCGCGTCCCGACGAAACCGGGCGTCTACCTCTTCCGCAGCGGCGGGGGAGACGTCCTGTACGTCGGCAAGGCGAAGTCGCTGCGGCCGCGCGTGCGCCAGTACTTCCAGGCCGGACGCAGCGACAACCGGATGGGGATCTCGAAGCTCGTCGAGCGCGTGGACGAGATCGAGACGATCGTGACCCGGAGCGAGGTCGAGGCGCTCCACCTGGAGCAGAACCTCGTCAAGCGGCACCGGCCGCCGTTCAACGTGCGGCTCCGCGACGACAAGTCCTTTCCGTACATCGCCGTCACCGTCGAGGACGACTACCCGCGCGTGATGTTCACGCGCGAGCGGCATCGTCGCGGCGTCGTCTACTTCGGCCCGTACGCGAACGCGAAGAAGGTGCGTGAGACGCTCGACACCCTCAACCGCATCTTTCGCTACCGGCCGTGCGAGGGGCCGCAGCCGGGACGGCACAGCGGAATCCCGTGCCTCGACTACCACATCGAACGCTGCCATGCACCGTGCGTGGGGTACATCTCGAAGGAGGACTACCGGCGGCTGACGGACGACGTGATCGAGTTCCTGGCGGGGAACGACAAGCCGATCCGAGCGCAGCTCGAGCGCCAGATGCGCGAGGCGGCGGCCGAGGAGCGGTTCGAGGACGCGGCGCGCTACCGCAACCGGCTCTTCGCCGTCGACCGGCTCTCCGAGCGCCAGGCGGTGGAGCGCCGCTCGATCGGGACGATCGACGTGATAGGCGTCGCCGTCGGCTCCGAGCGGGCGGCGGTGCAGGTCTTCCCGCTGCGCGAGGGGCGGATGGTCGACCGCTACTCGTTCCACCTCGAGAACGCCGCGGGCGAGGAGGTGGCGGAGGTGCTCGAGCAGTTCTGCCTGG
>Ga0126305_10001096_pt1 | contig 11931 bp, 12 predicted proteins | sample Plot26_FD_92536 | JGI IMG/M metagenome (GOLD analysis project Ga0126305, IMG submission 92536) | Serpentine soil microbial communities from UC McLaughlin Reserve, CA, USA - Plot26 | ecosystem: Environmental > Terrestrial > Soil > Grasslands | place: USA: UC McLaughlin Reserve, Lake County... | reverse complement strand
CGATCGCCGGGCCGGAGCGTCTCGATCGCCCCGCCGCGGCGTTGGCAGCGGCCGATGCCCTCGGTGACGTAGATCGTCTGGCCAAGGGGGTGGGTGTGCCAGGCGGTGCGGGCGCCGGGAGTGAAGTGGACGCTCGCGGCGCCGAGCCGGGACGCATCGGACGGCGTCGCGATCGTGTCAATGAAAACGGCGCCGGTGAACCAGTCTCCAGGTCCGGGGCTCGTCTCCAGCGAGTTGCGGGTGATCTGCATGTCGTTCTCCTTTTGCCTAGCGCTCGTCAGACCGTCTGGCCACCGTCGACGACCAAGGCGTGGCCGACCGTGAACCCAGCCGCATCGGAGCAGAGCCAGAGCACCGCGTCGGCTATCTCCTCGGGCCTCCCGAGGCGGCCAATCGGCTCGTCGGCGATCATTCTCTCTCGTCCCTCCTCGGTGCCGCCGGAAAAGCGCTCGATCATCTCCGTGTCGATCACGCCGGGGCAGATGGCGTTGACCCGAACGCCGGCCGCGGCACAGTCGAGCGCCGCTGCGCGGGTCATGCCGACGACGCCGTGCTTGGCGGCACAGTAGGCCGCCTGTCCGGCGATGCCCTTCACCCCCGCGCCGGAGGAGGTATTGACGATCGCGCCGCCGCTCTCCAGCATCAGCGGTATCTCATGCTTGAGGCAGTGAAAGACACTGGACAGGTTCGTGGCAATGAGCCTGTCCCACTCCTCCTCTCCCACCTCCACCGTCGGCTTGACCGGCTGCTCGATGCCCGCGTTGTTGAAGGCGATGTCGAGCTGACCGAAGGTCTCGATCGTCCGCCGCAACGCTGCCTGGATGTCCTCGCTCCTGGTGACGTCGCATCCGAGCGCCAGCGCCCGGCCCCCCGCCTCCTCGATGGAGGCGACTACCTCGCGGGCGCGGTCCTCGGAAAGGTCGGCGAGCGCGACAGGGCGCCTTGGCCTGCGAACGCCAGTGCGGTCGCCCGTCCGATCCCTCCAGCCGCGCCGGTGATGAAGGCGACCTTGCCGGCAAAGCTCTGCTCCGGACTCACGGCCGCACCATCACCTTCAGCGACTCGCGCTCGTTCATCGCGCGGTCGAGGATGTCGGGCAGCAGCTCTTCGATCGATGCGTCGGGCATGTGCTCGACGCGCACGTCGCCGGCTCCGTGCAGCACAGTCGCTTTCATCGGTTCCTCCAGGTCTCGTTCATTCGCTTCTCCATAGAGGGCACGTACCCGGAGACAGGTGAAGAGGACCGGTTTGCCCATGCACTGAATGGGCATCCCTTGCTGCCTTGCCGTACCCCGCTGGAACGGCGCGCGCCCACGCTGCTAGCCTCAATCGAGTTCGCGTCGGACTTTCCGACCAAAGTAGTGCCCGCGCCCGTAGATCGTTTGCTTATCGGCATCCTCCGCGTTCGCAGCACACAGACAACGGAGGTATCAGCAATGGCAACCGGAACCGTGAAGTGGTTCAACGACGACAAGGGCTACGGCTTTGTCACTCCCGATGACGCAGGCAAGGATCTGTTCGTCCATCACAGTGACATCGGCGGCGAGGGCTTCAAGTCCCTCGAAGAAGGCGCCAAAGTCTCTTACGACTCCGAGCCGGGCGAAAAAGGACCCAAAGCGGTCAACGTTCGGCCGGTCTAAGCGACATCGAAAGCCCCGCATCCGCGGGGCTTTCGTGAAGTACCGAGGGCCCGTTTCGTCCGTGCGACCACCCGCGAATCATCGAGCAGATGCATCGATTGACCAGGGCGCTGCGCAGCCCCAGACAAACAAAGCGGGGGCAGGATTCGAACCTGCGACCTTCGGGTTATGAGACTGAATCTAGGTTCCGCTGGACTACGTGGGGCACGGTTTCAAGCGGTTTTCGCGAAATCGAGATCGGCTGGGATCGGCTGGACTCTGTGGGGCTTCTTGCCCCATTTCTTGCCCCAGCGGCGCGTTCAGCGGGTCTACTAACGGGAGGTCAGCGCGCGGGCGATGGAGCGGGCGTCGAACCGCATCAGGCGCATCTGGCCGGAGAGCTCGGTGCGGTAGCCGGTAAAGAAGAGGCCGGGAGCAGAGGGGTGCTGGCGCCCCCCGGTGACCAGCGGCGTCCCCTCGTCGTCCAGCACTCCAAGGTGGCCGACCAGAGCCTCAAGGCCCCGCCGGTAGCCGGTCGCCGCGATCACGGCGTCAGGCTGGACCCGCGAGCCGTCGGCGAGCAGCACGTCGTCGCCGTCGAAGCCGTCGACTGCGGCGACGATCTCGATTCGCCCCGCCTTCACCGAGTCGACGAATCCATCGTCGAAGAGCGGCGACTGGTGCCGCTTGGCCAAGGCCGTTGCCGTGCCCATCCGGGGGCGCAGCAACCCGTACTGCGAGAGGTCCCCGACCATCATCCCTTCGACCAGGGCGCCAACTTTGTCGGCGACGCGCAGTGGCAGGTGATGGAGGACTACGCCGGGGACTTGGACCGGGGTGCCGAGCCACTTGCGCCGGACGATGTGCGGAGGGGTTCGGCACGCCACCCTGACCCGCGCCGCACCGCCAGCGGCGATCAGGTGAGCCACCTCCGAGCCGGTCACCCCCGGGCCGACGACGAGCACGTCCCTGTTCCGGTAGGGCTGCGGATCCTGGTAGGCAGAGGCATGAATCAGCTCGCCGCCGAAGCCCTTCAGCCCCCGCCAATCGGGTATGTGGGGGTCGTGGTCGAAGCCGATCGCGATCACCACCGCGTCGGCCTCGACGGCGTCGCCGCTCGTCTGCACGTGCCAGATGCCGTCGGCGCGGTCGACCCGGCGGACCTTGGTGTCAAAGCGGACCTCCAACCGGTGATGGGTCGAGTAGTCCTCGAGGTATCGGATCCAATCGTCGCGAGAGGGGAACTCTCCATAGCGGCGGGCCGAGGCGCGGTACCCCGGCATCGTCGACATCCAGCCGGGCGTGTTCAGCCGCAGCGCCGGATATCGAGATCGCCAGCTCGCCCCAACCCGATCGGAGCGCTCCAGGATCAAGGGATCAAGGCCAGCCCGTCGCAGGCAAGCCGCGGCGCTCAGCCCAGCCGTCCCGGCTCCGCAGACCACCACATCTCCCATGCAACGGACCCTAGTGGGTCATTGGGGCTGCCAAATCTTCCCCTCGACTCGGTCCGCGGGGTCGGCCGGCGGTCCGAGGGCTTCCAACTCCGCTTCGTGTTCGCTCATGACCAAAGCGGAGACCGCCGCGTCGAAGGCATCTTCGGACCCGGCGGCCCGCTCGAGAAGGTCTCTCGGCTGCTCGGGAAAGTGCTCGAGTAGGTAGGCGTGTCGCACCGACCACCTGCCCTTGTTCACCGGACCCGTTAGGGCGCGCGGGTAGATCTCCACCACGCGCGGCCATCCCTCGGAGAACGGCCAGATGCCGAAGCCGTTCTTGGCAAGCGTCAACAGATGCGGCATCCCGCGAATCGAGCCGGTGCCCACGGCGCCGGCACCACCGATCTGAAAGACAGACTTCGGACGCACCGCGTCCTCGCTTCTCTCGGTCCGCCTGTAGAGCCGTGCTTTCGGATGGGGATTTCGCCTACCCGGGCGCCCCCAGAAGGGGTCTTCGCATCCTTCAAGCAGATCCTCGCCCTCATGCTCCATGGCAGACCACGCGTCCTCCCCGCTGGACCAACCGTTCTCCTCGCACCACCACGCGGGGAACGAAAAGGCGAAGTCCAGTCCGATGACCATGCGGGGCTCGGCTTCACCTAGCTCAAGAAGCTTCGCGATGAGCTCATCGCGGCCAAGCCCGTTTCTCAGCTCCGTCAGCCCTGCCCTGCCGGACCTCGGCTCGCCACAGAGACTCCGCCGGCCCCTTGGCCCTGCCAGACCAGTCGACAGCGATGATTTGCACGGGACAATGGTCGCAGTTCTTTGTGGAGCACAGACGCTTCTCGCCCAAGGGAACAGTGTTGCTACGGCCGGCCTAGGACACGTAGGCCTTGCGCACCATCGCCGCCGTCCATCGGTTCGTACCGTGGGCCGGGGGCACATTCCTGCGGTTCAGGGTCTCGGCGATCTCGGCGAGGGACTTGCCTTTCGCGAGCAGCGTCCCGATCTGCTTCCGCCGGTTGTGATCCCGCTGGTTGCACTCCGTGTGGGACAGCCGAACGTTCTCGGGGACGAGGTGCCCGCCGGCCGACTTGAGGGTCGGGTAGTGGTCGGGCGAGGGCGCCCACTTGGTGCGCGTCTTCGCAACCGGATCGAATGCGGCTCGACCCTTGTGGTGGTAGCACTGCGGCATCTCGCACTTCAGGTCGAGGAGTTGGCCGCGCTCGGCCATCTGCACGAGGACACCCTTCACGCCGAGCCTGCGGAACTCGTCCGCGACTGAGCTGTCTGCGCTGCCGGCGCCAGCTGCTGGCTTCGCCACCGAGTCACCTTTCTCGTGTAGTCGCCCTATTGCGCTTCCTGCATTCGCCACTTAGAGCGTCGCTTCGGCGACTGACGACGTCGCCACCAAACCTTCGCCCGTCCAGTATCCCCAGGCGATCCATCGGAAGTCGCTCTCGTCGACGTAGCTGCTGATTCGCGTGAAAGCGGCGGCGCAACTGCTTCCAGCGCCCCCAGAAGACCAGTCCCTTGCAGCGCGAGCCAGCGGCCTTCCCGCGCTACCCTGATTGCAGGGGTTGCATGAGGAGTGGGCACGAAGCGGTAGGGAAAGCCTATGACTGTCGGGTTCCTACAAGAACGGTCCGATTATGAGACTGATCCGCTGGATCGGCTGCACTACGTGGAGCTAAGTTTTATGCGGATTCCGCGAAATCGAACCACGTGGAGATCGGCTGGAATCTGTGGGCACCTTGCCCCAGCAGATCGCGCTCAAGAGAACCGCGCCGCACCGAGCTGACCGTCAGCGCCATCGGATAGACATCGGGAGATGGCAGAGATGATCTCCCAGCTGCTGGCCACCGACGCCGCGCGAGTCAAGCTCGGGGCGCGGGACATCTCGACCGCCGAGGCCGAGCAGCTACCGCGCAACCGCTACGCGACGGCGCGCAATCCTCGCGGAAGCGGACAGGAGGGCGAGCGGCTCATGCTTATCGGGCAGACGAATGGGGGGCGGGTGCTCACGTTGGTGATCGAGCGAACCCTCGACCCGACGACGTGGATGATCGTCACTGGTTGGCTCGCAACCGACCGCGAGCGTAGAATCCTCGATTGAGATGATCAAGGATCCTTGGAAAGACCCTGATCCCCAGCCCGGCGACTTCGACGCCGAGTTGGATCACGCCCAAATCGAGATGCACGAGGGCAACCCCGACGCAAAGCTGTCGATTCTCGTCAGCGTCGAGGGCGACGACGCCAAGCGGCTAGAGCGCATCGCCAACGAGCGCGGTCAGCAGCCCGGCGAGGTCGTCTCCGAGCTCCTGCGCAGCGCCTGAGGCAAATTCACTTCGTCACGACCTTGGTGCGAGAGATCGGCGCCGACTCGTGACCCGCAGTAATAATGGCGGACATGAAGAAGGTCATTGTCTGCGCTTACCTGCGCCGACCCAGCCGAGCGACGGAGATGCAGACCCTGCTGCGGCATGCCCGCCCCCATGGAGGTAACGTTGCCGAGCGGGTGAAGCAGGAGCGGCCGAATGACCGCAGCACTTAGTGCGTCTAGACGAAGAAGCTGCCACAACGGAAACGTCGTCGTGACGATCGTCCCCGCTTCTGAGCTCGACCGTCAACCGTGGCGCTCTTAGGCAGTCGCGCTTCCACGGCCGCCCGATCAAGGTTTCTTCTTTGCGACTAACGATCAGGTCAACGATCGCGACTACGCGTAACTCCGATTCAAGATTTGGATTTAGGAGCCATTTCTCCAAAACCCTGCTTTTTGAGGATCTCACTCATCCGGTTAAGGACCGACGTCAACCGCGACTGAGAATCGGAGCTGAGCGAGACCGCCTGTCGCCGGGCAAAGAGCTCTAAGATCGCCTGCCGAAGCGCCTTCTTAGGCTTCGGCACAGCATTTCCGTCGGTAAAAACGGTCCCAACCACCTTCTCCCGATCCTCGACATCGAGCAGTTCCTCGATGTCGCTAACCGTCTTATCGCCGCAGACCTCCGAAAGTAGAAAGCAGCGGCCATCGAGCAGCGGCCCGAACTCAGACTCATATCTGTCCTTTTGCTTTACCCCCTCGGTGTCGGCATCAAGGAGCACCATGAAGCTCTTGCCCCAGCCGATGTGCAAGCGGATCAAGGTATCGAGCGAGCCGGCACCGCTCCCTGGGACAAGGGTTACCTCCGACCCAAGTCCGAGGACCTCCCTTGCGTAGCGCAACAAGTAGAAGTCGCTCTTGCCCTCGACTAAGACGACGTCGGGCACGGGCTCTAGGACTGAAGGTCGGTAATCAAGCAGGTCGAGGACGGGCTGGAAGTAGGAGGTCTGGTCTGGATACTCGGCGACGAACCTTCGGTATGGAGTAGCCGAAATCGCGGTGTTGGCACCAACACGACGCGAGACGTAGTCAGTCATATCGAGGGAGTCGAGTGACCCGAGTGCGGCATTCTTGACGATATAAGCGGAGTCCAGCCATCGCACGTCGATCAAGTGGTGGCTGTGGGTGCTGTAGACGAGATCGCACTGCTCAGTCAGCGTCTCAAAGCTCTTCAAGAGCTCGGCTTGCGCGGTGGAGTGAAGGTTGGAGGCAGGCTCGTCGAGGAGGAAGAGCGACTTGCGTCCGTCCTCGCTCTCCAGTCCATGGAAGGAGGTCATCAAGAGGAACATGAAGAACCAGCGAAAACCGAGGCTGCGCTCGGAGAGGTCGTAGTAGCCGTCGGCTCCCTTTATCGTCAGCTCTAGGTAAGGCTCCTCCTCGTCAGAACGAGCCTCAATCTGCACCTCCTGCGCGGCCGGCTCGCTACCGAAGATCCGACCCCACCCCTCGAAGACAGTGTCGGTTATGACCTTGCCCATGCCAAGCAGGAGTGCGCTTAGGCTGCGCTCGTCGGCACGTTCGGTCGAGTCGAGACGCTCGACCACATGGTCCTGCAGATTGGCGCCGCTTCCCGTTTTGGCAAGGATTTGTTCGAAGGTCGAGCGGTAGAAACGGCTGCGGTCGCGCTCGGGGGCCTCGACACCCTCCTCATCCTGAACAAGAGCAAAGCGCTCGGGCAAATCGAAAAGGAAGTTCGGGAAATACCAGATACGAGGAAGCCGCTCCTTAAGAAGGTTGACGGCGCTTTGCCACTCGTCGCTCGTCGCATTGAAGCGCCGCGGGTTGCGCTGACGCCCCGTCGTGCCCCTAAGCGACAGGTTCCAGGTGAAGCTTCGTCTCTTGAAACGGCTGTTCTCGAAGTGATGCTTCTCGGAAATCTGGATCGTCTTCGGTAGATCGCTAAGCGTTAGAGCGAACTCACGACGCATATGTTTCCTGAGCGCTTTTTTGTCCTCGGCTGAGAGTTCGACTACGGCACTAATCTCGATCGAGTCATTAAAATTTGCTCGCTGAGAAATCGGAATCCACTGATCGGCCTCACGGAGCGAAGCCATTTCAGGGTTGATCATCTCGAGGTCTTCCGCACCGTATGAAAAGCAGAAAATCGCCTCGAGAATCGTCGTCTTGCCACTCTCGTTTAGCCCGATCAGGGTCGTAACGGGGCCAGTCAGGTCGAGGGTCATCTCGTCGATGCCCTTGAAGTTCTTGAACGCAAACCCCGTGTAACGCACTGCCCACTCCCCCCGCCGACGGAACCCTGAATAGGCGCAGCCTATGTAATAGCGGGAAAATTCCGTTACTACGCTCCGCTCACGACGTGAAGGACGGCAATCGCCGAGCTTCTTTCCCCCATGCGACCGCGACCTGCTCGTGCTTCGCTCGTGCCATGACCGGCCCAGTCCCCACGAAGGCACTGCCAGGCGGGCGGCCAAAAACCGCGGGCTATTCGTGTCTAGGCGAAGAAGCTGCCACAACAAACATCGGTCGTGGGCAATCGCTCCACGTTCTGGGTTCGCGCCGTCACCAGTGCCGGCTTGCGGCTGGCGGAGGCCACCATTGAGCACGAACTCAATCCCCAGTCTCCTACCAGCGTTGATGATCGTGTCGACCTCTGAGTTGTGCTCCCCGGACTCGAGCTTCTAGATCGAAGTCCTTCTTCTTCGCAGCTACCGCCGGAACTACGAATCGATCGCCGAACCGCGCATAGATCGGCCGCGCCTCACAAGTCCCCTGCTTCGGCCGTAGCTCAAACAGACTCGCCACCACTAGCCCTCTATGACTTCAACGTCCTTTAAACGTCGCCGCATTCGTCCGGCCCGCGGCATCCACATCTCGCGCGGTCCGATCACCTCAATCGTGGCCTTCACCTTTTTGTTCCACGCGTTGCCAAGTTTGTCCACCACGCCCATATCGAACTCCCCGCTGACCTGTCGCCCTTTCTCCGGCTCGATCGAGAAGTGGCGATTTTTCGAGTTCTGCATATAAAGCAGTCCTTCGACCGTTTCCGTGCTGGTCAAATCCTCCGGAACGCGCTTCAGAACGGCGAGCTCTTCCGCGCCGTTCTCAGGGGTGAAGTTGACGTGTCGACGAACGGACTCCCCTTCATCTCCGATGGCGGGCACGACCACGTCTAACTCCACCCCGTACTCCACAAACTGATTCAGGGCGGACTCGTAGACTCCGACCGCTCGACGGCCGACAGGCTCAAGGCGCTCGACCAGCTGGTCCGGCTCCCCGGAGCTCGCCAGGAGGGCAGCGAAATACCGGCCCCCCTCGACCGTCGGATAGAGCGTTTTCCGTAGTCGCTGGTCACCCTCATCATCAGGATCAAATCCTTCATCGACTCCCTCGACGGGAACGACGACGGGTCTCTCTTCTCGGCCGATCGCAAATTCGAGAACAATGGAATGTGCGGCCTGCACCTGGACGAATCCCGGAAGTACCCCCTTCTGGGGAAACAGGCCGTTGCCGAACCAACGAACCGCCATAGCAACCCGTTCGAGGAGCTTCGCCGTTCTGATGGGATCGGCGCTCGGGCCGTCCAGGCCGTCACCGCTGAACCGTGCTGCCCAGCGCGAGTCACCGCTGTTCAGGTTCGTCAGCGTTTTGGAGCCGAACGTGTCTTTGACAACGTCATCGGCAACCATGAACCACTGCTTGCCGAGGCCGTGGTCGCCAAGACTGTACGGCGGAGATTGAAGGTCCTTTTTTGCGGGAGCACCGTCCCCGTCCCCACCCTCAGCTTCTTCGTTTTCGTTCTCGTCGTCGACTGGTTCGTCGCTCATGCCAAACCTTCAAGGGCCAAGATCAACTCCCATGCCGAAACAGCAATAACTGCAACGCAGAGGATTTGTACCAGCCAAAGAAGTTTCGCGCGGCTTTCGTTCTTTTTCTGACGCTGGTCGAGGAGGCTGATGTAAATCGAGACGAGAGACTGGGAAACCTGGGTACCCGACTTCGTGCCCATCGCCAGGCCGTTCAGATCCTCGATTAGGACTTTGGGTTCGACGCTCTTGTCGCTCCTGACAAAAATCGCGAAGGCCGTAGAGAGCAGGGCCGCGAGAAGCACTCCGCCCGCGATGGTCGCCACTTCTACGAGGTGATCCTTGTCCGACTTTCCAAGCCCTTCGAGGACGTCCGGCCTCAGGGCCAGTGCCTGGGCTGCCGCAAACACGGCAGCCGCCAAGGCGAACAGACCACGGGCCTTCGAGTCGAGGCGTTCGGAAATCCGAAACTGCTGATCAAGCTCATTCTTAGTGACTTCGTAGACGTAGTTGAGGCCGTCGGGCGTGGCGTTCTCTACCGGCCGATCTGAACCAGCGTCGGGAGGTCCGCCTTGCCCGGTCCCCTCCGGAGGTTGCTGCGGCGGATGGGCGCCGCCGGGCCGGGACGCTGGCTCTTTGCTGCCGCTTTGCCCTCCAAACCTACGCCGGCTTGTCGGAGTGCTGATGGTGCCCACAGCGGAAGTATCCCTGACGCGAGCTCCCGGCGAAATTGCCATCCGTACCTCCCCCATGTTGCTCAGAGTAGCCCGAGCGGCGGGCGCGGAGCAAGCATTGCCGCGCTGCCCGCCTAGTTCGCGCATAAGCTCGTCATAAGCGGCTCGGTCGGATGGAGTTTCAAGACATGGCAGAACACCAACCTGATCGCGCCCGTCTTCCTCCCAGGCCAGCGCAGAGGCACCTTTGCGATTTCGGCGGCGACCGGAGGTGGACGGGCGGTCCTATCTCAGGAGCTGGATCGGCCTCTCCCCAACCTCGTGTTGCCCCATTTGTTGCCCCAGGGCCGATTTTGCACCTTCTTGTCTGCGGCCCCAGGAAAGACAAAAGGCCCGCAGTTCGGGCCTTTCGTCCTATAGCGGGGGCAGGATTCGAACCTGCGACCTTCGGGTTATGAGCCCGACGAGCTACCTGACTGCTCCACCCCGCGGCGGACTGTCGATGGTAGCAATCTCAGGCACGAGGGGAGCGGTTTCGGCGCGTGGCGAGGGAGATTGCGCAGAGGTCTTCGTCCGGGCGCGTGGCTCTAGAGTGGCCGGATGGCTGAGGGGGCAAAGAGGGTGGCGGTGATCGACGTGGGGACGAACTCGACGCGGTTGCTGGTCGCCGACGTGGCCGATGGGCGGGTCTCGCCGCTGGAACGGCTGAGCACGGTGACGCGGCTGGGCCGGGGGGTCGACCTCTCCGGGCACCTGGCCAGCGAGGCGATCGAGGACGTCTGCACGGCGATCGACGGCTATGTCGGGATCGTGGAGGAGCTCGGGGCCGAGGAGGTGGATGCGATCGCCACCAGCGCCGTCCGCGACGCCGACAACGGCAGCGCCTTCGTCGCCGAGCTGCGGGAGCGGTTCGCGCTCTCGGCCCGCGTCCTCGACGGCGAGGAGGAGGCGCGCTCCACCTATATGGGCGCAACCTCCGAAGCCCTGCCCTCCGAACCGACGCTGGTCGTCGACATCGGCGGCGGCTCAACCGAGCTGATCGTCGGCAGCGGCCGCGACATCTCCTTCCACGACTCCCTCCAGGTCGGGGTCGTCCGCCACACCGAGCGCCACATCGCCAGCGACCCGCCCACCGCCAGCGAGCTCGAAGCCCTCGCCACCGACGTGCGCGGCCTGATCGAAGCGTCGGTCGGCGCCGGCGTCGAGGCGAGCCAGGGGATCGCCGTCGCCGGCACCCCCACCTCGCTCGCCGCAATCGAGCTCGGCCTCGAGCCCTACGACCCTTCGCGCGTGCACGGCCACGTCCTCGCCCTTCCCTCGATCCAGCGAATGCTGTCCCAGCTGGCTTCGGTGCCGCTGGCGGAGCGGGTCGAGGTCCCCGGCATGCATCCCGACCGGGCTCCCAACATCGTCGCCGGCGTCGTCATCCTCGTGGAGACGATGCGCGCCTTCGGCCTCGAGGAGATCAAGGTCTCCGAGCACGACATCCTCTACGGCACCGCGCTTGCCGCCGCCGCCCACCGCTAGAGCCTTCTCCACCCCTCAAAACCCCTCGCCGTACTAGGTGGACACTCTGTCTTGTACAGAGCGGACAGAACGGTAAGTACAGGCCAAAAAGAACTAGAACTAGGTAGAGGTCTCTCCCTAGTTCTCAGTAGGCCGTCGTCGCGGCGATGGAAGTGCGAGAGGCGCGGGTCCATACTCGGTTATCCGAAAGCGAGATGGGGTTCGCTCCACCTTGCAGCCGGGATACAGGGCTTGGGCGACTTGCCGCATCACGGCGCCTCCCGCCGTCTGGGCCCACTGAATAAAGGTTCCTGAAGACGTACCCCTGCCCGTCCCAGGGACCGCTTGAATCGGCCGCCAGCGATGGCGGTCGATTCTTTGTTCAGGCCAGGCCCTAAGCCAAGTTGGACTTGCGGGGGTAGGCGATCTCGGGGTCGGTGAGGACGTTGACCAGGGTCGGCCGCCCGGAAGCGAACGCCCGCTCGATCGCCGGCTTCAGCTCCCGCGGCTCGCGGACGAGAATCCCGTCGCAGCCGAGCGATTCGACCAGCTGGT
>Ga0126305_10001094_pt1 | contig 11936 bp, 8 predicted proteins | sample Plot26_FD_92536 | JGI IMG/M metagenome (GOLD analysis project Ga0126305, IMG submission 92536) | Serpentine soil microbial communities from UC McLaughlin Reserve, CA, USA - Plot26 | ecosystem: Environmental > Terrestrial > Soil > Grasslands | place: USA: UC McLaughlin Reserve, Lake County... | reverse complement strand
TCTGTTTTCAGAAGTAATACGGAGATCTATGCTCAGTTAATTGATGATGTTAGTGGACAAACACTTGCTGCAGCTTCATCAAAAGAAAAAAGCATTGCTGCGCAAAAAACTACCAGATCAGAAAAAAGCAAGCTCGTGGGTTCTGCAATTGCAGCGAAAGCTACAGAGCTTGGTTTGACAGAAGTGGTTTTTGATCGTGGTGGTTATTTATATCACGGTCGTGTGAAAGCGGTAGCTGATGGAGCAAGAGAAGGTGGATTGAAATTCTAATTCAAAAATTGCAAATAATAATAAATGGCAAAAGTTAATTTAACCAGAGTAAAAGCCGGCGACCTTGAACTGAAAGACAAAGTGGTAGCCATCAACCGTGTTGTAAAAACAACAAAGGGTGGGCGTTCATTTAGTTTTTCTGCATTAGTAGTTGTTGGAAATGAGAATGGAGTTGTTGGTCATGGACTGGGAAAAGCAAAAGAGGTCCAGGAAGCAATTACTAAAGGAATTGAAGATGCAAAAAAGAACCTGATCAAAGTTCCGATCATGCACGGTACCATTCCTCATGATCAGTGGGCAAAAGAAGGAGCTGCAAAAGTGCTGATCAAGCCGGCTGCACACGGTACAGGTGTAATTGCCGGTGGCAGTATGCGTGCAGTACTTGAAGCTGCTGGTGTAACTGATGTATTAGCTAAGTCACTCGGTTCTGCTAATCCGCATAACGTGGTAAAAGCAACTTTTAAAGCATTAGCAATGTTACGTGAGCCGATCTCAGTGGCTAAGACAAGAACCGTAGGATTGAAGAAAGTATTTAATGGATAAGGTTAAGGGTTAAAAGTTAATCGTTAATAGGAGAGAATCCAGTTACAATTAACCAATAACCAATAACAGTTAACATAAAAAAAATGAAAAAGATAAAAATCACTTTAGTAAAAAGCCCCATCGACAGACCGGAGCGTCAGAAAAAAACCCTGAAGGCACTTGGTTTGAATAAGATGAATGCAACTAAAGAAGTAGAAGCTACTCCGCAAATACTGGGCATGGTTCGTAAAATGAATCACCTGGTGTCGGTTGAAGAAGTTAAAGGTTAATCGTTAATGGAATTTCCCTATTAACTTTTGACAAATAACAATTAACATTAACAAGCGAGCCCCGAATGCTTTCGGGGCGTTAAGTAAAAAATAAAAGCAAAAAAATGAAACTACACGAATTAAGGCCTGCAAAAGGGGCAACACAAAAAGAAAAAAGAATTGGTCGCGGTGAAGCTTCTGGTCACGGAGGCACATCTACAAAAGGTAACAAAGGTGGACAAAGCCGTGCTGGTTACAAAAGAAAGATGGCGCATGAAGGTGGCCAGATGCCTATTCAGCGTCGTATCCCAAAACGTGGCTTTACCAATATTCATCGTATTGAATACAAAGTGTTGAATCTCGGACAACTTGATCAATTATCGGAAAAGTATGGCATCAAAGAATTCTCAATAGAGAATCTGTATAGTAATAAATTGATCAGCCAAAACGATAAAGTAAAAATATTAGGGAATGGGGAAGTCAAAGGCAAATTTACTTTTAAAGTAAATGCTGTAAGCGAGAAAGCTAAAACTGCGATAGAGGCTGCAGGCGGCACAGTAGAAATTCTTGCATGATTTTCCGTAACTTGCAACGGCGCATGTTAAATGCGTCTTTTTTGTTTTACGATATTTAAATCTCTCTGCATCCGTGAAAAAATTAATTAAAACACTGAAAAATATCTGGAGTATCGAGGAATTGCGCAGCAAGATCCTTTTTACCCTGGCATTAATATTTATATACCGTGTCGGCGCGCATATCGTTTTGCCGGGTATTGATCCTGAGGGTATCCAGGCTTCTATGGCTAATTCCAAGAAAGGAATACTTGGTTTAATCGATACGTTTGCCGGTGGTGCATTCTCACAGGCATCCATTTTTGCATTAGGTATTATGCCTTATATCTCCGCTTCCATCTTTATGCAGTTGATGACGGTACTGGTTCCTCAAATGCAAAAACTGCAAAAAGAAGGCGATAGCGGAAGAAAAAAGATCAACCAATGGACCCGTTATCTTACAGTAGCTGTTACGATCGTTCAGGCATCGGCATACGTGACCTACCTGAATGAAATGACAAAAAGCGGCGGCAAGATCCCCGGTTTTGAACCTTATTTTTGGTACACAACTGTTATCGTTCTTACCGCAGGTACGCTGTTCGTAATGTGGTTGGGTGAAAAAATCACCGATAAAGGATTAGGTAACGGTACTTCGTTAATTATAATGGTGGGTATCCTTGCACGGTTACCCCAGTCAATTGCGCAGGAATTTGTGTCAAAGTCTGCGGGCGCAGCAGGGGGTGGAATATTAATTTTCATTATCGAGATATTCATTTTGATCGCTATTATTCTTGGTTGTATTTTATTGATACAGGGTACACGAAAAATAGCATTGAATTATGCCAAACAGATAGCCGGGGGCAACAGGCAATTTACAGGTGCAAGGCAATTCTTGCCAATTAAAGTAAACAGTGCTGGTGTAATGCCGATCATCTTTGCACAGGCGATCATGTTCCTGCCAACATTATTTTCTTACAGTAATTCTGATACCGGAAGAGGTATTGGCAAAGTATTCTCCGACCATACCAACATTTGGTACATGATCGTGTATGCAACTGTGGTAATTGGGTTTACGTTTTTATATACAGCACTTATATTTAATCCAAAGCAGATCGCTGATAACCTGAAGCAGAATAACGGATTTATTCCTGGTGTAAAACCCGGGCAGCCAACGGCAGACTATATTGGCGCAGTCATGGATAAGGTAACGTTACCAGGGGCTGTGTTGCTTGCATTTGTTGGTATATTACCCGGTATTGCTCAATTGCTTGGAGTTACACAAGGCTTTGCAAACTTCTTTGGCGGTACATCACTTTTGATCATGGTAGGTGTAATCCTTGATACATTACAGCAAATAGAAACACAATTGCTGATGCGTCAATATGATGGTTTGATGAAGAGCGGGAGGATACAGGGAAGGCAAACCCTTACACAGGCATCGATATAATCACTCACGAGCCACAAACGAAATCTTTCATTATTTTTGAAATTATTTGGTGGCGAAGTGAACTCCCAAAATCGTGGAGATTGCTTCGTCCTTAAATATTTATAATTGAAAAATATCTAAATGACGGACTCGCAAATCAAGTAATGATCATCTGTAAGACACATGCTGAAGTTGAATTGATGCGCGAAAGCGCCTTGCTTGTTAGTAAAACGCTTACGGAAGTTGCCGCTATTCTAAAGCCTGGAGTAACTACGATGTCGCTTGATAAAATGATCGGCGAATATATCCGTGATCATCATGCCGTGCCTTCATTCCTTAACTACAATGGGTATCCTTACAACTCCTGTATTTCTGTGAACGATGTCGTTGTTCATGGATTTCCCAATAAAAAAGAATTAAAAGAAGGTGATATTGTTTCCGTTGACATTGGTGTGATACTAAATGGCTGGCACGGCGATCATGCATATACATTTGCCATTGGCGATCCCGGCAACGATGTGATGCAACTGATAAAAGTAACAAAGGAATCTTTATATAAGGGAATTGAAAAAGCCATAACTGGGAACCGTATCGGTGATATTTCTTTTGCAATACAAGAGCATACTGAAAAAAAATATGGCTTTGGTGTGGTAAGAGAATTGGTGGGTCATGGCCTGGGAAGAAGTATGCATGAAGATCCCCAGGTACCTAATTATGGCAAAAGGGGAAGTGGCGCCAAGCTAAAAGATGGAATGGTGCTGGCGATCGAACCAATGATAAACCTGGGTAAAAAAGAAGTGTATACCGAAGATGATGGCTGGACTGTAAGAACAAAAGATGCAAAGCCATCTGTTCATTTTGAACACGATGTTTGCGTAAGAAAAAATGAAGCAGATATCCTTTCTGACTATACTCCAATTGAAGCGGCAGAAAAAGCGAATGTGAATTTATTCAGCGGGTATGAACTTTCGCTATCTGCCGGTTAATATTTCTTTTAGCTGATCTCTTACAAAATATTTTTTTGATTGGCAGGCAGTGTGATACTAATTGTAGTGCCCCTTCCTTTTTCACTTTGTATGTACAGTGTGCCTCCGGTCATTTTCAAAAGGTCTTTGATGATAAGATATCCCAGGCCGTGTCCTTTACGCTTATCAACATTGGCCGACGTAATAATAATTTCATCAGCCGTAATGTGCTGTATTTGTTCCGGTGTCATACCGACCCCATGATCCTTTACCCATATTTTTACGGATCCATTCTCTCGTTCCGCGCCGATCAAAATTTCTCCTTTCTCCGAAAAATTGATCGCATTCGTTAAGAGGTTATATACTAAGATCTTCAAAGGCTCATAATACTGGTACATGGTAAGTTCAGGGGCTACTGAATTCTTCAGAACAAGCTGTTTTTGACGGGCAAGAGATTTTAGAATTCCCATCACCTGTTTCACCATTTCATGAATATTAAAGTTCTCCCGCGCAGGGCGCCTGTTCTCATTTTGATATTTGATCCAGTTTAAGATATTAGTGGAAAGCATTTGCAGTTCCTGCGATGTGTTTGCCATTTCAGCCAATGTCTCTTTCTGTAATTCATCCGGCATCACATTTCTTTTTTCGATCAGGTTTTTGCCTGCTGCAGTTAAGAATTTCAGGGGCGTTACTATATCATGACTTATTATGGAGATCAATCTTGTTTTAATGCTGTCATTTTTTTCGAGAACTTCATTTTTAGCCTGCAGTTCTTTTGTTTTTTCAGAAACTTGCTTCTCCAGCCGCTGTTGGTTCAGTTTTAATTGACGTGTTCTTAAATTGACATATAGAAGCACTAAGCCACCTGCAGCCAATACGATCAAAATATCAAACCACCATGTTTTGTACCAGGGTGTAGTAATCCTGAAACGAATTGTTTTATAAGAATAATTATTTATTCCAAATCCATTTAGTTTTCTGAAGCGTAATAAATAATTACCCGGTGAAAGGTTACTAAGATGTACCGCGGCATCAACATCTGTATTGACGGGTTGCCAGTGTAGTGTATCGTTCAACTGGTATTCCAGGTAAATGTTTTCTTTATTACACCATGCAGCAAAGGTGAGTCTTACAGTAATATCGTTTGTTTTAGGGGGCAGTATAAAACTATTCGGCTGACCGGGATCGTGCTGAATACTGTCGGCAATTATTGCATCAATAAATATTTCACCGTTGGGCAGTATAAGTTTTACTTTATCCGGATGTACCCATAGCAAGCCATCCATGGTAGGGAAAGACAGTGTTTTATTTTTCATTTGAAGAGCACAGGGGTTACAACCTCCGTTCATTTCGATCATATCCATGCCATCATTTTTACCCAGGTAGTGATAATAAATTTCGGAGGAATTTTTTTCATAAGCATTGATCAGCTCGGCGATCTTTACTTTGAACAATCCGCGGTTGCTGCTTATCCATAAGAAACCATCATCATCAGGAATAAAACAGTGTGCGTATAATAGATATTTTTTTTTGTCGAGCGGCATTTCTTTCAGTACACCATTTTTCCAAACGAAAAATCCTTTTCCATACGTGCCAAAAAAAATATATTCCTTATATCTCCAGGTGGAGCGAATGCAAGATCCAACCGACTTCAGCACGGTATCCACTTTATTATTTTTAGTATTGAATTTCAGAATGCCTGAGCAGGTGGCCAGTAAAACGATCCCCGGTTCTATTTCTTCAATACTATAAATGGAGCTGCTATAGGTAACTTGAGGATGTTTGTATAAATATTGAATGGAATCATCCATCAGCCATCCAATTCCGAATTCAGTAACCAGCAGTTTTTTGCCACCTGACATTTCTTTCGTAATGATTTCGGCTCCCTGTATCCCGGAATAAACTTTTGTTTGCCCGGTCTTGTAATTATAACTGTGTAAACAAACATAACCGGCAGATGCTTCATGTTGGGAATACCAGATGGTCGAATCGCTGGTTGATGATACGAAGAATGTAAATTTCCCTTTAAGAGGAAGCGCTGACGGTTTAGAATTATTTCCAATAACATGCCCTTCATTGGTAAGTACATTGCTATTATTCAGTTCTATCTGTGAATAATATGCATTGCGTTCATTAGATCCTTTTGAAATGCTCTTCATCGCATCCACACGATTCTGGCTTACTACGATTATTCCTTTTGACTCTGTACCAATAAACAATAATTTTTTTTCAGGACTATATTGCACATACTCGATCAATGCGTCAGTCGGAATTTCATCGCATATCTGCGTGACCATAATATCATGTCCGGAGAGTGATAATGTCCATGCACTGTTTTTGTTGATCAAAACAGGATTTGCCATCCCATTTATCCAGTATATGCGGGCACTCTTATCCAGGAATTTAAAACTGCTACCATCTTCATTTACAAGGTCTGCCGGCTTGTTAAGCGACGGGTCGTTGTTTAACTCGTGTATGATCAGATCTTGATCTACAAAAAAGCATTTATCGTTCAGTTTGAACCCGGTCTGCGCAAATAAATTGCTGTCCCGGTAAGATATGGCATCCGCCATGCCCATGCGGAAACTATAGATCTTATTTGAATAGATAATAAAAGTGGATGTATCACTTGTTGGCAAACTGAAATCATATAGCAGAGTGATTGGTTTACTGCTTGTGTAAGGTGATGGGTCGTTAAAGAAAGTGTCTGAAACCGCAATAGTAAACCCCTTATCATAGGATTGCTGTTTTGCATCTCTTGTTCCCCGGTACGGAAAGAGCTTATTGTTTTTTACATACAGCATATGACCGGATTGATCGGATGCATAAATTTTCCCTTTATTGTTCTTCACGATATACAACATTCTTTCGGCTTCAATAAAAGGCGTATTCTCATTTGTAAAATTTTTGAAGTCAAGACCATTAAAACGTGAAACACCTGCTTCAGTGGCTATCCATAAAAAACCGCTTTGCTCATCCCACTGCAGTCCTTTTATCCCGTTGGAGGGTAAGCCGTTTTCCGTTGTATAATAGGTGGCAAGAAAATTTTTCTGTTGAGAAAAAATTGTACAACAGGGAATCAACGTAATGAAAATGAAAAAAATGATGTGTTTCATAGCAGTTGCCGCAACAATTTACAGCATCCTGCTTAATAATTTACATTGTAGAGGGTAGCCAGCTCAATTAGCTCCTTGATATTGCCGGCATTTGTTTTTTCGTAAATACGATTCTTGATAGTGGAAACTGTATTCATTTTTAAGTTAAGCGTTTCTGCAATTCCTTTTGTGCCAATCCCTTTAAGAACATAATGAAGGATCTCCAGCTCTCTTGGCGCCAATAAGGTAAAGGGGTTATCTATATTTTGCAAACCTGAAGGTCTTGTTGCGGGTAATTCATTTTGCAGGAATTTTTGTAATACGCCAATAATTTCATCCTCACCCGCCGATTTCGATAAGTAATACTGAATACCGTATTGTTTTAGTGCTTCACCATAAATTTCTGCGGGCTGCATGGAAAATACTAGTATCTGCAGGTCAGGGTAAACCCGTCTGATATTAGGGATCACTTCCAGTGTGCTGCCATCTGATAAAATAATGTCCAAAACCAGGTGAGTATATTTTTTCTTTACCAGTTCATTCATCAGTTCATTGCAACTTCCTACTTCATTGATCTCGCTATAACCAAGGTTCACCTGCATATACAGTTTTAATCCTTTCCGGATCATACTGTGATCATCTGCTATTAAAATTTCCGGCATAAAATTGAGATTGCGGTGCTAAATTAAATTATTTCAAAATGGTGTTCCTGTTTTTTGTTTTATCTAATTAAAGTAACCGTTCCATTTAACGTTTGTGACAAACCCGTGTTACCTTCCGTATATTTTAAGATATACACGAATGTTCCTGTTGATAAAGTAGCTTCTTTTAATTTTCCGTTCCACCCCTTTGTTTTGTCACTGGTTTCAAAGATGATCTCTCCCCAGCGGTTAAATATTTTCAAATTGAACTTACTGATGACTTCCACACCTGTCACCCGAAACAGATCATTCAGCCCGTCATCGTTTGGAGTAAATGCCGAAGGAACATACACTTTGCATATACCTTTTGTAAACAATACATCATCCCGGGTTGTTCCGCAGTTATTGGTGACAGCTAAAGAATAACTACCTGGCTGTGTCACTGTATAAGCTGGAGTAGTACTTCCATCCTGCCATCTTATTTGCCATGCAGGACTCAATGTCGGATTTAGTACAATACTATTGCCCGGGCAAATAAACTGATCCTGACCAAGAGTGAATCTTGGCTTAAGAGTATAATTTATGTTGACAGTATCTGATTTATTACAACCATTATAATTTACTTGTACAATATAAGTTCCCTCCTGACTTGCTGGAAAGGTTGGATTAGTGCTTCCATCCTGCCATAGATAGGTAGAATTCAAATATGTTGCATTAAGTGTTGTTGTAATTCCTTCGCAAAGAGTTTGATCGATTCCCAGATTTACAACAGGCGATGGTTTGATTGATAAAACAATCATACTATCGCTGAAAGCACAATTCTGTCTTGTCACCTCGCACCAGTAAATACCGGCTTGGGATACATTAATAGAAGTAGTGGCAGCACCTGTATTCCATTGATAGGTTGTAGCATTGTTTACTGAAGCATTTAAAGTCAACACATCACCTTGGCAGATATCTGTATCAGAACCAAGATTGAAAACAGGGTACGGATTAAGTGTGATGTTTATACTGTCTCTTTTTGCACATCCGTTATTATTTGTTACCTGCAACCAATACAAACCCGAAGAGGTAACTGTAAATGTTGGATTCGTTGAAGTATTTTGCCAGAGATAGCTCGCATTCGTATTGGTTGCATTTAGAAGTATTGGGCCCATACCACAGGCAATAGTATCATTTCCAAGATTAACAACTGGCTTTGGCAAGATTGCTGTTATAATAAGTGTGTCTCTGAAAACACAACCATTGTTTACTTCGCACCAATAACGGCCCGGCAGAAAAGCTTTAATGGTGGGTGAAGTAGCACCGGTATTCCATAAGTAACTTACAGCAGTTGGAACAGTTGCATTTAAGATTAATGTATCACTTGAACAAATTGCAGTGTCGCCTCCAAGATTAAAAATAGGCATTGAATTAAATGCGATGTTAATACTATCTCTTTTTGCGCAACCATTATTATTTTTTACTTCTACCCAATATAAACCTGATGTAGTTGCAGTAAAAGATGGGTTGGTAGAACCATTCTGCCACAAATATGTACAGTTAGGATAAGTGGCATTTAATAAGATCGGGTTCGTCCCGCAAACTGAAATATCATTTCCAAGATTAACAACTGGTGTCGGTATAATTATTAATATTAAACTATCTCTGAAAATACAGCCTTCTTTATTTACCATACACCAGTAAAGCCCCGCCTGGTATGCATCGATGTTTGGTGTAGTTGCACTATTGCTCCATAAATAGTTTGTTGCTTCTGCAATGACTGCATTCAAGCGCAATGTATCATTAATGCAAATAGAAGTGTCGTTTCCTAAATTAAAAACCGGTATTGGTTTGAATGCAACATTAACACTGTCTCTTGCTGTGCAACCCATGCTGTTTGTTGCCTGTACCCAATACAAGCCTGCTGTAGTTGCAGTAAAAGTTGAATTGGTTGTACCGTCTTGCCACAAAAATGTATTGGTGCTTCCGATGGCAGATGAATTAAGGACAACACTTGAACCACCGCAGACCAACGTATCCGCACCAAGGTTTAAATTAATTCCGCTTGTACTAACTTGTTTTCGTAAAGTATCAAGTTCACAATTGGTGAACTTTATTAATTCGACGTTATAAATACCGGGTGCAGGATAAACATGTACAGGATTACTTAATGTGGAGGTATTACTTGCTCCTGACGCGGGATCTCCGAAATTCCAAAGGATGGAACTTGTATTCGCAGGGATCGTATAATTGAAATTCACATTCAGCCCGGGACAGTTCACTATATAAGTAAAACTATCAGGCGGGTAAAAATAGCTTTGAATAAATGTTGGTAAACCAAATGAACACACCTGTGCTGGAAGTGTCCATGCAATTGCATTGTTTACATAACCACACCCGGGTCCATACACGTTGGGATTGCTGACAGCTGCGAGATGCTTATAAGAATTTTTGGCCATATATAATTTTCCATCTGTCGCTATTTGCAGGGCAGCATATGATTGGATGAGATCTGAGTTTTGTGAAATGACCTGTTTGGAGGCTCTTACAGCAGCGGGAGAAGCTAATGAAACATCATATTGAAACAGGGCATTTTTCTTTTGAGCATTAACAGGATCGGTATAAAACACAGTCGTATAAACAAGCTTGCTGTTAGGAGAAAACTCAATACCATAAATAAGATAATGCGGATCAGATGGCTGAAACAAGCCATAAGTGTTGGACACAACACCTGTGGCATTATCAAAGTCGCTGATATCGGCATTTACAGTCCAATGCGCAGCAGCAATTTTTTTTCCGTCAGGTGATGCTTTTAAATATCCCATAGAAGATGAATCGTAAGGACTGGGTGGGATTATGCCGGGCAAAATACTTCCTGTATTACTTATAACAGGTGGACTTATTCCTGATTGAGTCACAAGGAATGCATAATAAATATCCGACACTGATCCATGAGTAAGCACCCATATATCTCTGTTATTACAATGCCTGATCGCCGTTATTTTTTCAACAATATTTAAAATAAGCGGAACATTTTTGATCTCGACATCTCCTTTCCCGTTATCCAGGGTCATGTTAACAACGGAATAAGTCAAGCCTCTTGGTCCCGACAATCCATCCACTGTAAATACATAATATCTTGCTGGATCTCCAATAAAGGGAACAATGATCGCAGATTGAGTGGAGGTAATACTACCATATAAGCCTGTACCGTTTGGCATTACCTGGTGCAACCTGTTCCAAATCTTTAAACCATCTGTATAAAAAAGTAAGCTTCCATTCGCATCGCTTATTGTAGCATTCCCTTCCGTAGGATTATTGTTCATTTGACCGTCATTTAACGGTACTGGAGTGCCACTGTTAAAATCGAGACCTAAAAAATTTCCAAAGTACCAGACATTTGCTTCCTTCTGCGCATAGGTTTCCCCGGTATAAAAGATCAGTAGATAAAAAAAAGTAGATCTCAAAAAACCACGCATACTGCCACTTGATTTAAACAGATGGCTAAATTCTATAATCGCTTTTCAAACGAAGTAGAATTAATTCTACAAATTTTTATGAAGGAGTAAATATCATTGCTTCCACAAAATTCTACCCTCATTTACACAACCATCAATTAATTTTTATGCTAAAACACTGTTTACAAAAAATGGCTCCAGTCATGATTGTTATGATCATGATAACAAGCATGAGTGCGAATGCCCAGCTTAATCCCCCGATCGGATCTAGTCAATGGAAATATGTAACACCTTTCCAGTATGGCTTTGTAATTCAGGACATGTCATTCGTAGATAATAATAATGGTTTGGCTGTCTCAAATACTGGAGGCATTGCCAAGTCAACGGATGGAGGATATAACTGGCAGCATATTTTTTATAAATACGTTTCTCCTACTAACCAGGTTACTATGGCTTCGTTTAATGATGTACATTTTGTTTCTGTGAATATTGCTTACGCCGTGGCCTTTTCGGGTATCATGATAAAAAGCACAGATGGAGGAATAAACTGGTCACCAGTTGCAACCCCGCTAACACCCCTTAACAAAAATATTAATGCGTTACATTTTATAAACAAAGACACCGGTTATATTGCTGGTGCTGCTATCAATACTACCAATACAACGAACATTAATGATGCACCAAAAGTTTATGTTACCAGGAACGGTGGCGCTTCTTGGGATTCACTGGTAACTCCATTCATTCGTCAAGAGACTAG
>Ga0126305_10001091_pt1 | contig 11960 bp, 9 predicted proteins | sample Plot26_FD_92536 | JGI IMG/M metagenome (GOLD analysis project Ga0126305, IMG submission 92536) | Serpentine soil microbial communities from UC McLaughlin Reserve, CA, USA - Plot26 | ecosystem: Environmental > Terrestrial > Soil > Grasslands | place: USA: UC McLaughlin Reserve, Lake County... | reverse complement strand
CTTGTCGAAGCCCCTGATGATCATTTGTACAAAAGCCGAACAACCCTTCGACAAGCTCAGGGTGACAAGACTCGACAAGTTCAAGATGACAGCACCTCAACTACTTTAACTTCGCTGGTTTATAATTAGCGGCAGGCGACGTCCATCAGCATCCATTATTAAGTTAGAATGAATAGTGAACTGCATTTTCAAATTGGTATGCAATGGACAAGCTCGGAGACGCTGTCAGGCTGAGCTTGTCGAAGCCCTGATGATGATTTGTACAAAAGCCGAACAACCCTTCGACAAGCTCAGGGTGACACCGTCTCGAAGCTCAGGGTGACAGCACCTCAACTACTTTCACTCAGCTGGTTTATAATTAGCGGCAGGCGCGACGTCCAATCAGCATCCATTATTAAGTTAGAATAATAGTGAACTGCGTTTTAAAATTGGTATCCAGTGCACAAGCTCCGAGATGTGTCAGCCTGAGCTTGTCGAAGCCCTGATGATCATTTGTACAATAGCCGAGCAACCCTTCGACAAGCTCAGGGTGACATGACTCAACAAGTGCAGGATGACAAGACTTGAAGCTCAGGGTGACAGCACCTCAACTACTTTAACTCCGCTGGTTTATAATTAGCGGCAGGCGCGACGTCTTATCAGCATCCATTATTAAGTTAGAATGAATAGTGAACTGCGTTTTAAAATTGCTATCCAGTGCACAAGCTTCGAGACGTTGTCAGGCTGAGCTTGTCGAAGCCCTGATGATCATCTGTACAAAAGCCGAACAACCCTTCGACAAGCTCAGGGTGACAAGACTCGACAAACTCAGGGAGACAAGACTCGACAAGCTCAGGGTGGCAAGACTCAATAAGTGCAGGTGATAAAACTCATCTATTACGCAGTTTTGCTTACAAACAAAGGCAACCCCGAACTCCAATCATCATCCATATAAAGTTCGAATGAATATCGACCTGCTTTTTCAAATTTCATTTGAGCAAAATTAAAAACAAGATTGATAGCGGTGTATTGACCGTTTTGCGGCTTTATGATATTCATGTTTCCTTCTATTGGTTGGATGACTTCTTTTCCATCTACATCAATAAAACGTAAACGCATATGGTGCTCGCCGGTCTCTTTTTCTGAGAAACGCAAACGACAGGCTACAGAAAAATTTGCCTGTACAAAAGGAAACAGTTTTGAATTAATTCCATCAAAAGTTCCTACAACAGTTAGCTTGCCACTGTTGTCCTGTGCAAAGTCGCAGAGAGTGAAGATTTCTATTTCCATTTTTCGTAATTTAAAAAATAAAACCGTAGCCTTTTCAGTACTACGGTTTTTCAATATTCATTAATCTGATTCAATCTCAGAAACCGAGGTTCTACTTCACCTCTTCAAACGGTACATCCTGTACATTCTCCGCATTACCATTTCCACTTTGTTGTTGACCTGCACCTTGCTCAGCACCTGGTTGTTGTTGTTGCCCACCTGCGGCGGATTGCTGTTGCTGCGTATTATAAATATCCTGGCTTGCTGCCGTCCATGCATTGTTCAATTCTGTTGTTGCTAATTCAATTGCAGCAAGATCCTGTGCTTTGTGTGCTTCTTTTAATTTAGTGGCCGCAGCTTCAATCGTTGCTTTTTTATCAGCCGGTATTTTATCACCGTATTCTTTTAATTGCTTGTCTGTTTGGAAAATAAGACTATCGGCTGTATTTAATTTTTCTATTCTTTCTTTTTCCGCCTTATCAGTTGCTTCATTCATCTTTGCATCATTCTTCATTTTTTCTATTTCTTCTTTTGTCAAACCACTACCCGCTTCAATTCGGATCTTTTGTTCTTTACCTGTTCCTTTATCTTTTGCAGTCACATGAAGAATACCATTGGCATCAATATCAAATACCACTTCGATCTGAGGCACACCTCTTGGCGCCATTGGAATATTATCAAGATTGAAAACTCCCAATGTCTTATTATCCTTTGCCAGGCTTCTTTCGCCCTGTACAACGTGGATCTGCACACCAGGCTGGTTATCGCTGGCGGTTGAGAATATTTCTGATTTCTTTGTAGGAATAGTTGTATTACTTGGGATCAATGGTGTCATTACACCACCTAATGTTTCAATACCCAATGAAAGCGGCGTTACGTCCAATAACAAAACATCTTTTACTTCACCGGTTAATACGGCACCTTGTATCGCTGCACCAACGGCAACCACTTCGTCAGGATTCACACCTTTGTGTGGCTTTTTACCAAAGAATTTTTCAACGAGCTCCTGCACTTTCGGGATACGTGTACTACCACCCACCAATATCACTTCGTTGATCTCTGATGTCTTCATGCCGGCATCTTTTAACGCCTGCTCACATGGTTTTAAACAACGCTGAAATAAACTGTCAGCCAGTTGCTCAAACTTTGCACGACTTAATTTTTTTACTAAGTGTTTCGGCACTCCGTCAACCGCCGTGATATAAGGAAGATTGATCTCTGTTTCAGAAGACGAGCTCAATTCAACCTTTGCTTTTTCAGAAGCTTCTTTCAAACGTTGCAATGCCATCGGGTCTTTGCGCAGATCGATCGCTTCGTCTTTTTTAAATTCATCAGCCAGCCAATCCATGACCACTTTATCAAAGTCGTCACCACCAAGGTGTGTATCACCGTTAGTTGATTTTACTTCAAATACTCCCTCTCCCATTTCAAGGATCGAGATATCGAACGTACCACCACCAAGGTCAAATACCGCTACTTTATGATCATGTTTGTCTTTATCCAAACCATAAGCCAGCGCCGCAGCAGTTGGCTCGTTCACAATACGGCGAACATTTAACCCTGCGATTTCACCAGCTTCTTTTGTAGCCTGGCGCTGCGCATCGTTAAAATAGGCCGGCACAGTGATCACCGCATCGGTCACCTCCTGCCCAAGATAATCTTCGGCGGTTTTCTTCATTTTCTGAAGCACCATTGCCGATATTTCCTGCGGTGTATAAGGCCTGCCATCTATGTCAATACGAACAGTATTATTGTCACCTTTTACCACTTTATAGCTCCAGTGACTTATCTCTTCGGTCACCTCATCGTGGCGGCGGCCCATAAAACGCTTCACACTCGAAATAGTGTTATGCGGATTGGTGATCGCCTGCCTCTTAGCCGGATCACCCACTTTACGTTCACCATTTTTAAGAAAAGCCACTACAGACGGCGTTGTGCGACGGCCTTCATCATTGGCTATCACCACCGGTTCATTACCTTCCATTACGGCAACGCAGCTATTTGTAGTACCAAGGTCAATTCCAATTATTTTTCCCATTGTATAAAAATTTAAGGGTTCAGCCCTTGATACTCAATGATAGTGCCATCAACAGGTGGTGTGAAAAATTGGCAGAAAGTAGTCTGAAGTCCGGGGTCAATAGTTCATAGTCTTGCCGGATCGCCGACGACGATCATAAGCTCAGCCAATTGCTATTATTTTGCCTCTGTTGCACAGTCTACCGATAGCGAGGCGAAGGGCTCGGTTCCGGTTTGTCTTCATCACTGCGCAATTGCCTCGTCCCGGCTAAAACAGGAAGTTTGACGAGGGTCAAACTGTTAGACATCATCATCACTGCTCGACAATATTGCCACATATTTTCTTTTAGACCATTCCCAGAATGTGGTATTGTTTGCAAGGATCGAATTTGTAGCTTAGAACAAATCAATTTTATGGTCACACATTTTATAAACACCGACCTGGTAAAAGTCTACAAATCAGAAGAAAAAAAAGGGAACTTTCTTATTGTCCTTGCCTGGGGAGATGAGGTAACATTAGTAGAAAAGAAAGCCAGTTTTTGGAAAATTGAACTCAGGAATTTTGTTACAAAGCCTGATGGCTCTATTCTCCCATCGATCACCAATGGCTTTATTTTAAAGACTACATCAAATAAAAATTTTTTTGATACGATGCTCGAACCAATAGCAAATAAAAAAGTAATGATGGTGTCCGTGGTAGATGTCCAGCAAGGTGATGGCAGTGTTATTGAAACTCCAAAGGGAAAAATAATGATCATTGATGGAGGCGATAACCAGATGTTTGCCCGTTATCTAGCGGCCCGCTATCCCGGTACATCACTTAACGACCCGAAAAAAGTTGATTGTATATTAGTATCACACGGCGATGCTGATCATTTTGAAGGCTTACCTGAGATCATGAAATCAGAAACAAACACAGAGCCGCGGAAAAGGCTTTTTATCGATCCTCAAAGAGTATATCATAATGGGATCGTGAAAAGACCATCCTCTAAAAATGGTAAAGACGTTGCTGACAAGGACCTGCTTGGGCCAACTGTAAAACAGGGAGACGAATTATTTTTAACAGGGCTTGCAGATGACCTTCTGCTGGTACCGGATACTGATATGAATAAGCCTTTCAAAACATGGAAAAAAACATTGGCGGAATATAAAAACAGAAACTCAGGCCTGAAGATAAAGCGCCTCGATCATAAAAGTAAAAATGCATTCACCTTTTTAAGTAGTGAAAATATCAAGGTTGATGTGCTTGGACCGTTCACTGAAGACATAAATGGTGCACCCGCATTGAAATTTCTGCGTCAGCCTAAGGAAACAGTTGAACTGACAGAGAACAGCGGCAAAGGTTCTATCTCCGCATCACATACCATCAACGGCCATTCAGTTATAGTGAGAATAAAGTATGGTAATGTAAAATTTCTCTTTGCCGGCGATCTGAATGAGGAAGCCGAAGATATACTTGTAGAAAAAACGAAAAATGGCGAACCTGTTCTTTTCGCAGAAGTTCTAAAAGTACCACACCATGGTTCCGCCGATTTTTCCAACGATTTTTTTGAAGCTGTAAAACCACTTGTTTCGATCGTATCATCAGGTGATGAGTCGGAAGCTAAGGAATACATACACCCGAGAGCAACACTGATGGGTGTACTGGGCAAGTTTTCCCGTATCGACAGGCCGCTTGTATTCGTAACTGAGTTAGTGGCATTCATGAAAAAAGAAGGTCTCGCAAAAATTCTTGAAGGAGATGATAAAGACAAAAAAATATTTGCTTTTAGCCGAAGCGCTTATGGAATAGTACATATAAGAACTGATGGGAACAGGATCCTTGTATTTACCCATAGTGGCCAGAAAGATCTGAAAGAAGCTTATTCGTTCGATATTGCCGCTGATGGTACACCGACAAGAAAGAATGTAAATATTGCATAGTCTTCAATCTCGAAATTCCTAACTTCAGACCGCAAATATTGCTATGTAAAATTGGAATGGGTCTGGATCATACTTGGAATTGTTTTATGCATAACAGGAATTATCGGCAGCCTGTTGCCGTTATTGCCCGGCCCTCCGGTCGCATATGTGGGTATACTTCTACAATTATTCCGAAATCCTGACCCATTTGATACAAAGACCTATTGGATCTTTGCCGGTGTGGTCGTGATCTCATTGATCCTGGATTATCTCATTCCTATTTGGGGAACTAAAAAATTCGGTGGCACCAAATATGGTGCATGGGGTTGTACACTTGGTTTTCTTGCAGCATTTTGGATCGGGCCATGGGGAGTTATAATCGGTCCGTTTGCCGGCGCCTTTATCGGCGAAATGATCGGTGGCCAGGATTCTCATAGATCGCTTAAAGCAGCGTTAGGTTCTTTTGTAGGTTTTCTTCTCGGCTCATTTTTAAAGATCGTTGTTTGTTTTTTTATGCTTTATCGGATCATTACAAGCATTTAGCAACATTCAATAAGTGATAAATACATTGAATATTTATTTTTGATAAAATATTATTTATGGCCAATACCATTGCTCAAAAATTGAAGATCCAGGCGGACGATACTTTGCTTACCGTCAATGAACCCTCCGAATTCCAAAAAGGATTAAATGGATTGCCAAAAGGTGTAAAGGTTGTTGAGTCCGGAAAAGATTATAACCAGGTGCATTGGTTTGTATTGAATCGTGCACAAATGGAAAAACAGATGAGTAAAGTGATGAAACTGGTAAAGCCAGGTGTAATCGTTTGGGTTTATTATCCGAAAAGAACATCGAAATTACAAACTGATCTTAGCCGTGATAAAGGCTGGGATTGTTTACTGGCGGAAGGCGATAAACTTACCTGGATAAGTTTAATTTCATTTGATGACACCTGGAGTGTGTTTGGCTTTCGTCCAAAAACCGAAGCCGATAAAAAGAAAGCAGCAAAACCAAAAGAAGAAAGAGAAATTTTTAAATGGGTAGATCCTCAAATTAAGGAAGTAAAACTGCCTGATGATCTTGCTGCTGCTTTAAAGGAAAATAAAAAAGCTTCTGACTATTTCAATACACTCTCTTTTACCAATAAAAAAGAATACATAGAATGGATAGTAACTGCTAAGCGTGAAGAAACAAGAAAGGAAAGGGTCGATGGAACGGTGGAGAGACTGGTGAAGAGTTGGAAGAACCCGAGGAATATATAGTGTTTGCCTTTTCATACTGGATGCTGAATATTAGATACTGGATGCTGGATACTAGATACTAGATACTAGATACTGGATGCTGGACTTTAAAGTGCCTGATTTTTTGAGAAAAGAAGCTGGCATCTGTTATCAGGCATACAACGACAAATTAGTAACTTTGAACTGAATGAATCTCACCAGCGATACTTATATACGAATAGTTAATGCCAAGATGTATATTGACGAGAACTATCATGAGCCGATCGATCTCGAGGTGGTCTCAAAAAAAGCTCTTATCTCTAAGTTTCATTTCCATCGTTTATTCAGAAAAGTTTACAGGCAAACACCTCATCAATACATAACAAGAAAGCGAATTGACAAAGCAAAAGACCTGCTTGCTGAAAATAAACCGGTAAATGAGGTTTGTAATGAAGTTGGGTTTGAAAGCATTGGCTCTTTCAGCATCTTATTTAAAAAAGAAATCGGCTTCGCCCCTACTTACTATCGCAATATGGCCTGGCTGAAAAAACAGGAAGCCAAACAACAGCCTAAGAAATTTATCCCGCATTGTTTTATTGATTCGTATAAGTTGGACACTAATCAATAATTATTAATTAATAATTATTGATTATTAAAAGCAAGATTCAATAAACATTTCCTCTTCATCTCAACTTATCTTTATAAAAATCACAGATCATGAAACTAATTACTTATTTAACGTTCGCAGGCAATTGCGAAGAAGCACTCAACTTTTACAAAGAAGTGTTGGGTGCAGAAGTCTTAATGGTTTCCCGTATGGGTGATGGCCAGATGGAAGTACCCGAAAATTTAAAAGATAAAATAATGCATGCCCGTCTTCGCGTCGGGGAAAATGAACTGTATATGTCTGACACTTTTGATCCATCATCAGTAAACAAAGGAAACAATGTTAGTCTGTCCATTCAAATTGATGACGCAGCAGAACTTGAAAGGTCATTCGACAAGCTTTCAGCTGGCGGCATTGTTAAGATGCCTTTACAAAAAACATTTTGGGCGACAAGCTTTGGAATGTTTGTAGACAAATTTGGCATTCATTGGATGTTTAATTGCGAACTCAAACAAGAACCGGCATTGAATTAATCTTAAAAAATTTAAATATGATCACTAAACTTTCACACACATCGTTATTCGTGACCGACCAGGATAAAGCTTATGACTTTTATATTAACAAGCTAGGCTTTAAGGTAAATACAGATGTAAAAATGGAAAATGGTTTTCGGTGGTTAACAGTAAACCCTCCCGATCAACCCGATCTTGAGATCATTCTTTTTCCTGCAAATGGCGCCAATGGTTTTGATGACGATGTAAATGCAGCGCTGAAACTTTTACTCGATAAAGGCGTGATGGGTGCCGGCGCCATGTACACTTCTGATTGTCGCGCCACTTATGAAGAATTAAAAGCAAAGGGAGTAACATTCAAATCAGAACCTAAGGAACAGTTTTATGGTATTGAAGCCATCATAACCGATGGATGCGGTAACTGGTTTAGCATGACCCAGCCAAAAGAAGGATTTTAAAAAAGCAGGCGGCAAGGCAGTTTCGTTTGATAGATCGCCCGTTGTCCTGCCAGAACGATGTTTAAAGAAATTTATTTTCTGTTACCGTCGTTGTTAAGATGAATGACTTTTGCAGTCATTGATTCCTGCAGTTGAATAAATACAGCTAATGCTATCACAGTTTTTGTATTTGGATGATCAAAATAAAATGTGAATTTCACCGGGATACTGAACGGGCCAGGAATTTCAGGTGGGATTATCGGATACAATAGTGAAGCAACGTACAAAATACATCCGCCCCGGATTCTTTACAATCGTAGAATTACTGATTTGTTAAAAAAATTATTTGAACCTTTCGTTCATTTCTGATTAACGGTATTTTTGATACCATGTTCAAATCCTTGAAACCAACACACCTCTTTATTTATATTTTGTTTTTGCTGACTTCTTCCTGCTCAAAAAAAATAATCCCGGACAAGCCCTTTCTTTCAAAAACAAATTTCAAAATGGATTCTTTGCCTGAATCGGAAGTAAATATTCCCATCCAGGTAAATCTGAAACCCCTTTACCAACTTGCTGAAAAAAAAATTGCACTGGTATATGCTTCGCCAAAATGGCCGGATGATTGGATCACAATTGACTGTGCCAACAGATATAAATACCAGTTTGTAAGGGGACCATTGCAATTTGTTGCTTCAGGCAGCTCAATGAATTTAGGTTTCACTGGTTATTATAAAATTATCGGGTCAACAAGAGTCTGCCTGGGCAATGCGGTTGTATCTCCCTGGACACCTGCTTGTCGTTGCGGATTTGAAGAAGGTGAAAGAAAAGTAAAGATCAGTTTCATAAATACACTTAAGGTTTTACCAGACTTTAAAGTAAATCTTAACATATCCAGGCAAGAACCGGTTGCTATTGACAAATGCACCGTATGTATTTTTGGCGCAGATATTACAAACCAGGTCATGAAGGGCTTAAAAGATGAGCTTGACCTTGCAAAAAAAGCGATCGATGATTCTTTTGGAGTTGTTAATCTGAAACCCCAGGTCCAGCAATTATGGAACAAGCTGGACGTTTCATACAACCTTTATGGATTGGGTTGGTTAAAGATCAATCCTCAAAAAATAAGGCTTACCGGGTTATTTGCACAAAATGATTCGCTGAATATTTTTCTTGGAATGACGGCGAAGCCGGTTATCAGTTTTGAAAGAACTGCTGATATAATGACCCTTGCTCCTAACCTGGATAATTCAATTTCAAAACCGGGTTTTAATATTTTTCTCGATGCCGTTTTGAATTACGATTCGTTAAGCACTATTTTAAATGCTCAGCTCAAAGGAAAAGAATTTGATCTTTCAAATGGAAAATCAAAAAGGGTTCTTGTTGTCGGGGATTGCAGGATCTATGGGACCGGTAATGAAAAGCTAATTATCAAAATGGGATTTTCAGGAACTAATAGTGGCATAGCTTATTTTACCGGCAAACCTTTTTATGACGCAAATAAAAAAATGATCGAAGTAAGGGATATTGATTTCGACGTAAAAACAAAAAGTCTTTTACTAAAATCAGCTGATTGGCTTTTTAATAATCGCATCATTAATGAAATTACCCGGGTATCAAAATTTGATCTTTCTCACTATATCGATACTGCAAAAATTTTGATCAACAAGCAATTAAATGCAGAATGGATCAAAGGCGTAAAAAGTATCGGCTCAATTAATGATCTGAAAATTTCAGGTTTCTATCCATTGACCGATCATTTCATTATCCGCAGCAACGCAGGCGGTAACCTGATGATAAAAGTGGATGCAATGAATTTTAATTTGCAGTAATTGAATTTCTCTTCTTGTAAGCAGCAGCTCTGGTTTTAAGATTATACCTGATATCAAGGTAAAAAAGATTGATGTCCGGCACATGCAGGTTTTCCAGCCTGCCAGTCACCTCCATCTCTTCCGATCCTGAATTAACGGTTAAACAAATTAGTTTACTCTGAATGCAAATTTCTTTTGTGAAAAATAACTAAAGGCGACCACAAAGAAGGTCGTTGCGATCTTAGCAGGCAGCGGCCACCAGCCAAACATCTCAACAAATAATTTCAGAAAACCATAATTAAGCAAAAAGCATACAAATACTACGGAGAGGTATTTGGTCATTTGTATTCTTTTTCTTGTTGTGGCAGATTCAGGGAACACAACATAACGCATCAGGAAAAACCCTGTTATAAAAGTAATAGGAAAGGAGAACAGGAAGGCTGCAATGTGCGGACTGATCGCAAATGATCCGATATGAGCGATCTGTTCATGCAATACATAATGCAATATGAAAGTAAAAAGGAAAATATCAAAGGCAGTATTGCTGCCACCACAAGCCGCATAACGGAAAGTTTGCCTGTCCATCAACTTGCTGAAGGGCGGATAAAAGAGATCAACAATAGCAATGATCCTGTCCTTAATGTTATACACCACCGCTTTCATGAACCGCCAAAGATACAGCTTGCACTTTGCAGATGCAACCCGCCGGGAAACTACTATTTTTGCAGCCATTAAAATAACAATCGGATAACAATTAGAGAAGATGAATATTGCGGAACAAATAAGAGCGGCTTCAAAAAATACACTTGAAAACCTTTATGGTCTGACCATTGATGAAAAAAATATACAGATCAATGAGACCAAACCGGAATTTGAAGGTGATTACACCCTGGTCCTTTTTTCTTTTATTAAACAATTAAAAAAGTCGCCGGAACAACTGGGCAAAGAGATCGGCGATCATCTTTTAACCAATAAACCTGATCTTTTTTCTGCATATAATGTGATCAAAGGGTTTTTAAACCTTACGGTAAACAATAATTGCTGGGCCGAATTTTTAGAAAAGAACTATGGAGATCGAAACTTTGGCAAAAAAGCTCCGTCTGGTAAAAAAGTAATGGTTGAATATTCTTCTCCTAACACAAATAAACCCTTACACCTTGGTCATTTAAGAAATAATTTTTTAGGATGGAGTATTGCTGAGATTTTAAAAGCAAATGGCTCAGAGATAACAAAAACCTGCATTGTGAATGACAGGGGAATTCATATCTGCAAAAGTATGCTGGCGTGGCAGAAATACGCAAATGGTGCAACACCCTTGTCTACGGGAATTAAAGGTGATCATTTTGTTGGCGACTATTATGTAAAATTTGAAGCTGATCTGAAACTTCAAGCCCAACCCATTATCGATCGTATCCTGAAAAATGACCTGTCGGGTTTTGAAGGAAATAGTCTTGACGATCTGAAAAAATATACAGTCGCACTGCAAAAAGAAGCCAATAAAGAGAAAATCGAAAAGCTAAACGATGAGATAAAAGAAATAGCAAGAAATCATACGCAAATAATGGCTGAAGCAAAAGAAATGCTAAGAAAATGGGAAGCCGGAGATAAAGAGATCATTGAGCTATGGACAAAAATGAATAGTTGGGTATACGAAGGTTTTGACATTACCTATAAACGTATTGGAAGTGATTTTCAAAAGATCTATTATGAAAGCAATACCTATCTTCTTGGAAAAGATATTGTGAAAGAAGGATTGGATAAAGGGGTCTTCTATAAAAAAGAAGACGGAAGTGTATGGATCGACCTGACTGCAGATGGCCTTGATGAAAAGCTGGTAATGAGAAGAGATGGCACATCAGTCTATATAACACAGGATATCGGGCTGGCGGAACAAAAATATGAGCAGTACAAACCAAATGAAAGCATTTATGTGATCGGTGATGAACAGAATTACCACATGAAGGTGTTGAAATTAATTGCCGAAAAACTAAAGTTCCCCGCAGCAGAAGGTATTTATCATTTAAGTTATGGAATGGTTGAACTGCCAACAGGAAGAATGAAAAGCCGTGAAGGAACCGTTGTGGATGCAGATGATATGGTAGATGAAATGGTGCAGCAAGCTGAAAAAGTAACCGCTGAAAAAAGCAACATCGCAGACTTTGGTAAGGACGAATTAAACGAGTTGTATGAAACGGTTGCTTTAGGTG
>Ga0126305_10001090_pt1 | contig 11962 bp, 9 predicted proteins | sample Plot26_FD_92536 | JGI IMG/M metagenome (GOLD analysis project Ga0126305, IMG submission 92536) | Serpentine soil microbial communities from UC McLaughlin Reserve, CA, USA - Plot26 | ecosystem: Environmental > Terrestrial > Soil > Grasslands | place: USA: UC McLaughlin Reserve, Lake County... | reverse complement strand
TTACTTAAATCCTGTAATGAAGATTTGTTTACGCAACAGAAAATGGCGTTTGCTATTTGAATTATGGTCGCAGTTTTTTAATTTGGAAATTATCACTGTCAATAAATTACCCGTCCCTATCCTTAAACAAAAGACCACCTTTCAAATGAAATTGGTCATACTCTTATTTCCTGCCCTGGACAAGCTCTTCCGCTTTAGGATGGCTGTTGATCCAAAGGTTTATGAAGTGGATCTGAAATCGAAAACACTATTTTGCTTTTGCAATGAAGACCAGGTGGAACTGGCCAACTATGTGTATGGAGCGAGTATTTTAGAAGTGCAAGCAACGAACAACTGAGTCAACCCCTCTTTTCCCCCAGTTGCCGGTAAAGCGAAGTGATTGGAGTGGCTGCAACTCCGATAAAAAAAAGCGCAACTGGACAAAGATCCCGGCAGGTATGCCATTACCGGCTTGCAACTGCACAAATTTTCTTTTAAAACGCCCACCGTTCGTAACGCAGCTCTTACATCGCCATATATGCACAATGGAGCTTTTGAAACGTTGGAACAAGTAATTGATTTTTATGACAAAGGTGGTTGTAAAGGCTTTGGTGTATCGCCGGTTAACCAAACCCTGACGTTTGATAAACTTAACCTTACAAAAGGAGAGAAAAAAGATTTGATTGCATTTATCAAATCGCTAACAGACACTACTGTTTTTTTCCAGGGAAATTGAAGTTGCGGAAATAAAAGGAATAATTTTTATGAACCAGGGCTGCATGGCTATGAACTGCATGTTGTAGCCTGTGAGTTTTTATCACCATTGCATTCAACTCAATACCAGGACAGACCCTGCGCATTACCGTTGCAGTGAGATGAATTCCTTTTAAGCCCATATTTCATTTGTTTGAGGTACTACCAGATATTTCTCGGGCAGGTATCGTTATATCGGTTTCCCAGTAAAAAGCCAATAATCATTTCATGTGTGCCCCTGCTAACTGTGTTGAGCTGCGTGGTGGTTATATCGTAGGAATACCCGATGTTGAATGCATTGGCGACATTTAGTCCGAGCATAGCTGCATAACCATCTTTAACCCGGCAGCTGCCCCCTATCCAAAGAAGGTCGCGGTACTGGCATTTCAGGTTCAGGTCAAACTGCGGCGCCAAACCTGTTGACGGAATATATTTTATCATTACAGAAGGAAGCAGGTTTATGTCGTCATTGATACCAAAGCGGTAACCAGCTGTAGTAAACAGGTGAACCACTTGTGAAAAGCCTTCAGAGGTCCCGGTGAAGGATACTTTTTGTGGTACCAGCTGCTGTGCAGACATCCCAATAAAATAGTCAGCCGAATAGATCCATATACCTGCATTCAGGTCTGGTGCGAGCTTGTATATGTCACCACTATTGCCAAGAGCGGGGTCGTTGGGATCAACTGCTGTTGCCTTGGAACGGTTGTATCCCATTTTGGAAATGCCACCTGAGAACCCGGCAGACATATTGGTGCGGGGCGAAAGACCAAGATGGTAAGCATAGGAAACATTGGCCTGGAAGCGGCTAAACAAACCCGTTCGGTCGTTCACCATAAAAAACCCGATTCCATGATGAGATTCTGAGGCTGTATAGTTTTCCCAATAGGCTTCTCCTCTTGGGTTTTCGCCGGGCACATTAAAAGAAGTAGCCGTGGTTTTATAATCTTTTTTCCCCAGGGGAGCATGCACTGAAAAGTAAAAAGTTTCAGGTGCTCCTTCCAACCCAACCCATTGCCGGCGGCCACTGAGCTTTACATCGGTATAGTTTTCGATGCCGCTGAGGGCCGGGTTCAAAATGTAATTGTTAAGGATGTATTGGGTATACTGGGGCTTTTGCTGTGCTACAGTTGTTTGCGCCAGTAGTACTAACAGTACAAAGGATAAAAGTGTTTTCATATTAAAGTACGATGTCCACAAAACCGGTAAGGGGCTTTGTGCCTGTTTTTAAATCAATGGTATAATAATAAGTTCCGGCCGACAGTACCCTGCCTTTACTGGTTCCGTTCCATTCAATATTGTAACCAATGCTTTTATAGATCAACTGTCCGTAACGGTTATAAATATCAATATGGCAATCGCTGTAATCAACCAGGTTCTTAATTTGCCATTTGTCGTTGATGCTATCTCCATTTGGTGTAAACACGTTTGGAATTACAACGTCCCGTACCAGTCTTACAGCCAGGGTGCCGGTAGCCACACATCCAAATTGGTCGGTTGCCGAAATGGTATAGTTAACGGAGGACCGCGGCGAGCATACCGGGTTAGCAACCGTGTCCCTATCAAGGAATGTACCAGGGCTCCAACTATACTTTAGCTCGCTACCTGTGAATGCAGGCTTTAGCAATACACTATTATTTTCAGCCACATACTGGGTAGGTCCCGTGTAAATAGAAGGTGACTGTTTTATGGAAAGCAGCAAGTCGTCCGTTGCAGCGGGACAAGCCCCATTGCTTGCAGCAGTCCAAACCAGTTTTGTAGCGCCTTCTATTTTATCATTTGTACCCAGGATGTAGCTGGCATTCGGCTGATTTGCCGAGGGGCTAAATGTGCCATTTCCTGAACTCTTCCAAACACCGCCGGAAGTATTGGAAAACTTCGCCTCCAGCTTTACACTGGCATTGGCACAAACAATTTGATCGGGACCTGCAACCGCTGAAGGCTGGGCATTAATCCACACCGTCAAAGGTGCTGAAGAGGCGGGGCATGAAGCGTTGTTGGTAGAGGTAAGATACAATGTTACCACTCCCATGGATTTATCTTTGGCCGAGGGATAATAAGTAGTTTGAAGGCTAGCCGGATCGGAAAAACTGCCGCTGCCCATGGTGCTCCATTCACCCTTGCCTTCACCATTCACAATCTTCCCGCCCAGGTTTACTGTTGATGAGCTGGAACAAATTGTCTGATCAGGACCTGCTGTAATAACAGCCTGTTGATCTATTATAACGGAAGTGACGGCCGCATTACCGGCGCATCCGTTTACCGTAGCCGTGACATAATAATTTCCAGCGTTTTGTATACCGGCGGATGGAATGGTGTTGTTTTGAAGTTTGGAACTAAATCGATTAGGGCCTGTCCAGCTATAGCTGGCGTCGAGAATTCCACCGACAGATAAATTTAAATCCCTGCCGCCACACAATGGACTGTTGGTTGTGACCAGTGGTGCCTCAGGTGTTGGCTTCACAACCACATTGGTGCTGGTTGGGCTACTGCCACGACCATTCACTATGGCAATTACGGAATAGGCTCCGGCAAATTTAGAATTTGAATTGGGTATGTTGATGGATGGGGAACAGGCTGAAAACCCGTTTGGTCCGGCCCAAATGTATAGCGCATTAGCTGCAGCCGATGCCGTCAATGAAATGGTTGATCCTTCACAAACCACAGGGCTGCCCGAAACCACTGGTGGAGCGGGGACACCATTCACTATTTCGGAACCAGAGGCTCCTGTGGTAGTTATGATATAAACCGGGTTATCACTACCCGGCATACAAAAGGTGATTGATACTTCAGTTTTTCCTTTAATTGAGATGGGAGTTCCAAGTGATGCAGGTGTGCCGCAATCAACCTGGTAATAAGCGGCATTTGCGGGGGGCGCCGGATTTATGACCATGAAATTGATATATGTGCAGGCCGGGTTCAGTTTCAAGGTAAACCGTATACAATTGGTACGGGCACAGAAAGCGCCATTACGCTTTGACTGGAAGCTCGCTGTAGTGTCGATGGACCGGGAAAGGTCTACATCGAAACTTGCAGGCGCGCTGCTCATTTGTGCATGCATCAGAGGCAGGAAGAAAATAGCTGCTATACAAAAAAGCAGAACTTTTTTCATAAAGTACGGGTTAAATGTTTTTTGGTTTTTCGGGGAGCTTGGAAAGCGGCAGTTTTGGAAGCGATCTTTATTGTAACCTTTCCGTGAAAGGATAACGAAAGTAATAGTGATTTTCGAAGAATACAATCGTAAAACTCCGAGGCTCCAGCCTTCCCTTTCGGGCCCCGTACTTTACCAGACAGGCTTGAAATCAGTGCTTTATGACGAGAGACCTGAAACGTGAGATGTGAGACATCAGAGGTGAAAGAGTGGTAGAATGTTTTCTTATTAGCGTACGATGTCCACAAAACCGCGAAGCGGTGCTGTGCCTGTTTTTAAATCGATAATATAATAATAAGTAGCAGCCGGCAGAAGTTTGTCGTTCGTAGTTCCATTCCATTCTTTGATGTACCCAATACAATGGTGAACCAGTTGGCCGTAGCGGTTGTAAATATTGATTTCACAATCGCTATAGTGGTCCAGGTTCTTAATTTGCCAGGTGTCATTGACGCCATCGCCATTCGGGGTGAAGACGTTTGGAATGACGGGGCTCATAACCAGTTTTATGGCAAGTTGGGCTGAGCTGCTGCATCCAAAGGCATCGCTGACTAATAATTTATAGGTAATATTTGATTTAGGAGTGCACAATGGATTGGGAAGGGTATCTCTATTCAGATAAAGTGCCGGCGTCCATGAATAACGAAGTCCTGTTCCGTTGGTAATCGGTTTTAGCAAAACGCTTTTGTTCTCCAAAACATATTGGACAGCTGGTGTACTAATAGAGGGTGGTTGCTTTATGGAAATGATGGCTGCATCGGATGCAGCCGGGCATGGACCATTTTCCGAAGTGGTCCAGGTAAGCCTGACACTTCCTTCGGTTTTATCGCGTGAACCGGGAACATAGGCCACCTTTACATTGCCAGCAGAAGGCTGGAAAAATCCCGACCCCGAAGTGGACCAGCTACCACCAGGAGCATTGGCGAATACCGCATTCAAAACAACACCGGTTTCGTCAGCACAAATGGTTTGGTCTGCCCCCGCATCAGCCGACGGAGGTTGGATAAAACGAAGAATGAGGGAGGACAGGGCCGCCGGGCAAGCACCATTGTTTACTGATGCCAGTTTTAGGGTAACACTGCCAGACGCTTTATCAGTTGATGAAGGATTGTAGATTGTAGCAACTTCGTCGGCGCTGGAATAACTCCCGCTGCCTGATGTAGTCCATAATACGCCGGAACTGCCAGCTTGTATTGATCCTGATAAATTGACTGAGTTAATACTGCTGCAAATGAGTTGATCGTTGCCTGCAGTTAATTTAGCCCGGATATGGATGTTTACATTGGTAGAAGCTGCAACACTTGTGCATCCGTTTACGGTTTGTGTTGCATAATAGGTTCCTGCACTTGTACTTATTACGGAAGGCAGTACATTATTTTGAACAGAAGAATTAAAATTACCAGGTCCTGACCAGGTATAGACTGCGCCAGGTATACCAGTTACTAACAGCTTAAGGTCCCCTCCTTCGCACACCGGGCCGTTGTTGACGAGTGCCGGAGCGGAAGGAGTTTGCTTTACATCTACCGCTGTCGTGGAAGGCAAGGTGGAGCTGCAGCCGTTAACTGTTACGGTTAGTTGATAATGACCTCCGTGGTTCAACGACACGTTGTTGATTGCAGGATTTTGAAGGTTCGAACTAAAACCGTTTGGGCCTGTCCAGGAATATTGCGCTCCAGGCAAATCTGAAGTCACCAGGTTCAGGGAATTGCCAGTGCATACAGGCGAGTTTGTAATAATTTGAGGTGCAATTGGAAGATTATTCACTAAAACATTGGCAGTTGCCGAATTACTGGTACAACCATTTTGGCTTGCTGTGACCGAATACAATCCGTTATAAGAACCGGTAACATTTGCAATTGAAATGGAAGGTGCGCCCGATGTAAAACCTGCCGGACCTGTCCATTGATAAGAAGTGTTAGCAGATGGCGAAACAGATAATGCCAGCATACTTTCTTCGCAAAGAATGGTATTGCCGGATATAACCGGTGTGGCAGGAATTGCATTGATGGTTGCCGTTATTGAAGTCGCCGGACTGTTACAACCATTGACTGTTACATATGCCGAATAGCTTCCAGATGCCTGGATGAGTGCATTAATTATGACAGGGTTTTGACCAGTTGAATTAAAGCCATCCGGTCCCGACCAATTATACGAAGCACTGCTGATAGACGATGCCGAGAGTTGCAATGATGATCCTTCACAAAGCGGTTGGTTGGACGAGAGTATTGGTGCTGTAGGAATTGGATGTACTGTAACTGCAATGGTGGAAGCAGGGCCGGTACAGCCGTTCACTGTTGATCTTACGGAATAGATGCCTGAGGCTGAAACTCCGGCGTTATTGAGAAGGAAATTTTGCTGTGAGGAAATGAATCCACCAGGACCTGTCCAGTCAAAGCTGGCATTGTTGATCGTTGTAGCATTCAATTGCAATGCGCTACCGGCACAAATGGGACTATTGGAACGCAGCACCGGGGCTGGTGGTAATGCGTTTACTAAAACTGATGTTGTTACAGGAGCACTTGTACAACCGTTGACTGTGACCGTTATTGAGTAGGTGCCCGAATTAGATACGCTCACTCCACTTAACAATGGATTTTGCTGCGAAGAGGTAAATGCATTTGGCCCGTACCAGTTATAACTGGCACCTGCAATGTTGGTAGCCGAGAAACTGAGGCTGGTTCCTTCACACAGTGGCGAATTGCTACTAATTGAAGGTGCAGCGGGCACTGTTTTTACCACAACCCAAGTTGTTGCCGGGATGCTGGAACATTGTCCCACGGTTACCACTACGCTGTAATTCCCAGCATTATCCATGCCTGCGTTATTTATCACTGGGTTTTGAACCGAAGATGTGAATTCATTGGGTCCGGTCCAGGAATAGCTTGCTCCCGCAACAGCCGGTATTGATAGTTGTATGCTTTGTCCTTGGCATACAGGCGAATTTGTCGAAATAATTGGAGGAAGCGGAAGCGGGGTGGTATTTACTACTACAGATTGAACTGCAGGAAGACAGTTACGGGCATCAGTAACCGAAACTGAATATGTACTACCATTTGCTACGATAATGGAAGGACCGGTTTGTCCCGTATTCCATACAAAATTATAAGGTGCATCACCGCCTAAAGCATCGGCCGTTAGTGTTACAAAGCTTGACCCACCTGCGCAAACGGCAGGGTTGGCCGGACTAACGGATACGGCTATTTGTGGGGTTGTATATACCCTGATTGTATCACTTACCAGCGGACCGCAAAGACGGAAGCCACTTACTTTATAATCAACGTATGCTGGTGCACCAATTTGAGGAGTAACACTTGTAATTGCACATCCTGTGGTGCAGTTCAACCAGGAATTATAGGTTCCTTCTGTGTCCGGATAAATAGACGTCCAGTTAATTGTCGGAGGTTGCAGTCCCGTTACATTCATAGTTGATGTACAGCCTTCGCGAACGGTAATATCTTCGGAGCCTTTGAGCGCACCTGCGGCAGTAATGGTATAGGTAGGATTGTCGTTACCTGGCTTGCAAAAACTGATGACAACATTTGTTTTACCAACAATGCAAAGAGGTGTACCTAATGATGTTGGTATACCGCAATCGATCTGGTAATAGGCGGCATTTCCGGGAGGTGCAGGATTGGCCACTGAAAAATTTATATAACTGCATGCGGGGTTCAGGGTGAGGTTGAACCTAATGCAATTAGTGCCTGTACAGCAATTGCCATTTCGGGTAGATTGGAAGCTGACTGTTGTGTCAATGGATGCTGAAAGATCTACATCAAAGCTGGTAGCATTGCATGCAACCTGCGCCTGCAGGCAAGGCAAAAAGCCAATTGCCAGTAGCGAAAAAAGCAGAACTTTTTTCATGAAGGGACGGAATTAATTGTTGTTGACGGTTGCGGTTAAGGGCAGCCGTTAGTCTTTAAAAGGAAGGTGGATGAAAATGGTGGTTATTAAAGAAAGAAGATCTTACGTTGGTTTTACCCGGTATGGAATTGTGGCTACGAAACTAACAGTTGACACGGAAAAATACAATCGTAAAAGTACCATGGAGGTGCGGACGTGAAGGCGAAAAACTGATTACCTTAACTATGTGGCGTTAATTCGCTAAGGCAATTTAAAAACCCACATCGATTCATTATTTCGCACGTTGAGATATCTATATTTTGTTCAGTTCTTATGCCTGGCTATGTGAAAAATAAATCACAGATAACCCGTTACATCAGCACTTTTATGTATTAGTTGCTTTAACTGTTTTTATAACAGCAGCACGGTTATGGGTATGCCTGACTGGTATTTATTAGGAACAAGCTTTGAGGGCGCAAATACAGTTGGCACGTTCGGAAAGTACGCTGATTTATAGCTTTAGCACCCATTATTGTTCGCACCAGAAGTAAAACCTTTCCACTAACTTCAATTTATGGGATCCTGGCCCTGATACATACAAATGGGGGTTAAATGGTAGTGTGCTATTTTATGTAACGACAACTTTGGAACCATGAGAATTTTTGTCTTACCAATCTTTCTTCTAATTTCTTTTCCGTGGCTTTGCAGCGCTCAAAACAGCGAACGGGTTTCTTTTGATTTAACTGACAGCACTGGTGGATATTATTTAGCAGTGCAACCAAAATCAAACAACATAAAAGGTGTGGTGGTACTGCTTACCAGTTTCACTTCACCCGAGGATCTTTTGCCCGAAACCAGCCTGCATAATGTAGCATTCAACAATGACCTGCTCACTGTGTTTGCTCCTATGAAACAAAAGCTGTATGCCGACAGCTTTGCTGTAAAAAGGATTAACACTATTATTACAGACATTATCCGACGGTTTCATGCAGATACTTCAAACTTTGTTTTAGGTGGTTACGATGAGTCAGGCAATATTGTCCTTCGCTATACCGAGTTTGCGTATCAATTTCCGACTCAATATCCGCTGCTGCCAAAAGCTGTTTTTGCAATTGATTCGCATGTGGATCTTTTCGGACTTTGGCGCTGGTCCGAACGGCAGATTAAAAAGAATTACTGGCAGGGTGCTATTGGTGATGCCAATTACTACCTGGAAAATATGACCAAAGAAAACGGTACCATTTATACTAATGAACAAAGGTATCGTCATTTGACACCGTTCTATAGTCAGAGTGATTCTGCCGGAAATGAACGATACCTGAAACAGGTACCCGTTCGCGTGTATTACGATACGGATATTAACTGGCAACTCAAATACCGCCGCAACAGCCTTTATGATACCAAGATGCCGGAAGGTTCGGAATTTATTAAACGGTTGTTACTTTCGGGAAACAACGGAGCTGAATTTATGGTTGCCCGTCAGCCGGGCGTAAGAAGTAACGGCACCAGGCATCCTAATGCGCTTTCGATAGTTGATGAAGTGGAGTGCATTGCATGGATAAAACGGAGCCTTGACATTTTTGATGCCGTTACCTGGGTACCTCCCTATGTTTTGGACATTCCAAAAGGATGGACCGTAGAGCGGTTTTCTTTGCCGGCCGAGTTTGCACCTCAAATGAACTTGAAGGGAGTTGAAGAATTACGCTTTCCCCCCGGTTGGGGAGATAGTACAAGTTTACAGTACTGGACATACAGTTACCTGTGGTGGTTAAATGGTAAGCCTCAAATAGATGCTGAAGGTTTACAAAGAAACCTGCAAGCGTTGTACAGCGGTTTAGTAGGCCGCAATATCGTTGGCAGAAAAATACCAATGGCTAAGCAGGTACCCACCACGGTTGCCGTTAAAAAAATAAAGACAAGTGCAGGGGACGTACAGACCTTTCAAGGGCAGACGCATATGTTGGATTACATGACCCAAAGGCCAATAGTACTGAACTTAATTATCCACGAAAGGGATTGTTCAATGGAAAATCATACGGCAGTATTTGTAGAAGTGTCGCCAAAGGTTTATGCTCACTCCATATGGAATGAACTGGAAAAATTAGCACAATCCTTCCGGTGTAAACAATAGCAGAAGAAAGAGTGTATCACAACTACGTACCACAATTCTAAATTGCGAATAAATGGATACAGAAAGCATATTGTTCAAACTGCGGAACGCCTTTAATACACATGACATTGAAGCGTTTGTTGCCTGCTTTGACGAAAATTATTGCAGTCATCAGCCGGTACACCCGAACAGAACATTTACAGGCAGGGAGCAACTGAGAAAGAACTGGAGTTCTAATTTCGATGAAATGCCCGATTTTTCAGCGCAAATAGTAAGATATGCCATTAACGATGATTGTACCTGGACGGAATGGGAATGGCTGGGCACAAGAAGGATACCAGCAAATTGTTCATGCGTGGAATCATGATCTTTGGCCTACAAGAGGATATTATCAGCTGGTGCCGATTGTATGTACAACCCGTGGAGGTAAGCGGTAAGGGCATTGAAGCGGCGGAAGAGGAACTGATGCATGGGAAAAAGAATACTTAAGCTTACAAAATTTAAATCTTCAACTGTCGAATTTTAAAAAGTTTGTTTTGGCATTTGTGAAATTAATTTTAGAAATCTCTTTAACAGCACAGAATCCTTCCATAAAACCTTCTTACTCGATTATGCAAGGGTAGAAATTGAAAAAGATAGCTGCAACTGTACGGGAACAATTGGGGATGATTGAGCCTGGTCAAACAGCTGCCAACGTTATAACTGCATCAACTGAAATCAGAAAAATAAATAATAGTCATTGCTACCATAGCAACGCCAAGGTTTATTGCATTAACATGATAGCGCCTGTTTGAAAAATCAAACCGTCCGGGCGACTGCCGGGTTGTTTCTCTTGATAAATAGTGTCTAAATAAAAACGCGGTGGTTAAATAACTTAGTGAGTACGTTAACATACCTACAATGACGATAGTTTGCATTTCTTTTCTGTTTAATAGTTTTCTTTCAGAAAACCCTTCAAAGAAATGAAGAGTTCATAAGGCTTTTAAACGGATTTGGGTGCGGCTCCCTCAGTAGGTATGGGATTGTGTATGCCAAAGTAATACAATAATTGATTTTTACAAAGCAGTACCACTTACAATACGAATTTTTGAAATGCATTCTGGATGGAAAATTGAAAACGCGAACTAATTTCTTGCCGCAGAGTTAGAAAAAAACAAAGAATATATGTAGCACTGTGAATGAAGAATTGTTGAAATTCATTAATGGCAATCCAATAAACACCGATAAACATCAGCGAAAAATTGAATCAATAGGTGTTGATAAAATTGCATTTGTTCTAAAGGGTTTAACAACTACCCGCAAGGTTTCGGTAATTGAATTACAAGTTAAAGAGTGAAACATTCGTTTTGCACTTCTAACCAGCTTCACTATATAGCTCCCTTTTGCAGATCCAGGAATGCGGCAACTATAATTTAGTAATGACGGCCAGTAGAAGTCACGGTGTTTAACTCATTAGCTGTACACGACAACCGTTATTCATTGCGGTGAAAACAAAAAAATCCCTTCACAAAAGTGAAGGGACAATATCATCAGGCAGTGAGTGATTCCTGGTTTGGTTGGGTTGGCGCCTGTGGTAATTCAATAGGTTTGGATCATTAGTACATACTGGATTTCGAAGGCTTTCAACGGATACTTAGATTATGGTTTTCAAAAGGATAAAAAGAAGTTGACTGATATTGGATCTTCTAGCCCGATAGTTATCGGGATGGTCTTTCTTTAGGATTGGATCGGAATTTAATGGATTTGGTTTTCTTCGGACATTGGATTGATTGATTATTGATCAATCAACTTCTGATACAAACATAGCGCTGATATAAAAGCTATACAAGAGATAAATTACTGCATTTTAATTGTATGGGATTTACTGTTCGGCATCGTAAGATTACGATTTAAATAGCCAGGTGAGATGTATAAAAAAGAAAAAGGCTGCATAGAAATGCTGCCTCGTTTTAAAATCCAATATCCTATGAAAAACCGAGACGAAGCTACTCCCTGAAAAGGGTTATTGCAAGAGAAAGTTGTATTGTGGATAACTAAATAAACAGTTTGTTTTTGCTGTTGCTATCATTCAAGGGCAGGGAATTATTGCGTTTTATCAAGAGTTAGCATCTTCTCATCTAACTATTCATTTTTAT
>Ga0126305_10001089_pt1 | contig 11963 bp, 12 predicted proteins | sample Plot26_FD_92536 | JGI IMG/M metagenome (GOLD analysis project Ga0126305, IMG submission 92536) | Serpentine soil microbial communities from UC McLaughlin Reserve, CA, USA - Plot26 | ecosystem: Environmental > Terrestrial > Soil > Grasslands | place: USA: UC McLaughlin Reserve, Lake County... | reverse complement strand
GAATATTTTGAAAGCGTAGGTGCAAAAATTATACATAATGAAGCCAACTATTCTTATCCTTATTGCCAGAACCAGGGTATAGCTGTTGCAAGGGGCGAATATTTGTTTTTTTTGAATAACGATTTGATTGTTTCACCGAAATGGGATGAGTTATTGATTGAAGTTTCTGTACGTCATGAGGTAGATGTTCTTTCAGCTTCTGGTATTGAAAATCTGGGTAATAAAAAAGATACGCAAGCAATAGACAGGAAATGGAAAAGAACAAAGAACCCGTTGATGCTTTTTGGTTTTGGAAAAAAGAACCTTGCTTTGATGCATAAACTGATGTATGGAAACTGGGAAAAGTTCTGTGCTAAAAAATTTGAAAAACACGGATGGAATATTGTAGAAGGTATTGTCGGGAATAATGTAATGATGACGAGACGTGGCCTGAACCTTGCAGGACCATGGGATGAACGGCTACAGATTGCCGACTTTGATTTATTTATGCGTACAAAAAAAAGGGCGTTGAAGGTTGGAGATATTCAATCCTGCCAAATTGCGCTTGGTGTTTTTATTCATCATTATAGCAGGATGACAGTGAAATATGCAGTAAAACCAAAGCCTTTTGCCGATGGGGCGAACCTGATTGGGTTGGGAGATAAATGGACGGCAGAAGAAGCAGATGAAATGCATCCTGATAATAGTACAATAAGAAAAAGGTAAGATATGCAAGAGAATAAACGACAAAAACAAATAGCGGGGTTGATCAACGAAGAACTATCCGGTATTTTTCAGCACCTGGGATTAAATGTTATTGATGGAGCGTTGGTTTCAATATCTTCTGTGAAAGTGACTCCCGATCTTTTGGAAGCAAGAGTATATCTGAGTATTTTCAATTCACCTGATGCAAAAGCTGCTTTAAAAAGAATTGAAGACAGGGCCTGGGAAATAAAAAAAGAATTGGCAGCAAAGGTGAAAAACCAATTGCGAAGAATTCCGGAGATTACATATTTTCTGGATGATACTTTGGACCACGTATTTAAAATGGAAGAAATTTTTAAGCAGATAAAAAAGGCTGATGAAACTAATGAAAATGAGTAAACATTTTGTAAAAAGAAACTCCTCTTCAGGAGACGGGGGTAAATTTTGAATTTCCTTTTTGCCTGGCGCTATTTTAAAGCAAAAAAAACAACTAATGCGATCAATGTTATTTCATGGATCAGCATTGTAGCTATTATCATTGGGACTGCGTCCCTCATTCTTGTGCTAAGTGTCTTTAATGGTTTTGAAGGGCTAGTTAAATCATTGTACTCTTCCTTCTATCCCGATTTAAGAGTATCGCCTTTATCCGGAAAAGAAATTACACTAACACCTGAACAGCTTCAAAAATTGAGATCTGTAAATGGAATCAAAAGTATTTCGTTAGTTGTTGAAGAAAAAGCATTGCTGAAGAATGGCGATTATCAATCCATTGTAAGTTTAAAAGGAGTAGATGAAAACTTTACAAATGTTACTAGTGTAAAAGAACATATTGTAAAGGGTGATTTTAATACCGGCACAGAAGATGACGCCTTATTGGTTTTAGGCGCAGGGATCGAAAACGCTGTAGGTGTGCAAACGGATAGAAACCTGGTGCCGCTTGCTATTTATTTACCAAGGAAAGGAGAGCTAAGTTTATCTGATCCATTCAAATCGTTAAGTGTAGATACCATAAATACTTCCGGCACTTTTTTAATTCAGCAGGACTTTGATAATAAATATGCATTGACCAACCTGGCTTTTGTAAAAAATATGTTGGGAATGGATGCCAATACTTATGGTGGCGCCGAGATGGCTCTGGATCCTAATGTAGATATGGAAGAAGTGCAGCAAGTAGTAAAAAATCTTTTAGGTAACGAATATATTGTGCAAAACCGCTTTGAACAGAATGCCAGTTTGTTCTCTGTTATGCAGGTAGAGAAATGGATGATCTATGCCATCCTTTCCCTGATTTTAGTAGTAGCTGCTTTTAATATCATAGGCGCTTTAACCATGCTGGTTTTGGAAAAGAAGCAGGACATCGGTGTATTGCATGCTTTGGGCGCCGACAGGTCTTTTATTCAAAGAATATTTTTAAGCAGCGGGTTATTAGTAGCTATTATCGGCGGAGGTGCAGGGATGTTACTTGCTTTTTTAATAGGTACTGCACAAACTAAATTTCACCTTGTGCCTCTCGAGGGAAATACATTCATGGTAGATTATTTTCCTGTAAAAATGGTTTATGCTGATTTTTTGCTCGTAAGTTGTACAGTATTGGTTATTGCCCTGATCGCTTCGTTTATACCAGCACGCAAGGCAGCCATGCAACAATTTATTTTAAGAAGCGAATGAGAAGGGTAAATGACGAATAGTGAATAGTGAGTAAATCATACACATCCTATCCCTACAGGCCTTAAAATTTAAGGAACTGCTCATCACTATTAACCATTTAGATTCATCTCAATAATCTCCCAATGTTGCAGGCAATTGTTCCAGGGCTGTATTTAATTGTGTATCGTTAGGCGCTACGCCGTGCCAGTTATGATCATTTTCCATGAAGTCAACGCCTTTGCCCATTATGGTTTGCATGACAATAGCGATCGGTTTTCCTTTTCCTACTAATGATTTTGCTTCTTCCAATGTGTGCACGACTTCATCCATATCATTGCCATTCATTTGCAGCGTGCGCCAACCAAAGGCTTCAAATTTTTGACGTATGTCGCCGAGGTCGTTGATTTTATAAGTAGGCCCGTCAATCTGTTGGCCGTTCCAGTCCACGGTAGAGATTAAATTATCTACATTATGATTAGGAGCAAACATGATAGCCTCCCAGTTTTGTCCTTCCTGCAGCTCTCCGTCACCATGTAAAGAAAAAACTACGTTTTGCTCATTATTTAATTTTTTTGCCAATGCAGCCCCAATAGCTACGCTCATTCCTTGCCCTAACGAGCCAGTTGCTACTCTTACACCCGGTAAGCCTTCATGTGTAGTTGGGTGTCCTTGCAGGCGGGAATTTATTTTTCGAAAAGTAGACATCTCCTTTACATCGAAATAACCTGAACGAGCTAATACCGAATAAAAAACAGGCGATATATGGCCGTTAGACAGAATAAAAACGTCCTCCTCTCTTGCATTTATATCAAAAGGCTGCGGGTTGTGCTTCATCACCTTAAAATATAATGCTGTCATGAAATCAGTACATCCCAAGGAACCGCCGGGGTGTCCGCTGTTAGCACCATGTACCATTCTTAAAATATCTCTTCTTACCTGTGATGCAATTTCGGTTAGGCTTGGCATAAAAATTTATAAATTGGTTTGACTTCTATTCAACACTCTGCCCCTGTGATATTTGAGTTGCAAATGTGCAACCTTTTTTTATTAAAAAGTGTTTTGCTTATCTCATTAACTTTGTCGACTACTTTACGAGGAAATATTAAAAAAACTTGTGAGGCTTAACGATGAATTTTATATTTGCACCCCTAAACCCTGCTGAATGCTGAATGTGTTGATGACAGGCACTGTTTCTTTTATTATCACCTTTGTGGCCATCCCAGCTATAATGAGAGTCGCCGATCAAAAGAAACTTTTTGACCTTCCGGATGCCAGAAAGTTGCATACAAAACCCATAGCTTCTTTGGGTGGGATTGCTATATTCATTGGTTTTTTTATTTCTACCCTTTTATCTGTTTCTAATAAAGAAAACCCTGAGCTTCAGTATTTCTTTGCCTCTGCTTTAGTCATCTTTTTTTTAGGGTTAAAAGATGATATCCTGGTTATATCTGCGAGAAAAAAATTTCTGGGACAGTTGGCTGCTACAGCTATTCTTGTTCACTTAGCAAATATCCGGATCGATAGTATGCATGGTTTTTTAGGCATTTATGAACTTCCCCAGGCTATAAGTCTGCTCTTGTCTTATACAACCATTATTGTTACTATTAATGCCTTTAACTTGATTGATGGTGTTGACGGCCTGGCAGGTTGTTTGGGTGTGCTTACCACTTTAATTTTTGGTATTTATTTTTTTACGGCTGACATGCCAGCTTATGCCCTCTTATCATTTTCTATGACAGCAAGCCTGGCTGCTTTTTTGGTTTTCAATTACGCCCCTGCAAAAATTTTTATGGGCGACTCGGGTTCACTAATGTTGGGATTAGTCAACGCTATTTTGGTTATTAAATTTATTACTGCCGCTGATGCTGTGGGAGGACAGTTCCCATTAACCTCATCAGTAGCAATTGGTTTTTCAATTTTAATAGTTCCGCTTTTAGATACGCTCCGGGTTTTCAGTATCCGCATTTTTAAAGGAAGGTCACCCTTTGCGCCAGACCGAAATCATATTCATCATTTGCTATTAGACAGGGGACTTAATCATAGCAGTGTAACGCTGAGCTGTATAGGTTTAAATATTTCTTTGGCCGCTATGGCTTATTTTGGAAGGGCACTCGGATCAACCATATTGTTATCTCTTATCATCAGTACCTGGTTTGCACTCATAGGAACATTGATCTATTTCTGGAAACCTATTCCAAAACTCGCCATAGCAAAATCACTTGACCACAAACCAGAAGCTATGCACCCAGCGACAAAAATAGTTTCTATTAATACGGAAGCAGCTGCTATAGAGCAATAGCTGAAACAGTTGCCTGTAAATCTTCATCCTTTATTAGATTTGCGCTACAAAAACTAAAGCAATGTCAGCAGAAGACGTATCGATAACGCTTGAGCTAGCCGAAGACGCTATGAAAAAGGCTATTAATCATTTGGAAACGGAATTAACCAAAATAAGGGCTGGGAAGGCTAACCCGCAAATGTTGGATGGAATAGTAGTAGATTATTATGGCTCGCCAACACCTATTAACCAGGTAGGAAATATTAGTGTATTGGATGCGAGAACATTAACAATACAGCCGTGGGAAAAGAATATGCTTCAGCCTATTGAAAGGGCGATCATCAATTCTAATATTGGTATCAATCCTCAAAACGATGGAGTTCTGATTCGATTGTTTTTACCTCCGCTAACAGAAGAACGCCGACGAGAACTGGTAAAGCGAAGCCAGGCAGAAGGAGAGCATTCGAAAGTAGCAATTCGTAATGTTCGCAGAGATGCTATTGAAAGCATTAAAAAAGCACAAAAAACCGGCCTTAGTGAAGATGCGGCCAAAGATGCAGAAGCCGATGTGCAAGGCATAACAGACAGGTACATTACTTTAGTGGATAAACACTTAACCACAAAAGAAAAAGAAATTATGGTGGTGTAAAAAAGATTTATTGTTTATAGTGTAGTGTTTGTAGTTGTCTAAAATTTTCTAAGTCCCTCCAATAAACGAATCCTACGTTTGTTTGATTAACGTAATCAAAAACCGGAAGCTTATCTATTCGCTAAGTATACTCCGCTTAATATTAGGCCAAGGCAAGCCATCTGAATTACCGTTATATTTTCGTTATCTAACAGCCCCCAAAATATGGATATGATGGGTATTACGTAAGTAACGAGTGAAGCAAAGAGCCCACCAGCCCTTCGAATTAGCATATAAAATAAAGCTGTAGCAATAGCGCTTCCTACAATACCCAAAAGAACGGACGCTGTAATAGGCCATAATGCAGCCGCGTCATGTTGTGCAATAGAAAACACATTTTCTTGCCATGCTATAATTCCTGCAGGAATCGCTATGATAGAGAGTGAAATGGCAGCCATCTGCATAGGATTGACCTCTTTTAAATATCGACTTACAATATTGACATTAAATCCATAAAACAGGGTGGCTAACAATATCAAAAGCATATAGCCCAACTCACTCGTGGCAAAAGAAGTTTTCGATAGACTTAAAATAAGTAATCCAACAAAGCCAATAAGTACTCCTGCAATTTTTTTAATCTGCGTCTTGTCGTTAAAAAAGAGGATGCCTATCACAATAACAAAAAGTGGTGTCAACGAATTCAGGATACCTTCCATAGAGCTGTCTATCTTTTCTATAGCAATAGCAAAGAAGAAAGCCGGAAAAAAGTTTCCTAGCAAGCCTGACGCAATAATCAATGGCAATTTTCGTAATGGAATTTTTTTAACATGAAAAACAGCAAAGGGAAAAAATACGAGACCTGCAGAAAATATGCGTATAGCACCAATCTGCCATCCTGATAAACTCTCTGCACTCTTCTTCATTAATATAAAGGAGCTGCCCCAGATCACCGAAAGCAGCATGAAAATAAGCCAATTAACAACCTTTTGTCGTGACATAAGTTTGCAAAAGTGCAAAGGTTTACATTTGAGTACATAAATTTTTATGAACCGTTTATCCCAAATAGGCACCAAGGCTCCTAAAGAGCTGGATAAAAAACCAGCCAAGGAGGAAACTGAAAAGTTATTAAAGCAGTTAGATGAATTGCAGAATCTTCTCTATGCAGAATCCAAACACTCCATATTGGTTATACTGCAGGGAATGGATGCCAGCGGTAAGGACGGGGCTATAAACAAGGTGCTCGGCCAATTAAACCCACAAGGTATATCTGTAACGTCATTTAAAGTGCCAACCGAGGAAGAATTGAAACATGATTTTTTATGGCGCATTCATCAGCATACGCCGGCAAAAGGAATGATCCAGGTGTTTAACCGCAGTCATTACGAAGATGTATTGGTAACCCGTGTTCATGGCTGGTGCGATGATGCACTTGCACAACAACGTTTTGATGCCATCAATGATTTTGAAGAGCTGCTGGCGCTGCACAATGCTACTGTAATTTTTAAGTTTTACCTCCACATTTCGCCCGGTGAGCAACAGGAGCGATTTAAGGAAAGAATGGATGATCCCACAAAGCTTTGGAAGTATAATGAAAAGGATTTTGAAGAAGCAAAGCTTTGGGACAAGTACATGCAGATGTATGAAGATGTATTTGAGAACTGTAATGCGGTTCCCTGGGCCATTGTTCCTGCTGACCAAAACTGGTACAAGGAATACGTAATTGCAAAGACGATGGTAGAAGGGCTAACCAGCCTTAATATGAAATATCCACAATTGAAAGCCGGTGATCAATTAAGCTCTTCCGTGCACTAACTTTAGAAGAATCAAAACCTTTAATCATGGCATTTATAAAAGAATTTAGGGAGTTTGCCTTAAAGGGCAATGTTATTGATTTGGCGATTGCTGTTATTATTGGCGCCGCTTTTGGTGCCATCGTTTCGTCACTGGTGGATGACGTGATTACGCCTTTACTCCTGAGACCTGCTTTGAAAGCGGCTAATGCCGAAGACCTTGATAAACTAACGTGGGGAGCTGTTAAATATGGAAAGTTCCTTGCAGCCGTTATAAAATTTATACTTGTTGCCCTTGTGTTATTCCTGCTTATTAAAGGCATTAACAGTATGAAACGCAAAAAAGAACAGGTGGCGCCCGCCCCGCCTGAATATTCGCTGCAGGAAAAATTATTAATGGAAATCAGGGATTCCTTGAGAAACTAAATGGTTTCACCTATAAAACTTATTTTTGCACCGTCCCGTTATAGCGGGACTTTTCTTTTGTTTTAAATTACAGCCGTGAGTACTTACCAGATAAAATTGGCCCAGTTTGAAGGGCCTTTTGATCTTTTGCTTTTTTTTATTGAACGTGATGAACTGGACATTTACAATATTCCTATTACCAGGATCATTAATGACTTCCTCGACTTTATCCATTCACAGGAATCATTAAACATTGAACTTTCAAGCGAGTTCATTTTATTTATTTCAACCCTGATGCGTATCAAGGCAAAAATGTTATTGCCACGTAAAGAAATAGATTCTTCTGGCAATGAAATAGATCCACGCCAGGAATTGATTGACAAAATCCTGGAATATAAAAAGTATAAAGAGGCCGCTGCAAAAATGGCCGAGATGGAAGCGGACAGAATGTTACTCATTAAAAGAGGTAATATTCAAAAGGAACTATCCATTATTGGCGAAGAAGCAAGTGAAGGAACGGAGGTGCAAACTATCACGATGTTCAAATTGATGAAGGCTTTTGAAAGGGTTATGCAGCGCTATCATGACCGCTTTAATAAACCTACTCATACGGTTGTCCGCTATAATTACAGCATTGAACAAACTAAAACAGATCTTATATCCATTGCACAAAGTGAAAGGACGTTATCATTTGAAAAGCTTTTTGAAAAGGTCGAAAATAGGGTTCATGCCATTTTTATGTTCTTATCCATGCTCGAATTGGTGCAGGGTAAGTTTTTACGGATTATTATCAGGGAAGGAAATAACAATTTTATAGTGGAGTATAATGAAGTGCAGGAAGGTTTAACCGATGAAGAACATATGCGGTTATTATAATTAGTTTTCGTGCAAAATTTTTCTAAGGACTAATAACAAAAGTGAGGGGCTGGGAATGATAAGACCGTACAATCCTACTGTTAACTTTTCCTGGGTTCCATTTTGGGCCTTGCCTGACAACTTTTTCAGCACCTTTAGCTAAACCATACCCTGGATCATTAAGAGCTTTCACGTCAGAAATACTTCCATCTTTTTCTACAAGAAAACGAATCGTCACAATGTATTGGCCAGGCTTCATTCGTTTGTTTGCTGCTTTCTCAATTACAGGTATTAATTCTTTTTCGAGGTGCTTGCGCCAGAGGTCAACATCTACACTGGCTTCCACTTCAACTGTATCAAAAACATTTTGTTCGGCAGAAGGTAAAGTATCTTTTGCCGGCTTTTGCTTGTATATAGCAGATTTAAATGGTTTCCCTTTTGAAGAAAAGCCCGAAATAGAAATAGATAAAGCTAATAACATGCACAATCTAGCAGAAATAGAAAAAAGTGAAATCCTCATAATGTTAGTAAATGGATTGCTAATATATTAATTATAAATCCAAAGCAATACTGGTTTTGCTGACTTTTTAATTTCGGCCTCTAAGGCCTTTAAAAAACCCGGCGAAACCATTGGGCATCCATCACTCTGGCAGACATCACTATTTACTTCGGTTTCAGGTACACAACTATGCGAATGCAAAACAACGAATCGTTTAAAAGCATTATCATTTGATTTATCTAAGCCATAAAGTTTAAAAGCTAATCCAAACCTGCCTTGGTAATAGCTGCCGATTTTGTACCTGCCAATAGATGTACAGCCGCACCCTGGTGTATTGCTGTATTTTCTTCCTTCCAGCCAATCCTCATTACACCTTCCATGCGTTACAAGGCCGGAATTTTTCGTGCTATCTTTTATAAGATCATATATAAAGAACCGGTTTTGATAAGAAGGGAGGCTCATATCAATAAGAAAACAAAAATTGGTGTTGAAATTTTTATCCCTGGCAAAGCTTTTTGCTTTCGCTGCTTTTGCCTGCAGTTTCAAAAAAGTTTTCGAAGGGACGGGATAAGTGTCCTCTCTTTTAAAAAGATGTAAGGAAGACATACTTTTAAGCGGCTTGTAATAGCACAACCAAGCCAGGGCAATGGCAGTTATAAAAACGAACAGGAGAATGATGGCGGTTTGCTTCATAAAAAAGAAAGCGTCCTACAGTGATGCAAAACGCTTTTTCTTCCATAAATTATTTCCAAACAAACTACAATCAGCTTTTAGTTTTCTCTTTTTCAAGTTGCATAGCAAGCTTTACTGCTTCATATGCATTAACAACTTTACCGCTTGAAGATAAAGTAGCAAACTTCACCATCCTCTTTTCATCCCCCGGCAAACTAACTTCTTTGCTGATAGTTTTTCCGGATGTGGTAATAATTTGAATGAGTTGTTCCGGAGTTAACGCCGGAAAATATGATTTAAGTAAAGCAGCAACACCTGCCACAACAGGACTAGCCAAACTTGTTCCATCTGCTCCATTGTACCGGTTATCAGTGGCTGTAGAATAGATATACATGCCAGGGGCAAAGATGTCAACTCCCTGCCTGCTATAGTTGGAGAATGGTGCAGCATAACCTCCGGTACTTTCATCACCGCTGGCACCTACTGTAATAAAATTAGTTGCTTTGGCTCCATCCAAAAAAACAGGGTTAGGATAAAACACATCTTTCGAAATATCTTTTCCATCATTGCCGGAACCATGTACTAACAAAACACCTTTGGATGCAGCATACCGAACAGCATCGTCCACCATTTGTTTGTAGGGAGATACCGGTTTGCCAAAACTCATATTAATGATCTTAGCACCATTATCTGTGGCATAACGAATAGCGAGGGCTACATCTTTATCATGTTCATCGCCCCCAGGTACTGCACGAATAGCCATGATACGTACGTTGTCGGCAATGCCATCTATTCCAAGCCCGTTATTTCTTGCGGCAGCAATTACACCTGCCACTGAAGTGCCATGATCTCCGCTTCCAGCTTTAAGATTGTTGTTTCCGTAAAACCGATCGCTAATGTCATAATAGTTGTCTTTAACCAGGTCGCCTCTAAAATCTTCCGGCTTGTCTTCTTTTCTTTTGATCTTATTGTCAAGCGCATTTTTATAGTCACTGATCTCTTTGAGCACTATTGTGTTTCTTACAGTGGTATCGGAAGTCCTTGAAAAAAGGTCGGACCACAGGGCTGCCGACTTTGCTATTTTGTTATCGAGGCTTTGCAAGAGGACATTAGAATGTGATGGACCAAATTCCTTGACAGATAAAGCATTGCATATCGTTTTTGAAGAAGCCAGAAGTGCATCCTGGAAATTGGTGATCTGTGGTAACTCCTGAGTTGCTTCTTCATAATCCTTGTTAATGATGGTTGCCGCTTTTAACCATTGGCTATAAAGAAATTTTTTATCCGGGGAAATATCTTTTTCTTTTTTTCCATCAAATTCTCCTTTCCAGTTGTGATAAACTCTTGCTATTTCATGTGAATTCCTGGCAAGGTTTTCACCGGTTTTAGCTCCGCAAAAATTCCATCCATGAATATCATCTGTGTAGCCGTTACCATCATCGTCGATGCTGTTGCCAGGTATTTCTTTTGGATTAGTCCACAAAACAGGTTTCAGGTCTTCCTGCAGAGTGTCAATACCACTATCAATGACTGCCACAATAACGGTAGTGCTTTTTCTTTCCTTCAAAAGCTCATAAGCTCGGGTAAGACTGATGCCCATGTAGCCGTCCTTGTCCTGGTCTAACAAGTGCCAACCTGCCATTTTTTGCTTTGGCTGTTGACTAAAAACAGGAAGTGCGAAAACAAGGAAAATAAAGAGTGATAAAATTCTTTTCATTGCCGGTTTAATTAAACAAAAAAACTATTCCTTTCAATTAAGAAAATAGTATCTCTATAATTTTTGAATTGATTGTAGTATTTTTTTAATGCGCAAGAGTTATCTCCACTTTTTCGTTCATCATTTCTCTAACTGCATCTGCTATAGCCTGGGCGTCATATCCACATTCACGGTACAGGTCTTTAGGAGTACCATGTTCCACAACCTTGTCAGGAATACCCAGTATTTTCAAATCATTCTTATAATTATGAGCTGCCATGAATTCCGCTATCGCACTACCAAAGCCCCCGAGAACCGTTCCATCTTCAACCGAGATTATTTTTTGATAGGATTGCAAAGCTTCGTGCAGAAGGTTTTCATCTAATGGCTTTACAAATCGCAGGTCGTAATGAGCTGGTGTTATGCCATCTGTTCTTAAATCACGGATCGCCGCGGCAGCAAAATTTCCCGGGTGGCCAATCGAGAGAATGGCTATCCCTTTTCCATCTCTCAGCTTTCTGCCTTTTCCAATGTGAATTTCTTCAAACGGTTTTTTCCATTCAGGCATCACACCTTCACCTCGTGGATAACGGATAACAAAAGGAAGACCGGTGCTTTCCAATTGTGCTGTATACATCAGGTTACGTAATTCCTGTTCATTCATTGGGGCAGAAATAATCATGTTAGGAATACAACGGAAATACGCAATATCATAAGCGCCATGATGGGTAGGCCCATCTTCACCAACCAATCCACCCCGATCCAAACAAAAGATTACCGGAAGTTTTTGAATAGCTACATCATGTACT
>Ga0126305_10001087_pt1 | contig 11972 bp, 5 predicted proteins | sample Plot26_FD_92536 | JGI IMG/M metagenome (GOLD analysis project Ga0126305, IMG submission 92536) | Serpentine soil microbial communities from UC McLaughlin Reserve, CA, USA - Plot26 | ecosystem: Environmental > Terrestrial > Soil > Grasslands | place: USA: UC McLaughlin Reserve, Lake County... | reverse complement strand
CTCGGGGCTGAGGGTGACCACATAGAGTTTCCGCATCGATTTCCTCCTGGAGAGAAATTGTAGTCTCTCCAGGAGTAAGGAGGGCACCGATACCCATCACATCTGCGGTGACGAGGTACTAGCTTGATCCATTTGTGACTTCTATCCAGCGATCGAGGCACGGCTCCACTGAGAGGGCCTGACGGCCGATTTCACGATTTCACTCTCCGAAAGGCTCGTCTCTCCATGCTGAGTACCACGGCGCGATGACAGCGCTTTTAGCGGCGCTATCTCCGCCGAGAGCCTCGCCAAGCCAGCTCCGGACACGGAAACCACCCTGCTGGCGCCGATCGAGTCCTCACGGGAGTGCCCCCATCCGCTCCTTGCGGCGTTGCGCTGCAGAGGCCATCCGGCTCGCCTTGCGCTACTTCGATGAGCTTGAGACCAAGCCATCACCCACCGGATAGTCCGGACGCCAGCACCGGAACGCCTCGAATTGAGCCGGATCAATTCGCCGCCCTGGCATTGCGAAACGCTGGGCTTAAAACCTCCCTGGACAGTAATCTGGTAGCGGTCGCCCGAATTGAGTCGGATCAATTCGGCGTTCCTGCCTGACGGTTTTCCACCTCGCTGGAAGCAGCGAGCCCTGATCCAACGGAGGTGCCTGTGGTGGCAACCTCGTGGCAGCAGCCCGAATTGAAGCGGATCAATCTGCGCCCTCGTCAGCCGTTCTCGCCGAGCCACCACACACTCGATCCATCACCGAGCTCGCGGGGCAGTACGAGGTAACCGTGTCGCGCCTCGGCTTCAGTGGTGACGTATCACAACTGCCCGCTGCCCGTGAAGGCCCTCGGCGCCGACCTCCTCCAGATTCAGGATCGCTATACCGCTGAGCCTACCGAAGCGACCCACCAAGCCTGGAGAATCCGCCAGACTGGTTGTAGAGGGCGATCGGATTTCGGTATCGCTCGGGACGGAGCGTCTCGTCTTCGCCGACGGTCAATGCTTCATGGCCCTCAGGCTTGAAGGCGTCGGCGGTCACAGGAGCGGAGTGGGTGCCAAAGCGGCGCATCCGATCTCCCGATGCTAGAGGCGGACGGAGCCGTCCTCTCCCGTGGCCAGGATGTCCTCCACCTCACGCAGCCAAGCCCGGCGCGTGGAATTTCCAAGCGCCTCTCCGTCCAGGGCCGAATGTTGTACTATTGAGGCTCCGCCCGGCTTCGGAGCAACGCTCTGAACAGCTAGATCTCCAGGGACAGGGCTGGCAGTGCTTCAGGGAGACCGGTACTGTTCACCGCCGCTCTTGAGATGATCTTGAAGAAGTTGCACTGCCTTCAGCACAGTTAGGCAGGTTGACGTCACCTGCCAAAATTAATTCGAGAGCCTATCGAAGGGAATCCTTGTCACTTCGATCTCTTCCAACTCTGCGTTGTCTCGGGCCTTCATCTGTGGGTGCATGGACACTTCGAGCGGGACACATCAACCTGAACCGCGGTCGTACCCTACCCCACCCAGGGCCAGTTCAGCCATCGTGCTTTTGGCAACTTTCCGCCAGCGCTCTCCGGTAAGAGCAAACCCCCAGATCTCGTACTGGAGAGGCCCGGCGTGAGGTGCCCGTGTGAAGTCGTAGGCGGGAGCCCGCCTAAAGGTCTCGGCCCGAAAGGGGTGGAACCACGCGAGAGTAGCGCCCTGAGTAATGAAGCAAGAAAGCATTTTTTGCTTCAAGGCCTGCTCTTCGGGAGCCAGGGCCAGCCTGACCGGGTCCGAGGATGAAACCGCCGGGAGAAACTCGTGGCAGAGCAACCGCGGAGGGATCGCGCACGGGGTGGCATGGTAGAGCGCCATCTCCAGCCGGGCGGGCGGTTCCAGGCCTTCGGCCCGGAGCAGCTCCGAGGCGGCATGGACCGCGAAGGCGGTGGCGTCATGGTCGGGGTGGCCGCCTTCGTAGGCATGGGTGAGCACGACCTCGGGACGGATGTCCCGCACGACGGCGGCGATCTCCCGCGCGAGCCGCGACAAGGAGAAGCTCGCCTCCTGATCCGCGATCTCCGGAACGACGAGAAGACGTTCCGGCGGCAGGCCCGCGAGAGTCATGGCGGCCTCCAGCTCCCGCCGGCGGACCGCCGCGTATTCGGCTCGCGAGCCGGAGAACATTTTCGATATGAAAGCGGCATCCCGGGGTGCGCCGTCCGTGACATGGAGCACCCACCGCTCCGGCAGCCGCGAGATCAGGATGCCGGCACCGAGCGTCTCGTCGTCCGGGTGCGCGGCCACCACCAGGGTTCGCGGCGGGTTCGCGGAGAGGAGGGGATCGGCGAGGATCGGCGGCATGATCAAGTCGGCACTCCGGCAAAGGCGTGGAAGGATATCGGAGACCTCGCTCCCTGTCCATTTTCGCCGCCGCGGCGCGGTTTCGCCAGCCGAGGTCACCTTAACTACCGATGTGCGGTATCGCTGGCGTCCTCGACCTGTGCAGATCGCGTCCGGCCGATCCGGAGGTGCTGCGGGCGATGACTGCGTCTCTAGAGCACCGCGGACCCGACTCCGCCGGATTTTTCCGGGAAGCCGGGCTCGGGCTCGGCTTCCGCCGGCTGCGGATCATCGACCTCGAAGGAGGCGAGCAGCCGATGACGAACGAGGACGGCTCGCTCGTCCTCGCGTGCAACGGCGAGGTCTTCAATCATCGCGAGCTGCGGCGGGAGCTCGAGCAACGCGGCCATCAGTTCCGCAGCCGCTGCGATGTCGAGGTCCTGCTTCACCTCTACGAGGAGCATGGCGTCGACCTGCTGCGCCGGATCAATGGCCAGTTCGCCTTCGCCCTGTACGACCGGAGGGAGGGAACCCTCCTGCTGGCGCGCGATCCCTTCGGGGTCAATCCGCTCCACTACACCGTCTGTGACGGCACCTTGATCTTCGCCTCGGAGATCAAGTCCATCCTGACCCACCCCCTCGTTCGGCGTGAGGTGGACCTCACCGGGCTCGACCAGGTCCTCTCTCTGCCCGGACTGGTCAGCCCCCGCACGATCTTCAAGGGGATCAGCAGCCTCAAGAGCGGGCACTACCTGCGGGTGCGCGGCTCCGAGATGCAGCTCGCCGAGTACTGGGACCTCGACTACCCCGAAGCCGGCGAGGCCATGGACGAGCAGCCGGAAGCCTTTTACGTGGAGCGCCTCGCCGAAGCTTTCGCCCGTTCCGTGGAGCTGCGGCTCTGCTCCGATGTGGAGGTCGGGTTCTACCTCAGCGGCGGCCTGGACTCTTCGCTCATCGCGACGATGATCCACAGGCTTTCGCCGGAGAGGGTGCGGCATTCCTTCTCGATCAGCTTTCCCGAGAGGGAGATGAGCGAGGAGCCCTATCAGCGGATCGTCGCGGCGAGCGTCGGCTCGATCCATCACGACATTCCCTTCGATTGGGACGAGATCTCCAGCCGGTTCCGCAACATGGTCTATCACTGCGAGTGCCCGGTCAAAGAGACCTACAACACCTGCTCGATGGCGCTGTCGGAAGCGGCCCGGCGCGCGGGGGTGACGGTGGTGCTGACCGGCGAAGGCGCCGACGAGCTGTTCGCCGGCTATGTCGGCTACCGCTTCGACGGGGCCGGGCTGCGCGGCCACCGTCTCGACGACCTCGAGGCGGCTCTCGAAGCCGAGGCCCGGGAGCGGCTGTGGGGCGACGCCGACCTCTTCTACGAGACCGACCACGCCGGCTGGCGGGACGTCAAGCGCGCCCTGTACTCGGACCTCGTCAACGAGAGGTTCGGCGACTTCGAGTTCCTCAACTTCGAGTTGGTGAACCGGGAGCGCATCCGCGGCCGTCACCCGATCCACCAGCGGTCCTACCTCGATTTCAAGTTGAGGCTGGCCGATCACCTGATCTCGGACCATGGCGACCGCATGGCCATGGCCAACTCGATCGAAGCCCGCTACCCCTTTCTCGACCCCGAGCTGGTGCAGGTCGCGATCCGCATCCCGCCGCATCTCAAGCTCAACGGGCTCCAGGAGAAGTACATCCTCAAGAAGATGGCGGAGCCGCTCCTGCCGGCCGGCATCGTACGGCGGGATAAGTTTGGATTCCACGCGCCGGGCACCCCCTACCTGCTGCAGCAGGGGGTCAACTGGGTCCAGGACATGCTCTCGACGGAACGAATCCGGCGAGGCGGCTACTTCAACCCGGCGGTAGTGGACCGGCTGAAGGCCGAGTACTCGCAGCCTGGTTTCAAGCTCAACCTCCCGTTCGAAACGGATCTGCTTGCGATAGTGCTAAGCTTTGAGGTTCTGCGCGAGGTCTTCGGTTTGCCGGCGATCTCCTGAGCAGCGGCGTTCCTTGTCCCGCTTCCCTCCGTTTGGCCTACTAAGTAAGAGAGAACGACAATGACGTACCTCCTCTCCATCCTGCTGTTTCTTGCGAGCCTCCTGGGCGCGGACCCTCCCGCGCGGGGAAAGGCTTCAGCCTCGCTTTTCGCTCCAGGGGAGATCTCCACCGGTGCCGCCGACGAGCTGTTCGCGACTTTCGCGCCGGACGGAAAGACGATCTACCTGGTCCGCAGGATCCCCGGCGGCGTGTTCACCCTTCATGCCTCGTCCTTGAAGGACGGCCGCTGGCTGGCGCCTCGCAAGCTGGAGATCTCTGGGCGTTACAAGGACCAGGGCCCCTTCGTCTCTCCCGACGGATCGAAACTCTTCTTCTACTCGAACCGGCCGCTCACGGGCGGGGAGCCCAAGGAGGATGACGACATCTGGGTCGCGGAGCGGCGGGGGGAAGGCTGGAGCGAGCCCAGGAACGTGGGCCCGCCAGTCAACACAGCAGGCAACGACTGGCATCCCAGCGTGGACGGCGAGGGCACCCTGTACTTCGCGGCGACCCGGCCGGAGGGCCGCGGCGCCACCGACCTCTACCGGGCCCGGTGGGCCGGCGATGGGTACCTGAAGCCGGAAAACCTGGGGCCGGCGATCAACACCCCCGGCTTCGAGGCCAACCCCACGATCTCCGCCAACGGCAGACTCCTGCTCTTCACCGCCGACGAGCGTCCGGACGGGCTCGGCAAGGCGGACCTCTACGTCAGCTTCCTCGAGGATGGGAGGTGGGAGACGCCGCTGAACCTGGGGCCTCCGGTCAACTCCAGCGCCTTCGATTTCTCGCCCCGCCTTTCGCCAGATGCGAAATCTCTTCTGTTCAGCAGCAACCGCAGCGTCGACTCCGAAGGACGGCCTCGGCATCAGGTCTACTCGATCGAAGCTCAGGAAGTGGAGGCGCTCGCCCGGGCGTTCGCCAGGGGGGGCCGCAGGTAATTGTTCACGGTGCCGCCAACGGAATCTCTTTGCAGCTTCCTGGACCTCCTCGATCGGTGCCGGTCTGAGAAGGCCGGCAGGCCTCTCTATACCTTCCTCGACGAGGCCGGCGAGGAGGCCGGCACGCTTACCTACGCCGGCCTGGAGGCGCGGGCACGGAGGCTGGGGGCGGCACTCCGCGAGGCCGTGTCCGAGGGGGAGAGGGCCCTCCTGCTGTTCCCGCAAGGGCTCGATTTCATCGTCGCCCTCTTTGGCTGCTGGTACGGCGGCGTGCTCGCCGTGCCGGCGTACCCTCCGGCCTCGGCGCGCGGCTTGCCGCGGCTGCTGGCCATCGCCGAGGACTCCCGCCCCGCCCTGGTGCTGACCACCCGCGCCCTGCTCCCCAGGCTGGAGGCGCTGGCGTCGCGGCTCCCCGCGTTGCGGCGGAGCCGCTGGCTCGCCGCCGACGATCCTACCCTCGCCGACGGCCCGGCCGGGAGCCCCCCGCCGGCGGATGCCGGAACGCCCGCCTTCCTGCAGTACACGTCCGGTTCGACGGCGGCTCCCAGGGGCGTCGTGATCACCCACGGCAATCTCCTTCACAACCAGGAGATGATCCGCGCGGCTTTCGGTCAGTCGGAGGAGTCCGTGGTCGTCAGCTGGCTGCCCCTGTACCACGACATGGGGCTGATCGGCGGCCTTCTGCAACCCCTCTATTCGGGTGGCCGCGGCATCCTGTTCTCTCCCGTGGCGTTCCTGAAGCACCCGGCCCTGTGGCTGCAGACCATCAGCCGCTACCGTGCCACGACCAGCGGCGGACCCAATTTCGCCTATGACCTCTGTGCGCGGCGGCTCGGCGAAGCGGAGCGCGCCGGGCTCGACCTGAGCCGCTGGACGACGGCGTTCAACGGCGCCGAGCCCGTCCGCGCCGAGACCCTCGAGCGCTTCGCGGCGGCGTTCGCCCCCTGCGGCTTCCGCCGCGAGGCCTTCCAGCCCTGCTACGGACTGGCCGAGGCGACGCTGCTCGTGGCCAGCGGCGGACCGGCAGCCGGGCCGGCCGTGCGCGCGTTCCGGGCCGCAGACCTCGAGCGCGGGTGGGCCGCCGAGGCGGCAGGCGGGAAGCGCCTGGTCGGCTGCGGACAGCCGTGGGGAGGGCAGCGGGTTATGGTGTGCGATCCCGAGACCCGGGAGCGGCGCCCCGACGGGTCGGTCGGCGAGATCTGGGTGGCGGGTCCCAGCGTGGGCCGCGGCTACTGGGGGCGGCCGGCGGAGACGGAGGACACCTTCGGTGCGCGGCTGGCGGACGAACCGGCGGCGGGACCGTTCCTCCGGACCGGCGATCTCGGGTTTTTCGCCGGCGGCCAGCTCTTCATCACCGGCCGCCTCAAGGACCTCATCATCGTCCGTGGCCGCAACCTCTATCCCCAGGATGTCGAGATCACGGCGGAAGGGAGTCATCCGGCCCTGCGCGCGGGTCACGCGGCGGCCTATGCCATCGAGGTCGATGGGGTGGAATGCCTCGCCGTCGCACTGGAGCTGGAGCGTCGCGCCGACGCCGGCGTGGAAGAGGTGGCCGAGGCGGTGCGCCGCGCGGTGGCCGACCAGCACGAGGTGACCGTCCACGAGGTCGTCCTCCTGCGGTACGGCGCGATCCCGAAGACCTCCAGCGGCAAGATCCAGCGGCGCGCCTGCCGCGAGGCGGTGCGGCGCGGCGAATTGCCGGTCGTCGGCCTCAGCCGCCTGGACGGAACGGAAACGGCCCTTGAGGACGCCGCCTGCGGCGGAGCGGAGCCGGGTCTCTCGCCCGTCGGCGCGTATCTGCGCTCCACGGCCGCCCGCCTCCTGGGCATGCCGACCGCCCGCCTGGATCCCGACCGCCCGCTGACCGCTCTCGGGCTGGACTCGCTGAGCGCGGTCGAGCTGAAGCACGCGGTGGCATCGGACCTCGGGGCCGAGCTTGGCCTGTCCGCTCTCGTGGGAGGCGCCTCCGTGGCCGGGCTGGCCAGGATGATCGAGGCCCCGCCCGGTGCCGAGGAGCACGATGGGGCTCCGGCATTTCCCCCTCTTCTGCCGTCGGGGCGGCGGGGGTCCTGTGCCCTCTCCGCCGGGCAGGAGCGCCTCTGGTTCCTGCACCTCGTGGATCCCGAGAGCCCCGCCTACAACCTGGCCTCGGCTCTCCGGCTGGAAGGGCCGCTGCACGTGCCCGCCCTGTGGGCGAGCCTCGGCGAGATCGTCCGCCGTCACGAAGCGCTGCGGACCGTGTACGACGTCGTGGACCGGCGGCCGATGCAGCGCCCCCTCCCCCCGCGGGCCCTCCGGTCGGCGCTGGCGGACTTCTCGGGGCTGCCCCCCGGCCGCCGGGCCGTCGAGGCCCGGAGACTCGGCGACGAAGAGGCCCGGCGGCCCTTCGACCTGACTTGCGGGCCGGTGACGCGCTTCCTGCTGCTCCGCCTGGGCCTCCGGCGGCATTCCCTGCTCGCGACGGTGCACCACATCGCGGCCGACGGCTGGTCGCGCAGGGTCCTGGCCGGGGAGCTGAGCGATCTCTACGCGGGCTTCTCCGCCGGTCTGCCCTCGTCCCTGCCCGAGCTTCCCCTTCAGTACGCCGATTACGCGGCCTGGCAGCGCCAGTGGCTGGGCAGCGGCGAGGCCGCGGACCGCCTGGCCGCTTTTCGCGCGGCGTTCGGCTCGGGCGTGCCGCCGCTGGAGCTGCCGGTGGACCGTCCGCGGACCTCCGGGCAGACCCTGCGCGGCGCGCTGCGCTCCGGCGCGATCGACCTGGCCGCCGTGGCCGCGGCCGAGGACCTGGCCCGGCGCTCGGGCGTCACGCTCTTCGTCGTGCTCCTCGGCGTGTTCCAGGCCCTGCTGGGGAGGATCACGGGCGCGGAGGACTTCGTCGTCGGCTCGCCCGCCGCCAACCGGGACCGGCGCGAGCTGCGGGACCTGATCGGCTTCTTCGTCAACCTCCTCCCCCTGCGGGCCGACCTCTCGGGAAACCCCAGCTTCACCGCTCTGCTGGAGCGCGTCCGGAGCACGGCGCTGACCGCCTACTCCGCCCAGGACCTGCCCTTGGAGCGTGTCTCCGAGGGGCTTGAAACCGTCTTCGCGCTGCAGGAATCCCGGGGTTCGGAGCCGCGGCTCCCGGGACTGGAGGCGACCCTCGCCGAGGTCCACACCGGGACCGCGAAGTTCGCCCTGACTCTGACCGCCGACCGCCGGCCCGAGGGGCTCGACCTTCACCTGGAGCACAGCACCGCCCTGTTCGACGGAACCACGGCGGAGCGCTGGCTCGGGAGCTTCCGCCACCTCCTCGCGGCAGTCTGCGCAGCGCCGGACCAGCCGCTCGCTTCCGCGCCTCTGCTCTCCGCGGCCGAGCGGCACCAGCTCCTGGTGGAGGTCAACGACACCCGCGCGGAGGCGCCCGACGACGGGCTCGTCCATCAGCAGGTGGCCGCCTGGGCCGCCGCCACGCCGGACGCCCTGGCCCTGAGCGACGACAGCCTGTCCCTGACCTACGGCGAGCTGAACCGCCGGGCGAACCGGCTCGCGCGCTGGCTGCAGGGGCTGGGCGTGGGTCCCGAGGTCCTGGTGGGCGTCTGCCTGGAGCGCTCCGCCGAGCAGGTGAGCGCGCAGCTCGCGGTCTTCAAGGCGGACGGGGTGTACGTGCCGCTGCCTCCCGACCTGCCGGCGGAACGGTTGCGTTTCCTGATGGCGGACACAGGCATACGCTTCCTGATAGGGCGCGCCGGCGTCGCGCCGGACCTCGCCCCGGTTGCCGGCGGAGCGCGGCTCGACCTCGACCGGCTCGGCTGGACGGGCGCCGCCGAAAGCGACCCGGAGAGCCGCTTGGAGCCCGGCCATCTGGCCTACGTCATCTACACCTCCGGCTCGACCGGCGCTCCCAAGGGGGTGGGAGTCCCTCACGCGGGCCTCTCGAACCTCGTGCGCTGGCACCAGGCCGCATACGGCGTCACGCCGGCCGACCGGGCCTCGCACCTGGCGGGGCTGGGGTTCGACGCCTCGGTCTGGGAGGTCTGGCCCTACCTGACGGCGGGGGCGAGCCTCCATCTGCCGGCGGCGGAGGTGCGCGCCGAGCCGTGGCGGCTGCGCGAGTGGATCCGCGCCTCGGAGGCGACCGTGGTGTTCGCGCCAACGCCGCTGGCCGAGGCGCTGCTGGCGGGGAGCTGGCCCGCCGGGACGCGCGTGCGCGCGCTGCTGACCGGGGGAGACCGCCTGCATCACGCTCCTCCGCCCGGCCTGCCGTTCGTACTGGTCAACCACTATGGACCGACCGAGAGCAGCGTGGTCGCCACCGCTACGCGGGTGCATCCCGAACCGGCCGCCTCGAAGCTGCCGGCGATCGGACGGCCGATCGCCAACACGGTCGTCCACGTCCTGGATCGGTTCCTGGAACCGGCGCCGCTCGGGGTCGCTGGCGAGGTCTACATCGGCGGCGGCGGGCTGGCCCGCGGCTACGCCGGCCAGCCGGGCCTGACCGCCGAGAGGTTCGTCCCGTCGCCCTTCGCCGGCGAGCCGGGCGCGCGCCTTTACCGGACGGGAGACCAGGCGCGCGTGCTCGCCAACGGAGAGCTGGATTTCCTGGGCCGCGTCGACCGCCAGGTGAAGCTGCGCGGCTACCGGGTGGAGCCGGGAGAGATCGAGGCCGCCCTGCGCCGCCACCCCGGCGTGGCGGAGGCGGTCGTGACGGCGTGCGACAGGGGCGCCGGGAATGTGGTCCTGGCGGCCTTCCTCGTCGCCTCCGGCGGGCCCGCCCGCCCGGCGGCGGAAGAGCTGCGCGCGTCCCTGCGCGCCATCCTGCCCGAGCCCATGGTGCCAGCGGACTTCGTCTGGCTCGACCACCTTCCCCTGACCGCCAACGGCAAGATCGACCACCGGGCGCTCCCGACCCCGGGCGGCGCCGGCGGGAGCTGCGTGGCGCCGCGCAACGCCGTCGAGGAGGTCCTGGCGAGCCTGTGGAGCGAGGCGCTGGGAGCTCCGCGGGCCGGCGTGTTCGACGATTTCTTCGCTCTCGGGGGGCATTCGCTGGTGGCGGCGGAGCTCGCCGCGTCCGTCCGGGAGAGCTTTCAGGTCCCCCTCCTCCTCAAGGATTTCCTGCTGGCGCCCACCATCGCCGGCACCGCCGAGGCGCTGCTGCGCGATCCGGCCCTGCGGCCGCGCGTCGAAGCCACGGCGCTAGCGCTCCTGGAGATGTCACGAATGTCGGACCACGAGGTGGAGGCTATGCTCCAGAGCCTGCCCGCCAGGGCTGGTGAGGTATGACGACGAACGCCCCGTCCTCCGCCGTGAAGCCCACCGGCCGGCGCCGCGAGCTGCTGGAAGCGTTGCTGCGGCAGCAGGGGATCGCCGCCGCCGATCCCGACGGCATCCCCCGTCTGCGGCACGAGGGGCCGGCGCCGTTGTCGTTCGCGCAACAGCGCCTGTGGTTCCTGCACCAGATCGATCCCGATCTCCGCGCCTACAACGTCGCCGCGGCCATCGTCCTCGAAGGCGCCGTGGAGGCCGGTGCCCTCGACCTGGCGCTGCGGGACCTGATCCTGCGGCACGAGGCCTTGCGCACCACTTTCCCGTACGCCGGCGGCACCCCGGTGCAGTCCGTCGCCCCGCCGCCGCAAAGCCCTCTCGGTACCGTCGACCTCCAGGGGGTGGCGGGCGGCGAGACGGAGGCCTGGCGCATCGCCCAGGCCGAGGCCGAGAGGCCGTTCGACCTGACGGCCGGCCCGCTCCTGCGGGCCGTGCTGCTGCGGGCCGGAGACCGGTCCATCCTGGTCCTCGTGCTCCATCACATCGTCTGCGACGGCTGGTCGCGCGGCATCCTGCTGGGCGAGCTGGCGGAGCTCTACACCGAGCGGGCCGGCGGCCCGCCCGCCGGGCTGCGGGAGCTGCCCGTCCAGTACCGCGACTTCGCCGTCTGGCAGCGGGGGCTCGACTTCGCGGAACAGCTCGCCTACTGGCGGCAGCGGCTGGGCGGGGCTCCCGTGCTGCCCCTGCCGCTCGACCGCCCGCGCCCGCACGCCAGGAGCTATCGCGGCGCCCTCCTCCCGCTCCGTCTGCCGGCCGCCGTGGCCGCGCCCCTGCGGGACCTCGGCCGGGACACCGGAACGACGCTCTTCATGGCCCTCATGGCCGCCTTCCAGATCGTCCTCTCCCGCTGGTCGGGCGAGACGGACCTGGTCGTCGGCAGCCCCGCCGCCGGCCGCGACCGGGCCGAGATCGCCCCGCTCATCGGCTTCTTCGTCAACCTCGTGGGACTGCGCTCCGACCTCGCGGGGGACCCCGCCTTCCCGGAGCTCCTGCAGCAGGTCCGGAGGCACACGCTGGAGGCTTACGCGCACCAGGACCTCCCTTTTGAGAGGCTGGTCGAGGAGCTCCAGCCGGAGCGCGACCTGGGCCGGCATCCGCTCTTCCAGACGATGCTCGCCTTCCAGGGCGAGCCCGGTCCCGAGCTGCGGCTCCCGGGCGTGCGCGCCGAGGTGCGGGAGCTGCACACCCGCACCTCCAAGTACGACCTCCTGCTCACCCTGGCCGACCGGCAGGGCGCGCTGGAGGGGTACCTCGAATACGACGCCGACGTCTTCGACGCCGCGACCGTCGCACGCCTCGGCGGGCACTACCTGAACGTGCTGCGCGGGGTCGCCGAGGGCGCGGGCCGCCAGATCCAGAGCATCGAGTCCGCGCAGCAGATCAACCGCGAGGCCGAGGCGCTCG
>Ga0126305_10001085_pt1 | contig 11995 bp, 7 predicted proteins | sample Plot26_FD_92536 | JGI IMG/M metagenome (GOLD analysis project Ga0126305, IMG submission 92536) | Serpentine soil microbial communities from UC McLaughlin Reserve, CA, USA - Plot26 | ecosystem: Environmental > Terrestrial > Soil > Grasslands | place: USA: UC McLaughlin Reserve, Lake County... | reverse complement strand
TTACAGCAAATACCGGGTTTAAAGTACACGACTATCTAACATTAAATGCAAAAATGATCCTTCGTCCGTTGGATATTTTGCATATTGCCTCCGGTTCTGTACTTAATGGCACATTTAGTTCTTCCAATTATATCGCTACAAATTATAATGCTGCAGGCGATCAGAGTTTTTTACGATATGATGGATTATCCTCCGCTATAACACTTCCGATCGGCACCGTAAATTATTATATGCCGGTAACAATTAGCCCAACTAATAATTCTGATTTCAGCGTTACAGTTTTTGAAGGTATTACTACAAACGGGACGATCACGGGAACAGCATTGACAACCACACAAAAACAGACAGTAGTTAATTCAATTTGGAATATCAACCGGTTGAATGGATCTGGCGATGCAGTTGTTCAATTGAGTTGGAATGCCTCGTTGGAAGGATCAACGTTTACAACACTGCCAAATACAGATATTGGATTGATAAAAAATAATGGTTCGTCGTGGGACCTGCCGGTTGGTACTGGTGATAATACCATCAACAATGTAACTGCGACATTAAGCAGCTTTGGTTCTTTTAGCGCCGGCGCCGTGCCACAGGTAAATCCATTTGTGTTCAATGCCCTGCCAGTGAAGACCTATGGTGATGCTGATTTCAATGGCGGTGCTACCAGCCTGAATACAACACAACCTATTGTCTATTCAAGCAGCAATACGGCAGTAGCAACTATTATTAATGGCAATATTCATATTACCGGTGCAGGAACTGTAAATGTTACTGCATTGCAGGCAACTGATGGGTTCTATGCCGCAGCAAGTGCTACACAAATCCTTACTGTTAATAAAACTCCTTTAACGATAACAGCTGATAATAAATTAAAATTTGAAGGACAGGCTAATCCAACACTTACTGCAACTTATACCGGTTTTGTTTTGGGTGAAACACCATCTGTATTATTGGCACCTGCTCTTATTACAACCACAGCAGTTACCGCATCACCGCCTGGAATTTATCCGATTATAGTAAACGGAGCGACTTCTAATAATTACAATATCACATTTGTAAACGGATCGTTGACCGTTCAGGCCAAACAGTCTCAAACGATCACATTCAATGCGCTGCCCGCAAAAACTTATGGAAATGCCGATTTTCCTACAGGAGCAACCAGTACTAATAATACAATACCGATCACTTATGTAAGTAGTAATGCTGCTGTGGCAACTGTTAATAGCAGCGGCGTTGTTCATATTACCGGTGGCGGCACAACAACTATTACTGCGTCGCAGGCTGGTAATACAGGTTATTTCCCGGCAGCAGATGTCGCAAGAACATTAACGGTAAGCAAAGTGAACCTAACGATACGTGTAAGAGATACTACTAAAGTCCAGGGACAACCTAATCCGCCATTTACAACTACCTATACCGGGTTTGTATTAGGAGAAACTCCTGCTAACCTAACAACGCCACCGCAAGTGAATACCATTGCAACGACAAATTCAAGTGCAGGTTATTATACTCTGACCCCGGAAGGAGCTGTTTCTAACAACTATAATTTCATTTATGTACCCGGAAGGCTAACGATTTATCCAACTTCAGGAACAGATCAACAGTACCTGCATGCATTTATGCCAAATAAGGATATTCTTACAGTGAGAGTATATTCCGTAACACCCGCGCTTGGTGATATTGTTTTATGGGACATGAGTGGAAGACCGGTATTAAAGAAGAATCTTTATATGCCACCCGGCTTTATAAGTGCGGACCTGTTCATTTCAACATTGCCAACAGGAATTTACACAGTAACCGTAAAGGGTGATGGTGTTGATTTGAAAAAGACAATAGCTATCATGAAGTAATAATTAGTTTATGAAAAAAAGAGCGTTGATATTTTTTTGCATCGCAGTAATTTTTAGTTCCTGGACATCTGTTCATGAACAGGATAAACCTGTTGTTTTTGCATTGAATGTCCAGTCCCTCGAAAAGAATAAAAAAAGGGTCGCAGCAAAAGACGCTTCTATTATGGCGGCTTATAAAATGCTTATTAAAGATGCAGACAAAGCACTGCAGTTTGGCCCGGTGAGTGTGATGGAGAAAAAGAATGATCCACCCAGCGGAGATAAACATGACTACATGAGCCTGGCTCCTTATTTTTGGCCCGATCCAACTAAGCCTGGGGGATTACCATACTTAAGAAGAGATGGTGAAACAAATCCTGAAGTAAAAGATTATAAGGACAAAGAATACCAGCCGTTGTTATGTTCAAACGTGCTGACCCTGGCTCTTGCCTATTATTTCTCCGGAGAAAAAATCTATGCAGAACATGCGGCAAAACTATTACGGGTTTGGTTCCTGGATACGGCCACAAGAATGAATCCCAACTTGAACTTCGGACAAGCAATAAAAGGAGTGAACACCGGGCGTGGCGCAGGACTGATCGATACAAGGCATTATATGAAAGTGATCGATGGTATTGGTTTATTGCAAGACTCAAAATACTGGACAGCAAATGATCAAAAGGGAATGCAGAAATGGTTTGCTGATTTCCTGGAATGGATGCAAACCAGCAAGAATGGAACAGATGAAATGAAAACGCAGAATAATCATGGTGCCTGGTATGATGCACAACGATTATCAATGGCATTGTTCACAGAAAATAAAGAACTGGCGAAGAAAATAGTTTTAAATGCGACCGATCGGTTAGATAAGCAAATGGATAATGAAGGAAAGTTTCCAAAGGAAATGGAAAGGACCATATCGCTTCACTATACAACTTTTGTGATGGAAGCCTTTTTTCTTATTGCAGAAATGGCTGATAAAACGGGGACCGATCTATGGTCAATGCAAACGACATCAGGCAAATCTCTAAAGAAAGGGTTTGAAGCATTGCGTCCTTACATCAGCAAGGAAAAAAATTGGGAAGGCCAGCAGATAAATGAATACGACTTTGAAGAAGCAGTTCCTTTATTGATGGCGGCAGCTATTCATCTTAATTGTAAGAATTGCAAGGAAACTATAAATAAGATCGCAGGCGAAAAAGCTGCACGCTTACGAATTAATCTTTTATACTAAAATGGTCTTAAAATTTTAAACATCTGATATGAAAAAGTCTCAATGGTTATTTGTTGTCTTGCTGCTGCTTGCAAGTAGTGCTGCAATGGCTCAGAAGAAAGTGATCACGGGCAAAGTGACCAACCAGGCCACAGGCGAACCGCTTTCAGGAGTCAACATTCTTGTCGATAAACAGAAGGGTGGAACTACAAGCAAGTTAGACGGAACTTATTCTATTTCGGTTGATACAGGTTCTATTAACCTGATCTTTTCTTATGTGGGATTCACATCGCAAATCTGGGTGATTGGCGAGAAAACAACGATCGATGTTTCGTTGGTGCCTGCTGTAGTCACGAATGATGAAGTGGTGGTGGTAGGTTATGGTACGCAAAAGAAATCTCATTTGACAGGTGCTATTTCAAAATATAAAAATGAAAGATTAGATGAAGCGCCAGTTGGAAGACTTGACCAGGCATTACAGGGAAAAATTGCGGGTGTACAGATACAAAACCAGACTTCGGAAGCAGGAGCAGAACCAAAAATAAGGATCAGGGGCACCAACTCAATTAATGCCAGCGCCAATCCATTGATCGTAGTAGATGGTCACCCTGCTATTGATGGATTGAATTTTATAAACCCTGCAGATGTCGAGTCAGTGGAAGTATTAAAAGATGCTGCATCAGCTGCTATCTATGGTTCACGGGCAGCAGGTGGTGTCATCATGATCACAACAAAAAGCGGTAAGGCCGAAAAGACAAAATATTCAGTAAAATTTTCAACCGGTTCAAGAACCCAATATGAGTTGTATCCAATGATGACCACCACTGAATATACGAACATGCTTTATTATGAGGCTGCATTGAAATCAAAAGATCCAGGCATACCTCCACCAACAGGCACTGCGATCATTGCAAACAATGAAAGAGCAGCATATGTCGTGGAAAATCAGCTGATGGGTGGACATGCGACTAACTGGCAACAAGAAGCCTTGCGTGACGCAACTGTAAGAAATCTGCAATTGAATATTTCAGGTGGATCAAAAACATTGAAATATTATGTCTCTGGTGCATATCAAAGAGACCAGGGCATGATGTACCACAGTGAATATGATCGTTATAGTTTTCGTACAAAGCTGGATGGACAATTAAGTAAAAGGGTAAAATTCACTTTTAATCTGAACCCTTCTTATATAAAAAGAGAAAGACCCTCTGTTAACTTTATTGATTTTGTTCGTTTCCAATCCTTCTTACCTGTTTATCACAATGAAACAACAGCTGCTTTTGTAAGCCAGGTGCCCCAGTGGGCAAACGTAAAACCCGGTGATTTTGCACAGGCGAGACATTTTAATGGCCGTATTTACACTGGCACTATGCCCGATGGCAGTTTATGGGTGACAACATCACCAACTGACCCTTTCAATACAGCGAACAACACACCAAAATCCATAATGGAAACAAGAACGATCACTTCAAATGATTATCGGATGCAATCATCAGGTGATATTACAGTTAACATCATTCCGGGTCTTGATTTTAAAGCATTGGGTAGTGTTTATGTAGCTTATACCAGTGCAATTGATTTTGCAAAAAGAAATTCAAACAGGGAAGGTGATGTAAACAGGGGCCAGTATAATAAGCGTACTTATATTGACCTGTTATCTGAAAACACATTTACCTATGTAAAACAAATGGGTAATCATTCATTTAACCTTTTAGCAGGATTTACTGCACAAAAAACAAAAATAGATGATGATCAGGCTGTAGGATTGGATTATCCAAGCGATAATATAACTACCCTAAACAATGCCTTGCAAATTCAAGCACCGTTTATAGATGCAAATGGAATTCAGCAGGGAACTTTTACATTAAAGAACCAGATCGGATTGTTGTCATACCTCGGCCGCATCACTTATAATTATAAAAGCAAATATCTCTTATCCGCAAGCTATCGTGCTGATGGTAGCAGCAAGTTTGCACCCGGGCATAAATGGGGTTCATTTCCATCTATTTCTGTGGGATGGGTCGCTACGCAGGAAAAGTTCATGGACAATATAAATTGGCTTAGTAATTTGAAAGTAAGAGCGAGCTATGGGCTAACCGGTAATAATAATATTCCTGATGGTGTACCGTATGATCCATTGTATGCAGCAAATTATTCATTGGGTGTGAGCACGGGCGCCATTAATAACGGACAAGTGCCATCAAGCACTATTCTATCAAATCCTGATATAACGTGGGAAAGAACGTATCAATTCAATGGTGGGATTGATATATCTCTCTTCAAAAACCTGGTCACACTTTCGATCGATGGTTACAAATCAAAAACAGAGAAGTTATTACTTCAGCAAAACATCATGAGTTTTGCTGGTGCTGGCAAATATTGGAATAATATCGGGAAATTGCAAAACAATGGTGTCGAAATAGAGCTTACGACAAATAATATCCGCACAAAAAATTTCAAATGGTCAACAACAGCAAACTTTTCGCATAATGAAAATAAGCTGCTTGAGTTGGGACAGGAAGCTTTCTTTTTGAACCAGGGAGAAAGAACAGAATTATATATGAATAGAGTGGGAGGTCCATTGGTTCAGTTCTTTGGATATAAAACAGATGGTGTATGGCTATCCCAGGCACAAATAGATGCAGAAAGAGCAGCAGGATTGAACAGTGCATTGAGCAATGTATTTGTTCCCGGTGGATTGAAATTGGTGGATGTAACAGGGGATAAGGTGATCGATGCCAATCACAGGATCGTTATGGGCTCACCGTATCCTGATTTTATCTGGGGTATTACAAACAACGTCACTTATAAAGCATTTGACTTAAGTTTTCTTTTCCAGGGAAGCCAGGGCGGTTCTTTAGTAAATGGGGATCCGAATTATAATGAAACAAAAAGATACAATGCAGCCTATAATAAAAATCGCTGGCTAAGTCCAATGTTCCCTGGTGATGGCAAGACACCTTATTCAACTGTTGGTTTCAACTGGATGCTTACTGATTATGTTATTGAAGATGCATCTTATTATGTATTGCGTGAATTAATTGTTGGCTATACACTTCCTGAAAAGATCGCAAAGGCAGCCCGGCTTACTTCAATGAGAGTATACTTCTCTGGTCAAAACTTATACTTCCATAATGCAAGTGGCTATCGCGGAATAAATACAGAAGCAAGATTTACATCCGGCCCTTATGCAACTCCGCTGGTCGATGGATACCAGCGTGGAAGCTTCCCGACACCGAAAACATATTTATTTGGAGTGGATATCAACTTCTAACCCTGTCTGCCGATGCCAAAGGCATCCCTTTGGGACAGGCAGGCATTTAAAAAAATTTATTATGAAATACATACAATATATATTCCTGGTTGGTTGCATAGGATTATTCTCCTGCAATAAAGTAATTGATGTTTACCCGCAATCCAACCTGAGCACGGCCACTTATTATTCTAACCTGGACGAAGTGAAAGCCGCATTGACCGGCTGCTACAACGGAATGCAAAGATCATTATCGAATGAATGGCAGTTTACTGAGTTAAGGAGTGATAATTCAAAACAAGGAAGCCCGGGCAGTACGGCTTCAGGCAACCGTGACCTGAGTGACCTGGATATGTTCACCCCGAGCACATCACACCAGGCTATCTATACTTATTGGGCTGCTACTTATAATAATATCCGTAACGTAAATATTTTATTGCAAAAATTGGGAGTTGGCTATGACCCGGCAACGGGTACGATCTCTTTTAGCGCAATAGAAATACCAATTACTGAAACAGATCGCAAACAATTAGCAGGTGAGGCAATGGTGATCCGCGCTTATCATTATTTTAATCTTGTTCGTTTGTTTGGGGGTGTTTTTCTGATACATCAACCTATCACGCCTGAACAGGCAAAACAGACCAATCGCTCAACCGCCGCTGATATCTACAAATTGATCATTGCTGACCTTACGACAGCGGCTACTTCAATGAATAATTTAAAGTTTAATCAAGTAGCTAATGCAGATCTTGGGAGAATGAATCGTTGGGCAGCAAAAGGATTGCTTGCAAAAGTGAACCTGACATTAGGAAAGAAACCTGAGGCGATCACGCTGTTGCAGGATGTTATTACTAATAGCGCTTATGCTTTGCAAAGCACTTATGCAAATATTTTTTCTATTTCCAATGAAATGAATTCAGAAATATTATTTGCTGTCAGGTACAAATCAGGTGGCTCTGGATTAGGGTCCCATTTCGGAAACACCTTTGCTCCATTAGGAAGCGGTTCGGCGATTATCAATGGGGATGGTGATGGATTGAATTATCCTACTGCCGATCTTGATACTGCATCAAATGGTGATCTGAGAAAACCAACTTTGATTGGCGTATATGGAACTGGCAGCGCCGCTAAGTGGTACGTAAAAAAATATTTATTTCCTGTTACGCTGGTGGATGATGGCGAAAGCGATTGGCCTGTTCTTCGTTATGCCGATATACTTCTGATGCTGGCCGAGGCACAAGGGTATAACCAATCAAGTCTTGACCTGATAAATAGCGTGAGAGTAAGAGCAGGATTAGCAAACTATACGATGGCAAATATTACTTCAGCAGCACAATTTGAACAGGCATTATCAAATGAAAGACGCGTAGAATTTGCTTTTGAGAACCAGCGATGGTTTGATCTCGTTCGGTTTAATACAACAATGACAACCGTAACAGCCGTGCAGACAATGAAAGATCATTTTGCCGATGAGTATTATACGCATTACAGGACATATGTGGCGCCTGCGCCAACATTGAATGAATTGTATGCAAACGTATCAACTCCCGGCAGGTTGTTGTTACCAATACCTCAACGTGAAATAGATACAAATACCCAATTAAAAATAGAACAGAATCCAGGGTATTAAAAAACAATTAATAATTAAGAATTAAGAATGAAAAATTTGTTGATCGTTGCTGTGTGCTGTTGTTCTTCGTTTTTAAATGCGCAGGAACCTGATACAACATATAAACCAGTTGAATACCCCGCTGGATTTACGGCGCAAATAAATGTGGTCTATACAAAAGTGAAAGAATGGGAAGGCAAAATGGATATCTATTTGCCTCCGAAAGGTAGTGAACCAACTCCCTTAGTAATAAATATACACGGCGGTGGCTGGAACCATGGAGTAAAAGAATCACAAACAGGCTTCAATACTTTTTTTAAGATTGGATTTGCCGTCGCAAATATTGAATATCGTTTAACGGGACAGGCCACGGCACCGTCGGCAGTGGAGGATACAAGATGTGCATTGATCTACCTTATCAAAAATGCAAAAGCCTTAAATATAGATGTAAATAAAATTGTGATCATGGGAGGCAGCTCCGGTGGACATCTTGCTTTGATGGGAGGCTTACTTGGTAATGATCATCAGTTTGATGGCAATTGCACGGGAGTGGAGAATGTTAAAGTTGCTGCGATCATTGATAAATATGGGATCACCGATGTTTGGGACTGGGCTTATGGTTCTAACATCACCAGCAAATCTGCCACAAGATGGTTGGGTGATAAAGCCAATGATAAAAAATTTGCCATGTCAGTTTCCCCGGTCACTTATGTAACTAAGAACAGCCCTCCGACTTTTATTGTACATGGGGATGCTGATCCAACTGTTCCTTACCAGCAATCAGTTGATCTACATAAAAAATTTGTAGGAGCAGGAGTAAAGACGGAGTTTATTACTGTAAAAGGCGGAGAACATGGAAAATTTGAAAAAGAAAAGAATTCAGAGATCAATAAAAAGATAGTTGAATTCCTCCTTTCTCTTGGATTATACAAGAATAAATAAGGCTTGCTTTTAAAACATTCCTTTTTGCGGATCTTTTGTATCCATCTCTATAATAATATGGTTCAATTTGAGCTATTATTTTTTTATTACTCAGATCGTTCCGCTAACTCCTCATATTTCGCTGATAAAAAATTACAAGTCAACCACTGAAGGCGCAACCTTTTTTGAAATTTCATACAGGCATAATTTATGTTAATGATGATTGAAACATTGTTAACCTAAAAACTATAAATTATGGCTGAATTACATGTGCAAGCCAAAAAGAGCAACTCATCTACCTGGGTATGGATACTGATCTCTTTAGTCGTTATCGCAGCGATAGTAGTTTACCTGATGATGCGTGATAATGGAACTAATGAAAGAGCAGTAAGCAAACCAGCTCAGACTTCGTCTGTTAGCTCGTTGGATTTATTTAAATCAAAAAAATTATTATATGAAAAACAACCGACTACAGGAACTTGATCGTTCCAATTTTGAAATAGTAAAAGGAGAACCGGATATAAGAGGATGGGATGTGAGATACAAAAATGGGGAAAAAATTGGATCGGTAGAAGAACTGATCCTGGATACGAAGGCAAAAAAAGTAAGATATATGGTCGTCGACCTTGATGAAAATGAGTTGAGGCTTGAAAACCGGAAAATCGTAATTCCTATTGGTTTTGCAGAATTGCATAGCCAATCAGATGATGTATTGATCCCGAATGTTTCTGTCGACCAGCTTTGTAGCTTACCTGACTATAAACGAGACGCTTTGACACCGGATGTCGAAAGAGGAATTTCTTCCACATTTGGCAGAAAGGCAAAGGTTGAACCAGTATCAGCTAGCAAGAAAGTGGTAAAGGATGAAAGAAGGCTAACTGAAACTGATATTGATAATGATATAGAACAGGATTTTTATAGTCACGAACATTATAACCTGGATAACCTTTACAAGAATAGGCCAAATCGGGAAAAGACGCAACGACTTCAGGAAGATTCAGAGTATGACCAGGGCCTTCGCCTTTGGGAAAAGAGGAGTGAAGGTGAAACGATTGATACATCCGATCTGACAGAAGAAGAAAGAGAAAAGCTTTTAAAATACAGAAGGGAATTGTATCGTCAAAGAAGATATAAAGAAGAGAGGGTTTAAACTAAATTACAATTTAAAATTGTAAGAGGAAGGCTGTTCCCTCTCCGTCCATGGACTGTACCTGGATGTTTCCTTTGTGCAGCATCATGATTTGTTTGCAGAGACTAAGCCCAATGCCGCTTCCACTTTTTTTCGTACTAAAAAAAGGAATAAATATCTTTTCTAAAATTTCAGCGGGCATACCGGTTCCGTTGTCCGCAACTTTAATGATCGTTTTGCGATTATTGCTCAGGTAGGCCGATAGAACAATTTTGGGATTCGTTTTTTCTTTTACGGCCTCAATGGCATTTACCAGCAGATTAATCAGCACCTGTTCCAACAGGTTAGTGTCGGCCTCTAATGAGAGATCGGGATCTTTTAAAATAGTCTCTACATCAATATTCTTTTGTTCCAGTGTAGGCTGCATTAACTGTAATAAGTTTTCAAATATATCCCTGACAAATATTTTTTTAAGATTTAGTGTAGTGATCTTATTGAGGTTGCGGTATGTTTCGGCAAATTTTAAAAGACCTTCACTTCTTCTTTTGATCGTTTCAATACCTAATTCAAGATCATCCACCGACCCGGACTCATTACTTAACACGGCGACTGATTGTTGCAACCGGTGTTTCAAAGTATCTGCCAATGATGAAATAGGCGCAACAGAGTTCATGATCTCATGGGTTAACACGCCCAACAATTTTTGCCATGCTCTTGATTCCGTTTCATCCAGCGCTTCGTTCACATTTTGAAAAGCGATCAGCTTATACAGCTTTCCTTCCGTTTGAAAAGCTGTTGCCGATATTAAAATTTTAAATGAAGAAGTTTCTAAATGTGCGGTGGCGATCCTTCCATCTCCGGGTTTTAAAGCAAGGACCTGGTTATATAAGACATCATCTCTTTTTGATAATGAATGTATCGTTTTAAGATAGGGCAGCTGTAACATTGTTTTAAGTGATTCATTCATCCAGACAACTGTCCCGCTTTGTTCTTCATAAGAAAGGATACCCGTATCAACCAACTCAAGTATTTTTTGCAGATATTGATATTGAGTTTCTTTTTCTTTACTGATAACTTTGAAAGTTGTGTTGATCTCATTAAATCCCTGCCGCAAAGGCTGTATTTCTACCGGCGCATGTTTTACATCAAAATTTCTTGAGAAATCACGGTAATGGATCGATTCAACAAACTGGTTCAATTCATCATGGGCTTTTTTGTGAAAACGATAAAAGTCCACGAGCTGGTAGATAATAACAGGTGCCGCTATTAATAAGTAAACGTATAGTTCTCTTACAAGAAAAAACGAAGTGACGCTTAATGTTATGAACAAAAGCAACACCCGCACCAAGATCCGCCATTCAAATTGTTTAAATATCATACCCCCTGTCTCCGCCGCGGCGGAGGAACTTAGATTTAATCTTTTAATAAAATATAAAAAACTTAATTAATCTAAACTTTTAAATCAACTTCAAATAAAGAACGAAATAAATCGACTGAAACTGTACCATCTAAGTCACCCCTTTAGGGGGACAGGGGGTTAAATATCATACTTACTCAACCTCCTGTATAATGCAGTCCTTGTTAGTCCTAATTCTTTCGCTGCTTTGGTGATGTTGCCGTTGTTCTTTTCGATCACCTTAAGAATTGTATTTTTTTCAATAGTGCTTAATTTCATTTCCACCGGTTCATTATCATCTGCCACGGCAGATTCTATGGGAGAAAAGATCAGGTCCTTTGCCTGCAGCATATCTTCATCAGCCATTATTACGGCTCTTTCGATCGTGTATTGAAGTTCTCTTACATTGCCCGGGTAATGATAGCTCATCAGCTTTTCAATTGCTTTGTTATCAAATTCAAGGGCTGGCTTGATATACTTACTGCAATACAATCTGCAAAAATGTTTTGCCAATAACAATATATCGGTTCCTCTTTTTCTCAAAGGTGGCATTACGATCTCTACTGTGTTGATGCGATAGATAAGATCTTTACGAAAACGATTCTCATTGGCAAGTTCGCTGATCGAAACATTTGTTGCACAAATAAG
>Ga0126305_10001084_pt1 | contig 11999 bp, 10 predicted proteins | sample Plot26_FD_92536 | JGI IMG/M metagenome (GOLD analysis project Ga0126305, IMG submission 92536) | Serpentine soil microbial communities from UC McLaughlin Reserve, CA, USA - Plot26 | ecosystem: Environmental > Terrestrial > Soil > Grasslands | place: USA: UC McLaughlin Reserve, Lake County... | reverse complement strand
CCCTCTCGCGTTCGGACGTCCTCGCCCTCGACATAGACGTTCACGAAGCGCGCGAGCTCGCCCTCCGGCTAGATCCGCTCGCGAAGGGCGGGAAAGCGGCCCGTCAGGTCGTCGAGCAGCTCTCGGACGGTAGAGCCGCTGGCCGGGACCGCGGACTCTCCGCCCGTCTCGGCTCGTAGGGTGGGAGGGATTCGAACTGTTGTCATCGTCCTCCGCAGAAGTCCACGTAGTCGATGTATTCCGTGATCGTCGGGTTGTCGCCGCAGACCGGGCAGTCCGGGTTGCGCCGGACTCGCACCTCGTCCAGCTTGGCGCCGAGCGCGTCGAAGAGCAGCAGCCGCCCGACGGCGGGCTCGCCGATCCCGAGCGCGAGCTTCAGCGCCTCGTTCGCCTGCAGCGACCCGATCACGCCCGGCAGGACGCCGAGCACGCCGCCCTCCGCGCAGCTGGGCGCCAGTTCCGGCGGCGGAGGCTGGGGAAAGAGGCAGCGGTAGCACGGGCCCTCGTGCGGCTTGAAGACGGTCACCTGACCCTCGAAACGGAAGATGGAGCCGTGGACGACCGGGATGTCGTGCCAGACGGATGCGTCGTTCAGCAGGTAGCGCGTCGGGAAGTTGTCGGCGCCGTCGACGATCAGGTCCCAGTCGCCCGCGAGGATCCGGTCGACATTCTCCGAGGTCAATCGCTCCTCGTACGTGACGACCTCGACGTCCGGGTTTAGCTCCATCAATGCCTTTCGGGCCGATCGAGCCTTGGGCTTGCCGAGCCCGGCGGTCGAATGGAGCACCTGGCGTTGGAGGTTCGAGGAGTCGACAACGTCGTCGTCGACGATGCCGATGCGGCCGACGCCCGCCGCTGCGAGGTAGAGCGCGGACGGCGATCCGAGCCCGCCTGCGCCGATCAGCAGGATGCTGGTCTCCAGAAGGCGGCGCTGGCCATCCTCGCCGACCTCGGGGATCAGCAGGTGTCGGCTGTAGCGCTCTCGCTTGTCCTCGTCCAGCCGGCTCTCGGAGTCGACAGGGAAGCCGAGCTCTCGCCAGGCGACGATTCCGCCGGCCATCGAGATCGCGTCCTCGTAGCCGAGTGCGTCCAGCGTCGGAAGGATCCGATGCGAGCGCGCGCCGACCGCACAGTACGTGATGATCGGGCGGCTCCGGTCGGGCACCAGGTCCGGGAGGCGCTCCTCCACTTGCGACATCGGGACGTGGAGCGCGCCCGGAATGTGCGAGACCTTCCACTCCTCGTCACTGCGAACGTCGACGAGCAGTGCATCGGCCTCGCGCGCCTCGCGCGGGCCGATCTCGCGAACCGTGGCCGACATGCGTTGAGGATAGCCACGGGATGTCGGCAGACCGCGCCGGCCGGGTCGGCGCCTCGCTCGGGCTACCGTGGGCCTTGATGTCCCACCGCACCCGAGTGATCCTGGTCATCGCCGTCGCGCTCGCGGCCGCGGCCGGCGTCGCCGGCGGCGCGGCGTTCTTCGGTGGGGACGACGAGCCGGAGGCGGCCCGGCCGGAGGGAAACCCGCCCGTCCTCATCGACCTCGGAGTGCGCACGGATCCCGAGGCGGCTCGGCTCCGGCGCGCGGCCGGCAAGCACTCGCACGGCGACCTCGAGGGGGCGCGGGCGGAGTTCGCCGGCGGCCGGTCCCTGCAGGCCGAGGCGGGTGAGGCGATCTCCGCCTGGCCCGACGGCACGCTCGAGCGTCTCGAGGAGCTCGCGACACTTCATCCCAGGAGCGGCGCCGTGCTCTTCCACCTTGGTCTGGCCCGGTTCTGGAGCGGAGACACGGCCGGTGCCGTCGAAGCGTGGCGTACGACGCGGTTGAAGGCACCCGACACAGCGTTCGCCGTGCGCGCGGGAGATCTGCTCTTCCGCGGCGCTCCGCCCGGGCTACCGACGTTCGTTCCCGGCTTTCGCGGCCCGCGCGAGGTTCAGGCCATGGAGGCACCGGAGCAGTTCGCCGCACTCCGGAGGATGGCGCGGCGAGCCGATCCCCGCGCCAAGCTGCTCTATGGGGTGGCGCTCCAGCGTGTCGAGCGGCCGGTCTCGGCGCGGCGGGAGTTCTCGGCGGCCGCAAAGCTCGCGCCGAGCGACGCCGACGCTCTGGTCGCCGATGCGATCGGGCGCTTCGACAAGGAGCATCCCGAGCGTGCCTTTTCTCGCATGGGCCCGCTCACGAGGCGGTTCCCCCGGGCCGGCACCGTCCGCTTCCACCTCGGCCTGATGCTGCTGTGGCTCGGCGACCTCGAGGAGGCCAGGCGCCAACTCCGTCGCGCAACCCGGCTCGGAGCGCCGCACGACAGGGAAGCAAAGCGGCTCCTCGACCGTCTAGAAGGGATACGTAAAAGCTAAACGGCACTAGGACCGACGAACCGCAAGATAGGCCGGTCGGCCTATGGCGGTAGAGGAAGTCCTTTGGAAGGATGCGCCATGTCCGACCAGGTCAAGCACCAACCGGATATGAGAGGGGAGCCGGTGGAGCAGGGGGGTACTGCGGGGCAGACAGCACCAACTCCGGCCGAGGGCATCTTCGAGGCCCTGATCGCGAGCGCCCAGGAGTCCGGGCAGCTGGCGTCCGACGAGCTCGCCGTTGCGGTGGACGAGCTCGAGCTCGAGCCGGCACAGGTCGACGAGCTGTACGGCAGGCTCGACGAGCTGCAGATCGAAGTCGTCGAGCCGGCCGAGGAGGAAGCCGAAGTCGACCAGCGCGAGGTCTCGACCGAGGCGCTGCAGCTCTTCCTCAAGGACATCGGCAAGGTCGATCTCCTGACCGCGGCACAGGAGATCGAGCTGGCGAAGCGGATCGAGCGCGGCGACCATCGAGCGAAGCAGGACATGGTCGCCGCCAACCTCCGTCTCGTCGTCTCGATCGCGAAGCGGTACCGCAACCAGGGGCTGCCGTTCCTCGATCTGATCCAGGAGGGGACGATCGGGCTGGTGCGCGCGGCGGAGAAGTTCGACCACCGCAAGGGGTTCAAGTTCTCGACGTACGCGACCTGGTGGATCCGGCAGGCGGTCGCCAGGGCGCTCGCCGACAAGGCACGCACGATCCGCATGCCTGTCCACGTTGTCGAGAAGCTGAACAAGATCCTCCGCACGGAGCGGAAGCTGAGGGCCGAGCGCGGCCGGGAGCCCTGCTCGCAGGAGATCGCCCACGAGCTCGACCTGACGGTCGACGAGGTCGATCAGATCCGGCGCAGCGCGCAGACGCCGGTCTCGCTCGAGAAGCCGGTGGGCGACGACGAGGAATCAGAGTTCGGGCACTTCATCACTGACGAGCTCGCGCCGCAGCCCGAGGAGGTCGCCGAGGACATCCTCCGCAAGGAAGCGCTGGTCAAGATCCTCGGGACGCTGTCCGAGCGGGAGCGGCGGGTGCTCGAGCTCCGCTACGGCCTCAACGGCGAGCAGCCGCGGACGCTGGACGAGGTCGGCCGCACGTTCCAGGTCACCCGGGAGCGCATCCGGCAGATCGAGAACCAGAGTCTGAAGAAGCTCCGGGCGCTCGCGGATTCCCAGAAGCTCAGGGTTGCGTAGCGCTTAGACTCGGCCGCCCGTGGCCGAGCTCAAGCAAGGATGGATGGAGGAGCTCTCGCAGCTGCTCCGCATCCCCTCGATCAGCGCCGATCCCGAGCGCAAGGACGACGTCCGGCGCGCTGCCGAATGGGTCGCCGCGTCGGTGCGGCGGATGGGCGGCGAGGCGGAGCTCGTCGAGACCGAGACGTTTCCGCTCGTCGTTGGCGAGGTTCGTGCGTCTGGCGGCGGCGACGCGCCGACGGTCCTCTGTTACGGGCATTTCGACGTGCAGCCGGCGGGGGCGGCCGACGAGTGGGAGACCGAACCGTTCGAGCCCGAGGTGCGGGACGGTTGGCTCTACGCGCGCGGGGTGGCCGACGACAAGGGCCAGCTCTGGGCGCTGCTCAAGGCGACGGAGGAGCTGGCTGCCGCCCGCGAGTTGCCCGTGAACGTCCGCTTCGTCTGCGACGGGGAGGAGGAGACCGGCGGCGACCAGGTCGTCGAGTTCATCGCTTCGGACGAGCGCGGAGCCGATGCGGCGGTGATCTTCGACTCGGCGATGCTCCGACCCGGCGCGCCGGTCTTCCATGTCGCGACCCGCGGGATGATCTATTTCCACGTCCGAATCCGGACGGGAGAGCGCGACCTCCACTCCGGCGTCTTCGGGGGCGCCGCGTTGAGCGCGACCGACGCATTGATGCAGACGCTTCGCGCTGTACTTCCGGGGGAGAACGGGCTCTTGCCCGACCCGCTCCGCGCGGGCGTGGCCGCACCGCCGGAAGAGGAAGTTCGCGGGTGGGGTGAGCTCGCTCCCGGGTCGGAACTGCTCGAGGAGGGTGGAGCACGCCCTTCGGACCCGCGGGCTGCCGACGAGTTCTATGCGCGCACGTGGGCCGAGCCGTCCGTGACCGTCAACGGGCTGGTCGGCGGAGAGCCACTCCTCCAGAAGACGGTGCTGCCGGTCTCCGCGGAGGCGAACGTCTCGATCCGGCTCGCGCCAGGTCAGGACCCCGACGAGATCGCGCCCGTCTTCGAGCGCATGCTCCGCGAAGCTGCGCCCGAGAGGGCCGACGTGGACGTCGAGCGCTGGTCGAGCGCGTCGCCGGGCTTGATCCCGCCGGATGGGCCGGCGATCCGGCTGGCGCAGGACGCGTTCGAGCGCGTCGTGGGGGCGAGACCGCTGCTGGTTCGTGTTGGCGGGTCGCTGCCGATAGTCCCGGCGCTTGCGGAGAAGGCGATTCCAACGGTGATCACGGGCTTCGACCTTCCGGAGGGGAACATCCACTCGCCCAACGAACGCCTGCGCGTCGACCACATCCCGCTCGCGGTCGAGACGGGCAAGGAGCTCTTCCGGGCCTTCGCTTCGCTGAACGTCTGACGACTCTCCGCGACGTCCCGAAGCCAGCCCATACGCACCTGCCTAGACTCGCGACGTGGTACGCGCCCGCAATTTCCTCAGTCGTACCGTCCGCGCGGTCCGGATCGCCGCGACAGACAAGCGCATCCCAAGACCGCTGCGTTGGCTTGCTGCGTTGGGGCTGGCACCGATCCCAGGCCCGCTCGACGAAGCGCTTCTCTTGATCGTTGCCATCCCGCTCGCGTTGTTCTATCGGGGGCCGCTGGCGGACGCGTGGCGACGTTCTGGTCTCGCCAACCCCTCCTAGGAGGGGTTGGCGCAATACCGGCTGAGCGTTATTCCGCCAACCCCTCCTAGTCCCAGGGCGGTGGGTTGTGCGTCCAGCGGCCGCCGACCATCGTGGCCACCACATGGACGTCGGTCAGCTCCTCCGGTTGAAGCTCGAACGGGTCGCGGTCGAGGACGACGAGATCGGCGAGATACCCGGGGACGAGCTTTCCGCGGCGGTGCTCGTCGTAGCTGAGCCACGCGGGCGTGACACAGGTCGCCTGGAACGCCTGCTCGACGGTCAGCGTCTGCTCGAGGTGCCAGGCGGGCCGGTCGTCGATCGTCCGAAGGACGCCGGCCCGGATTCCGGCGAGCGGGTCGAGCTCCTCGATGGGCGCGTCCGAGCCGTTGGCGACCACCGCCCCCGAGTCCCAGAGCGAGCGGTACGCGTAGGCGCCCTCCGTCTTGCCTGCCCAGAAGCGGTCTGCAACGTCGCGGTCCGATGAGGCGTGGCTGAATTGGACAGACGCCGCGACGCCGACCTCGGCGAAGCGCCCGATGTCCTCAGGCGCGAGCAGCTGCGCGTGCTCGATTCGCTGCCGTAGGCCCAGCACGCCCCAGATGTGCTTGGTCTCCGCGAAGGCATCGAGCGCCTCGCGGTTCGCGCGGTCGCCGATCGCATGGACCGCCACCGGCCAGCCGGCATACGCCGCGCGGCGAACGATGCTCACGAGCTCCTCATGGCTCGTGATCTCGACGCCGCTGCCGTCCAGCATCCGCGCGGTCTGCGAGCCGAGCGTTCCGTCCATGAACGCCTTCAGGTAGCCGATCCGGAGCATCCCGTCGCCAAGGCCGCTCCGCATCCCGAGTCCAGCCAATTCGTCGACGTAATCGGCAGGCAGCGACTGCCAGACCCGGAGCGTGAGCGCGCCGGCGGCAGCGAGGGACTGCCAGAGCCGGAGCGCGCCGATCCAGCCGTCCTTGTCGTGTACCGCCGTGACGCCTCTCTTCGACGCCACTCGCAGACCCTCGCGCATCGCATCGAGGTACTCCTCGTCCGAGATGTGGATGTGCCGATCGCGAAAGCGCCAGCAGGCCTCCTCGCGAAGAACGCCCGTCGCCTCGCCGCGAGCGTCACGTTCGACGACCCCGCCGTCGACGTCGAGGTCGCCGTCGGACCACGAAAGAGCAGCCGAGTTGACCCATAGGGAATGCGAGTCGTGGGCGAGCAGCGCGACCGGCACGTCGCCGGCGACTTCGTCGAGCGCCTCCTTCGTGGGCGGTGTCGGCCAGTCCGCATCCCGCCAGCCCCGGCCCCGCAGCCAACCGCCCTCGCCGACGGACCCGAGCCCGTCCCGGACGCGAGCGAGCGCCTCCTCCACCGACGCGACGCCTTCGAGCCGAATCTCCCGCGGAGCGATCGCCCACGTCGGGAAGTGGACATGTGCGTCCGAGAAGCCCGGGACGACGCAGCGTCCCCCGAGATCCACCCGGTCGGGGCTCGGCAATGCCACCTCGTGCGTTCCGACTCCGCCCGCGATCCGGTCGCCCGCGATCGCGAGCGCCGAGGCGGTCGGCAGCGCCCGGTCGAGAGTCCGCACGAAGCCTCGCTCCAGGATCATCGCCGACAATCTAGTTTCGCCCCGGCGGGGAACAGGTAAGGAGGCGCCATGTCGTCCGACCTCGAACCCACGCAGGGTGGCGCGTCTTTTTGGATCGGCACGACGCCGGAGACCGACTACCCGCCGCTCGCCGACGATCTCTCGGTCGACGTGGCAATCGTCGGCGCGGGCATCACCGGGATCACTGCCGCAGTCCTCTTGAAGCGCGCCGGCAAGACCGTTGCCCTACTCGAGTCGAAGCGGATCGTTCACGGCGCGACCGGCTACACGACTGCGAAGGTCACGTCCGGGCACGGCCTCGGCTACACGAAGATCAAGAAGGCGTTCGGCGGGGATGGGGCGAGGGTCTACGCCGACGCGAACCAGGCCGGCCTCGAGCGGATCGCTCGTTTCGTCGAGGAGGACGGGATCGACTGTGACTTCGAGCGCAAAGACAACTACGTCTACGCGGACGACGAGGAGCAGGCGAATCAGGTCAAGGAGGAGGTCGAGGTCGCCCAGGCGGCCGGGCTGCCGGCGTCACTCCTCCGAGAGACCCCGCTGCCCTTCCCGGTCACGGCGGCCGTCCGGCTCGAGAACCAGGCCCAATTTCATCCGCGCAAGTACCTGCTTGCCCTCGCGGCGACCATCCCGGGCGACGGGAGCCATGTTTTCGAGCGATCACGCGTCCACTCGGTGAAGCACGGCGAGCCTTGCGAGGTGGTGGCGGAGCAGGGCCGGGTGGCCGCTCGGGACGTCGTGGTGGCGACGCATCTGCCGATCCTCGACCGCGGGCTCTTCTTCGCCAAGACCTACCCACACTTGAGTTACGCACTGTGCGCGCCGATCGACGCGTCGGACGCACCCGATGGGATGTTCATCAACGCCGGCACGCCGACCCGCTCGATGCGCACGTTCAGCGACGGCGACAGGCTCTTGCTCAACGTCGGCGGCAACGGGCACAAGATCGGAACCGAGGACGACACGCCGTCCAAGTACGAGGAGCTCGAGGAATTCCTCCGCGAGCACTGGCCGGGCGCCGGCGAGGTCGAGTTCCGGTGGTCGACCCACGACTACATGCCGCACGACCAGGTGCCGTACGTCGGTCGCGTCGCCCGCTCGACGCCCCAGGTCTACACGGCCACGGGGTTCAACAAGTGGGGAATGACGAACGGGACCGCCGCGTCGATGATGATCGCGGACTCGATCCTCGGCCGTGACAACCAATGGCTCGAGCTCTTCGACTCCAAGCGGCTCCCTCCGCGCTCCGCGCTCTCGAAGTTCGTCAAGGAGAACGCGAGCGCCGGCTTCCATTTCTTCGCCGACCGGGTGCGAGCCGGGGACACGTCATCCGCAGACGATCTCCGCCCGGGCGAGGGCGCGATCGTCGGCCGGGTCAGGAAGACCGCCGTCTATCGCGACGACGACGGAACTGTCCACGAGCTCTCACCGGTCTGTCGGCACCTCTGGTGCGTCGTGGACTGGAACCCTGCCGAGCGCACGTGGGACTGCCCGTGTCACGGCTCCCGCTACGCAGCGGACGGCCGGGTCCTCGAGGGACCGACCACAGAGGACTTGAAGCGGCGCTAGTCGCGCGTCAGGAAGGCGACGCGGCCCAGCTCGCCGGCTGCCCAGCAGGCGTGCCCGCCCGCGCAGTCGACGGTGTCGAAGCTGCCGTCGTCGAATCGGTGCCACGTGCGGCCGGCGTCGAACGTCGCGTCACTGCCGCTGGGACCGACGATGATCGCGTCACGGCCCGTCACCCAGTGCGCGCCCGATCGATACTCGTCCGGTGCGCCGGTCGCGAGGCGCCACCTGCGGCCGCCGTCATTGCTGAGCGCATGCGCGTCCGGTGACGCCGTCGGTGCGTCGAACTGGCCGCCCGCCGCCAGGCCGTGCCGCGGATCCCTGAACGCGAGCGCGAAAATGCCGGCGGTCGGTCCGCTTCGTACCGGCGTGTTCGCGACCGTCCACGTGAGCCCGCGGTCGCCGGAGTGGAAGACCCGCGCGACGGCGTCCCCGCCGGTCCCGAACCACACGTCTCGGCCGCCGGCAGTCGTGATGCACTGCCCGCTGGCGGCAAAGGCGAACTCAAGGGGTAGCGCTGGAGGCATGTCCGCGTCGACCACGTGCCATGTCAGGCCGCCGTCTTCAGTCGCGAGGATGCGGAAGCGACCGTTGACCGGGTCCGAGAGCGCCAGCCCCCGATGCTTGTTGAACCAGGCCATGCAGTCGTAGAACGCGGCCGGGTCGGTGTTTTGGAAAACGAGCGTCCACGTCTGCCCGCCGTTCGTCGTCCGGTAGATGCGCGAGTCCGTCCCAACGCCGATGGAGAGGATCACGGCCGTATCGCGGTTGAACGCCTCGATGTCCCGGAACTGGAGCGCCGAGGTGCCTGGCGGCCCGACCGACTGCCAGGTCGCGCCCTTGTTGGTCGTGCGGAGGACGGTGCCTAGGCTTCCGCTTGCCCAGGCGACGCGCTCGCTGACCGCGGAGAGCCCGCGGAGTCGAGCGGTCGAGCCTGTCGGCTTCAATCCCCAGCCGTACTCGTGCCTGCCCGAGGACGCGAGCGCCATCGACGTCCCGACGAGGCTGAAAACGGCGATGAGAACGGCTATTCGCTTCGCCACGGCCCGGAAACTAACAGGCTCGCTTTAGGATTGCGGCGGTGCCGACCGAGCCGCTGACCGAGGAGCAACAGGAGATCCGCGAGCTGATCCGCGAGCTCGCGCGCGAACGCATTGCGCCGCGCGCGGCCGAGATCGACAAGTCGGCGGAGTTTCCGTGGGACGTCGTCGAGCTGTTCCGTGAGCACGGGATTTTCGGCGTGCTCTACGACGAGGAGTACGGCGGCCTCGGCGCCTCCGCGCTGATGGCGCTCGTGGCGATCGAGGAGGTCTCCAAGGTCTGTGCGACCAGCGGTCTGATCATCGCCGTCCAGGAGCTCGGCACGCTCGGCCTCAAGCTGGCCGGGACGGACGAGCAGAAGCAGCGGTATCTCCCTAAGCTCGCCTCCGGCGAGTGGCTGGCCGCGTACGCGCTGACGGAGCCCGGCTCCGGCTCCGACTCCGCCGCCATGCGCAGCGAGGCGCGGCTCGACGGCGACGAGTACGTGATCAACGGCTCGAAGCGCTTCATCACGAACGCCGGCGTCGCCGACCTCTACACCGTGTTCGCGAAGACCGAGCCAGGGGAGGGCCACTCAGGGATCTCGGCGTTTGTCGTCGAGGCGTCCAGCCCCGGCTTCGAGGTCGGCCGGATCGAGCCGAAGATGGGGATCAAGGGCTCGACGACCGGCGAGATCTTCTTCAACGAGATGCGGATCCCCGCGGACAACCTCCTTGCGGAGGAGGGCGAGGGGTTCAAGATCGCGATGCGGATCCTCGACCGCTCCAGGCCCGGGATCGGCGCGCAGGGACTCGGGCTCGCGCAGGGTGCGACCGACTACGCGCTGGAGTACGCCAAGGACCGCGAGACGATGGGCAAGCCGATCGCACAGCACCAGCTGATCTCGGCGACCCTCGCCGACATGGAGACCAAGTGCGAGGCCGCGCGGCTCCTGCTCTACAAATGCGGCCAGATGATCGACGACGGCGCCGACGGCTCCGAGCTGACGAAGATCAGCGCGATGGCAAAGCTGTACTGCACGGACGTGGCCATGGACGTCACGACCGACGCCGTCCAGATCCTCGGCGGCTACGGGTACATGCAGGAGTATCCGGTCGAGCGGATGATGCGCGACGCCAAGATCACGCAGATCTACGAGGGGACGAATCAGATCCAGCGGCTCGTGATCGCCCGCGAAATGCTGCGCGAGAACCGCGCGTTCCTGCTCGCCGGCGTCGGCTAGTCCTGCGGAGGGTTCACCTGGGCGACTTCCTCGATGTCGCCGCAGGCGACGTAGACCTGCGCCTCGTCAGCCGACTTGTGCACGTTGACGGCGAATCCCTTTCCGACGAGATCCTCAATTGCGACGTTCACTTCGGTGGTCGACTTGCCTTCCACCACGTTCTCGAGCCCGTACGCCGGTTCGGGGTCGAGGTTCTCGCAGCTTCCCCGGTGGATGTGGGCTGGCTGAGGATCACCCGGGGGGTTTTCGACCTCGAGCACCACACGTGTCGTGTCGGAGCTCACTTCCGACAGCGTCGCTTCGCCCTCCTGGCCTGAGTCGTTCTGCGTGACGAGAGGCACGGCGAGGGTGCCGCCAAACTCGTCGTCGCCGCCGCCGCAGCCGGCAAGGACCAGCGCGGCTGCGAATGTCAGGACGAGCGCTGCGCGGAGCATCGGTACGACTCTACGACGATTCTCGCCGCCGCGGTTTGGCTTACCGCCTTGCTACCCGGACTCTGACCCTGTCGGTGGTTGAGCCTCCGTCGCCGTCGGTGACCGTGACCCGCACGACGTAGAGACCTAGGCGCTTGAAGACGTGTGTCACTCTGGAGCCCCGTTTCGTGCGTCCCGCGATCCGCCACGTGGCTTTGAGCCGGTCGCGGCCCGGATCGGAGGCGCGGACGAAGAAGCGGACTCTCCTCCCACGCTTGACGCGGCGATCGTGCCCGGCGTTCGCCCGCGGGGGCGCGTTCCTGACGCGAGCGGTCGCCGACGAGGTGGCGCAGCCTCCGGCGCTGTCGCAGACCCTCAGGACGAAGGCCCGCGTGGTAGGCCCATCAAGATGAAGCGCCGAAAAGGAAGTCGTCTGGCCGCTGACCTCGAACGCTCCGTTCCTGTCCAGGTCCCAGGAATAAGAGAGCGCCTCGCCCTCGGGGTCCGTCCCGCTCGCTGTGAGGAGGACGCTTCCGCCCTCGCGGACCGAGTAGCCGTTCGGGCCTCCGGCGACCGCTGTCGGACGACCGTTCACGGCGATTCTCCGGCGAACGCTGGCCGTATCGCCGCCGGGGCGGCTGGCTTCGAGTCCGACTGTCTGCACCCCGGGAGGGAAGCTGAAGACTGCGCTCGAACCGCTTCCGTCGTCGTACTGCCCGTCCCCGTCGAAATCCCAGTTGAACGTTGTGAAATGGCCGGGGTCCGGATGGAACGACTGCTGCGTAAACGTCGCTGGTAGCCCTGAATGGATGACCTGCGGAGCGTTGAAGGAGGCACGCGGGTGGCGCAGCATGACCCAATCGTTGAGACCCGGGCGCCGAGACGGGTATACACGCCTGGGAACTCCGGGCTGGCGCAGCCCTGCCCCCACGACGTGATGCCGACGAGAGCCCACGCGCCGAGGGAATCGCGCACCATGAGCGGACCACCCGAGT
>Ga0126305_10001083_pt1 | contig 11999 bp, 12 predicted proteins | sample Plot26_FD_92536 | JGI IMG/M metagenome (GOLD analysis project Ga0126305, IMG submission 92536) | Serpentine soil microbial communities from UC McLaughlin Reserve, CA, USA - Plot26 | ecosystem: Environmental > Terrestrial > Soil > Grasslands | place: USA: UC McLaughlin Reserve, Lake County... | reverse complement strand
GCTTGATGGAGGAACCGGCATCCGGCGATGTGGAATTGCATATCCTGCCAGTAAAAGGATAGATATATTGCTTACACATCTTCATCTAGACCATATACAAGGATTGGGATTCTTTAGTCCATTGTTTGATCCTTCTAAAGAAGTTCATATTTGGGGACCGGCCAGTAGTTCGCAATCACTTTTTTCACGCATCAGCCGTTATCTTTCGCCACCTTTGTTCCCGGTACTTCTTCGTGATGTTCCCTGCAAGTTAGAATTGCACGAGGTTAGCAACACAGTATTTGATATTGGGCCGTTCCATATCCAATCATCTTATATAATTCACCCGGGTCCCACTGTCGGTTACAGAATAATGCGAAAAAATTTTGTGTTTACATACATGCCGGATCATGAACCAGCGTTGGGAAGCCATGGCATGATCCAAAATCCAAAATGGGTATCGGGTTATGACCTGGCTGAAGGAGCGGATATATTGTTGCACGATGCACAATACACAACGGATGAATATCCAACCCGAAGAGGTTGGGGACATTCTTCGATCAATGATGCAGGATTATTTGCTTCTATTACCTCAGCTAAACATACGCTGTTTGCACATCATGATCCCTCACATTCAGATGCATTCCTGGAAGAAATGCTTGCTTCGTTCAAATCAAGTTCAGATGTATCTGCAGCACTGGCAATGGAAGGTTTTGAGATAGATTTGGCTTGAAAAAAACCATCCCGCCCTGAGGCGGGACGGCTACGCATTAAAGAAAGTTTAGTTGATCGTTATTTCTTTCTTTTCGTTTTCCTTTCCTGCTATTATTGGCAAACTAATTTGCAATACACCATCTGTGTATTTAGCTCCAATGTTTGCAGTGTCGATGCCTTCATTCAGCGTAAACGTTCTTACAAATCCACCACGGCTGTATTCTCTCAATACCCAATTTGGTTTTTGAAAACCGTCCGGTGGTGTGTAAGAAACTGTAAGCTCATTTCCCTTTACATCGATATGAAAATTTTCTTTGATGCGGCCAGGTGCAAAGACCAGCATTTCATAACTGCTGTCTGTTTTGTGAATGTTTACAGCGGCCCGCTGCATAGATCGGATAAACCCCGCCCTTGCGGAATTTCCGTAGTTGCCTTTTGCGGCACATGACTGATTGTAGTACATGTTTTTCTTTTTTTAGTTAAATAAATTGATAACATGACCAATGCATAAAAATGATGCCGGCACAATTAATCTGCAATTGTGGCACAAAGCAACGGTTTGTCGTTTAAATAAGCGGCTGACAAAATTGTAAACCAGAAAGAAGCGGGTTCTTTAACCCTTTTTGCTGAATAAGCACTTTGAATTTTTTTCCCATTGACATAAGAAGAGTATGAAGCATCATTAGTTTTTTTCTTACTTCAAAGCTGTTGTTTTCTTTTTCTTCTAATTTTCTCAAATGTTCCGTCAGTCCAAGTCCTAAAAGAAATTGTGACTGATTGGTAAATCCACAATTATTCAATCCATGTTTTGCGCCCCAAAATTTAAGCGCCGAAAAATTTACATGTGCCGTTATATCCTGCAGCCCGATATTATTATAGGGCAGGTCATTCACGGTGTGTTTATTATAGCAAACTATTGTTCCGCGGCGGTGATAGGATTGATACAATTCAGATGACGGGTACCCATAATCTATTGTAAGCACAAAGCCTTTGTCCAGGGAAGAAGAAATTCTCTTTATCCATTCAACTGCCTCCAGGTTGACCTCTGCGCAAAAATCATTGGGCAATTCAATAGCTAAAGCAGCGAAATATTCTTTCAGCTCATCAAGCGCAGGCCTTTTTACTTCTATAAAACAATTATCATAATCGACAAAAATTTCTTTAAGCTCATTTTCTTTCATAATTACTTTATGAACAGAGAAATTATCCAGCACTTCATTTGCTAAAACGCAACCCGTGAACGATGGGATCTCTTCAATTGAATCGTACCAGGCAATTTTTTCATTGACCAGACCAGGGGCAACTATCCTCATTTCTTTCTGGCGCATTGCTTCACTTTTTTCAATAATGCAATATTTCAGGTGTTTAAAAAATTCTTTATTCTGCTTAAGTTGGTCAAGAATATCGTTACATAATGATCCCATTCCTGCACCATATTCCACAATGGTAAAATCTTTCTTGCCTGTTAACAGCCACATCTCTTCTAATTGTTTGGCTATTACATTTCCAAAAACATTTGTCAGGTAAGGGCTGGTATAATAATCGCCATGTTTTCCGATTTTATCAGCAGCAGAAGTATAATAACCCAGTTCCGGGTAATACAAGGCCATTTCCATGAAATCATGAAACGATATCGGTCCTTGTTCCCGGATCTTGTTCTTTATTATTTCTGAAAGTGTGGTTTCCATCAGGGCCGGCTTTAACGATTATAGTGATACTTCCGATGAATTATTGGTAAACAGTATTACCGAATCCATCATGGCTTCAATAGAATGGTCAACCAATTGGTGAAATGCCATTATTTGATTTGCTTGCATATCAACATCGCCGTCAGGCGTTTTCACTCTTACGATCCCTTCCAATACATGCACCGTAAATATGCCATCAACTAAATTATTCTTTAAAATTGCCTTTGCATGTAAACAGGTTAATACAGTCGTTACCCTCCCGCTTTTAAAAACCGTGATTCCGTTGCGATCATTTTTTTGCCAGGCTTCTTCACTTTTTAGTTGGCGAATGAATTCCGGGATATTTACAAATACATAAGGAGCATCGAGAACCCGGTCGCCTTCAGGGCGATTGAGGGTTGCTTCATTTCTTTTATTTTCCATAGTAAGTTTCTTAATGGTTATACAAGAACCATACTAAGATCAAAGGAAGGTAATCGGATCAGGTAAGAAGGCAATTCAATGCTGTTTCACCTTCATTTCTGGAAGTGAAGACACTAAATTTCCGAAGATAAGAAGGGAAAACAGCCAGCGATCACTAAAGATGTGAAAGAAATTACACACCGAATTGGCGCAGGTGATGATCTAAATGTTTCCAGGTGGCCTTGCTCCAGTTGTGTTTATTAAGTTTGCCGAATACAGGATGTTTTTCACTTTGAATACTGGTTTCTTCGAAATTGTTTACCAGGTCAATTAGTACAGCTTTTTCTTTCTCAAAGTCTTTTTCAGTGCCGGTCATAACAAATGTGGGGTCGGTAGGTAAGCTTTGTTTGTATGGTTTTGCATCCCACAATTTGCTTTTAAAAAGTGGACCGATCAATCTCAGCAAAAAGCTTCCTTTGGGATTGTGTGTTCCAAATGCAATGCGGATCGGCATTTGTACGTGAGCAAGCATCTGCGAAACATTCATCTTACCCCATTGTGCTTGTGTTTGCGTTGTGAGTTTATTAATTCGTTGAATGATCTCTTGTTTTACAGAAGGTTCAAACAGATCTTTGACTTCCATTTAATACTTGTTTAAAGTTTTTTTTCGTAATAAGGGATTTCGTCATGGCTTGATGACTCTTTTTGATACCAATAAGCCTGGGTTACGATGTGCCCGTCTTTTGTTCTTAATAACCTGCCGAAGATAGCATTGGTTGGGTTAAAAGCAAGGTTAGTGACTCCGATGGTGAATGTTTCAGGTGGTGGAGGAGATAAAGGTTCAGGTGGAGATTCAGGCTGAGCAGATACGCCTTCTACGGGAGCTGCTGCTGGCTTTGGCGGCGGGGCGGCTTTAGGTGGGGGAGAAGGGACAACTACAACTTCAAATTGATTTGTTTCCAAAAGATCTTTTAGAAAAGCAACTCTTTCTTTTGAAGCATTTTTTTCCACGATGGCGCATTTAACTCCACCTAGCTCTTCGAACTCATGATTTTTATTTATCGCCATAAGACAGCTCAGGTTTCCCTTACCGGTAACCGGCATCAGGAAACTCTATTTAACTAATGAATGAATATACTGATACGCTCCACTCGTTAATCCTGTAATAATGATCCCTGCCACACAAATGATCATTGCCAATCTTGGAGACCAGCTTGTTTTTATTTGCTCAATGGGATACTCGTTTGCATCCATAAAGATCGCTTTGATCACTTTTAAATAGTAATATAAGGAGATAACCATGTTCAATGCAGCAATAGTGATGAGTAAATAATTTCCTTTGCCCGCACCTGCCAGTAACAAAAAGAATTTACCAAAAAATCCCGCCGTTGGTGGAATACCACCTAATGAAAACAGTGCGATCGCTAATACCCAGCTCAGGCTTCGATTATTTTTATAAAAACCTTTATAATCATTTACATTTTCTCTTCCTGTTACAGCGCTTACTAAATTAATAACTCCGAATGCAGCCAGGTTGGAAAATATATAAATAAGAACGAAGAAAATAACGGATGCATGTCCTTCGGCTGATTGTCCCGTTATACCAATCAAAATAAACCCAACCTGCGCAATGGATGAGAAAGCAAGAAATCGTTTCATATTCTGCTGTCGTAAAGCAAATAAATTACCAACGATCATTGTCAATACGGAAATGAGAAATAGTATATTATACCAGCTTTCATTCAATGGCGCAAAAGCATTATATAATACCGAAACGAGTACAAACAATATTGCTCCTTTTGAAATAACAGATAAATAAGAGGTAACGGCTACCGGCGACCCTTCATACACATCGGCCGTCCATAAATGGAATGGCACTGCAGAAATTTTGAATCCAAAACCTGCGATCAATAAAATGAAAGAAAAGATCTGTAGGGGGGTCCCAGTTAGATGAGAGGGCAACTCGGGAAAACTTAGTGTACCCGTACTGCCATATAACATGGAAATACCAAACAACAGCAACCCGGATGAAAAGGCTGATGAAATGATCATCTTGAATGCTGCCTCTGAAGAACGTCTTTTTTCGAGCTCAAAATTTGCAAGCGCTGCCAAAGGAATAGTTGAGAGTTCCAATGCCAGGTAGAACATCAGCAGGTTGTTACTGCTGATCATAAAGAACATGCCGAGTAACGTTGATAGCAACAGGATATAAAATTCCGGCACATGTTTATGCTCTTTTAACCAGTTGTATGATTGAAGCGAAATGATCAGTGTTCCAAGATTCAGAAGATTTTTTTCGAGTGTAAATAGCTCGGAAGTGCGGAACATGTCGCCAAATAAAGTCCCCGATCCCTGAAAAAGAAATCCTGAAACAAGGTTAAGTGCCAACAAAATATTTACAAAATTTATGAGTGTCTCATTCTTTGTTTCCTCTTTAGCCAGTTTTAAAAACAATAAAACGAAAATGATAAGAGTTATCATCAGCTCTTGTTTCATTAATATGAGAAAATCATTCACCATATCTATTTATTTATAATACCTGCTATCTTTTGGATCATAATTTCAGTCCCCGGGTTGATGAGATCTTTTAATAAAAATGGCGCGATACCAATAACAACAATTCCAACGAGCAATAAACCCGCCGCCAATCTTTCATTCCAGCCTGCATCCGACAATGATAAATGTTCAGTATTTACCACGGGCCCCATAATGGCTTTTCCCGTCGCTCTTAAAATATAAACCGCTGTCACAACAATAGAAGCACAGGCAATAATTGTCGCAATGCGGTAAAATGCATCTGCTCTTTGCCACGAGCCCATGAACACGGTCATCTCGGCAACAAAGCCACTGAAGCCCGGTAAACCAAGCGAACACAAACCCGCAATTACAAACACTGTTGAAATAAATGGCATCATCTTCATTAGCCCGCCGAGTTGAGCCACTTGCCTTGTATGTGTGCGGTCGTATATCATTCCAATAACAGCGAAGAAAAGAGCTGTCATTAATCCGTGAGACACCATTTGCATCACGGCGCCATCAATAGCGGTCTTTGTTAGCATGCCAATACCTAATAAGACAAATCCGCAGTGACTAACCGATGAATAAGCGTTGATATATTTAAGATCGGTCTGCATCATGGTCGCGAAAGCACCATATAAAATAGCAATGCAGGCCAGCACAATTATGATGGTTGAATATTCGTGTGCAGCATCAGGCATCAAATAAGTGGCGACTCTTAAACAGCCATAACCGCCGAGCTTCATGGATATGCCGGCAAGAAACATTGAGGCTGCTGTTGGTGCCGATGAGTGACCATCGGGTACCCATGTATGAAATGGGAATAAAGCAGTAAATATTCCAAAGCCTATAAACGCAAATGGGAAAAATAATTTCTGCACTTCAATGGGAAGATGCATTCCTGCTATCTGTACAAGGTCAAAACTGTGTGCGCCATTTATGTTTGTATTGAAATAGATCCCTGTCAACCCTACAAACACGAGTGCAGATCCGCCCATTAGCATCAAGGCAAGTTTCATAGCGCTGTATTCTTTTTTACCGCTGCCCCAAATACCGATCAATAAGAATTTTGGAATAACAGCCACTTCAAGAAAGAAAAATAAAGTAAAAAGATCGAGAGCAATAAAAAATCCATAAGCTCCAAGACTTAAAAATATCAGTAAAAAGAAAAATTCTTTGCTAAGCTTTTCCATTCTCCATGAAACCAATACGCCGGCGATCACCACAAATGCAGTCAGCAGGATCATGGCAATAGATATTCCATCAACGCCAATATGATAATTTATATTCAGCGGCGCATACCAGGTATAATTGTTCTCAAATAAGAAGTTTGAAGTATTGCCACCGGCTCTTTCCTGCCTGTAGAAATAAAATAAAACAAATGCAAGGAGCAATTGTGCAGCGGCGCCAAACAATGCAATAGTTCTTACCTGCTTCAATCCTTTCACAAGCAAGAGAGCTATTGCTGTAGCCAACGGAACAAGTATCAGTAATGAAAGATTCATCGAAAAAGTTTATAGTTTATAGTTTTTAGTTTGTAGTTGAACCTCATACTTCAAACAGTTATTTCCACAAATACAAAAACACAACTGCCAGTGCAACAATTCCTCCAAAGAAATAAATGGCATAGCTCTGCACTTTACCCGACTGTATGCCTTTTATAAAACCGGAAACGTATGCTGTTGCATTCGCTATCCCATTCATCAGTCCATCTACAATATTCTTATCGATCCACGCTGCCGGGCGACCAATGAGATTAAAAATTATTTTCTGAGTGATGAAAAGATATATTTCATCAATATAAAACTTCTTATAAGCTGCTTTGTATAAACCACCTAACGATCGTGACAACTTTCCGGCTTTATCACTTTGTTTTTTGTACATCCACATCGCCAATAAAATTCCAATTATCCCGAATCCAACAGGTGCTATTGAGAAAATAGGATCAAAATGAGTTTCCAAAGCTGTTCTGTCCGACGAAACATATTTACCAAAAGGAATAAACCCTGCAATAATTGAACAGATAGCTAATATTATCAAAGGAAATTTCATCGAGAAAGGCCCTTCACCGTGATGGTTAGGAACTTCAGTTGGTTTATTCCAGAAAATAGAAAAGTATAAACGGAACATATAAAATGCAGTAAGCCCGGACGTGAACAAAGCAACTCCGTACACTATTTTATTAGAATTGTACGCTGCCAATAAAATCTCTTCTTTGCTAAAGAAACCTGCAAATGGAGGGATACCAGCAATTGCCAGACAAGCAACAAGGAAACAAAGATTAGTGACCGGTAAATATTTTCTTAAACCTCCCATATCTTTCATTTCATTACTATGAATAAAATGAATCACAACACCGGCACCAAGGAATAACAATGATTTGAAAAAAGCATGCGTGAATAAATGGAACATTGAGGCTGTATACCCCAACCCGTTTTCACCGTTATTGCCTGAAACACCAAGCGCAAACATCATATAGCCGATCTGTGACATAGTGGAATAGGCCAGCACTCTCTTAATATCCGTTTGTGTACAGGCAATGATCGCTGCAAGAAATGCTGAAACGACCCCAACAACTGTAACGATACTTAAGGATGCCGGGGTTATAATAAATAACGGAAACAACCGTGCAACGAGATAAACACCGGCAACAACCATTGTTGCTGCATGTATCAGTGCAGAAACAGGAGTCGGGCCTTCCATTGCATCGGGTAACCAGATATGTAACGGAAACATTGCGGATTTACCAGCGCCGCCGATAAATACTAATGTTAATCCCCAGGTCAATGCACTTACCCCAATAAACGATGCTGTAGTAATGGCAAGAAATTGAGATGACTGTTGTGATGTCAAATTTTCGATCAACGTTTTGAAATCAAGGGTTTCTCCATAGAAGGCAAGGATCAAAATTCCAACAAGAAAACCAAGATCAGCAAAACGTGTAACGATAAATGCTTTTTTAGAAGCTGCAACTGCAGAGGGCTTGTCATAATAATAGCCGATGAGTAAGTAAGAGGATACACCCACCAACTCCCAGAACATATAGATCTGGAAAAGATTGCTCGAAACAACCAATCCTAACATTGAAAACGTGAACAAGCCAAGAAATGCATAATAAGTCGGAAACCTTTCTTCACCTTTCATATAACCCAAACTGAAAATATGCACCATCAGTGAAACAAACGTTACCACGACCAGCATCATGACAGAGATCGGATCGAGAATGATGCCCATATCAATACTAACATTTTCAGAAAAGGATAACCAGGTAAATTTTATTGCAGTTATTGTTTGATAAGTTTCTCCAACTTTACCATCAACAAAAAAATAATTGTAAGCTGTATATAATGATAGAACGGCGGAAACCAATAATAATCCCGTTCCAATGATGCCGGAAGAGTTTTTAAAATATTTTCTTCCGAATATTCCCAACAGCACAAATCCTGCTAAAGGCAGAAGTGGGATAAGTGCTGTATAAGTTGAATAATTCATAACTCAATTAAATGTTCAATATTCAATTCTCAATGTTCAATGCTCAATTAATGCCACCTTTCATTTTTCAAGTTTGTTGTTCCTCAAAGCCCTTTAGGGGGTTTGGGGGCTTAATACTTCATTTCTTCGGCAGTTTCTACATCAATCGAACGATGGCTGCGGTAGAGATTAATTATAATGGCAATTGCCACTGCTGCCTCGGCCGCCGCGATCGCAATAATAAATATGGTAAAGAAAATACCGTCGAGTTTGTCCGGATACAGGTATTTGTTGAATACGACAAAATTTATGTTTACACTATTCAATATCAATTCTATTGACATCAGCATCGTGATCATGTTGCGGCGTGTAAACAAACCGTACATGCCGATAAAAAATAAAGCCGTGCTTACAAATAGAAAATGCGATATGGGGATGTCAGTCATAAACCTTCGACTATTTCTTTTTCTTTTAAATTTTCAATTTTACTCTGTTTTTGCTCTTGTGTTTCTGTTGAAGCAACGCCAGCAGGGATTTTTATAGCGATCACGATACACCCAACCATGGCTGCCAATAATAAAATGCTCACAACTTCAAATGGCAATGCATAACCGTTCTCACCGGTTGCCAGCATTTGATTGCCAATTTTATTTACACTCCAGTCGAAACTTTTGTCACCAGCTTTAAAGTCATTTTTATAAATCAGAAAATAGGTCAATGCAAAACCAAACAGCACAGCTAACACTGATGCAATACTTCGCATCATCGGGGGTTTGAGCATTTCGTTGCCGGATTGCTGGGTAAGAAAAATTGAGAAAATGATGAGCACCACAATTCCACCGACATAAACGACTATTTGTACAGCGGCGATGAATTCAACTTCCAGCCAGAAGTAAAGACCCGCAATGCCAATTAGTGAAAACAATAACCAGATAGCTGAACGAAAAATTTTGGTGGTGGTGACAGAAAGAATTGCTGTACCCAATATAAAGGCTGCTAAAATGTAAAAAATTATTTGTGATGCAGTCATGTTTTAGTCTAAATTCCAAATGACAAAAAACAAAAATCAAATAAATTAAGAATATGAAATTGATTACTGATTCTTCTAGTTTTTCCTTTATTTTCTCTGGTTCTTGTTATTTGTTTTTTGTGATTTTTATTATTCAACTCCTTCCCGGATCTTCGAATCGGGATTATTTAAGATCTTTGTCAAATTTGTCCTGTCAAATACACTGTGTTCAAAAGTCTGTGCCATTTTTATTGCATCGGTCGGACAAGCCTCAATACACAGATTGCAAAACGTACAAAGCTCGAGGTGGTATACAAACTTATCAATTGCTTTTTTCTTTTTGCCATCAGGTTGTATATCAAACTTGGTAACAATTTTGATCGTTGCATTGGGGCAGGCCAGCTCACAAGCCGTGCAACCGGTGCATGCATGTTCATTATGTTCATCATGTATCATCACTACTTCGCCGCGGAATCGTTCAGGCAATGCCAATGTGTCTTTATTATCCGGGTATTGCTGTGTTATTTTTTCTTTTCCGTGATGCAGCGCATACCAACCGGTACGTTTCATGCCGGTGAGCAATGATTTGACGCCTCTGAAAACTTCTTTTATGTATTCTTTTAAAAACATTTGACCTCATCTTCCACCTCCTCTCCTTTAGGAGAAGGAGCGGTGCTTTTTAGCTTTAATAAACAAATTAACTACCACATCATCTTCAATTCTCTAATCAGCTGAGTAGGGAGCTGAATGTACAAGAGTGCGACGCAACAGAAGTTTAATAGTAGCACTTCAGTTGGGCACTAAAAATTCATCTTCATTTATAAGAACTCTTTCAAAGCCCCCTTTAGGGGGTTTGGGGGTTTCAAAAATGCCAACCCATAATTGCCATCAATGTTACCAATAATAAATTGACCATGCTTATTGGTAACAAATATTTCCATTCAAGATTTAATAATTGGTCAATGCGTAGTCGCGGGAATGTCCAGCGAAACCACATGATGACAAAAATCAAAAAGAATGTTTTTCCGATGAACCAAAGACTTGATGGAATATAATCCATCAGGTGATTGAACTGTGTACCTGTTCCAAAATGCAATGGTTGCCACCCACCCAAGAACAACGTGGCCCCAAGAGCACAAACAACAAATATGTTTACATACTCAGCCAAAAAGAACAACGCGAACTTCATTCCTGAGTACTCCGTATGAAAACCAGCAGTAAGCTCCGATTCTGCTTCCGCAAGATCGAATGGCGCGCGGTTTGTTTCTGCAGTTACGGCGATCATGAAGATCACAAATGCGATCCATACAGGAAGATGACCCTTAAATATCCACCATCCATTTGCCTGTGAATTCACGATGGATGAAATTTTCAGATCTCCCGTCAGGATCACTATTGCAAGAATGGCGAAACCTGCAGACAATTCATAACTCACGATCTGCGCGCCGCTACGCATCGCGCCAAGCAGCGAATATTTATTATTGCTCGCCCAACCCGCCATCAATATTCCGATCACAGAAATGGATGATACGGCTGCAAAAAATAAAACGCCGATATTAATATCCCATATCTGTAATCCTTTTGCAAACATCAGCGGCGCCATTATCACCATCGCAATGATCATCACAATAAACGGCGCAAGATTGAACAGCAATTTATCGGCGCCATCCGGCGTCATTCCTTCTTTAACGATCAGCTTTAATGTGTCGGCCACTGTTTGAAACATTCCAACCGGACCAACACGATTCGGGCCAAGTCTTAACTGCATCCATGCAGAAACTTTTCTTTCCATCATGATCAGCACCAAACCCAGTAATGCAAATAAGCTGATGATACAGACACCCACTATTGCAAACTCGATGAGCATTGGCCATGGAGCAGTGAATGAATTATTCAACCAGGCGTGAATACTGTTCGCTATATTTTCTAAAGAAGGCATTATAAATTTTAGATTTTAGATTTATGACTGCAGATTTGAGTGAAAATCTCAAATCCGCAATCTGAAATCTGCAATTTTATTTACCTGTCAATATCCGGTATCACCAAATCGATCATCGCCATGATCGCAACAAGATCCCCGATCTTTCCACCTCTTGCCATATGATCCAATGCACTCAGATTGCTAAAACCCGGTGAACGGAATTTGATCCTATAGGGCGTTGTTCCTCCTTCACTAACGATATATACACCAAACTCGCCTCTTGCTGATTCTACTCTTG
>Ga0126305_10001081_pt1 | contig 12014 bp, 14 predicted proteins | sample Plot26_FD_92536 | JGI IMG/M metagenome (GOLD analysis project Ga0126305, IMG submission 92536) | Serpentine soil microbial communities from UC McLaughlin Reserve, CA, USA - Plot26 | ecosystem: Environmental > Terrestrial > Soil > Grasslands | place: USA: UC McLaughlin Reserve, Lake County... | reverse complement strand
GAGCTGTTCCACAAGTCGCACGTCCTGTACGGGCTCAACCTCGCCCGCGGCGCGGTCACGAAGGAGGACCGCGCGCTCGTCGTGGAGGGCAACACGGACGTGATCGCGCTCCGCCAGGCCGGCGTGCTGCCGGTCGTCGCGTCGATGGGCACCGCGTTGACGGAGCCTCAGTTGCGTGAGCTCAAGCGTTTGACCCAGCGACTCTTTCTCTGCTTCGACTCCGACGCGGCCGGGGAGGAGGCGACGCTACGCGGGATGGAGCTCGCGCTCACACTGGGCTTCAACGTTCACATCGTCGGCCTCCCGCACGGCAAGGATCCCGCCGATGATCCCGGCGGCTTCGAAGATCGACTCGGCGAAGCCAAGCCGTATGCGGTCCACCGCGTCCAGCTGGAGTGGGACCGCAAGCGTGACAAGCAACACGCGTATCTGCGGGTGCAGGATCTTCTCAACGGGATCCCCGACTCCCCCGAGCGCCACGAGGCGTGGCGCCTCGCAAACGACCTCTTCGGTCTCACGATCCAACTTCGGAGAGCGGGCAGCGCCGCCACCGGCGCCGCGGCTTCGCCGAGACTGATCGACGCGGGGGAGAGGCTCGAGCGCGAGGCGCTGGCGGGTTGCGTCGCGCATGCCGAGCTCGTGGCCGTGCTCGCCGAGATGAGCCCCGACCACTTCGACAACGACCTGTACCGGAGGCTGCGTGCTCATCTCGTCGACGGAGGGGAGGCGGACGCCGACCTCGTGCCCCTGATCGCGGAGCTCGACGCGCGCGCCGCGGCGGACGCGATCGACGAGGCGACCGGGAAGGAACTGCTGCTTCGGCTGCGCGATCGGAAGCTCCGCCGCGAGCTCGCGGATGCAGATCCCGAGCGCGCGAAGGAGCTCCAGGAGCAGCTCGAGAAGGTGCGCGCAGCGGTCGGGGAGCTCGTCTAGAGGACGCGGCGACGATTCGCGACCGCTGAGCACCGTTCCCCGGTAGGTCATTGACAGCGCATCCGACTTCACTACAGGCCGATGCCGACCCTGGAATCGGGGGCGGCTACAATTTCCGGCCGCTGAGCCGTTCCCCGGTAGCTCAATTGGCAGAGCATCCGGCTGTTAACCGGAGGGTTGTTGGTTCGAGTCCAACCCGGGGAGCTACGGGAAAGCCCCGCGAGCGCGGGGCTTTCGGTCCTCAATTCGGGCAGCGAGCGCGGACGCTGGGCGACGGCGGCCGCCCGGCAGGAGGCTAGGCGTGACCTTCGTCCCGGGCGACCTGGACGATGAGGCTGTCCCAAGCTCGCTCATCGGTGCTGAAGTCCAGGAGGCTTCTGGAGCGGCTCGTGTCGATGACGCCACGCTGAAGCCCTTTGCTGCACGAACGGCGGCTGATGCGGTGGAGCGCGCCTTCCGTGAAGTCTCTCCGCGTCGCGTCGTCACGCGCCAACTCAGCGTGCAGGGCCGCGCCGCACGCGAGCACGAAGAAGCTCGGATTCTCGGAGATCAGCCGCGGCCAGTTCGTCGACTGATCGTCGCCCATGTATCTCAGGAGCAGCTGGCAGTGCTTGCGAAGAAGCTGAATGCGCTCGGCCCGACTCGTGAACCAGTATGCGTCCGGTCTTGTCTTCAGGACGGCATCGAGACCGGCGCGACAAAGGTGTTGATAGGCCACGGGATCCGCTCGGAAAAGCTCCGGGAGCGACGGGCGCGCTGGCCTCGCCGCTTCCGACCGGCACAGCCTGCTCATGGCCTTTGTCATCTTGGCCGAAGCCACCGGATCGATCTGCTCCCGAGAGATACCCAACCCCTGAGCAATGCCCGTCTCGTATCCGCGTTGGCCGTCCGCCACGCATTCACTCACCGACTGCTTCGGGCGAAAGTCTGGAACCTGCCACAGGTTGACCGCGCCTCCGCCGCGGACGACCGCGCCGAGAATCAGCAACGCGCCGATGCCTCTGAGCAGCCAGCGTCCCATTGATCATCGTCTCGACTGTTGACAGGCCCGTGCCTATCCCTCGCACAGGTGAGCCGACGGTTGCTTTGAACGGACTCACGGCCCCATTTCGGTCAAGCAGCGCTGACTGCGGGTCTAGGCCCCGCGCCTCCGGTGCTAGGCCGCTGGGCCTAGGGGCGTACCCCCTCTCAAGCCGCAACTAGGGCCGTTCGGCCCATTGCCGCACCGTCACGGCGCTGTGAGTGTTCACTTGGTCTACTGCGGAAGAGGGCTGGCGGCGAGGTGTCTTCGGCGCTTTCGCGTTTAGCGAAGCGATTTCATGGACGCCGAACGCTGCCCGCGTTTCTCGTCCTGGCATTTGCTTTGCTCGGGCCGGTGGTCCTCGCGAGCGCGTCCACGGCGCCGCGGAACGACGCCGCGACATTTTCCCCGACGGCTGTCGGCACGAACGACGACGACAACCCGCGTCTTTCGATCGACGATGCCAGCGTCGCGGAGGGAAGCGCGGGAACGACGGCGATGACGTTCACCGTCACGCGTAGCGGCTCCGCCCACGGGACGAGCAGCGTGCACTACGAGACGGCGGGCGTGACTGCGACCTCGGGCGTGGACTTCGCGCCTGCATCCGGGATGCTGAGCTTTCCCACCGGCGCCTCGAGCCGGACGTTGACCGTCGACGTCAAAGGAGACGGTGTCGACGAGCTCGACGAGCTGCTCGTCGTCAACCTGTCGAACCCCACCGGCGGCCACATCGTCGACGGGCAGGGCGACGGCACGATCACGGACGACGACAGCTCGCCGGTGGCCGCGTCCCAGAGCGCGTCGACCGACGAGGACACGCCCTTCCGCTCACGCTCGCGGCGACAGACGCCGACGGCGACGCGCTCACGTACTCGCTGGTGACAACGCCCGAGCACGGCACGCTCGCCGGCGCGAACGCGAGCCGGACGTATACCCCCGCGGCTGACTTCCACGGCACCGACTCCTTCACGTTCGCGGCGAGCGACGGCGTCAACGGCTCGAACGTCGCCACGGTCACGATCACGGTGAACGCCCTGAACGACCGACCGGTGGCCACCGCAAACTCGGCGATCCTCGCCGAGGACAGCTTCGCGCTGGCGCCGCTGCCAGCAACGGACGTCGACGGCGACCCGCTTTCGTACTCGATCTCCACCGTGCCTGCTCACGGCTCTCTGTCGGGGTCGGGCGCCAGCCGTACGTACACGCCGGACTCGAACTACAACGGCCCGGACTCATTCACCTTCGTCGCCAACGACGGGACCGCGGACTCGAATGTGGCCACCGTCTTCGTAACGGTCATTCCGGTCAACGACGCTCCGGTCGCGGCCGGCGATTCGACCACCATGCCCGAGGACGGCTCGACCACGGTCGACGTGCTCATCAACGACTCTGATGTCGACGGCGACACCCTGACCGTCACATCTGTGGGCGCGCCCGCGCACGGGACGGCGGTGCCCCAGGCGGACGGGACCGTCCTGTACACGCCACCGGCGAACTACAACGGCGGCGACAGCTTCACGTACTCGATCGCCGACGGGAACGGGGGAACCGACTCCGCCTCGGCCCTGATCACCGTCATGCCGGTCAACGACGCCCCCGTGGCGGCCGACAGCTCGGCGCAGGTGGCGCAGAACACGCCCGAGGACATCCCACTCGTTGCAACGGACCTCGACGGCGACACGCTCTCCTAAGCGGTCGTGGCCCAGCCGACGCACGGAACGCTCTCCGGCTCGGGCTCGAGCCGCACGTACACGCCCGACCACAACTACCAGGGCGCCGACTCCTTCATGTTCCTCGCCAACTACGGCACGATCGACTCGAACGTGGCCACGGTGAGCATCACGGTCACGGGGCACGACCCGGCAACGGTGAGCGTCGGCAACGCCTCGACCAGGAGGGGAACGCCGGCGAGCAGGACGCCGTGTTCACCGCGTCCATCTCGGAGCCGCAGACGGGCGTGGTCGTGGTCGACGCGACGAGCAACGACGGCACCGCGCACGAGCCGGGCGACTACGGGGCGATGACGACGCGGATGACCTTCGACCCCGGTCAGACGAGCAAGACCTTCGTCGTGAAGGTGCACGGCGACACGATCGACGAGCAGGACGAGGAGTATTTCGTGAACCTGACCGTCGTCTCGGGCGACGTCGTCCTCGGCGACGGGCAGGGCGAGGGCACGATCGTCGACGAGGACTCACTCACCGCGCTTGCGATCGGGGACGTGAGCGTGACCGAGGGGAGCTCGGGCACGCGACGTGATCTGCGCGCTCGGCGGCGACGACGTCCTCTCCGGCCTCGCGGGCAACGACCGGCTGATCGGAGGGCCGGGCAACGACCGCCTCCTGGCCGGCCCCGGCGAGGACCTGCTGCTGGGTAAGGCCGGCAAGGATTTCCCGAACGGGAGCTCGGGGCACGACGTGCTGGAGGGCGGTCCTGGCAACGACTTCATGGCCACGCACGACGGCGGCCGCGGCAACGATCGCCTCACCGGCGGCCGCGGGCGCGACCTCTGTTACACGGACTGGGTCAAGGTCTGTCCGTGACCCGGCTTTCGGGTAGGAAAACCGTCGGTACAATCGATTCATGGGCTGGATCTGGATCGCCCTGCTCGCCAGCGCCGTCGCTGTGCTCGCCGCGGCGGAGTGGCCGCGCCTGAGCGGCAGGTTCGGATGGCAAGGGCGCCGTGGGCGCGCCCGGAAGCGCCAGAAGGCGCAGTTCACCCTGCTGCGCGGCGAGGACGACGATTCGGACGAGTTCGCCGCGAGCGTGGAGCGCGATCTCGCTCAGCTCCCGACGACGAACGAGCGCGACCGCGACCTGAACTAACGCTTCCGCTAACGGACTCTGAAAGCGCGGCTGAGGCGGGCAGTGTTCGGCAAGATCAGGCGCACGTTCTCCATGTTCTTCGTCTCCTGGTAGTCCGAGACGATGAGGGTGAACCGGTGCCGCCCGCGCGCGAGGCCTTTCAGCGATGCGGTGACCAGGTCCTTCGCCGCGTCGTAGTGAGCACCTCGCCTGCGGCCGTCGACGGAGAGCCGGACGAGCTGCGGGTCGATTCCGGCGCCGCCGTCGGCCGCTCGGACACGCACGCTGCCGCCACGGGCCGAGAGCAGCTTCAGACGCGGCGGCGTCGTATCCCCGATCCAGAACCGGAACGCGAACGCTCCTCCGCTGCTCGGAGCTGCGCTGTCGAAGACGATGTCGTAGGCGCCTGCTCCCGGAAGCGCGGCGCCCGCGACCCGGGTCGCCGTGCCGAACTGGGGTAGGTACGGATTCGCGTTGTACGGGAGACCGATGCTGCCGGTCAGCTGGTTCTCATCGGCGTTCCGCACGACGCGCGGCTCGACGGACGACGCCCCGCCTGTCACGGCGACCCCGAAGTTCGCAACCGGCTGGCTCAGGGCGACGTGGAACACCTGCTCGGGCCCGCGCAGAGAGCGCTCCACCCCGAGAAGGCGCGCATCCTCCGGGTACCGGTACGAGTCGACGAGCGAAGGCTTTCCGCGAGTGTCGCCGTGATACGTGCCCGTTCGCGTGAGTGGCGTTGCCGGCTCTGTAGGGAGCGCCGGCGCGGTAACGCGGAACCAGAACGGGATGCGCCTCGTCGTCGAGCCGCGGCTGAGCACGACGAACCCGGTGTGAGTCGCCTGCGGTGCGCCAGGCAATGCGGCGGCGGTGACCATGAGCTTCCCCGGGACGGCTGTCGTCGGGAGGACGCTGACCGAGGCGCCTGCGGTCGCCTGCTGAAGGGTTGCATTCACGTCCCAGGCGCCGCCTCCTCCACCCCCATCGCTCAAAGCAACCTCGCGCACGGCCGAGGCGCCCGGGGTCACGAAACCGAACGAGAGACCCGTCGGCGACGCGAAGACGAGCGGGTTGTCGGCGCGCTGGAGATCGATCGTGCCGCCGCCCTCGCGCGTCGTCTCGATCTCTCCGCCCGCTCCTCCGAGCACCGGCTTCCCCGTTTGCACGAGCGCGGACTTGATCTGGTCGACCGTCCAGCCATGATGCCGCTGGCGCAGCAAAGCCACGGCGCCGGCAACGTGCGGCGTCGCCATGCTCGTCCCGCTGAAAGAGGCCCAGAGCCCTTCGCGGCGGGGCACGGAGGACAGCACGTCGACGCCCGGCCCGGTCACGTCTGGCTTCATCCGGAGCGAGATGGGCGTCGGCCCGCCGGAGGAGAACGAGGCAATGAACGGCCCGCTCTCGCTCTCCGCGGCCGCGGTGATCGCACGCGCCGAGCTGCCGGGGGAGGAGACCGACCCAGCGCCCAGTTCCTCGTAGTCGTTCCCGGCGGCGACGACGGACACGACACCTGCGGCGGCCGCCCCGTCCAGAGCGCGCGCGACGATGTCCCGGCTCGGGTCGATCTCCGCCTCGCCGAGCGACAGGTTGAGCACGTCCATCCCGTCGCGGACGGCAGCCTCGATACCGGCCACGATCTCGGGCGAATTCCCGTTCAGGCCGAAGCCGTCGTCGGGCACGGACAGCACCTTGTAGTTGCCGATGAACGCCTTAGGCGCCACCCCCGACACGCGCGTTCGCGGCGCCCTGGTGCGGTGGTTGCCCGCGGCGATGCCGGCGACGTGGGTGGCGTGCTCGGAGTTCAGCGGATCGAACGGGCGGCTCGCGAACTTCGACCTCGCCGAGCGGGGGGCGAACGCGCGCGCGACGATCACCTTTCTCGTCGTGAAGCGCTTCTGCCCCTTGGGGAAGCCGCGCGGCATCTTGTAGCCCTTCGGGTTGAAGTACGGGTGCGTCTGGTTGACGCCGTCGTCGATGATCCCGATCTTCACGCCCTGGCCCGCCGTCTTGAGCCTGGGTCCCCAGACCGCGGGCGCGCCGATGAAGGCGGGCGTGGCGGAGCGCAGCGAGCGGTACGTGACGCTCGGGTACACACCGGTCACCCCGGGCAGGTCCCTCACGCGGCTGAGCTCACTCGAGGGAACCTTCAGAGCCAGGCCGTCGAGGACGTACGAGTAGCGGTGCTGCACCTCGGCCTCGGGCACCGTGGCCGCGAGCACCGACTCTATGGAGCCCTGGACCGCGGCCAGCGTCCTAACGTGCCCGCCGCGCGCCACCGGAGGCGAATCGAGAGTGACCACGACCTCCACGAGCCCGCCGCGCGCGGGCGCGGAGGTTCCAGCCCCGGCGGCCGGCAAAAGGAGAAGCGCAAGCAGGGAAAGGAGGGCGACGCGCCGCAGGCTGGACATGCTAGAGAAGGAGACGACCGCGGCTAGAATTGGTCAGCCAGCGGATGTGGCGGAATTGGTAGACGCGCACGGTTCAGGTCCGTGTGGGGGAGACCCCGTGGAGGTTCAAGTCCTCTCATCCGCACCTAAGCTTGCCAGACGGTTTGAGCGCGAAGTTAAGGCGCGAAAGTTCGCATCCAGGCGTTGACCGATGATTTATGCGCTCGTGCTGGGTCTCTGGGGAAAGCACGACTTCCCGCGACGCGAGCAGAGGAGCACAGATGAGCAAGGTTGTCGCAGTCATGTCGATGTCTCTCGACGGGTGCGTCGCCGATGCAAACGATGGGGTCGCCGAGGTTTTCGACTGGTACTTCTCGGGCGACGTCGAGGTCTCCACAGCGAGGACGCCATCAGGCATGACGTTTCAGGTCTCCGCGCCGAGCGCCGAGCACCTGAGGGGCTTGATGGCTGAGGTCGGCGCCCTGGTCAGCGGTCGGCGCACCTTCGAGCGCGCCGGCGGCTGGGGCGGCCAGCACCCGTGGGACATTCCCGCCTTCGTAGCGGCGCACGACGTGCCCGAAGGCTGGCCACGGCCCGGCTCGACGATCGAGTTCGTCACGGACGGGATCGAAAGCGCGGTTGCTCGAGCGAAATCGGCTGCCGGCTCGAAGTCCGTGATGGTGCACGGCGCCCAGACGATCCAGCAGTGCCTGGACGCCGGGCTGCTGGACGAGCTCCACATCGACCTGGCTGCCGTGCTGCTAGGCGGAGGAGTACGGCTGTTCGACCAGCTCGCGAACGCACCGGTCGTCCTCGGGAGTCCGACAGTCGTCACGGGTGTGGGTGTCACGCATTTGCGCTATCCGGTGCACAGGTCGTAGGCGACCCGTTTCAACAGGAGGTTCGTCACCGTCGGCATCATCTTGTGGGCCACCGTTGCGCTCGTCGCGTTCGGGTTCGTCGGCGGCGCGATGTCTCGGGCAGGAGCCGGCTCGAGGCAGACGGGCCGAGCCCTCCGCTCATGCTCACGATGCGCAATCTCGTCTGGACGTCGCGGGCCCTGCTCACCGCGCTCCTGGTGATCGTCTTCGTGATGACGGTCAAGCCCGGAACGTAGATCCGCTCACTGGGGCAGCGCTGCGAGCACCTGCTCGGGGTGCCCGTCCGGCTTCACGTTGTGCATGACCTTGGCGACGTTTCCGTCCGAGTCGATCACGAACGTCGAGCGCTTGACTCCCCAGTAGGTCTTGCCGCCGAACTTCTTCTGGCCCCAGACGCCGTATCGCTCCGCCACCTCGTGCTCCGGGTCGGAGAGCAGCGTGAACGGGAGCGAGTACTTGTTCTTGAACTTCACGTGCGCGGCCTCGTCGTCCGGGCTCACGCCGAGCACGACCGCGCCGCGCTTCTCGAAGTCGCCGTACGAGTCGCGGAACCCGCGGGCCTCGGTCGTGCAACCCGGTGTGTCGTCCTTGGGGTAGAAGTAGAGGACGACGGGCTGCCCGCGGTAGTCCGAGAGCTTGACCCGCTCACCGGTGTCCGTCGCCAGCTCGAAGTCCGGCGCCGCCTCTCCCTCTTTCACCACTGGGCCCTCCTCTCGTCGGCTCGTTCCGCGTCTCCCGCGTCGGCGACCTTGACGGCGAACGGTGCGTCGCGCCGTCCGAGCACCGAGCAGACCGAGCGTATCCGGACCGCTCGCGAAACGACGGCCTCAACCTCCTGGACCTGATCGAGGACTTGGACTGGCTTCGTTTGCGTGCTCTAGCCGGCGCGCGGGCTGATCAGCGTCACGATCACGAAGAAGGTGAGGGCGATCAGGACATAGACAGCGCCGCGCGCGACGAAGCCCGCAACCCGATGCGGGCCTGCCGAGGGCCGAATTTGTTGCAGCAGCGCGATTGACTCGCGCCCGCGGCCCCCGTACGACTCGAGGAGGGTCTCGCTAGTGCCCGCACAGCTGCTGCACAAGTCGGCGAGAACGAGTTCAGACGACGGACTATCCCAGACGAGTCGGTGCCGCTCCTCCCTTCCCAGGGCGGCCCCGCAAAAATCGCAGGCGGGGTGCGCGCCAGGACGAACTGGCTCAGCGGCTTCCGACTGAGTTCTTGGCTCGGTGGCGACCGGCCGCTCCACCCGACTCAGTGTGTTCGCTGATTCGCCCAAGGAACGCGCCCGGGGCGTTTGCCGCCCCGGGCCCTTCCTTGGTGTTCTGCTTCTAGTTACCAGCAATCCCGTCGATTGTGATGTAGGCGTTGGGGAAGCCGACGAACGTGAGCGTGTACGTGAAGCTGTTCAGCACTAGAGACCCCGGTCGGATCGAGGGCGTCCAGTTCGGATTCGGGCACACCTGCGGGGCGCTGAATGGACTTACCGACCGCGGGTCGACAATCAACTGACCATTCCTCGACGGCGTCAGCGTGGCCGAACTGCTGTCCGAGAAGGTCGACGTATGGGACTCGACCGTATTGCCGCCCTTGTTGGTGCAGTCGATCGTGGCCGTGTAGCTAGCCGTCAGACTCACAACCGCGTTCGTGTTCCCGACGCCGCCGAGCACGTACCCGCTGCAGCTGATCGAGAGATTTGCATTAACCGTGCACGACGGCGAGCCCGAAGTGAGATGCGAGCTGCCGGGAGCGTTCGCCGAGTTGAAGCTAGTGGCGTTCGGGGTGTACGTTGCCGGAGCAACCGCAGCGAACGCGGCAATCGAGAGCGCCGCGATCGCACCAGCGAGCGCTGCCAAAGTTACAAATCGTTTGTTCAGACGCAAGAGTGCGCCTCCTTTTTCTGTTGTTAGGAGTCACCCATTTGGGTGAACTTTGTGGAGAGAAACGACTTGGCGCCAGAGCGCCAGTAGACTCAGGCGTTAGGCACCACCTCCCCTCTCGTCGTCTTCGCGGGCGCTCGGGAATACGAGGTCGGTGCGCTGCCCCGCCCCGCGTTCACGCGTGGGGTGGGGCGTCTTCTTACTGAGGAGCCCCGGGGACGGGATTACCTCTATAGAGCAAGCTGCAGGGTAAACGTGCCCCCGCGGTCGGCCTGAGAACATTATCCACTCTCCTAGCGAGCAAGTCTGCTAGCGCAATTGTGCCACGAAAGCGGCCGACGAAGCAATGCAAATTGCCGCCAAAATATCTGCAAAGAGCGGGTTTTCTGCATCGCAGGGCGGGTTAAGAATTGCGTGTTGTTCACCGGATGGTGAGTAGAGGACGACCGGCTGCCCGGGGGCCATCGCAGTCTCCGCCGAAGATCGCGACCTCTTTCCTTACCGCTCGTCCGGCCGCCCACCCTAGTTCCCGGGTCAGGTCGCCCTCGACCGCCTGTCAACCGGGCAACGCCCGACGTTTCCTTCGGGCATGGGCCGGCTCTTCGACATGTGTGCTCCCCTTAGAGTTGAAGTGGATGCTCGCTGTCCATCAAACCGTTGCGTACCTCGTCCTGGGGGTGACCTTGCTCTCCGCGCTGTGGGGCGGACTCGCCTACTTCCGGCGGCGGAACGCGAACCCAATCTTGGCCCATCTCTTGACGCTCGCCCAGACGGTGCTCGTCGCTCAGGTCGGCCTAGGCCTCCTGCTTCTGTCCGATGACCACAGGGCCGCGCACGAGCTCCACTACGCCTACGGGACGTTCGCGCTGATTGCGGTGCTCAGCCCCTGGTTCTACGCGCCGAAGGAGCCGCGCAAGCGCCTTGCCTGGTTCTCCGGCGCGACCCTGATCGCGGCAGCGCTCGCGGTGCGCGCCTACACGACCGCCTGATGTTCGCGAACATGAATCCGACGCTCCGAGGCTTCCTGATCATCGCGGCGATCGCGGCCGGGATCATCCTGCTCAACCTCTACGTCGCGCTCACCTCGCTGTTCCTGATCGCGCAGATCGCGTTCTTCATTGCGATCGCGGTCTTCGTCTATCTCCTCTGGCGCGACCGGAGGAGCGACATCGAGACCTGGCCTGCGCGAGCGAAGTTCGCGTTCTACGGCGGCGCCCTGCTGATCGTCGCCGCCATCGCCTTCTTCATCGTCGACCGCCCGGCCGGCTTCACGGCGATCGCCTTCCTGTTCACGCTCGTGCTCGCCGGGTTCGCCATGTGGCGCACCTGGCGCGATCAACACACGTACAGCTAGGCCTCGACGCGGGACTGAGCGCCGTCCAGCGCGTCGAGTGCCGCGCGGATCGGGACGTGCTGGCCGACGAAGATCGGCGTGTCACGTTCCGTGAACCGACTCGCCTCGCTCTCGCGCAGCGTGCGCATCAGGTGCATGAAGTCAGAAGGCTCGTCGCACTCGAAGGCGGTCATGAACTCCTGGTCGTCGATCCCGAAGGAGTAGGTCGTGTGATTGACGATCGTCCGGAACTCGTGGCCGACGCGCATGTGCTCGTCCATCGCGCGCTGGCGATCCTCTTGCGAGAGCGTGTACCAGGAGCGCAGCTTCGTGAAGGGATAGACGACGAGGTAGGGCGACCCCTTCGGCACGACCTTCCTCGGCTTTCGCGCTCGCGTGTACTCGGAGGCCTTCGTCGTCGCGAGGTACGAGTACGGCGTCTCGAGCCAGCCGGCCAGGGGGGTGCCGTTCAGTGCCGCGCCGAGCTCGCCGAGGTCCTCGTAGCGCTCGGTGATCTTCCAGAGGAAGAAGTCGCTGTCGGGACGGACTCCCGTGACCGTGTAGGCGCGGAGCGACGTCATGCGCCCCGTCCAGTCGTCGATCACCTCCGTGAAGGCGTACTTCCCGGCGATGCGTTCTTCGACCGGCAGGCGGCGCCAGGCCGGGTCGACCCGGAAGAACTGATACGCGACGTACTGGCCCTCCACGACTAGATCTTACGAACAGTCGCCGAGCTCCCCGTCGCGTGCCTTCTTCGCCGCCTTCGAGATCGGG
>Ga0126305_10001080_pt1 | contig 12014 bp, 13 predicted proteins | sample Plot26_FD_92536 | JGI IMG/M metagenome (GOLD analysis project Ga0126305, IMG submission 92536) | Serpentine soil microbial communities from UC McLaughlin Reserve, CA, USA - Plot26 | ecosystem: Environmental > Terrestrial > Soil > Grasslands | place: USA: UC McLaughlin Reserve, Lake County... | reverse complement strand
TGAACCGGCTTGCCGCCGAGGCGCCGCTCCCGGTGGTCGTGGACGGAGACGGGTTGTGGGCCCTCGAGCCGGCGAAGTGGCCCGCGCCGCGGGTGCTGACTCCGCACTCGGGCGAGCTGGCCCGACTGATCGGGGAGGAGCCGTCCTGGGTCGACGCGCACAGGGTGGAGGCGGTTCGACGCGCGGTCGATCGCTATCGCTGCGTCGTCCTGCTCAAGGGGGCCGGGACGCTCATCTCTGCTCCCGACGCCGGCGTCCTGGTCGACGGCGGCCATCCGACGCTCGCCACCGCGGGCACGGGAGACGTGTTGACCGGGATCGTCGCGGCCTTCCTCTCCAAAGGCATGGATCCGCGCCTCGCGACCGCGGCGGCCGCCACCGCGCACCACTGGGCCGCGATCGAGGCGTCGTACGAGGCGGGGATGATTGCGAGCGACCTGCTCGAAGCACTGCCGCAAGTCCTCGCTCCCTAGATGCACCGTTCCGAGATAACGATCGACCTCGGCGCCGTCCGGCGAAACGTCCGGCGGCTACGAAGCGTGCTCGACAGGACGGAGCTGTGGGCCGTGGTCAAGGCCGACGGCTACGGGCACGGCGCTGCGGACGTGGCCGGGGCCGCGCTCGGCGAAGGCGCCCAGGCGCTCTGCGTGACGACGGTGGCCGAGGCGCTCGAGCTGCGCCCCGAGTTCCCCGGAGTTCGGATCCTCGTCATGGGCCCGAGCAGCGGCCGCGAGGTCGCGCAGGCCCGCGAAGCGGATCTCGACCTGGCGGTCTGGGACGAGGCGATTCCGGACGGAGTGCGCGTCCACCTCAAGCTCGACACGGGAATGGGCCGCTGGGGGTTGTCGGAGCTTTTCGCGCCGCCGAGCGAGGTCGTCGGCTTGATGAGCCATCTGGCCACGGCCGATTCGGACAAGGAATTCGCCCGCACGCAGGTCGAGCGCTTCGAGCAGGCGACGGCCGCGTACCCGCATCTGATCCGACACGTCGCGAACAGCGCAGCCGCACTTCGTCTTCCCGAATCCCACTTCGACGCGGTTCGCTGTGGGGTCGCGATCTACGGCCTCTCGCCCTTCGGCGAACCGCCCGGGACCGACGGCCTCGAGCCCACACTGCGCTGGGACAGCTACCTCGCGCAGGTCCGACAGCTAGCGCCGGGCGAGAGCACGGGTTACGGCAGGCGCTTCGTCGCGGAGGAGCCGACCTGGCTGGGGATCGTGCCGGTCGGCTATGCGGATGGGTTCAGGCGGGACCTGACCGGCGCCGGGGTGCGCGTGGCGGGCGAGCCGCGCCGCGTCGTCGGCACGGTCTCGATGGACGCGCTCGCCGTCGAGCTCGATCGCGAGCTTCCCCTGGGGACGCCCGTCACGCTCGTCGGGCACGGTGTGCTGCTCGAGGATCATGCGCGTGTGGCGGACACGATCAATTACGAGCTTGCGACCGGGATCAATTCGAGCCCCACGCGCGCGCGGCGCGTCGTCCTCGATGCGTGAGCTCGCGCAGGACGTTCTCGCCGGCCAGGAGGCGTGGGTCGTCGGCGGCGCGGTTCGCGACGAGTTGCTTGGGCGGGAGCTCGTCGATTTGGACATCGCCTGCCGCGATCCGAAGGCGGCCGCGCGCGCGTACGCGAACCGCTCGGGCGGCGCCCCGTTTGCGCTCTCGGAGCGGCACGGCGCCTGGCGGGTCGCGCTGGAGGACGCGCACACGGTCGACTTCACGCCGCTGCCCGAGACGATCGAGGACGACCTGGCGACGCGGGACTTCACGATCAACGCGATCGCTGTGCCGCTGGACGGAGGCGAGGCCGTCGATCCGTTCGGCGGCCGCGGCGATGTCGACGCGGAGCTCCTCCGGGCGGTCTCACCGAGCGTCTTCACGGACGACCCGCTGCGGCTGCTGCGAGCTGTGCGGCTCGAGGACGAGCTCGGGTTTCGCGTCGAGCCGGAGACGGAACGGCTCCTTCGGGAGAGCGCGGAGCTCGTGACTCGGCCGGCGCGCGAGCGAACTCTCGCGGAGCTCGTCCGCCTGTCCGTGGGCGGCTACCGGCGCGCGGACGAGCTCGGGCTCCTCGCGCCGCTCGAAGGCTCGAGCGCGGGCCTCGACCGGCCGCAGGTCGACCGCCCCGCCTTCCGGCTCGTCGCGGTGTTCGGCGACGCGCTTCGGCGCTTTCCGGTTTCCAACGAGACGAAGCGCTACGCCGGCGCGCTCCTGCGGGCAACGTGGCCGGAGGATGCCTCGCCGCGCTCGATCCACCGGTTTCGTCGCGATACCGAGCCCTGGGCTCTCGACGCGCTCGTCTTCGTCGGTGCGCCGGAGCTCGCGGACAACGTGAAAGCCGCGCGCGAAAACGAGCCGGCCGAACCACTCCTACGTGGCGACGAGCTGGGTCTGCCGCCGGGGCCGGAGATCGGCCGGCTACTCGAGCTGATCGCCGAGGAGCGCGCCGCGGGCACGATCTCGACGAGGGAGGAAGCGCTCAAGCTCGTGCGGAGAGAATCCGGCTAACGGTTTGCCCGCCGCGCAGGAACGCGGCGGAACGCGCCGGGAAGCAGCGCCTGCGCGATCGCGGCCGCCCGGTACCAGCGCGGCACGAAGATCTCGGCGCGGTCGCGCGCGATCGCCCGCACGATGCGGTCGGCGACGTACTCCGGCCCGACCACCACGCGGCCGTACCGGCGCCGCAGCAACCAATCTTGTGGGAAGCCCTCCGTATGGACGAACCCCGGGTTGATCGTGTGCACGTGGATCCCGCGCGGACGGAGCTCCCTCGCCACCGAGCGTGAGAAAGCCAGCTGCGCGTGCTTCGAGGCCGAGTAGGGCCCGATCGCGACCGTCCCTGCGACTGAGACGACGTTCACGAGATGCGAGGGCGCCGCGGACTCGAGCGCCGGAAGGAACGCGAGCAGGCACCAGACCGAGCCGAGGTAATTGATCCGGATGAGCTCCTCGACCCGCGCCGGCTCGAGGTCGAGGTAGTTCCCGCGCCCGGCAACCCCGGCGTTGTTGACGAGGAGCCCGATCGCAGGGTGACGAGCGTGAACGGACGCGGCCATCCGCTCGACCGCCTCTCTGTCGGCGACGTCGCAAACCTCGTGCTCGCCGCCGATCTTCTCGGCCGTCTCCCGCAGCCGGTCTTCGCGCCGCCCTACGAGCACGCAGTGCCATCCACGCTCGGCGAGCTTGCGCGCCACCGCCGCGCCGATGCCCGTCCCGCCGCCGGTGACGACCGCTACTTGCACACGCGAAGGTCAGAGTATCCGCCTTAGGATCGCGTCATGAATCGCTTCGAGGGGAAGCGCGGCCTGGTTCTCGGCGTCGCCAACAAGCGGTCGATCGCATGGGCGATCGCGCGCCGCCTCGCCGACGAGGGTGCGCAGCTGGCGTTCACGTACCAGGGCGAGCGGATCGAGAACGGCGTCCGCGATCTCGCCGACACGGTCTCCAGTCCGCTCGTCACCGAGTGCGACGTGCGCGCGGACGAGGACATCGAGCGCGCCGTCCGCGAGGCTGGAGAGGCGCTCGGGGGGCTCGACGTGCTCATCCATTCCGTCGCCTTCGCGGCTGCCGAGGATCTCGAAGGCCGCTTCACCGACACGCCGCGGGACCGATTTTGGATGGCGGTCGACGTCAGCGCCTACTCGCTCGTCGCAACCGCGCGCGCCGCCGAGCCGCTGCTGGAGGCTTCGGGCCGCGGCTCGATCCTGACCATGACCTACCTCGGCGGCGAGCGCGCCGTGCCGCACTACAACGTGATGGGGGTGGCCAAGGCCACACTCGACTCGTCCGTTCAGTACCTGGCCTGGGACCTCGGGCAGAAGAACATCCGGGTCAACGCGGTGTCGGCAGGGCCCGTTCGCACCCTCGCCGCGCGCTCGATCGCGGGCTTCCCGACTATGGAGGCGATCGTCGAGGAGCGCGCGCCGCTCCACCGGCACGTGGACGCGGACGACGTCGCTGCGGGGGCGGCGTACCTGCTCTCGGACGAGGCGCAGAACGTGACCGGGACGACGCTCTACGTCGACTCCGGGTACCACGCGATGGGCATGTAGGACCGCGTGACCGGGCCCGTTGCCCACGGTCGCGTCTGGATCAGGACGCCACAGTGCGGATCCGATCGTGGCGTACTCGACCGAGCGCTAGCGAGCTGCTTGGAGGATCCGGTCGGCAACCAGTCCGGGAGCGTCGAGCTCCACATGGTGCCCGGCGCCGTCGACGATCTCGACCGTCCCGCGGGGCATCGTCGCGGCGAAGCGACGCGCGCTGTCGGGCGGCATCACGTTGCTCTCCGACCCCGCGAGCACGTGGACGGGGCACGGCACTCGACCGAGGAAGGCGAACGGATCGACGGGCTCGGTCGCGAGCACGCGCCGGTCCCAGCGGAAGCGCCAGCCCCGTCCACCGCCTCGATCGCCCGCTCGGCGAGCGACGCGAGCTCGCCCTCGTCGAGCTTCGTCGGAAAGACGCTCTTCGCGAGCCTGGCCTCGAGTGGCGCGCGTTCGGGCTCGACGCGCTGCACGGCCTCGCGTGAGCGCTCCGCCAACGCCTCGTCATCGTGAGTCCAGTCGCTCTTGACGTCGATCGCGAGGAGGCGTCCAATGCGCTCGCTTCGTGTCGCCGCGAGCAACGCGATGTACCCGCCGAGCGAATGCCCGGCGACCGTCACGTCGTCGAGCCCGAGCTCGTTCAGGAGCCACGTGACGTCACTCTCGTAGTCCGCATAGCCGTACGAGCCTGCGTGCTCGCTGAGACCGTGCCCGCGGAAGTCGAGTGCGATAACCCGCACGCCTTCGAGAAGCGGCGTCACCCGCAGCCAGTAGCCGAGGTGGCACGTCAGCCCGTGGAGCAGGACAACCGGTGGGCCCTCGTCTGTATCCGTGTGAGCGAACGGAGTCACCGGACTCGGAAGGCGGATAGGACGCCGCTCTTCGCGATCAGCCGTCCGCCGCACGGGCTCTCACGCTTGTAGTGCGCGACGATCGTCGTGATGCCGAGGCTCGATAGGTATGGACACGGATTCGCCTTCAGCGTGCGCAGCAGCGCGTCCGCAGCGACCGGCGCCGTCGTCGTGTAGCCGGACGGGTGCTCGCGCGGGGCCTGCATCAGGTAGTAGAGGTAGACGCTCGCGTTCTGGTTCCCGGGCTCGTAGACCGGCACCTCGAGCATCCGCCCGGGCGGCTCGGCCCGGACGGCTGCGTACACGGGATTGCCCTGGTCGGAGTCGGTCGCGTGGAAGAGGCTCAGCGGGAGGTCGATCAACAGGACGAGGACGACGATGGCCGCGGTTCCGGGCCACGGAACGCGGGAGACGGCGACCGCCACGAGCGCGGCGAGCGCCAGGCAGGCCACCGGCATGATCCGCTCCGGCACGCGCGTGTGCTGGAGGCCCGGGAGGTGCCGCCACAGCGTCTCGTAGCCGGGCGTGTTCGAGCCGAGGGCGAACAGGACCGGGACGAACGCGCCGAGCCCGAGCACCGTCGCCATTCCCCAGCGCCGTCGGAGCAGGAGCGCCAAGAAGCCCGCGAGCGCGAGAACCAGCACCGAGCAGCCGAGGTAGACCATCTGCTCGAGCAGCTCGCTGTCGCGCGAGACGAAGCCCGACAGGCCCGCCGAGAAGTGCTCGACCTGGTGGAAAGAGCGGCTGCGGGAGCCCATCGTGTGGCGGACGACGAGCGCGTTCGCAAGGAGACCCGCAGCCAGCGCAGGCACTGCGAGAAGCGCGGCCCACGGCAGGCGGACGAGCGCGTAGAGGACGAAGAAGGGGATCACTCCCAGCGCGAGGTGCAGCTGTCCCGAGAGCGGCACCGAGACGAGAGCGGCGCCTGCCAGCAAGAGCCACCAGAGCGACCTCTTTCGCGTGCGCTCGACCGCATACAGAGCCAGCGGGAGCAGCATCGCCGTCCACGCCAGCAGATGGCCCGCGCTCCACTGCGCCTGCAGGTAGGGCGCGAGCGCGAAGGCGAGCCCGCCGGCCAGCGACGCTCCGCGCGGAAGGCTTAGCTCCCGGAGCCAGAGCGCCGTGAGCCCGCCCGCTCCCAGAAACCCGAAGAGGACGAACGCGTTCCATCCGAGCACGGCTCCGAACGCCCCGAGCGGCCAGTAGACGTACCCGAACGGCCAGCCCGCGAAGTTCCAGCGCGGCTTCGACTCGGGCTGGAAGCTGTACGGGTCCCGCCACGGCGCTCGTCCACGCTCGAGCTGGTGGCCGACGAGCCAGAGCTGGTACCCGGTCTGGAGGTGGTCGCCGGGCGCCGCCTCTCCGAAGCCGGCCCGCCCCTCGGCCATGAAGGACGTGTCCAGGTGCCTGGCACTGGGCCATGTCGCGACGAGACCTGCTCCGAGATAGAGGACGCAGGCGAGCGCTACAACGCCTGCGCTGCCGAGAGCAGCTCGTCGAAGTCGGGCACCTCGCCGGGATCGTGACGCCATGCGCGGCGGACCGTACCGCCGCGCTCGACGAGAAACGTCGTCCGCTCGGCGACGTCCTTCATCCCGCGGAACTCGTGAGCGACCTCGAAGCCGCGAACCGCGTCCCCGTTCCAGTCCGACAGGAACTGCAGCTCGTCCAGGTCGAGCGCCTGGCTCCAGGCGGTCTGCGTCCAGCAGGAATCGCGGGAGATCGGGTACGGCGTGACCCCCGCCTCCTCGAACTCCGCTCTCCTGTCACGCAGGAGCTGGAGCTCGTTCGTTCAGGTCGACGACCAGGCGAACAGGAAGAAGACGAAGAGCGCGGAGCGGCCTGCAACGAGGTCCTCGCAGCTGACCGGCTCGCGCGGAGCGAGCCAGACGCGTGCGTCCGGAACCTTCGAGCCTGCTTCCAGCATGACCCGAGCCTATTACGGCGAGGCCGGGCAGCACCAGGACACGCTCTTCGGGAACGAGCTGGCGAGCGGGGCGCTCGACTTGCCGCCGAACTGTTGGACGATGTTCGAGACGGACTCGACCTTCGCCGCCGTCAGCCGTAGGAACAGCCACTGGTTCGCATCGACCCAGCCGACCAGGAGCCAGTTGCCGTTGGGCGAGATGGCGAGCGAGCCGAAGGCGCCCGGCGCCGAGTAGAGGAAGCGCGCCTCACCGGGATCCGCCTCGGCCTGGTACAGCACGAGGTCGCTGCGGCTCGTCGCCGGCGAGTAGCGGATCAGCACGAAGCGGTGGCTCTTGCGGGCGAACACGACGCCCGACGAACCGACCGGAAGCCCGATCGACCACAGCTTGCGCCCGTTCGAGTCGAAGGCACGCAGCGTCCGTTCCCCGAGTGCCAGCAGGCGCTCGCCGTCCTCGGACCACGCGAGCTGGAACGGAACGTCGCCCGGATTCGTCCTCCAGATCGTCTTCGTCGAGTCCGCGTCGACCAGCTCTATGCGTCCGTCCACGGTCGAGAACGCGAGCTGGCGGATCGATCCCGGCCTCCACGCGGGCGGCGTCGTGCCCACGACGTTCCGCAGCGGCCCGTCCCCGGTCCCGTCGCCCGCGACGACACGCAGCTCGCGCCCGTTGAGATACGCGATCCGGCAGCACTGGGCGGGAGGCTCGAGCGACCAGCGCGCGCCGCGCAGGATCCGGTTCCGCGCGAGCGACCACTTCGTCCTCCCGTTGGGCGCGAGCGCGGCCAGCCGATGGGCTCGGGTGACCGCCACGTGCTCCGCGTTCGGCGACCAGGAGCCCTCCCACCACGGGCCGAGCTTCCGCATCGAGCCGTCGACCTGGACGATCCACGGTCCGGTGCTGGAGTTGACGAGCAGCTGCCCGCGTGCGGGGAGTGCGGTCAGGACCGGTTTCGGCGGCGCCGTGGGCTCGTCGCTCGTGACGGCGTCGTGAACGCTCCCGACGAGAGCGCGTCCGGGAGACGAGAACAGCGCGAATAGCAGCACGGCGAGGACTGCGGCGACGAGCAGCAAGGGCCGCCGGTTGCGCTGCTGCCAGGAGAGCGACTCGCGCTCGACATAGGAGGAGCGGACCATCGCCCACGCGCGGCGCTCGGCTTCGAGCTCGTCCGGCCCCTGGATCCGCTGCAGCGCCCGGCGAAGATCTTCGCTCACCGCTGCTCCCTGTCGAGGATCGTCTCCAGCCGGTCGAGCCCTCGGCGTAACCGCGAGTTGACCGTCCCGCGAGGGAGGTCGAGCAGCTCGGAGATCTCCGCCGTCGTGTACTCGAGCAGGTAGCGGAGCACGATCACTGCACGCTGCTCCGGCCCCAGCGACGCGAGGCCGGCCGCGACCCCGTCCGAGAACGTTCCGAGGTCGCCCGTGTCGAAGTCCTCCGAGGCCGGCGCCTCTGAGATCTCGCGGCGGAGCGACCTCGCGCGCGCCCAGTCGATCGCCCGGTTGACGACGATCCGGTGCAGCCAAGGCCCGAACGGACGCCGGCGGTCGAAGCGGTCGAGATTGCGGATCGCGGACAAGAACGCCTCCTGGGCGATGTCTTCCGCAGCGGCGCCGTCCTGCACGACGAGATAGGCGGCCCGGTGCGCGCGGGGCCAGTGCTCCTTGAAGAGCGCCTCGAGGTCCGAGGCTGATCCTCCCTGAGCGCCCCGAATCCAGGAACGCTCCTGCCGACCGGGGCCCAGCATTGCGCGCTGACTATACGAGCGTCGTCGGGCACGAGGTCCATACGCGGACCGCGGCGCCCGGGGTCCGTCAGGCGGCTACGGCCGCGGCCTCGGTCGTATCGGCGATCTCGCGCACGACCTCGGTGATGTCGCGGTTCGCGTTGTAGACGCGAAGCTGGCGGTCGGCGCCGTTGCCGCCGGAGAGGATGTCGTGGACCAGGTCGAGCGCGTCGGACGAGCCGAGCTCCCGCGCGTGCGGCTCGATCTGCTTCAGCCGTCGGCGCACGAGCTGCGCCAACGGGACCCGGTTTCGCGCCTCCGTCTCGAGGTCCATCAGAGGTGCCTCGAGCCCGTAGCGGGCCGCGAGCCACTTGTTCTCGCTCGTCAGGATCCGGTGGAACGAGCGGATCTCTTCACCGCGGTCGAACCGCTCGCAGTAGAGCTTGACGAGCGCCTGGCAGTAGGCGGCCAGCGCGACGGCGTGCTCCACGCGCGTGACCGCGTCGCAGATCCTGATCTCGACCGTCCCCAGGCGCGGGTGCGGGCGGATGTCCCACCAGATGTGCGTGTAGTCGGCGATGCAGCCCGTCTTCTCGAGCTGCCCGACGACCTCCGCGTAGTCCGCGTAGTCGCGGAAGCGGGGCGGCAGCCCCGAGCGCGGGAACGCGGCGAAGACCATCTGCCGCGTCGACGCGAGCCCCGTCGCCTCGCCGCGCCAGAAGGGCGAGCTCGCAGAGAGCGCGAGCAGGACCGGCAGCTCCACGAGGAGCCCGTTCACAACCTGGATCGCCTTCTCCGCGTCGTTGACGGCGACGTGGATGTGGAGCCCGAAGATCAGCTCGCGGCGGGCCACGTACTGCATCTGGTCGACGAGGGCGCGGTACCGGTCCCGGGCCGTGATCCGCTGCGCCTCGAAGAGGCTGAACGGATGCGTCCCCGCGGAGCCGACCCGCAGCGACTTCTGCGTCGCGACGGAGGCGACGTACTCGCGGAGCTTGCGCAGCTCGCGGTCGACGTCCGCAGCCGTGTCGCACACCGGCGTCGCGATCTCGAGCACCGACTGCATCAGCTCGGCCTTCATCTGCGCCTCGAGCTCGTGTCCGGCGACCGCCGCCAGGAAGGTGTCGATGTGCTGGACGAGATCGAACGACTCCGAGTCGAGGAGCATGTACTCCTCCTCCACGCCGAGCGTGTACTGGTCGGTCTTCCCGAACGCGTGCTCGAGGACGCTCCCGCCTTCGGCGAACCCGGCTGCCGTGATGCTCGACGGATAGATCTGCTTCATCGTCCCTAGTATCGACGCTCTGGACGCCCTTCAATCCACCGACGCCTGGCCGGCCGAGAACGTGTCCGTGGGAGCGCTCTCGCGCGAGGGGGAGCTGGGTCGCCGCGGGGACTCCGCGCGGGTCTACGGCTGGGCTTCGGTCACGAAGCCGGTCGTCGCGCTGGCCGCCCTCGTCGCGGCCGAGGAGGGCACGATCGACCTCGACGAGCCGGCCGGGCCGCCCGGCTCGACCGTTCGGCATCTTCTAGCACACGCTTCCGGGCTTCCCTTCGATCCGGGCCCGCCGATCTCGAAGCCGGGTGCGAGGCGGATCTACTCCAATGCCGGCTTCGACGCACTTGCCGAGAAGATCTCGGAGAACGCGGAGATGCCGTTCGAGGAGTATCTGCGTCAGGCGGTCCTCGACCCGCTGCGAATGGAGGCGGCGCTCCGCGGGTCGGCCGGCGCCGGGCTGCAGGGCTCGCTCGACGATCTCGTGAAGCTGACGCGGGAGCTGCTCGCGCCGACGCTGATCGCACCGGAGACCTTCGCCGAGGCGACGAGCGTCCAGTTCCCGGGCCTCGCCGGGGTGATCCCCGATCTGGGCCGCTTCGACCCGAACGACTGGGGGCTCGGCTTCGAGCTCAAGGACGGCAAGCAGCCGCACTTCTCGGGGACGCTGACCTCGCCTCGCACCTTCGGGCACTGGGGCGGGAGCGGGACCTTCGTCTGGGTCGACCCCGAGCGCGGCCTCGCAGTCGGCGTGCTGACGGATCTCCGGTTCGGCGACTGGGCCAAGGCGGCCTGGCCGCCGTTCAGTGACGCGATCGTCCGCGGGCAAACGTAAAGAAGCTGCAAAATCGGTTAATTCGCGTGTTGGGGCGTGCTTTGATGGGGACGTAAGCCCAGGGAGCCTCAGTGACGACACTCGAGACGACACTCGACAAGCCGACCCTTCGCATGCATCCGCATGACGAGGCGATCTTCGTCGCCGGAGACGGCCGTCGTGCCCGCCGGCTGCGTCGCGCTGCCCTCGCGGCGTCGGTTCTGGCCGGCCTCTGGGTTGTCGGCCTCGGAATCGGGATGCTCGGCTTCGGCAGCCTGCCCGGGGTCTCCCTTCCTCAGGGCTCGCGCGCCGAGCCGCCGGCTGCGCCGCTCGCGGGTGCGTCGTTCGCGGCAGCCCGCGAAACGGCCCGCGCGCTCCGTGCGGTGCAGACCGCGGCAGCGGCGCTCGAGGTCTCGCGCACGTCGAATGGTCAGGCTGCAGACAACCGCGCGCGGAAAGGCGTGGCTGGGAAGGAGAAGATCTCTCGCCGCGCCGCAACCCAGCTGGCTCCGCCGCAGCCCGTCGCAGCCGTGAATCCCGCGCAGCGAACGCGAGGCTGGGCGCGGAGAGACTACGAGGCGCCTCCCGGCCAGATCCGCAAGGCGGCGGCCACGCCACCGCCCCCGCCGAGCCATGGCCGCCGTGTCGGCCAGACGCCGCCGGCCGCGCCGCCTGCCGCCCCACCCGGCCAGGTGAGGAAGGCTCCAGACCCGCCGCCGCCGCCGCCGAAGAAGGGCTGACTTGACCACCTCGTGGCGGGCCGTTTCCCGCTGGCTCGTCCTCGGCCTGCTGCTCGCGGCCATGCTCGTGCTGCTCGGGGCGCAGGGCCTGTCGACGCGAACGACCGGTCGCAGCGCAACGCCCGCTCCCAGCAACGGTGGACCCCTTTCCGGCCACGGGCCGATCCTGGCGTGGAGCGACGGCCGGCTCCAATCGCGCGAGGTCGATCCCGGCAAGCGGATCGCGCTCACGTTCGACGACGGCCCGAGCCCGCGCTGGACGCCGCGCATCGCCGAAGCGCTGACCCGGCTCCATGTGCCGGCGACGTTCTTCGTCGTCGGTAGCGAGGTCGTGCGCCATCCGGACGTCGTCCGACGGCTGCATGGCGCGGGCTTCGAGCTCGGCAACCACACGTTCACGCACGGCGACGTCGCGGCGCTCCCCGGCTGGGAGCAGCGGCTGCAAATCGGGCTCACGGACAACGCGTTGGCAGGAACGGTCGGCATCCGGCCGCGCCTCTTCCGGCCGCCTTACTCCTCGGTCGCAGCTTCGGCGAACAGGCGGCAGGCAGACGCGATCGAAGCGATCGCGCGCCGGGGCTACGACGTGGTCCTCGCCGACCTCGACGGTGAGGACTGGCGCCGGCCCGGAGTCCAGGA
>Ga0126305_10001079_pt1 | contig 12016 bp, 10 predicted proteins | sample Plot26_FD_92536 | JGI IMG/M metagenome (GOLD analysis project Ga0126305, IMG submission 92536) | Serpentine soil microbial communities from UC McLaughlin Reserve, CA, USA - Plot26 | ecosystem: Environmental > Terrestrial > Soil > Grasslands | place: USA: UC McLaughlin Reserve, Lake County... | reverse complement strand
CGGGAGCGCCCCAGCGGTTCAGCGCCGCAAGAAACTGTTCCCAATTTTGTGCGCGCATGTAGTCCATACTTCCGAGGTAGGGGGCCATGCCAGACTCCAGCCATGCGGCTCTCACCGCAAATGCGACGCTCTTCTCGCGGTCCTCGTGAATTACTGGACCGTGGCGGGTGAACTTCAGCTCGACGTCAACGGGTTCCTGGCCCCTTACAGGGCTCCCTTGCATCTCGAATTCCATTGGCTCCCAGCGGTCTTCGTAGCGGTATTCCGAAGGGTTATTGGGGTTGGTCTCATAGACGTAGAGATCCTCCTGGTCTATCGAGAAGATGGTGAGGCCGAAGGCTATCCTACCGTTGTGGCCGATGGAGACGCCGGGTAGGGCGGGCTCGCCAGCTCCGATCACGCTCATGCCCGGTGCGGACAGGTGCGCCACATAGCGTAAAGAAGGCACAGACTGGGCGCGGTGCGGGTCATTGGCCAGGATGGGGCGGCCTGTGGCGGTTCGTGCTGGGGAGATGACCCAGCTATTGGAGCCTTCTAAACCCTTCCTGGACGGTGACTGCCCGCTGGCGAACTCGACCGGCCCTGTGGCCAACTCGTATACCTTCAAGACATCTTCGGGGATCAAGGAGAGGTCGAGGCCCTCGGGGATGGCGACTTCGTGAGGTGGCTCGAGGGGCCTGCGAAGGGCCTCGACCCCAGGCCCAAGGTCACGCATCACGACAGCGCGCTCGACCTCGCTCCGCAGGTTGTGGTAGAGGCCGTGGCTGCGGATCTGCGCGACATCCTCCGGTGACCAGGAAGCAGGACGGTAGCCTGCGATGCGAAACTCCTTCGGGAGGAGGTCGGGGTTCTCTCGGGCAAGCCTCACGTACTCATTAATGCCGCGAACGAACGCCGCTGCCACGCGCTTGGTGTCCGATGAATAAGCTAGCCACTCCCTGTGCATGTCACCGCGGTAGAGGAAGAGGCGGGCGGCCTGGTCCTGCTCCACGTAGGAGGCACCGAGGACCTCTGAGAGGAGCCCCAGGCCACGGCGCCTCCAGAGGTCAATCTGCCAGAGGCGCTCGCGTGCGGCGTTGAAGCCTTGGGTGAAGAAGGCATCGTAGGTTGAGGAGGCGTAGATGTGGGGTACTCCCCAGCGATCGACGAGAATCTCAGCCGACGCTTCCAGGCTGTCTACCGTATGCGAGACAGTGCCTATCGGTGTCACAACGGCCGCTCCGGTCGTACCTTACGTTCGGTGTCTGATCGCACTCATAAGGGCGGCCGCGCGAATCCGCCCATGTGCTCTTCGTAAGCTGCGGCTACACGGTAGAGAGTGTCTTCGCGTCGGCGACCTGCGATGAGTTCCATGCCGGCGGGCAGGTTTTGCGACTCGGTGTTTCCCGCCGGTACGGTCAAGGCGGGGTGGCCTGTGACGTCGAAGGGCACGGTCCGCAGAATGTAATCGATGGCTCCTCCCTCAAAGTCTGGGTCGGACTCGGTAGCTGTGAAGGGTGCGGTGGGGCAAACGAGTACGTCGACGTCGTCGAAGATCTGGTCAACGGTTTGCGTGAAGCGTCGTCTCTCCTGCAAGGCTTCCACATAATCGACACCCGAGACCTTGAATCCTTCGGCGAGGTGCGCGCGAGTCCCGTCCGCGTAATCGTCGGCCCGTTCGGGGTACCACCGCTTGTGGTGGTAGGAGGCCTCGGTAAGGAGTATGGGCATGGCAGTGTCGTGGACCGTCTCGATGCCCGGGATGCGAACGTCCGTTACCTCGGCCCCGAGATCGCGCAGGCTATGTATCGCCGACTCTACTAAGGACCGCACCTCCCGCCCGAGCGGGTCGCCCATGAGGTTGGAGATCACGCCGACTCTGATCCCCGCAGCGGACTGCCCAGACCTAAAACCCGAGAGAGGGATGGTCGGGGCGAGGATCTCCATGAGTGCCGCATTGTCCCGGACGGTCCTCGTGAGCGGCCCGACATGGTCGAGGGTGTGGGAGAGCGGAAAACACCCTTCGCGGCTAACCGCTTCGTAGGTCGGTTTGAGCCCTACGATGCCGCAGAACGAGGCGGGGATGCGGATCGAGCCCCCTGTGTCTGTGCCAATCGAGGCGTGGCCAATGCCTGCCGCTACCGAAGAGGCCGATCCCGAGCTGGACCCGCCGGCCGTCCGGTTCGTATCCCACGGGTTATTGCATTGCCCGTAGTCCGGGTGCACGAACCCGTAGGCGAATTCCAGCATATTGTTCTTACCAAAGACGACCGCGCCGGAGCTCTTCAGCACCGTGTAGACGCTGGCGTCGTAGTCGGGGACGTGGTCCTTCATAATGCGCGAACCTACGGTGGTCCGGATCCCGTCGGTCATGAATATGTCCTTTATCGAGACGGGAATGCCGGTCAGCTTGCTCGTGGGTTCCCCCTTCGAGAAGAGATTCTCCGCTTCTTTAGCCTGTTTCCTCGCCTCCTCGGGAAGCATAGTGACGAAGGCGTTGAGCCTCGGTTCGAGCTGCTCGAGCCGTTCCAGTACGGCTTCGAGAACCTCGACCGGCGAGACTTCCCTCTTCTCGTACAGTGCGTGCAGGTCGTCTATGGACGAGCGCAGAATAACCCTGGACGCCTCACTCTCAGACACCTTTTCCTCGCTCTCGTTTGGTCATGCGGGCCGCCGCTGGCGCTTGTACCGACTCTTGGCCCTCAGGGCTGCCTGTACCCGGGCACGGCGGCCTCCGTAGTGAGGCGCTCCCTTTCGTCCCGGAAAAACGGTGCCAGGGCCTCCCTCGAGACGGGCTTGGTCACCAGGCTCCCCAAGAAGAATCCCACGAGGCTCACAGGGACGCTGACGTAGACGGGGTTCAGGCCGAACGGGTTCCCCAGGAGCAGCCACGCCGCCGCGGTACCTATACCGCCCACCATGGATACGATGGCCCCGACCGCCGTGGCGCGCTTCCAGATCAGGCCGAAAAGGGTTACGACCGCGAACGCGGAGCCGATCAGCACGGCGGCGTTGATCCAGATCTGCTGGATCAGGGGCAATGGGTTGAGGGCGAAGGGTATCGGGATAATGCCCATGACGAGCACGACGGCTCTGGTCAGATTCACCTGTGCCCTCTCGGAGAGCTCTATTCCTATCACCTGCTTTATGATGTCGTGGGAGACCGCGCTCCCTAGCATGAGCAGCACGGCGCTCACTGTGGACTGGATGGCCGCCAGTATTGCCGCTAGGAGCAAGCCACCGAGAATGGGGGGAAGCACCTCCATCGCGATAGTGGGGCTCGACAAGTCCGGTGTCTCCAAGTTCGGGTAGAGGACCCTGGCGCTCACCCCGACAAAGGCGACGGAGACGGCGATGATCATCTGGAAGATAAAGGAGATGCCAACGGCTCGCCGGATCGTCACGTTGTCTCTCATCGAGTAAAAGCGGATAGCAATTATAGGATACCCGATCAGAAGGACAAAGAAGGAGAAACCAACAGCAAAGAGGGTGGTCAGCGGCATCCCGATTGTCACGAGGGAGGGATCGACCGAGGCCAGCTTCTCATTCAGGGCGACGAAGCCTCCCGCCCGGCTCACCACGATGGGAACCGCTATGGCGAATCCAAAGGCAAACACTAGCATCTGCAAGAGGTCAGTGTAAGCGATGGCGAACAGGCCGCCCAGGACCGTGTAGAAGATGAAGACTGCCGCGATGATCAGCACGCCCGCCGTCTCGGGTACACCGAACGCCACGTTAAGTACGTAGGATCCGCCGACTAGCTCCGCGACTATCGTGAGGCCGAAAGCGAACAGCAAGATGATAACGGCTATGACCCGGATAACCTTGCTCTCGTAACGGGTCCCTAGTAGGTCAGGGATGGTCAGCGCTCCGTGGGAGTTGAACAGGGCCTTCATCTTCGGGGCCATGACCAGCGCCATGATCACCCAGGATGCCCAGATAAACAGCCAGATCCAGGAATAGTTGTACCCAAGATTGTAGTGAAAGCCCACCGATCCAATTGCCGTGCCGGCGCTCATCTGCGTGGCGGCCAGGGTGGCCCCGCCCACCAGCGCGCCCAGCTTCCCCCCGGCGGCGAGGTAGTCCTTTTCGTTATGGACTCGTCGCCTCATGTAGAAGCCAATACCGATCACGGCGAGCAGATAAAGGATGAGAACGGCAATAGCCATCAGCCTTCGCTCCTCTCTTCCGCAGCTTCTTCCCGACTGTTCATCCTCTCCGTCACGACGAAATAGACCAGGATGAACAGGATCATCACGACCCATATCATCCAGTCGGATATGGCCAAACCCAAGAACATGCTCTCTGCCTTCTTGCCTTTTGCCTGATCAGCCAACTTCCGTCCAGGTGCTCCCTACCGAGGGTAGGCCTCCGAGTATCGGCCGTCCTTTCTCACCATAAGGCCCGCGGACGACTCGACCTCTCCTGAGGCCATCTTGGGAGGGGTCATGTAGGCACGCTTGGAGTGAACGAGGCCGACTCCCACCAGAGCCTCGGCCATCTTCAGTGAAGTCCTGCCCGGATTTATCACCGGCACACCCAGCGTCTCGGACATCTCCTCGGCGGCGCCCAAAAATCCCATAGACATGCAGCCCAATATCAGGGTATCCGCACGGTCCTCCTCGATCGCCTTACCTCCCTCCTCGATTAGCTTTCTCAGCGTCCCTTCCCTGTCGCTGGCGAGTGCGAGAACCGGGGTCTCTATCGCCCTCACGGAGGCCAGCTTTTTGCCCAAGCCCGTCTTCTCAACAAGGTGCTCAAGGGTGTTGACGATGCTGGCGGTAACGGTGATGATGGAGAATCGGTGACCGCACATCGCGGCGGCCATCATCCCCGCTTCGCCCGGCCCGACCACGACCATCTCCTTAGTCACCTCCCTCGCGGCGTCGAGGCCCGGGTCCCCGTAGCACCCGAGGATCGCAGCGTCGTACCCCGCTTTTTCCGCCTCGATCATCTTCTCCACAGTGTTCGGTATGCTCAGGTACTCCTCATAGAGGGACTCAATCGACGCCGGTCCCTCATCTACGTCGACGATGTCCACCTGCGTATCACAGGCAGCGTACGCGCGCAGCACTGACAGGCGGCGTTCCATCTCTGCGTGTCCTTCTGCCGTCCGGCTCATGGGGCCGGGCAACACATAGACGACCTTCATTGCTCTACGCCCTTTCCTCTAGGCGTACCGTTTCTCGGGCCTGACGTAAGGCCCACACCACGCGGTTCTGGCCGCGGGTTAGATGGCTCTGCAGCACGTTGTACCTGTGGCTGCCTTTCTCCAGTCTTTGTACCTCGGTCGCGGGAGCAAGGTCCGGGAGAGGAGGCACGTCCAGCGCGGGATCATGACGGAACTTGCCACGCCGGGAGAAATTGATCGGCACGAGTATCCGCGCTAAACGCCGGATCTTCTGGTTCACCTCTCTCACCCGAGGATCGGTTATGCTTAAGTCCTCCAGCCCGCCGGTCGTCTCGCGGAACTTAACCAGGTCCTCGCGGAGTGCCTCCGCCTCTCTGAGGGCGGGGCCGAGGTCGAAGTGCTCCCCCGCCGCTTCCTGATATCCACGGATGGTGGCGGCGAGTTCGTCCGCGGTATTTGCGAAGTCGAAGGGGTGAACTGGTTCGTTGACAGCCCTGAACACCGCGGCGGTGTAAAGCCTTATATCCTCGATCAATCTGTCGAGGTCGGCTATGTCGAGCAGGTCGTCCTCCGTGTGCCACTCGATGTTTCCGCCGCACCCTCCAACCGGGTAGTAGCCCTTTTCCTCGACGAGTTCTTCCGGCATCGTCGAGGAGAGCATGAAGAAGGACGTGATCCCGATGTTGTTGAACGAATAATCCCCTGCGCGCAGGGGCCTGGTGCCCACGCCCCTCTTGCCGAGCACATCCCGGACGACTCCGGTGCAGAACTCGTCCGTCTCGCTCATCCACATCATGTGCTCGTAGGAGGTGGCCCAGCGACATCCAGGCGAGTCACAGTTCACCTGCGCTATGCAATTCTCTTCAAGATCCAGCCCAAACGTGTCCGCGAACCATGTAGATCCAGCGTACCTGCCGTAGGAGTGTCCGGGCCAGATAGCGATGCGGACGCTCCTCCTCAGCTCGTCGCGGTGCTCGTGGAAGACGCGCGCCATCTCGAGCAGCGCTGCGTCCCCTGTAGCGTTGTCCCCTATGCCTTCGTGCCACGAATCGAGGTGGCCGTGGAGCAGGACGTACTTGTCGGGCTCTTCAGCGCCCTCGATAAAGACATCGATCAGGGGGCAGCGATGCCATCCTTTTTCCAGCCTGGTTCTGAACTGCGTCCTTACCGTTCCTTGCCCGCAGAGCCTCGACAGCTCCCGACCGTCCGACTTGTTGATGGCGAGGACCGGGATCCTGGGTTCATCGGCGACGTTGTCTAGGTCGGGAGACCCCCAGATGGTGGTGCAGATGCCCTCGTGGATACGCTCTCCTGGGCTTATGAAGACGGCGGCCTTCACGCCCAGAGCCTCGAACTGCGCAACCTTACCAGGCATCGGGAAGCCCTCGGTGAGCACTACCTTCCCTTCCAGTTCCTCGATGTCTCCCTGGATGCCGCCTCCGAAGATGTCCCCGATGCCTGTGGCGAAGCCTGTGGAGACGAATACGAGCTCGCCTTCGACCCATTCGTCTTGTGTAGAGACGGAAAAGGACGGCGTCTTGACTCGGAACTCCTTCTCCGTGGGACTCACCACCCTGAGGCCAGCCCCCCTCGGCAGACTCAGGTAGAGCGGCGGAGTGTGGATCCGGTGAGGAACACCCAACTCCTCCAAACGATCAGCGACGAAAGCCGCTGCCGCTCTCTCGTCTTCGCTGCCCGACTCGCGCACAAGCGTCGCGAATCGCTCTAGCACGGCGTTCGGCAGTTCCTTGCTGACCTCCTCCAACAGCTGCTTCTCGCGCGCGTCGGTCGCGCTCCTCATCCGGTCGTTCCTCCTTCCATGCGTCGTCCTGCACGGTCGTTTCTCTGTCCTACCTCATGGTCTTCTCTGAAAAAGGGTTTCAGGGCGGCCTCCGGAGCCGGCTTCGTAACGAGGCTGATCCCCACGAACAGCACCAAGCTGACGAGGACGCCAGGGATGACGGGATCGAGCCCGAAGGGGTTGTCGGCGAAGTACCAGGCCACCGCGGCGGTGAAGCCGCCGACCATCGAGGCTATGGCGCCTGCCGCGGTACCCCGCCTCCAGTTGAGCCCGATCACCACCGCCGCGAAGAAGAAACTGGCGGTCAGCGAGGCTTGCAGAAGCACAATGAACTGGACCAGGTCGAACTCCTGCAAGGTCAGCGAGATCGGCAGGATCGCGAGGAGGAGCACCGCCACCCGGTTGACCATGAGCTTCTCCCGGTCTGAGGCTTGGGGCCGGATCATCGTGGAGTAGAAGTCGTGCGAGATCGCCGAGGCCGAGACGATCATGATCCCGGAGATCGTGCTCATGATCGCCGCGAGTATCGCGACTATGAACAGCGCACCCACTACGGGGGGTAGAACGTCGACGGACATGACAGTCGAGGCGATATCCGGGTTCGGTATGAACGGGTACATCGTGTGTACCGCCATCGCCGCCGCCGCGACCGAGATCCCGATGATCGCCTGGAAGACGAACGCGACCCCGATGGCCAGCTTCACCGTCCTCCTGTCCCGCAGGGTGTACATCCTGGCGAGCTCGTAGGGGGCTACGGCGATGGAGAGGCCGAAGGCGGCGCCGAAGCCCGCCAACTCGACGAAGCTCATGCTCCAGCCGGTGAGGTTGGGGTCGAGCTCCGTGAGGAAATCCCCCACGAACTCCGCGCCTCCTGCCTTGCCGAAGAGAAGCGGCAAGGCGGCGAAGAAGACCCCCGCCATGATAATCGCCTGCACGAAGTCGCTGTAGGCGGTGGCCCTCATGCCCCCGACCATGGTGTAGATGAGAGTTATCCCAAGGATGATGAGCGCGCCCCAGATGAGCGGCACCCCGAACATCGTCTGGAAGACGTTGCCGCCCGCCTGGTATTGGGCCGTCAGGTACACGGTGTAGGCCACGACCAGCAAGAGCGCGGAGATGCCGCGTGCGGTTTGGCTGTTGAAACGCGTCGCCACGTAGTCGGGTACCGTCTGGCCCCGGAAGGCTTGCAGCTTGGGACCAACGAGGGTGGCGGAGATGAGCCAGCCCATCCACAAACCCGCCCATATCCAGAGAAAGCTCGCCCCCGTGAGGTAGTGAATTCCGAAAGTACCGACGAACGTTCCCGCGCTCATCTGGGTCGCGGCGAAGGCCGCGCCCCCGACCACCGGACCTATGGAGCGCCCGGCGACGAGAAAGTCTTCCGATCCCCTGTTCTTCCTGCCGGACCACAGGCCGATCCCCACGACCACCAGAAAGTACAGGCCTATCACGATGTAGAACTCGGTGCCAATGTCGAACATACCTTCGCCTCCCTACCGCCGCCGTTCGCTCAGAACTGCCCAGGCGAAGAAACCCAGGATCCAGACGGTCGCGTAGACCACGAACAAGTAGAAGGTCTGCCCAAGCTCAAGCATTCGCCACCTCGCCTCTCCCGGTTCTCCGATCGTACAGCAGCAACCCGAGTACACCGCCCACGATGATCACCAGCGCGAGCGCCGTGTACGCATTGGTGCTGGTAAAAAGACCGGTGGGCGTGGCGCTGAGCTCATAGCTCACGAAGCTCGGGAAGCTGGTCATGCTCGCGCTCGCCGTCCCGTTCCCGCCGGGCTCGACCACCGGGAACGAGTCGAGCAGGTACCGTCCCTCCGGCACAACCACCTCCACGTTCACGCTGCTAGAGTCGTCCGGGGTCAAAACCGTGGGCGTCACCAGCGGTACCCTCCCCGTTGCCCCGGCGTACCGGTACGAGACCTCGTAATCGAACGTCCCGCCCGACCCCTCGGGAACCGAGACAAAGACCTTGTCAAGGCTCTCGCCGCGATCGCGCTCGACCGCGAGCTCACGCCCGCCCGCCCTGATCGCGAGGTCCTCGACCTCGGCCGTCCCGAACCGGGCGAGCACGTGCTCTATCCTCCCACCCTCTGCCGCTCCGGCCACCGCGACTCGCTCCATCACCTCGGCGCCGTCCGGCGACGGAGTAACCCTGACCGTAGCCTTCTCAAGTACCGGTCCCTTCCCCGAAGAATCTTCCTGCGCAACAGCCGGCGCCGAAAGCATCAGAGCCAGCAGTGACGCCAACAAAAAGACCCTAAGTCTCATCCTTCCTCCTCTCAGCTCCCTGACCGATCCTTGCACAGTTTCCGTCATATTTCAAGCAATTTACGACGAAATATGACAATAAAGGTGGAAAAAACGATGAAAACCTGCAAGAATGGCGTCATGGACGATCTGGACAGGCGGATAGCGGTGGCGCTGCAAGGGAACGGTCGCGCGAGCTGGCAGCAGGTGGCGCGCGTGGTCGAGAGTTCGGAGTCGACGGTAGCCCGACGGGCGCACCGGATGTTCGAGGCGGGTCTCCTACGGGTGGCGGCGATCTCCGACCCGGTGCGTTGCGGCTTCGGGTATCCGGTGCTGGTACAGTTGAGGTGCGAGGTGGGCGAGGAGATGCGGGTGGCCCACGCGCTCGCGGACAGGTCCGACGTGAGGTTCGTGGCGCTGGTCACCGGATCTTTCGACATTGTGATGGAGCTTATCGTGCCTTCGCGGCGCTACCTGGCTGGGGTCTTGCTCGAGGATTTGCCTAAAGTGGGGGGCATCGAGGACACGACGACTGAGACGGTGTTGCGCAACTTCAAGATGACTTACGACTGGAGCCGGGAGCTCTTGGGCGCCGATGGCGGGCAGCTGGAGGAGCCGGTCGTGGATCGGGACGGGAGCAACGGCAGCGGTTTCGACGCCGTTGATCTGCAGCTGTACGAACTGCTGGCGGTGGACGGTCGCCGGAGCTTCTCGGATCTTGCCTCTCTCGTGGGTATGAGCGAGTCTATGGTCCGGCGGCGGGTCGAGCGCTTGCGGGCGAGCGGGTGCCTCAGGTTTGCCACTCTCGTCGAGCCGTACCTCCTCGGCTACGACGTGGAGTGCATATGTTGGGTACACGTGGACCTCTCGCGCCTCGAGGAGACGGCCCGGACACTGGCCGCACACCGGGAGGTTCGTTACCTCTCGGCCACCATAGGTTACAGCGATCTGATCTGCGAGCTCATCCTGCGCTCGCAGGATGAGCTATACGAGTTCTCGACGCAGACTCTTGGGGGCCTATCGGGCGTGCGCGGGGTGGACATCGGTCTCGAACTGCGGACCATCAAGCGGGCCTACCTGCGCATGAGCGAGCCTCCGCCGCCCGCCCCGGCTACCCCGCGGGCCCCGAGGTGGCGAGGGACGGTGGAGGGATGACGGTGGCCGGCGGAGACACGATGCGGGCCGCGGTCATACGGGAGCACGGAGGTCCCGAGAAGGTGAGGGTCGAGCAGATGCCAAGACCTTCCGTGGAAGCGCCGGACGATGTGATAGTGAGGGTGCGAGCGTGCACTCTCAACCGCCTCGACATATTCGCTCGCCAGGGAATCAGCGGACCTGGAGTCCGCGCCGTTCATCTGCCCCACATCTCCGGTGTGGATGTGGCGGGTGAGGTAACCGAAGTGGGGATGGGGGTGGAACGGTGGAGGTCCGGGCATCGCGTGGTCTTGTATCCGGGGTTATCTTGCGGGCACTGTGGAGCGTGTGCGCGCGGTGAGGACACCATGTGCCGACACTACCGCATCTTCGGGGAAGATACCCACGGGGGTCTCGCGGAGTACTGCCGGATCGGCGCAGGGAACTTAGAGTCGCTACCGGACGATGTTCCGTTCGAGCAAGCCGCGGCGCTTCCGACGGCGTACACGACAGCCTGGCGCATGGTCGTCACCGTTGGCAACCTGCGTCCTCAGGAGCGCGTTCTGGTCCTTGGAGCAGGGGGCGGTGTGGGTGTCGCCGCGGTGCAGATCGCTCGCAGGCTTGGCGCATACGTCTTCGGGGTCACCAGCGGCAGTGATCGGGCGCAACGGCTCGAAGAGGTCGGGGTGGGTAGGGTGATCGACCGTCTGACCGAAGATTTCGAATCCGTAGTCATGAACGAGACCGGCGGGTCGGGCGTGGACGTGGTGGTCAATCCCGTCGGAGGGGCCACGTGGCGGCCCGCGATAAGGAGCCTGGCCATGGGCGGGAGAATGCTTATCTGCGGAGCCACGATCGGGGACGATCCCGACCTGAGCATAAGGGAGATATACCAGTCGCACCGGCAGATCCTGGGGGCACCGCTAGGGAACCGGCAGGATTTCCGGAGCGTTCTGGATATGCTCTCTCGCGGCGAAATAAAGCCCGCAATCCACGCCACCATGCCGCTGGAGGCGGTGGCCGAAGCCCACCGCCTGATAGAAGAAGGAAAAAGCTTCGGAAAGGTCGTGCTCCTACCATGATCCTTGAACGAGCCCTGAAACGAGCCGACGATACCGGCGACGAGGCGCTGGAGACGCTGCTACGGTTGGTGTCCCAACCCAGCATAAGCACCCGCAACGAGGGAGTTCGAGAGTGCGCCGTTATGCTGCAGGACGTCATGGAGATGGCCGGCATCAGTACCCGGCTCCTTCCGACAGAAGGGCAGCCGGCGATCTACGGTGAGGTTGAGGGTCCGCCCGGTGCTCCGATCGTACTGTTCTACGGTAACTACGACGTGCAACCCCCGGAGCCGATGGAACTGTGGCACACGCCTCCTTTCGAACCGACCGTACGGGACGGACGGGTCTACGGGCGCGGTGTGGCGGACAACAAGGGGCAACACCTGTGCCACATATTGGCGATCCGCGCGTGGCGTGAAGTTGCAGGCGAGCTACCGGTAACGGTCAAGTTTCTTATCGAGGGCGAAGAGGAAACGGGCAGTCCGCACCTTGCCGAGTTGGTTCGGGAGCGGCGGCACCTTTTTGGAGCGGACCTTGTCTACACCTCGGACGGTGGCATGCATCCGTCTGGGCGTCCGACCGTGTACTTTGGAGTTCGTGGGCTCCTCTACGTCGAGGTAGAGATTTGCGGGGCAAACTCCGACGCTCATT
>Ga0126305_10001078_pt1 | contig 12019 bp, 12 predicted proteins | sample Plot26_FD_92536 | JGI IMG/M metagenome (GOLD analysis project Ga0126305, IMG submission 92536) | Serpentine soil microbial communities from UC McLaughlin Reserve, CA, USA - Plot26 | ecosystem: Environmental > Terrestrial > Soil > Grasslands | place: USA: UC McLaughlin Reserve, Lake County... | reverse complement strand
AGGTTTCAATATTGGCATTGGCGGCGGGTTATCAAGTACCCATGGTAATTCTGAACATTATCCGAGGTTGGCGACGATAATTGGGTTTACCGATACACAAGAAAAAACCTTAAAAGTGATTTATGAAATCCTGACGGTGCAGAGAGATTTCGGTGACCGAAGTGATAGAAAGAAGGCCAGGTTGAAATACACTATTGACAGGTTAGGAGTTGATATTTTCAGGAAAGAAGTGGAAAAAAGAGTGGGATTTGAATTGGAACAGCAACGTCCATTCGTGTTCAACGATCGCAAAGATTATTACGGCTGGGAGCAAAACCATGAAGGGTTGTGGTATTACACGGTATTCCTGGAACATGGAAGAATATTGGATCACGAGACTGTACAATTGAAAACTGCTTTTCATGAGATTGCAAAAACTGGAAAAGCTAACTTCCGTTTTACATGCAATCAGAATTTGATTGTTAGCGACATTGCCGAAAAGGATAAAAAGAAAATTGAGACGATATTGAAGAAATATGGCGTAATCGATCATACCAATAATGCTTCTGCAATCAGGAAAAATTCAATAGCATGTGTTGCTCTGAATACCTGCCCTTTAGCCCTGGCGGAGGCACAACGCTATTTACCTACCCTTATTTCTAAAATTGAACCATTATTAAAAAAATACGATCTGCAGGAAGAGGAAATTATTATTCGAATGACGGGCTGTCCCAATGGATGCGGACGATCTTCTAATTCTGAAATTGGTTTTATCGGAACTGCTTTGGGCCATTATAATTTGCATATCGGAGGTGATCATTTAGGCCTGCGGCTGAACCGGAAATATAAAGACAGTCTCAATGAAGAAGCGATCTTGCAGGAACTTGATTTTCTTTTCGGGGAATTTAAGGAGAAAAGAAACAAAGGAGAGGCGTTTGGCGATTTCAGCAATCGTTTGTTTTCAACTTTAAGTGTACAAAATGAGCCAAGCCTTCAACCATAAAGAAACGAACAGGCTATTTCCGGTTTTTCTGAAACTTGAATCTCTTTCGGTACTTATTGTTGGCGGCGGGAAGATTGGACTGGAGAAGTTGTCTTCCCTGCTTTCTAATTCTCCGCAAACAAAAATCAGGTTGGTGGCTATACGTATTAGTCAGGACGTCAGGAAACTGGTTGCTGATTATCCAAATATTGAATTAAAAGAAAGAGTTTTTATACCGGCTGATGTGGATGACCGGGATGTTGTAATCATAGCCATCGATGATAAAAAGGAAAGTTCCAGGATCAGAGATATTGTCAAATCAAAAAACAAGTTGGTCAATGTTGCCGACAAACCTGAACTCTGTGATTTTTACATGGGGTCAATTGTTCAAAAAGGAAATTTAAAAATCGGCATTTCCACCAACGGCAAATCTCCCACAGTAGCAAAGCGACTCAAAGATTTATTTAATGAGCTTGTTCCCGACGAAATAGATGAATTGCTTGACAATATGCAGGCAGTCCGTTCCAAACTAAAAGGTGATTTTGCTGATAAAGTAAATCAACTAAACGCTATCACAAAAGATTTTGTTTTAGACAAAAAACTGCCAACACAGTAGAGTGGTAGTTCCTGCAAAAGGTATATAGCTCAATTTTCCTATTTTCACACCTGAACGAAAATTTGCTGTATGCCCTATTACCATCAACTTGGCGACATACCTCATAAACGCCATACTCAGTTTCGCAAACAGGACGGCGGATTATATTCCGAGCAATTGTTTTCTACGGAAGGATTTTCAAATGACTATTCATTATTGTACCACGTTCATCCGCCGACACAAATCATCAAAACAGAAAAACCTGTTGATGTATTTCCAAAAATTGCTGAAGAAAAAATGTTAAGCCATCGCAGCTTTGATGGATTTAAAATTAAACCGGCAAAAGATTTTTTGGATAGTCGTATCCCGGTCCTTGTGAACAATGATGCACACATTGTGTTATCTGCCCCGCAACAGAGTATTACTGACTATTTTTATAAAAATGCCGATGCTGACGAAATGATTTTTGTTCATGAAGGCAGTGGTGTTTTGAAAACATTGTATGGTGAACTATCCTTTGCCTATGGCGATTACTTGCTTGTTCCACGAGGTACCATTTATCAAATTCACTTTAATGATGAGAACAACCGGTTGTTTATTGTAGAATCGTTTAGCCCTATTCGTTTTCCAAAAAAATATTTAAGCAAGTATGGCCAATTATTAGAGCATTCGCCGTACTGTGAAAGGGACATCCGCCCACCTCAAAACCTTCAGACTTTTAATGAGCAGGGGGATTTTATGATTAAAACGAAAAAGAAGGGAGTGCTTTATAATATTCACTATGCCAATCATCCATTTGATGTAGTGGGGTGGGACGGCTGTTGTTATCCATTTGCTTTTTCTATTCATGATTTTGAACCCATAACGGGCAGGGTCCATCAACCGCCACCAGTTCATCAAACATTTGAAGCTAATAATTTTGTCGTTTGTTCTTTTTGTCCGCGACTGTTCGATTATCACCCACAGGCTGTTCCGGCACCTTATAATCACAGTAACATAGACAGTGATGAACTTTTGTATTATGTAGATGGCGATTTTATGAGCCGGAAAAATGTTACGAGAGGTATGATCACTTTACATCCTGCCGGTATTCCACACGGCCCTCATCCTGGCGCGGTAGAAAAAAGTATAGGGGCTAAAGAGACAAAGGAATTGGCTGTAATGGTAGATACCTTTCACCCGTTGATGCTAACAAAACAAGCCCTCGATATAGAAAATGAAAATTATGTAATGAGTTGGGCCGAGTAATCCCGTGGTATAATTTTTTGTTGTAAAAAAAGAACTAACTTTTTATTTCAAATCAACAGCTATGGTCAGAGTTACAGAATTTAAAGAAGGCGACATCGTTCATATAATGGATGCAGGGGTTGAAAGAATTGGCATGGTGACTGATATTACCCGCGAAGACAATATGGTTTGTATTGACAATGGCGTTCAGGAATTCTGGTTTGCGCCTGAGGACATTATTCCCGTGCCTTTAACCGAAACTCAACTGATCCATACTCTCGGTTTTGAAAAAGAAGAGACCGGAGATGGAGTTAAATATAAAAAGGGACCGTTCCGGGTAGTTGTTCATGACCCCGGCAATTATACCAACCTGGACGTTTGGTACCGCGAAGACCACAGGCATTTTAATCACCCGCTTTATGTCCACGAACTGCAAAATCATCACCTTGCAATGACGAAAGTGCCGCTGGAAGCCAGGATTGCCCCCAAAACTTCTTAATTTTTTGGAAATATTAGGGTATTTGTTGGCGCATTCGGCGCCATTTTTTCTTTTTATAGCCTAATCCCCATATCTTTGCGCTCCCAAATTCTGTATGTCGAAACAGCCACTAATTAAACAGGACGGAACTATTGTTGAAGCCCTGTCCAACGCAATGTTCAGGGTTAAACTAGAAAACGGACACGAAATTTTGGCGACGATCTCAGGAAAAATGAGAATGCACTATATCAGGATTTTACCGGGAGACAAAGTAGGTGTGGAAATGAGCCCTTACGATTTAACAAGAGGCCGCATCATTTTCCGCTATAAATAATAACCGATTTAATAACCTAACAATGAAAGTTAGAGCATCCATCAAAAAGAGAAGTGTCGACTGCAAAATTGTGCGTCGTAAGGGAAAACTTTATGTTATCAACAAAAAGAATCCCCGCTTCAAACAAAGACAAGGATAGTGCAGCAGCAAGCCTAAAACATTGCTTGTAGCTCGCAGCTGTTAGCTTGAAACTTTAAAATTATAAACGTAAACTTTAAATTAACTTATGGCTCGTATTGCCGGCGTTGACTTACCAAAAAATAAAAGAGGCGAAATCGGTCTTACCTATATCTTCGGTATTGGACCTGCCACTGCCCGCTATATTCTTGACAAACACACCATTGATCGCAGCAAGAAGGTGAATGAATGGAATGATGATGAATTGAACGCTATCCGTAGCACCATTACCGATGAGTTTAAGGTGGAAGGTGCCTTGCGTTCAGAAGTGCAGACGAGTATCAAGCGTTTATTAGATATCGCATGTTATCGCGGTCTTCGTCATCGTAAAGGGTTGCCGGTAAGAGGTCAACGTACAAAAACGAACAGTCGTACACGTAAAGGAAAGCGTAAAACCGTTGCGGGTAAAAAGAAAGCACCTAAGAAGTAAACTAGTGTCACGCCATTGGCGTGACTTTGTTCTTTATATAAACTGCAATTGAGTTCATCCGCCTGGGCGGATAAATCTATAGCAAGAATGCACCTATTTTACTGAATCAATTACGGATACCAAGGTGCGGGAGGAGGGTTGATTCGGGTTTCACCAAAGGTGAGATAAAACAAAAACAAAGATTACCTGGTAAAATGGCAAAAGCACAATCAGGCGGCAAAGGTCAACAGCAACAACCAAGTGCAAAAGCAGCCGCTAAGAAAAGGATAGTGAAGGTAGACTCCTACGGAGATGCCCACGTAAATGCAACTTTTAACAACCTGATTGTTAGTATTACTAACAAACAAGGACAAGTAATTTCATGGTCAAGTGCAGGTAAAATGGGATTCAAAGGTTCTAAAAAGAACACTCCCTATGCTGCCCAATTGGCCTCCGGAGATGCCGCTAAAGTTGCACTTGATGCAGGTGTAAAAAGAGTAGATGTATATGTAAAAGGTCCAGGTGCGGGTAGAGAAAGTGCAATTCGTGCACTGGCTCAATCAGGCATTGAAGTAACACAAATCAAGGACGTAACTCCATTACCACACAATGGTTGCCGTCCTCCAAAGAAACGCAGAGTTTAAGGAAATGATGAATGATAAATGTTGAATGTTGAATTATAAAGCATTCATCATTTAAAATTCAACATTCAACATAACATATATAGCCAAAAGCTATTCATTTAACTAAAGGGTGCTTCATTAATTTTTACCGCTTTCAACGATGAATGCACCGGTATTTAAAAAGCGGAAATGAATAAAAAACTATGGCACGTTACAATGGTCCCAAGACCAAGATCTCCCGTATTTTCGGAGAGCCTATTTTAGGCAATGGTAAATGGTTAGGCAAGAATTCTAACCCTCCAGGTCAGCATGGCGCACAACGCAAGCGCAAGACTTTAGGAGAATACGCACTTCAGTTGCGTGAAAAGCAAAAAGCAAAATACACATATGGTGTATTGGAAAAACAGTTCCGCAAAACCTTTGAAGAAGCTTCTCGTCGCAAGGGTGTTACCGGTGAAAACCTTATTAAGTTACTGGAAGCCCGTTTGGATAATACCGTTTATCGTATGGGTATTGCTCCTTCTCGTCCGGCTGCCCGCCAACTGGTAAGCCACAAACACATAACCGTAAACGGTGAAGTGGTGAATGTTCCTTCTTTTCAACTTAAGGCAGGTGATATTGTTGCTTTGAAAGAGAAGTCAAAAGATAACACCTCCGTTACAAGTCATATTCGTGGCCGTAATCCTAAATTCACCTGGGTTGACTGGAATGAAACTGCAATGCAGGGAACTTTTATTACTTACCCTGAAAGAGAAAGCGTTCCGGAAAATATTAAGGAGCAGTTAATCGTCGAGTTGTACAGCAAATAACCGTGAGACGTGAAAAGTGAAACCACAAAATGTTCCACTTCTCACGTTTGACTTTTCACCAATAACAAACCTTTTAAATCTGTCCTTCGATTTCATTCAGGATGACAAGGACATAAAACCGAAAATTAGAAAAATGGCAATTTTAAATTTTCAGAAGCCCGACAAAATCGTTCTTCAAAAAGCAACTGACTTTGAAGCTCAGTTCGAATTTCGTCCGCTGGAACCCGGCTATGGTGTAACCATCGGCAACGCATTACGACGTGTATTGCTTAGCTCTTTAGAGGGTTACGCAATTGTTGGTGTTCGCATTGAAGGAGTGGAGCATGAATTTGCTACCATCAAAGGAGTTTCTGAGGATGTGGTTGAAATCATTCTGAACCTGAAACAGGTTCGGTTGAAAAAAGTGGTTGACCATGATGTGCAAAGTGAAAAAATTACTTTATCCATAAAAAACCGAACTGAGTTCACTGCAGCTATGCTGGGTGAAGGCACTCAATCTTTCCAGATCATGAATCCGGAATTGCTGATCTGCATCCTGGATAATTCTGCAAAGCTGGATATCGAAATTACGATCGGGAAAGGCCGTGGCTATGTTCCTGCAGAGGAAAACAAACCAAAAGATGCTCCGTTCGGATATATTCCTGTAGATGCTATTTACACTCCAATAAAAAATGTAAAATACACTATTGAGAATACCCGTGTTGAGCAAAGAACTGACTTCGAAAAACTTGTGATGGAAGTAATTACCGATGGTACAATTCATCCGGAAGAAGCAGTAAAACAGGCGTCACGCATTTTGATCCAGCACCTGATGATCATAACCGATGAGAACATCACTTTCGACAACAAAGAAGAAAAGAAAGAGGATATTGTAGACGAACAAACTTTGCAATTACGCAAGGTCTTGAAGACTCCACTAGAAGATTTAGATCTGTCTGTGCGTGCCTTTAACTGCTTGAAAGCTGCAAAAATCAATTCATTGAGTGAGCTGGTTCAATACGAGCAGGAAGATTTGATGAAGTTTAGAAACTTCGGACAGAAATCACTTTCTGAAATCGAGCAGGTATTGAACGAAAGAGGTTTGCATTTCGGAATGGATCTGAGCAAACTTGGAATTGATAAAGACGATTATTAATTAGCTAATCAACCAATTAGCTAATTTTTATAAACTGTAGGCTGCAATTCCTTGACACGGTGCAGCCGAATATTTACTCACTAAAGTTTCGTGAAAGAATAAGAAGACTTCAGTGTGAAGAAACTTCAAACTTCAAACCTCGAACTTCAAACTTTAAAACGTCATGCGTCACGGAGACAAAATCAACAATCTCAGTCGTAAGAAAGCACACAGAGATGCGTTATTAGCAAATTTGGCTTGTAACTTAATTGAACACAAGCGTATTGTAACTACATTGGCAAAGGCAAAAGCTTTGCGTATTTATGTAGAGCCATTGATCACAAAGAGTAAGAAGAATGAAACCCACCAGCGTCGTGTGGTGTTCAGCTACCTGAAAGACAAAACTGCTGTAGCAGAATTGTTTGATGTAATCAGCGCAAAAATTGCGGGCCGTCCTGGTGGTTATACAAGAATTATTAAATTAGGAACCCGCCCAGGTGATAATGCCGAAACTGCATTGATCGAGTTGGTTGATTTCAACGAGATTTACGGGAAAGGCAAAACAGAAAGGAAAGAAGGAGCAAAGAGAACGCGCCGTGCAGGTAGTGGAAAAAAGAAGGCAGAGGGAACTGAAACACCATCAGCTGCTGAAGCTACAGCTCCTGAAAAAACTGAAACGATCGAACAACAACCCAGCTAATGATTGCTTGCTATACAGTTCAAGGCATCCTTTTTAATGGATGCCTTTTTTGTTGACATCGGGTGAAGAAATTTAACCTTGGCGAAATCTTTGAATAAGTTTCTTTGCATAATCTTTTTGAAAAATGGAGAAACAATACACAGCAGTTTTGGTTTTAGAAGATGGTACTACCTGTTATGGCCAGGCATTTGGTGCTATCGGTACAACAGGAGGAGAAATTTGTTTTAATACGGGAATGACTGGTTACCAGGAAGTTTTTACTGATCCAAGTTATTACGGGCAAGTGCTTATAATGAACAATGCACATATTGGGAACTATGGAGTTATGGATGCAGACGTGGAAAGTGACAGCATTAAGATCAAAGGGTTGATAGGAAGGAACCTTGAAGATTTATTTTCAAGGAAAATGGCAAAAGGTTCTTTGGATGAATATTTAAAATCTCAAAACCTGGTGGCGATAGAAGGGGTGGATACCAGGGCGTTAGTTGCTCATATTCGTAGCAAAGGGGCCATGAATTGTATCATTTCATCTGAAATTTTGGATGCTGGTGCGTTGAAGAAAAAGCTGGATGAAGTTCCTGACATGGACGGATTGGAACTGGCCTCCATTGTTAGTACAAAAGTTCCTTATGAATTGGGCGATGCAAATTCTCCCATTAAAATTGCTGTGTTGGACTATGGAACCAAGAGAAATATTTTAAGCTGCATGGTGGAACGTGGTGCACACGTAAAAGTTTTTCCCGCAAAAACGCCTGTGGAAGAATTAAAGAAATTTAATCCTGCCGGTTATTTCATTTCCAATGGACCTGGTGATCCTGCAGCTATGGATTATGCAGTGGAAACTTTGAAAAATATTTTGAAGGAAGAAAAGCCAATATTCGGAATTTGTTTAGGACACCAGTTGCTTGCATTGGCAAATGATATTCCGACGTTCAAAATGCACCACGGTCATAGAGGGTTAAATCATCCAGTTAAAAATGTGGTTTCAGGAAGATGCGAGATCACCACCCAAAACCATGGATTTGGTGTAGATCCGGAAGCTGTAAAAAAAGCAGAGCATATTGAAATCACTCACGTCAATTTAAACGATCAATCGATTGAAGGAATAAGAGTGAAAGGAAAACAGGCATTCTCCGTACAATACCATCCAGAGGCCACTCCCGGTCCGCATGACAGCAGGTATTTGTTTGACGAGTTCATTGAGATGGTCAGAAAAGATTTGACCAGAAATTAATTTGGATTCATTCGTGTAATTCCTGTTTTAAATTCGTGGAATGAAAATAGCCATTATCAACGGGCCCAATCTAAATCTGCTTGGAAAAAGAGAAACAGATATTTATGGTAACCAATCTTTCGACACCTTCCTCCTTGAACTACAATCAAAATTTCCAGGAGTTGAGCTTAGTTATTTTCAAAGCAATGTAGAAGGTGAGTTGATCAATGAAATTCAAAAAATAGGTTTTGCCTACGATGGCATTATTCTTAATCCCGGGGGGTATACCCACACCTCGGTTGCCCTTGGTGATGCTATTGCCGCTGTAAAAACTCCCGTTATTGAAGTTCACATTTCTAATGTTCATGCCAGGGAGGACTTCCGAAAACTTTCTCACGTTTCTGGCAAATCAGTTGGAAGTATTTTTGGTTTGGGATTAAAAGGATATGAATTAGCCTTGCAATGGTTTGTTAACCAATAAGAGCTTTTGTTGTTTTACCGATATCTGCACTTAAATTCTTTATAAAAGTTAGTTGCTCTTTCATTAGCGTTTCATCTGTATTTAACGATGCGTGTTTTATTGCGTCCACCTGAATAGTTGCAACTGCATTATTATCAAATTTTTTACTGCTTTCAACTAAATTGCTTCTTGCTTTTTTGGCAATATGAATTAATTCAGAAGGATAATTTCTTTCTTCTTTGGCCAGGACAGTCGTGGCTACAGATGCAATGTTTGAAAATAGTATGTGGTTCAGCACTACAAACTGGTGAACATCTTTTTCTTTTTTTTGCTTGCTTTTAGGCTCGGATAACATCCGTTGGAATGCTGCTGAAAGGTTAGCAGAATTTAAATAAACATCTTTTCTTGCCAGTTTATATTCAAGCATAGATGGCTTTCTGCCGGATAGAGATTCAATGATTTTTTCCAGGTAAACTGCATTTGCTTTAATAATTCCCTGCAGATGATCGTTCAGTTGATCCGATTCCCACCTGGGAAATAAAAAATAGCCAGCTAAAAAAGCAATAGTGCAACCAAGAAGTGTATCAAAAATTCTTTCTTCTGCAACAATTTTATAATTGCTGCCCAAATAAGAAAATAAAATTAATATATACGGCGTCATGCAAATTACCGTCACCAGGTATTGAATGCGCATGAACGAGTAGGTGGCGATCATGAACATGACCATTAGAATAAATTGAATGTTTTTATTGGGGATGAATATAAGAATCAAAACCCCGATGACACCGCCTGCCAATGTTCCCACAATACGTTCCACATTACGCTGCTTTGTTAAACTGAATGCAGGTTTTAACATGAACGCGATAGTCATTAAAACCCAATAACTATGATGCCCGTAACTGATTGAATTTACAATAATGAAACCCGCAAAACAGGCAATACACATACGAAGTGCATGACGAAATGCAGATGATTGTAAGGCCAGATTGCTCCAGAATATTTTTGGATCTAATGGTTGATGGGATACAAAGCTTGAATGATCCAACCTGGTCCTATCGCTTTTTATTTTGCCTTCAAAATATTGATTGAGGTTATTCAGTTCATCCAGTATTCTTCGGATGTTAACTAATATTTTTCTGAGAACCAACGTTTGAGCCTGGCCTCTCGGCGCAATGCGGTCAATCTCCGATTTTAATTGTTTAAGCTCTTCATTATAATCAAACGTTTTCGTGAAGGACGTATTCGCCTGTATGGCAATTGCCATCGAATCCAGTTCAAACGAAATTTTTTTCAATGAACGGTGAATAATCTCCAAAGCACCAGTGTGCGCAAATTCGGTTCGTAATAAAGTGTAATCATAGTAGGATGCGGTAATATCTTCAAAAAGATCTATCGTTTCTACAAAAGTGAACACTAACCTTCTGCCTTCCAACGTTGACTCTGTTACAATTTGCCTTGTTTTAAAAAACATCTCCCTCGCTGCGTCTTGTTTTTCGTTTACTACAATTTGCTGTGCTACTAACTTTTTGTAATTATCGTCATAATCAGAGTGGATATTATAAAATTCAGCTTTGATAGATAAATAGGCCGCAATTCCTCTTATGCAATCTGCCAGCGCTCTTTGGGCTATGCGATAAGGTTGAAGCGTATGGAACAATAAACTAATGGTAGTGTAAAAAACTGCCCCTGCAAGTAACAGTAATGCATGTGGCAACACCATGTGGGGTTCAACAGACGTGTCCATTGTCAGAATCATGATTAATATGGCAGCATTGCCAACAGCACTTGCACGATTGCCATAAACAGTGAACATGGAAAAGAAAAAAGTAACCAGTACAATCTCCAGCCCCATGGTATACATATTCAGCCTTGCCAATGATGTGACACAAGCAATACAAAAAGCAATACCGCACGTGATGAACATGCTATTCCTGCGGTGAATAATGGGCCCGGGTGTATCAGTTAAACTAATACACATTGCCCCAAGAGAAATGGTTAAGCCGGTTTCAAAAAAATTAAAATAATTGCCCAGCAAGGCAGGTAATAAAATTGCGAATGTGGTTCGAAATCCATCTGCCAATGACTGGCTGAATAAAAAATACTGTATTTCCCGGGCGTATGTTTTCATTAATTCTTCAAATGCTCTTAACTATCTAAAATTATACCCACAAAAGTTTTGCACCAGCAAAAGCAAACAAAACCCATCTTTCAAATTTGCCCGTGATTATTTTGCGGTAGCCGAAGGTTCAGCTGGTTTATTGTCTATGATTGTTTTGCAGTTCGCAGAATTCAGCCAGCACTTTAGCAACTTGTTTTACTCCTTCTACAGTTGATGATTTACTAACCCAGCTTGCTCCGAGTTTCCTGCAATAAGATTCATCAGTTTCGCTATTTGAAGTAGTGTAAATTACAACGGGAATGTATTGGTATTTGGGATGCTGGCGAATAGCCGCAAGCGTTTCCTTACCATTCAGGCGAGGCATGTTAATATCGAGGACAACTAAAAGTGGCGTGGCGTTGAGTGCAAAATCGTCAAGGAACTTCAATACCTCTTTCCCATCTTTAAATTCTAAAACATTAATGTTTCGGTTGAATTGCTTGAAAAAGCCGGTAATCAGTTCCAGATCGTCTGCATCATCATCCGCAAAGATGATATAGCGGCTTCTCATATAATTAAATTACAATATTGAAAGATAGGCAACAATTTTTTGTTTTTAAATTTATTAACCTCTGTTTTATCATCAATACGTCATTTGTAAAAAATCACTGGTGGAAAATTTTAATCACCTGTCAGAACAATCGTAAATAAAAAATGTTGGCGGGCCAACATTTTTTTCTTGTTTAATCTATTTCTTCCATCAAAGGCTCCCCATCGTCACTGCGGTTGTTTCTTCTTTCGGTTTCTTTAGGAGCCGGCTT
>Ga0126305_10001077_pt1 | contig 12027 bp, 11 predicted proteins | sample Plot26_FD_92536 | JGI IMG/M metagenome (GOLD analysis project Ga0126305, IMG submission 92536) | Serpentine soil microbial communities from UC McLaughlin Reserve, CA, USA - Plot26 | ecosystem: Environmental > Terrestrial > Soil > Grasslands | place: USA: UC McLaughlin Reserve, Lake County... | reverse complement strand
GATCTGAACCGGTTGGCCGGTCCGCCGGGCGCGCCGGTGCTGCAGGAACTCGACGACGACGAGTGGCGCGACGACGTCGACGAGCTGAGCCGGAGCATCGAAGCGGGCCACGAACCGCCTCCGGTCATCGCGTCCTACCGCAGCGGGCGGCTGGTGCTCGAGGACGGGCGGCTGCAACACGTCGGCGTCCGCTTCCAAAGCGGCCTTCCGGGCCACCACTACCTGGGGTTCCGCGGCAGCTTCCGCGGCTACGCCAACGGCGTCCGCGTCGCCGGCAACTGCCTGGCTGTCACCGCCGCCTGCCTGATGACCCCCCGGGCCCTGTTCGAGCAGGTCGGCGGCCTCGACCTTTCCTTCCCCCTCAACTACAACGACGTCGACTACTGCCTGAAGCTGCGGAGCCTCGGTCAGCGCATCGTTTACGACCCCGATCTGTTGATGGTGCACTTCGAGTCCTCGAGCCGTTCCAAGGAGGTCGAGGGCGAGGAGAAGCAACTGCTGAAGGAAAGGTGGTTACCGTTGACCGCCGTCGACCCCTACTCGAATCCGAATCTGCGCCACGAGATGCCGCGCCTGACCTCGACCCTCGCCTGGGCGAAGGGCAGGCGGCCGCGGCTGCGCCGGCGCCGCCCCCCGAAAGGACAACTGGCCTGACGTGAACTACGAGCGCCTGTACAGCTTCCGCTTCCGCGACATCGACCAAGACGGGCGGATTGCCGTCTGGAAGCAGATCGCCCCCCACGTCCACGGCCTGATGGGACGGCCGCAGAAGGTGCTCGACCCGGCCGCCGGGCGCGGCGAGTTCATCGGCTCGATCCCGGCCAAGGAGACCTGGGCCGTCGACGCGGTCGCCTACGACGAGGCCTCCTACAAGCCGGACACGAAAGTCGTCACCGCGATGATCATGGACGCGGAGCTGCCGCAGTCCCACTTCGACGGCGTCTTCGTCTCCAACTTCCTCGAGCACCTCTACGACCAGGAGGCGGTCGCCTCCTTCCTGGAAAAGATGCACGGGGCGATGGAGAGCGGCGGCCGGATCGCGATCATGGGCCCGAATTACCGCTACTGCTCTGACGAGTACTGGGACTGCGCCGACCACTACGTGGCGCTGACCCACGTGGCGATCGAAGAGCACCTCTACGCCGCAGGGTTCGAGCTCGACAGGGTCGTGCCCCGCTACCTGCCCTACTCGTTCCGCGGCATCCTCCCTCCCTCCCCGCAGCTGACCCGGCTATACCTGAAGACGCCGCCCGCGTGGAAGGTGCTGGGCAAGCAGTTCCTCGTGATCGGTCGTAAGTAGGCCGGTATGCCCCGCACCCTCCTGATCGGCTGCGGTTTCATCGGCTCCCACGTGGTCGAGGAGCTGGCCCGGTCCTCCCGGCCGCCGGTCGTGCTGACCCGTTCGCGCCCGGCGAACGCGGTGGCGAGGCTCGTCCCGGAGGGGGACCTGCACCTCGGCGACGCCCAGGACCCGGAGGTCCTCGCGCGGGCCCTGGAGGGCATCGACCACGTCGTCTTCACCGCGGGCGGCCTGCTGCCGGCGGCCTCCGAGGAGAACCCCGAGCTCGATGCAAAGCTCACGCTCGGACCGGTGCGGGCCGTCCTCGCCGCCCTCGCCGCCCGCCCCGGCGTCTCCCTCACCTACCTCTCCTCCGGCGGCACCATTTACGGCGAGCCCGCCGTCGTCCCGGTCGCCGAGGACGCCCCGACCGAGCCGGTCGGGGCCTACGGCAAGCTCCACCTCGCCTGCGAGAAAGAGGTCATCGCGGCCCATCGCGAGCAGGGGCTGGAGGCGCGGATCCTGCGCTGCGCGACGGTCTACGGCGAGCACCAGCACCCCGACCGCGGCCAGGGGGCGGTTGTCACCTTCCTGCACCGGATCGAGCAAGGGGAGCCGGTGCACCTGTTCGGCGAGGGCAGCACGATCCGCGACTACGTCTACGCGGGAGACGTCGCCGAGGTGATCGCGGCGCTGCTGGAGCGCCCCGACGCGCCCCTCGTCCTCAACCTCGGCTCCGGAGAAGACACCTCGCTCGCCGAGCTCCTCGCCCTGGCCGAGAAGGAGGTCGGGCGGCCGGCGCAGGTGGTCCACCACCCGGCCCGGGACTTCGAAGTCCACAAGATCGTCCTCGACACCACCCGGCTGCGCGACCTCGTCGAGTTCGAGCCGACGCCGCTGGCCACCGGGATCGCCCGCACCCACTGCTGGCTGACCTCGGGCGCGACGGAGCAGGTGTGAAGCTCCGCGAACGCCTGCTGAAGGCGCTGCAGTGGCGCCTGGCGGCGACCCGTCGCCTCTGGTCCCGGGGGATGGTCCCCTCGATGGAATTCCTGCCGGGCGAATCGGCGACCCCGACCGAGCCGATGGGCCACCTCGACCCGCTGCCCCCGAGGCTGCGCCGCACCTCCGTGACGATCAAGGGCTGGGTCCTCTTCCCGGGGGCCGCGACCGACCGGGTCGAGGTCTCCCTCGACGGCACGCCGCTGGGCCGCAGCCGGCTGGCGGTCGCCCGGGTCGACGTCGGCCGCCACATCAAACATCCGCTCGCCGACATCTCCGGCTGGGAACTGCTCGCCGACCTGAGCGAGTGGGACGGCCCCGACGGGCCGGCGACTATCTCCGTCGAAGCGACCAGCGTCAACGGCGACCGCCACCAACTCGAGCCGCTGCCGGTGACGATCACCGACGAACCGCCCAAGGGCTCGAAGCTGTCGCCCCCGGCCCCCGTCCCCCTGGACCTGACGGGGCCCCGGCCGCGCGTCCTCGTCTTCACCCACCAGCTCGGGCTCGGCGGCGCCCAGCTCTACCTGCTCGACCTCCTGCGGGAGCTGGTCCGCACCGAGGCCGGCAGCTTCGTCGTCGTCAGCGCCCTCGACGGGCCGGTGCGCGAGGACCTGGAGGCGATCGGGATCCCCGTCCACGTCACCGGCGCGATCCCCTTCGACGACATCGGCTCCCACCTCGGCCGGGTCGAGGAGCTCGCCGGCTGGGCGCTGGCGCGCGAGTTCGATGCCGTCCTGATCAACACCGCGACCACCCTCTCCTTTCCCGGCGCCGAGGTGGCGGAGCGGCTGGACCTGCCGGTCGTCTGGGCGATACACGAGAGCTTTCCCCCTTCATTCCTCTTCGGCGACCTGATTCCGGAGGTGCGCAGCGAGCTCGACCGAGCGCTGCAGCGCTCTTCCTTCCTGGTCTTTGAGGCGGAGGCGACCAAACGCCTCTTCGAGCCGGTCGCCGGCGCCGCCAGCTGCGTGATGCTCCCCTACGGCCTCGACTTCGAGCCGGTCGACCAAGCGCGCGCAGGCTTCGATCGGGCCGCCGCCCGACGGAAGCACGGTGTCCCGGCCGACGCGCAGGCGATCGTCTGCATCGGCACCGTCGAGCCCCGCAAGGCGCAGACGCTGCTGGCCCAGGCCTTCGACCGGATCGCCGCCCGCCACCCCCGCGCCCACCTCTACTTCGTCGGCGGTCGCGACGACGACAACTCCGACGCCCTGCGCAGCTACGTCGCCGGCTCTTCGAACCGGGAACGGATCGAGGTAGTCCCGATCACTCCCGACGTGCAGCCCTGGTACGGGATGGCCGACTTCCTCGTCTCCGCCTCCGACGTCGAGTCGCTGCCGCGCACGGTGCTCGAGGCGATGGCCTGGGAGACGCCGGTGCTGGCGACCGAGGTCTTCGGGCTGCCGGAGCTGATCACCGACGGCGAGACGGGCTGGCTCTGCGAAGCTCGCGACCTTCATGCCCTGGCAGGCGGCCTCGACCGCGCCCTCTCCGCCGATGAGGAGGAGCGCCTGCGGATCGCCGACGCCGCGCGCACGCTGGTCGAGGAGCGCCATTCGCTGGAGCGCTATGGGCGCGAGATCGCCAAGCTGTTGAGCCAGTCCAAGAGCTGAGACCGAGGAGAAGAATGCGGGACCGACTGTCTGAAAACTGGCGCTGGGCGATTGTCGTCGCGGTCGGCTGCCTGGTCCTTGCCGCGATCCACCTCTGGTGGGTGGTCAGCTACCGCGACGGCTTCCCCCTCAACGTCGACGAGGCCGGCTACACCGCGATCGGCGTCAACAACTACCTCGGCTTCGAGAACGGCGGGCCGCACGGCTGGTGGGACGTGGTCCAGTCGCAGGCCCCGAACGCACCGCTGCTTCCCGCGGTCACCTCCTTGGTGCTCGTGATCAGCCCCGGAGTCATGCAGGGGTTCGGCGTCCTGATTGCCTTCGGCGCGCTGCTGACCCTGGCCACCTACGGGATCGGCGAGCGGCTGGCGGGACCGCGACTGGGGGCGCTGGCGGCGCTGGCCGTGGCAACCAGCCAAGGGACGTTCCTCTTCACCCGCGAATACATCTTCGCCCTGCCGACCGCGGCCTTCCTCTCCTGCTCCGTCTACGCGCTGCTGCGCAGCGACGGCATGCGCAGTCGCTGGTGGTCGATCGCCTGCGGTGCCGCGCTCGGCCTGATGCTGCTCTCCCGGACGATGGCGGTCGCCTTCGTTCCCGGGGTTCTGGTCACCGGCGCGATCGTCTTGCTGGTGCGGCGCCGCGACGACCTCTGGCCGCGCCTGCTCAACCTCGGTCTGGCGATCGTGGCGGGGGCGCTGGTCGCGGCCACCTGGTACTGGAAAAACCTCGACCCCGTGGTCGACTACCTGACCAGCTTCGGGTACGGCGAACAGGCCCAGTACTACGGCGAGGAACACTCGACTCTCTCCTGGGCCCGGTTCGAAGACGTCGCCAAGCGCATCGTCGGCGGCGACCTGCTGGTCCCCCTGGCGGCCCTCGTCTTCCTCGGATTGCTCGTAGGAGCGTTCCTGATCGGGCGGCGCCTGCGCAACAGTGAGAAGCGATGGGCGGAGCTGTGGAGGATCCTCGGCAGCGACCCAGTGGCGGTCTTCCTCGTCTTCGCCGCCGGCTACGCGGCGCTGATGACCTCGCAGAACGGCGGCAACGGCTTCACCTATCCGGTCGCGATGCTGCTGCCGCCGCTGGCGGTGGTGTCGCTGCGCCGCTTCCGCGCCGCGGCGATTCCGGCGGCGGTCCTGGTGGCGCTGATCGCCGCCGTCAACCTGGTGGCCACCTCTGGGCTCTGGGAGGACGCGGGCAAGTCGCGCCTGGTCGCCGTCCCAGTCTTCGGGGAACTTCCCTGGGTGAACGGGGAAGCGCACGCGGTGGCGGCGATCCGGGAGCAGGTGCCCGGCCCGGTGACGCACTTCGACACCGCCGACGAGGGCTGGACCGAACTCGACTCGAAATTAGCCACGATCCTGCTCTCGAAAATCGCCCCCGAAGGGCGGCCGCGACTGGCTGCCTTCGCCTCGCGTAACCGCGTGGTCAGCGGCAACAGCGTCGGCCTCGCGGGGCTATTGGATCACCATGTTGGGATCCCGCTCACCCAGCTCGAGGCCGAACCTGCCGACACCGTCGCCAACTACGAACGCCAGCTGACGACGCCGGTGATCGGCGAACCCACGGCCGTGATCACCACCAGCACCGAAGCCGACGACTTCGACCCGATCGTCACCCAGAAAAAAGCCGAGACCGCGCTGCGGCGCACCGGCTTCGTCCTCGTCCGTCAGATCCCCAGCCCCGACGGCCGCCGGTTCCGGGTTTGGGTGAAAGGCGGAAAGCCCAAGGACGCTCAGTCGAAGCGGGTGAAGCCTAAGAAGCAGAGCCGGCCCGCGGCCGCTCCGGCTCACGCACCTGGTAATCGCCGCGACTGAGGGTGCTCTCGAGCCAGACGTAGAGGACGATGAAGAGGTAGCGGCTGCCCATCTCTTTCATCGCCAGCTTCGCCTCGCCGCTGGTGCGGTTGGTCCAGGAGGTGGGCACGACGGCGAAGCTGTGACCGCGGACGATCGCCTTCAACGGCATCTCCACGGTGAGGTTGAAGTGTTTGGAGAGCAGCGGCTGGATCGTCTCGACGACCTCGCGCCTGTAGGCCTTGAAGGCGTTGGTGGTGTCGTTGTAGCGATGCCGGAAGAGGACGCGGATGAACTGGTTGGCGAGGCGGTTGAAGACGTACTTGAGGCGCGGGTAGTCGTGGATTTTGGCCCCGGGCATGAAGCGCGAGCCGAAGGCACAGTCCCAGCCCTCTTCCAGCAACCGGTGGTAGCGGATGAGGTCGTCGGGGTTGTCGGAGGCGTCGGCCATCACGATCGCCACCGCGTCGCCCTCGAAGACCTCGAGCCCGGCGCGGATCGCGTTGCCGAAGCCGCGTTCGAGGTGGGAGCGGTGGACGCGAATGCGGGGGTTGCGCTCGCCGAGCGCGGCGACGACGGCTTCGGTCGAGTCTTCGGAGTCGTCGTTGACGACGACCACCTCGTAGTCGATCGCTTCACGTTCCAGCGCGGCGACGACGCCTGCGACGGTGGCACCGACCGATCCCTCCTCGTTCTGGGCCGGGATCACCACGGAGAGCTTCATCGCCTCTGCCATGAGGCGGCGACGCTATCGGAAGTCACAGAATCCTTGCGAAGTGGGATCACAGAGTTTCGTTTATGCGCGCCATTGGATGCAGCTAAAACATTACGCTAGGCTGATGGCAGTGATGACGCCCAGAGAGAAGTGGAGCGACGATCGCCTCGACGACCTCAACAAGAAGGTTGACGACGGCTTCGCGGACACCAAAGTGGAGATGCGTGAAGGCTTCGCGCGCCTCGACGGGGACATCAAGGAGCTGCGGCGCGAAATGGGCGCCCGCTTCGACACTGTCGACAACCGCTTCGACTCGATGAAGAATTCGATCGACGCGCGCTTCGACGCCCTGAACCGGAACCTGATCGGCGGCTTGGTCGTGGTGGTTGCCGCCCTGCTCGGCAGCAACGCCTTCTGACGCTCGGCAGACGTCGCAGAATCGTCACGAAGTTACAGCCCAGAATTTCGTTTCTGCGCGCCACCCGTTGCAGCCAAAAGATTACGCTAGGATCCATGGCCGTGATGGTGCCCAGAGAGAAGTGGAGCGACGATCGCCTCGACGACCTCAACAAGAAGGTTGACGACGGCTTCGCGGACACCAAAGTGGAGATGCGTGAAGGCTTCGCCCGCGTCGACGGTGACATCAAGGAGCTGCGGCGCGAAATGAACGCTCGCTTCGACGCCGCGAACCGGACCCAGCTCGCCGGCATCTTCGTGGTCGTCGCCGCCGTCATCGGCAGCAACTCCTTCTGACGCTCAGGCCGCGCTTACGCTCCAGCGCTCGAGGTTCAGCTCGTACATCTCCCGCAGGATGTCGTCGACGTCGTAGCGAAGCTCGAAGTCGGGATAGTCGGCCTTGAACGGCTCGAGGTCGGAGATCCACCAGCGGTGGTCGCCGATCCGCGGCTCCTCCCCCATCTGCCACTGCAGCTCCCGCCCGGCGATCCGCTCGCAGGCATCGATCGCCTCCAGCATCGAGCAGTTGCTGAAGCGGCCGCCGCCGATGTTGTAGACGGCGGCGGGGCGCGGTGCCTTGCGGTAGGCGTCGAAGGCGGCGATCAGGTCGGCGGAGTGGATGTTGTCGCGGACCTGTTTGCCTTCGTAGCCGAAGACGGTGTAGGGCGTGCCGGTGACGGTGCACTTCATCAGGTAGGCGAGGAAGCCGTGCAGCTTCGCCCCCGCGTGCTGGGGCCCGGTGAGGCAGCCGCCGCGGAAGGCGACGGTGGGCATCTCGAAGTAACGCCCGTACTCCTGCACCAGCAGGTCCGCCGCCGCCTTGGAGACGCCGAACAGCGAGTGGGTCGAGGAGTCGATCGTCATCGAGGTGTCGATCCCCTTGAAGTACTGGTGGTCCTCCGGCAGCTCCAGCCGTTTCTCCAGGCTCCCCAGCGGCAACTTGTTTGGAGTGTCGCCGTAGACCTTGTTGGTCGAGCAGTGGACGAAGGGTGCCTCGGGCGCGTGGGCGCGGGCGGCCTCGAGCATGTTCAGGGTGCCGTTGGCGTTGACGCCGAAGTCGGTCTGCGGCTCGCTCGCCGCCCAATCGTGCGAGGGCTGGGCGGCGGTGTGGACGACCAACTCGATCTGACCGGCGTGCTCGCGGAAGATCCGCTCGATCTCGGCCCCGTCGCGGATGTCGACGTTCTCCCAGCGGAACTCCTTCGGGTAGGCCTCGATCAGGCGCTGGGTGACGTGGGAGGTCGAGGATTCGGGGCCGAAGAAGCGCGCCCGCATGTCGTTCTCGATCCCGACCACGTCGAAGCCCTGCGCGACGAAGTGGTCGACTGCCTCGGAGCCGATCAGGCCCCCCGCTCCGGTGATGATCGCGACCGGCATCCGTGCCTACTCCCTTCCCCCAGTCGGGTTCTCGATTTGCAGGGCCTGGGCGATCCGCTCCTCGTCGGCGGCGATCCACTGGTGGATGTCGGCGAGCACCTGCTCGGCGCTGCGCCGTGGCCTCCACTCGTCCAGGCCAAAAAGTCTCGTGCAGTCGGACAGGTATATCGGCACGTCCCCCTGCCGCGTCTCCTCAACCGGCGCGATCGGCACCTCGTTGCCGGTCAGCCGTCGGCAAATCTCCGTCGTCTCCCGCAGTGAGAGGCTGCACTCGCGGCCGCCGCCGACGTTCACCGTCCGCCCGTCCCAGCTGCCCGGGTCGAGCAGCTGCCGCTCGACCAGGTCGACGAGGTCCTCGACGTGGAGGAGGTCGCGCACCTGCTTGCCATGCCCCCCGAACCCGATGTAGGTGAGCGGGTTGCGGAAGTGGTGGGCGAGCATCCAGTGGGTGAAGACCCCCTGGTCGACCTTGCCCATCTGCCAGGGGCCGGCGATGACTCCGCAGCGGTCGATCACCGCGGGGACGCCAAGCCCCTCGCGGTACTCCTCGATCAGCATCTCCGCCGCCAGCTTGGTGGCGCCGTAGAGGGTGCGGGCTCCTTCGAGCGGGAACTCCACGGAGATCCCGGCCGGCGAGACGCCGCGGACCTTCTGCTCGGAGGCGATCTCGAACCGCGTCTCGGCCTCCTCCAGGTTCAGCTCCACCTGCGGCGCCACGGGGTAGACGCGGCTGGTCGAGAGGAAGACGAGGAAGGCGCCGTCGCGACGGGCGAGCTCGAGGCAGTTGTAGGCGCCGGTGAGGTTGGTGTGGACGAGGTAGCCGGTGTCGCCGCCGACGCCGCTCATCACCGAGGGCTCGGCCGAGCACTCGATCAGGGCGGTCGACGGCGGCAGGGCCAGCAGGTCAGCCGGCTCGCGCACGTCGCCCTTGACGAACTCGACGCCGGCCGCCTCGAGTCGGGGCAGGTTAAGTTCCGAGCCGCGGCGGTAGAGGTTGTCGAAGGCGACGACGTCCCAGTCCGGGTGCCGGGTCGCCAGCGACACCGCGAGGTTGGAGCCGACGAAGCCGGCCCCGCCGGTGATCAGGACGCGCGACATCAGGAGCCTCGGCCGAAGCGCAGCAGCGGCACCCGCCAGGCCGCCTCGGCGACGATCATGCCGCTCATCTTCGAGGTCCCGGCAACGCGGTCACGGAAGAAGATCGGCACCTCGACGACGCTGAAGCCGGCCTTCACCGCCCGGTAGGTCATCTCGACCTGGAAGGCGTAGCCGCGCGAGTTCACCGCGTCGAGGTCGATCGCCTCGAGCACCTCGCGGCGGAAGCACTTGAAGCCACCCGTGAGGTCGCGGACGGGGACCCCGAGGAGGAGGCGGGCGTAGGCGCTGCCGCCGCGGCTGACCGCCTTGCGCGTCGCGGTCCAGTTCTCGACGCCGCCGCCGGGGACGTAGCGGGAGCCGATCACGAGGTCGGCTCCGGCGGCGGCCTCCAGCAGGCGGGGCAGGTCAGCCGGGTCATGGGAGAAGTCGGAGTCCATCTCCAGCACGTAGGCGGCGCCGGCTGCGAGGGCGCGGCGGAAGCCGGCGATGTAGGCGGGGCCGAGCCCTTCCTTCTGCGGTCGGTGCAGGACCTCGATCCGCGGCTGGTCGGCGGCGAGCCGATCGGCGATCTGGCCGGTCCCGTCGGGCGAGTTGTCGTCGACGACGAGCAGGCGCGCGGACTCGGGCAGGTGCTTCAAAGCTGCCGCGACGATGGACTCGAGGTTGTCGGCCTCGTTGTAGGTGGGGAGGACCAGCCAGGCGGGGCCGGTCCCTGCACTTGGGGGCATGGCGCGCATGCTATGCACGAACTATCGCGCTGCGCTTGGCGACCCAGGGGGGCTCCTAGACTTCACCCGCTTGGAGTTCCTGCCAGCCCCCGAACGACTCGATCCGCCAGCCGGCGAGCTGCACGTCTGGCGCCTCGCCTCATTCCCCTCTCGCCTGCGCGAAGTACTCGCTGTCTACCTGGGTGCGGAGGCCGGCCAGATCGAGCTGGAGCCGGGCCCGCACGGGAAGCCCCAGCTTGCGCAACCGGGCCGGCTGCGGTTCAACCTCAGTCACTCGAGGGAGCTGGCGCTGATCGCTGTCGGCGGGCAGCTCGAGGTTGGCGTCGACGTCGAGCGGATGCGGGCCGGGCGGGACGTCGTCGCGCTCGCCGAGCGCGTCCTCGAGCCGGAGGACGTCGCCGCCGTACGGGGAGCCCCCGCGGCGCGGCGAGATCTCGTCTTCCACCAGCTCTGGACGCGCCACGAGGCACGGCTGAAGTGCCTGGGAGTCGGCCTCTCGGGGAGCAAGCCGGAGACGGGGCCGCTCGCGGTCGCCGCACTCGAGGTGGGCCCTGGCTACGCGGCCGCGGTCGCCGTCGCGGCGCCGGAAGTGCCGCCCCTGCGGGGATGGACTTTCGACCCACCGCTACCCGAGGCCGGGTGGCCGGTTAGCTAACTTGAGCATTCGTGATCCGGGCAGCGGCAAAAACCATGGCGTTTCTGGCAGCGGTGCTGGCCTTCTCGGCCGGCAGCGCCAGCGCGCTGACCCTGCAGCCGATCGGCAGCGGCTTCCAGGCCCCGGTCTTCGTCACCTCAGACCCGGGGGATCCTGAGCGACTCTTCGTGGTCGAGCGCGCCGGATCGATCCAGCTGCTCGAGAACGGAGAGCTGAAGCCGTTCGCCAACCTCGCCCCGGTCGTGGTACCCGAGGACGAGGGCGGGCTGCTCTCGATCGCGATGGCGCCTGACTTCCACACCAGCGGCCGCTTTTTCGCCTACTACACCGGCAAAGAGGCGGCGGCCGAACTGGCGACCTCGCCCCCCGACATCCACGTCGCCGAACTGCGGGCCAGCGGCTCCAGCGCCTCGCTCTCGACCCTGCGCAACCTGCTGACGATCGAACACCCCGACCACGAAAACCATTACGGCGGCCAGCTCCAGTTCGGGCCCGAAGGGAACCTCTTCGTCTCCACCGGCGACGGTGGTGGCGGCGACGACATGGAGCACAACTCCCAGAACCTCGGCACCCGCCTGGGGAAGGTCCTTCGCCTCAGCCCGAACCCGAGCGCCGGCCTCCCCTACACCGTCCCGGACAACCCGTTCGCCTCGACCGCGGGCGCCGACCCGCTGATCTGGAGCTACGGGTTGCGCAACCCCTTCCGCTTCTCCTTCGACCGCACCACCGGCGACCTCTGGATCGGCGACGTCGGGCAGGAAGCCCGGGAGGAGGTCGATTTCGGGGCCGCGCCGGAGCCTGGGCGGGGCGCGAACTACGGCTGGAACTGCATGGAGGGCCGGCTGCCGGGGCCGGCGACCGACGAAGGCTGCGCCTCGGCTCCGGCGGACGCTTTCACCCTGCCCGTCTTCGACTACCCCCACCTCTCGGGCAACTGCGCGGTGATCGGCGGCTACGTCGCCCGCGGCCCCGGCCTCGGGGACCTCTACGGGCGCTACGTCTACGGCGACCTCTGCGTCGGCGAAATCCGCTCCTTCTCCCCCGCCGCGCCCCTCGCAACCGATCGCGGCGAGGGGCCGCGGGTCGAGGGCTTGAACTCGTTCGGCGAGGACTCCTGCGGTCGCCTCTACGCCGTCTCCGGCGATGGGCCGGTCTCACGGCTGGTCGGCCCCGGCGGGCCTGCTTGCCCGGTCGCCGTGCCCGCGCCTAACCCGCCTGCCCCCTCCCTGGTCGGCATCCGCGCGCTCCGGCGCCAGGTGGTGCGCAACCGGAGGGCCATGATCACGGCCTGGGTCGCCCCCT
>Ga0126305_10001076_pt1 | contig 12027 bp, 11 predicted proteins | sample Plot26_FD_92536 | JGI IMG/M metagenome (GOLD analysis project Ga0126305, IMG submission 92536) | Serpentine soil microbial communities from UC McLaughlin Reserve, CA, USA - Plot26 | ecosystem: Environmental > Terrestrial > Soil > Grasslands | place: USA: UC McLaughlin Reserve, Lake County... | reverse complement strand
TCCGGCAGCCGCGGCGGCTCGGCGCGCAGCAACTTCTCCGGGATCAGTTCGGCGAGCGGCTTCTCCGGGACTTCCGCCGCCGGCAGCGCCGCGGCGCGGCGTCCCGGCTTCGACTTCTCGAAGATCGTCTGCGCCTTCTCGGCCTGCATCGGAGTTTCAGTCAGCGCCATCAGGCCAAACCCTCCACTGGCGCTTTGCTCTCGCTATCCGAGAGGAAAGCGCCACCCTCGGCGGCGATCGCCGCCCCCAGCGCCTCGGCCAGCTCGTCGATCTGCGCCTTCGTCCGCCGCTCGGTGATCGCGACCAACAACCCGTCCTCGAACTCCGGGTAGTCGCGACCGAGCGGGTAGCCGGCGGCGATCCCGCGCTCGGCGACGCGCTCGAGCACTCCGTTGACTGGCGCGGCCAAACGCACTGCGAACTCGCGCGCCACCGGCGCCTCATGCAGCAGTTCGATCCCGTCGACGGAGGAGAGGCGCTCGCGCGCGTAGGCAGTCCGGCGCACCAGTAGCTCGCCCAACTCGCGGAACCCGTGGCGTCCGAGCCAAGCGAGGTGGACCATCGCCCCGAGCGCGTTCAGCGCCTGGGCGGTGCAGATGTTGTTGGTTGCTTTCTCACGGCGGATGTGTTGCTCGCGGGTCTGCAGCGCGAGGACGAAACCCCGGCGGCCGTCGACGTCCTCGGTTTCGCCGGCTATCCGCCCAGGCATGCGGCGGATCTGCTCCTCACTGGCGCAGAAGAAGCCAAACGAGGGTCCACCGAAATCGAGGCGGTTGCCCAGCGGCTGGCCCTCGCCGAGGGCGATGTCGGCACCGCATTCACCGGGCGATTTGAGGATCCCCAGGGTCATCGGGTCGCAGGCGACGACCAGCAGCGCCCCGTGCTCCCTGGCGGCGGCGCCAAGCGCCTCGACGTCCTCGACCGCGCCGAGGAAGTTGGGGCTCTGGAGGAAGACGGCAGCGGTCTCCGCGTCCACGGCTGCCGCCAGCGCCGCGGCATCCGTGAGACCTCCTTCGAGGCCGACTTCGACCACCTCGGCGCCGTACCCGACCGAGTAGGTCGCAAGCGTCTCCCGGCTGTGCGGGTGGACTCCGCGGGAGATGACGAACTTGCTCCGCTTGGTCGCCCCCATCGCCAGGTACCCCGCGGAGGCAAGCGCCGAAGGCCCCTCGTAGAGGCCGGCGTTGGAGACGGGCAGCCCCGTCAGCTCCGACATCGCCGTCTGGAACTCGAACATCACCTGCAGCCCGCCCTGAGAGATCTCCGGCTGGTAGGGCGTGTAGGGCGTCAGGAACTCCGAGCGCTGGGTGATCGCGTCGACGATCGCCGGCACGTAGTGGTCGTACATCCCGGCGCCGAGGAAGCAGACCTGCTCTTCGGCGTCGGCGTTGCGCTCCGCCAGAGCTGTCAGCCGCTCGTAGACCTCCGCCTCCGGCTTGCCGTCGGGCAGCGCCAGCGGCCGGCCCAGGCGCAGGGGCTCGGGGATCTGCTCGAAGAGCTCGGCCGTCGAGGAGACGCCGATCGCGGCGAGCATCTCCTGGCGGTCATCAGGGGTGGCGGAGGTGTATCGAGTCACCGGGGATAAGGCTAGGGAAGCCGGTGGCTGGGCTTCGCGGCTATCTGTCCAGCAACTTGCGGTATTCCGCGACGCCGAGGAGGGTCTCGGCCTCCTCGGGGGCCGTCAGCCGCACCTTCACCAGCCAACCGCCGCCATAGGGATCCTCGTTGACCTGCTCCGGCGAATCTTCCAGCGCGTCGTTCACCTCGACGACCTCCCCCGAGAGCGGCGCGATCACGTCGGAGACCGCCTTCACCGACTCGACCTCGGCGTAGGCCGAGTCTTTTTGGATCGTCGCGCCGACTTCGGGCGGGTCGAAGAAGACGACCTCACCGAGGGAGTCCTGCGCGTACCAGGTGATCCCGAGGGTCGCCTGATCGCCCTCGATCCGGGCCCAATCATGTTCCTCGTGGTAGCGGAGGTCGTCGGGGTAGGTGGCGTCGGCCAAGGTCAGCTCCTTTTCGCGTAGAGAGGCTTGGAAGCTATCCGGGCCGAGCGGAGCTTGCCGCGGACGTCGATCTCGATTGCGGTTCCCACCTCCGCCAGCTCCGACTTCACGTATGCCATGCCGGCACCGACCTCGAGCGAGGGCGAGAAGGTGCCGCTGGTGACGACGCCGACCTGCTCGCCGCCGTGGAGGACGGGATTGCCTTCGCGAGGGATGCCCTGGCCCTCGATCTTGAAGGCGCCGAGCGTCTCGGCGGTGCCCTCGGCGCGGGCGCGGATGACCGCCTCGGCGCCGATGAACTCCGTCGCCTCCTTGCAACACCAGCCGAGTCCGGCCTCGATCGGGTTTCGCTCAGGGGTCAGCTCGTTGCCGTGGAGGGGGTAACAAACCTCGAGCCGCAGGGTGTCGCGGGCGCCGAGGCCGCAGGGGACGACCCCCGCGTCGAGCAGCTGCGACCAGACCGAGCCCGCGACCTCGGGGTCGACCAGCAGCTCGACCCCGTCCTCGCCGGTGTAGCCGGTGCCGCAGACGAGCGCCGGCCGGCCGCCGACCCGCGCCCGGGAGACGTGGAAGCGCGGGGGCAGCTGGATCCCCAGGGCCGGGCCCAGCACCTGGCGGGCGTGCGGCCCCTGCACGGCGATCATCGCGAAGCGGTCGGCGACGTCGCGGACGGTGACGTCGAAGTCGCGGCTCTGGCGACCGAGCCATTCGAGGTCGGCCCCGTGGTTGGCCGCGTTCGTGACGATCAAATATTGATCGCCTTTCAGCCGGTAGGCGAAGAGGTCGTCGAGAACGCCGCCCTCCTCGTTGCAAAGGCAGGAATACTGAGCCCGGTCGAGCCCGATCGCGGCGACGTCGTTGGAGAGCACCCGCTGCAGGAAGAACAGTGCCTCTGGACCCTCGACTTCGACCTCGCCCATGTGGGAGACGTCGAACATGCCGACGTGCCGCCGCACTGCCGAATGCTCCTCGCGGATCCCCTCATAGGTAACGGGCATCTCCCACCCGGCGAAGGGCACCAACTTCGCCCCAAGGCTTTGATGCTGCTCGTAAAGGGGGGTGCGCCGGGGGGACTCTTTCACCCGACGAGCCTATTCCAGCCAGACCCGCGGCGACGCGTCGAAGGGCGGTCGGGAGTCCGTCCCGACGAACTCCTGCGAAGCAGCGGCGGGACGGACCCCGACCGCCCCTCCGCAAACCCGCCCGAACTACTCTTTGAGGAACCCAGGCACGTCGATGTCGTCGTCGCTGACCCGGAGTTTCCTGATGTCGGTGTCCTCGGCGGACACGCGCGGGCGGCTCTCATAGCGACGCCGCACCCGCTGCGGTGAGCGGGCGAGGAGCTCGAAGCCCTCGAAGCCGGTGGCGATCACCGTCACCCGGACCTCGTCTTTCATCGACTGGTCGACGACGGAGCCGAAGATGATGTTGGCGTTGTCGTCGGCCTCGGCCTGAACCAGCTGCGCCGCCTCGTTGACCTCGAAGAGGCCGAGGTCCTCGGGACCGGTGATGTTCAGGAGCATCCCGGTCGCACCCTTGATCGACTCCTCGATCAGCGGCGAGGTGATCGCCGCCTTGGCGGCGTCGAGCGCGCGGGCCTCGCCGGAGGCCGAACCGACGCCCATCAGAGCCGAGCCGGCGTCGCGCATGATCGTGCGCACGTCGGCGAAGTCGAGGTTGATCAGGCCGGGGATGGTGATCAGGTCGGTGATTCCCTGGACGCCCTGGCGGAGGATGTCGTCCGCCTGGCGGAAGGCCTCCAGGACGCTGGTGCGCCGCTCGACCGCCTGCAGCAGTTTCTCGTTCGGGACGATGATCAGAGTGTCGACTTTGTTCCGCAGTTTCTCGATCCCCTCGAGTGCCTGCTGCATCCGTCGTTTGCCCTCGAACTCGAACGGTTTCGTGACGGCTCCAACGGTGAGCGCGCCGATCTCCTCCTTGGCGATCTCGGCGATCACCGGCGCCGAGCCGGTGCCGGTGCCGCCGCCCTCGCCGGCGGTGACGAAGACCATGTCGGCGCCCTTCAGCGCCTCCTTGATCTCGTCGCGGCTCTCGGCCGCCGCGCCCGCGCCGACCTCGGGGTTGCCCCCGGCGCCGAGGCCGCGGGTCAGCTCCTGCCCGATCGAAAGCTTGATGTCGGCGTCACACGCCTGCAGCGCCTGCGCGTCCGTATTCACGGCGACGAACTCGACGCCGCGGATACCGGCGTCGATCATGCGGCTGACCGCGTTGGTGCCGCCGCCGCCGGCGCCGACGACCTTGATCACCGCGAGATAAGTGGATTCCATAGTTAGTTGAGCCCTTGTTCCGTCCGAGCCTTCAGCAACACTCTAGGGTTCGAGTAGTCGTCCCAAGCACGGAAATTGCGCTCAACGTAGGGCATTTCCGGCGGTCTGTCAAACCAGCGATGGGCATCCTGCAAGAGTCCTCTCTCGACTATGGGTTGAGGGTTGAACCAGTCTCACGCTCAGGTTGAGGCTTTTCGACGCCGCCCTGGAAAGCCCTTTCTAAGGCATCTGGGCTGCTTCAGGGCACGGCTGGAAGCTCGTGTTCAGAGCCGCCCCAAGAGGGTCGGCTCGGGACGATCAGGTTCACATAATCAAGCGCGGTGATCTCCGGGTTGGCGAGCACCGCGGCCACGGCGCGCCACTTCCGCCCAGCCTGCGTCGCGTCCCCGAAGCGCAGGTCGATGCCGGTGGTCAGCTCCACGTCCACCCCGCTCTCCCCGAAATCGCTGCTCGCCAGATACGGCTGCAGGGCATCCGAGACGGCGGCGAGGACCCGCACCTGTTCGAGCACCGGACCGCCGACGCGGCCGCCCCGCGGCGCCTCGTCCAGCGGGAGCCGCGGCAGCGAGGGGTCGTCGGGCAGCGGCAGCCACCTGACCAGAGCGCCGTTGGCGCTGACCCCGATCGCGGTGTCGCCTTCGCCGATCGACGCCACCAACCGCGGCACCAGGACGCGCGGCTGCGCCGTGTCCTCCCGCAGGAGGAAGAAGTAGGCGGCGAGGAGGATCAGGAGAGCGGCGACCGCCCCACCGATCAATCGTCCCTTCACAGCTCCCACCCGTCCGGCCAGCTGACCTCGCCCAGCACCTGCACCTCCGGCTCCAGCACCACCCCGAACCGCTCGTGCACCCGGCGCCTGCCCTCGGCCATCAGCTCAAGAACGTCGGCGGTGGTCGCGTCGCGGTCGTTCTCGACGAAGTTGGCGTGCTTCTCGGAGAAGCGGGCGCCGCCGTGGCGCAGGCCCCGGCAGCCGGCGGCTTCGAGCAGTTGCCCGGCCGAGCGTCCCTCGGCGCGCTCGTCCTCCGGGTTCTTGAAGGTCGAGCCGAAGGTCTTGATCCCCGAGGGCTGCGCCTCGCGCCGGCGCTCGCGCATGCTCGCCAGGGTGGCCCGGATTTCCTCGGGGTCGGCGGGTGCGAGGTGGAAGGCGGCGCGGGCGACGATTTCCCCTTCGCGCAGGTTCGAGCGCCGGTACTCGAAGCCGAGGTCATCGGGGCCGCGCCTCTCGACCCCGGCAGCGGTCGCGACGTCGACCCACTCCAGGACCCGCGCCAGCTGGCCGCCGTAGGCGTTGGCGTTCATCCGCACCGCGCCGCCGGTGGTGCCGGGGATGTTGATGCCGAACTCGAGGCCCGTGAGGCCCCACGCAGGCGTCTTTGCGGCAGCCGAGGGAAGTCGGGCACCGCCACCGCAGAGAATGCGGTCCCCGTCGCGCTCGATCGTCGCCAGGGAGCCGCCGAGCTTCAGCACCAAACCGCGGAAGCCGGCGTCGGCGACGAGAAGGTTGGAGCCGGAGCCGATCACGCCGACGGCGATCCCCTCGGCGTCGGCCCAGCGCAGGACGGCGGCCAGGCCGTCGACGTCGCGAGGATGGGCGAACCAGTCGGCGGCGCCACCGGTCCGCACGGTCGTGAACCGCGCCAGCGGGTGACCCGCCTTCACTCCCTCGGGCGGCGCGCTCATCGCTCCCTCCCGACCGGGTCTTCGGCAACCAGCGCCTCGCCGAGGCGAAACACGTCGCCGGCGCCGATCGTCACCAGCGTCGTTCCCTCTCCGTAGAGCTCCTGGTTTCGGTCGAGCCGCTCGGCCAGCGCCCGCTGTGCGAGCTCGCGGGTGGGCAGCCACCAGACCGGCCGCCCGCCATTCCGCTCCGCGGCGGCCTGGGCGACTTCGAGCCCACTGACCCCGGCGAGGTCCCCGACCGGCTCCTCGCGGGCGGGGTAGACGTCGAGGACCACCGCCTCGTCGGCGAGGCCGAGCGCGGCTCCGAACTCCTCGGCAAGCATCTTCGTCCGCGAGTAGAGGTGGGGTTGGAAGACTGCAACCAGGCGCTCCGGCTGCAGCTCACGCAGGGCGGAGAGGGCGGCGCGGACCTCGGTCGGATGGTGGGCGTAATCGTCATATATGTGGACCGGCCCCCGCGAGCCCTTCAGCTCGAGGCGGCGATGGACGCCGCGAAAGCCCTCCAACCCTTGCGCGGCGGCGGCAAGATCTACCCCGGCCAGTTGCAGCGCCGCAAGCGCCGCCCGCGCGTTGCGGCGGTTGTGCTCGCCGGGCACCGCCAGCCCCAGCTCCTGCGGCCCGGGACTCGCAGCGTCGAAGGCGGCGACCTCGCCGCCGACGCCCCGCAGCCAGGGCATCTCCTCGTCCGCAGGCCGGATTAGCCCCCGCGCCGGCCCCGCGAATCCGGCAAACGCCTCGTGCAGCTCGGCCAGGGAGCCCCAGCGGGTGTGGTGGTCCATCTCGACGTTGGTGATCACCGCCACCTCCGGCCGCAGCCGCAGGAAGCTGGCATCGCTCTCGTCGGCCTCGGCGACCACCCACTCGCCCTCTCCCCAGCCGGCGTTGGCGACCTCGCCGCCGGGTCCCAGGCCCGGGACCTCGCCGCCGATGAAGAAAGCCGGGTCGGCCCCCACCGCCCGCAGGGCCCAAACGGTCATCGCCGTGGTCGTCGTCTTGCCGTGGGTGCCGGCGATCGCGATCAGCCGCTTCTCGGCGCAGAGCTCGGCCAGCAGCTGCCCGCGGTGGATCGGCTCCACCCCGCGCTCGCGGGCACGGGCGAGCTCCGGGTTCTCGGCGCCGATGGCGGTCGAGACGACGACCTCGGCTCCCTCGGGCAGGCTCGCGGCGGCGTGGCCGACTGCCGGGTCCAGCCCCGCCTGCCGTAACCGCTCCATGTAAGAAGAGTCGGCCCGGTCGCTGCCGGTGACCTCCGCGCCCAGCCGCGCGCAGACGAGGGCGAGGCCGCTCATGCCGGCCCCGCCGATGCCGATGAAGTGAAGCCGGCGGCGGCTCCAATCGCCGTTGCTCATCGGGCCGCCTCCAGAACCTCGTCGGCGATCCGCCGCGCCGCATCGGGCTTGGCGAGGGCACAAGCGGCCGTGGCCATCGACTCCAGCCGCGCCGGGTCCTCCAGCACCTGCAGCACCTCCGCGCGCAACCGCTCGGGCGTCAGCTCGGCGTCGGCGATCACGGTTGCGGCGCCACCGCTCCGCATCCACTCGGCGTTCGCCGACTGGTGGTCGGCGGTCGCGTACGGAAAGGGGACGAGGATCGCGGGGCGGCCGATCGCGATCACCTCGAAGATCGAGCCGCCGGAGCGGGCGAGCACGAGGTCGGCCGCCGCCAGGGCGTCGCCGAGGTTCGGCTCGTAGGGCAGCAGCGTGTAGCGCTGCGGGTGGGCCGCGGAGGCGCGCTTGCGCTCGACCTGGTCGAAGTCGCGCTTGCCGGCGATGTGGACGACGTGGAAGTCACGACCCTCGAACTCGGCGAACGCCTCGACCGCGGCGAGGTTGATCGACCGGGCGCCCTGGCTGCCGCCGAAGACGAGCAGGCAGCGGGCGTCGTCGGGAATCCCGAATCGCCGCCGCGCCTCGGCCCGGCTGCTTTCCAGCACCGCTTTGGGCACCGGCCGTCCCGTGACCAGATAGGGCTTTCCCTCGCGCCCGGCGATCGGGAAGGCGAGGCAGACCCGCTGCGCCCGACCGGCGAGGAGCCGGTTTGCGAGGCCGAGGTGGCTGTCGGCCTCGGTGAGGACGAGCGGGGTCCCGCTGAACGTCGCTGCCAGGCCCGCGGGACCGGCGACGAAGCCGCCGCCTCCCATCACCACGTCGGCCTGGCGGCGGCGCAGGATCCGTCGGGCCGCCCGGACCGCGCCGGCGGCCTCCAGCCCGGCCTGCGCCGCGCGCAGGGGGTTGCGCCGGTCGATGCCGCGGACCCGGAGAAAGTCGATCTCGAAACCGGCGGCGGGGACGAGCTCCGCCTCCATCCGCTCGCGGGTGCCGAGGAAGCTGACCTCCGCGCCCTTATCCCGAAGCTCGTCGGCGACCGCCATGGCGGGAACGACGTGCCCCGCGGTTCCCCCCGCCGCTACCACCACTCTTGGCTTTCCTGGCACCGCTCGATCGGCTCCTTTTTTCGCGGGCGGGGGCTCCCCCACCTTGAACGAGGCGCAGTTTGCCAGCGCCGGTGGCCGTTGAACCGCGCGCCGCCGTCGCCCGCCCGCCGCGGGCGACGTTGAGGATCAACCCGACCGCGAACAGGGTCGCCATCAGGCTGCTGTTCCCGTAGGAGACGAAGGGCAGCGGAACGCCGGTCAGCGGCGCCATCCCCATCACCGCGAAGAGGTTGATGGTCGCCTGGACCAAGACCAGCGAGGTGAGCCCGGCGACGAGGATCTTTCCGTAGTTGTCCTTTGCCTTCTGGGCCGTTTTCAGCCCGGCGTAGCCGAACAGGGCGAAGAGGCCGACGACGCCGGTGATCCCGACCAGGCCCAGCTCCTCGCCGATCACGGCGGAGATCATGTCGGTGTGGGCCTCGGGCAAGTAGAAGGCCTTCTGGACCCCGTTGCCGATCCCGACCCCGAAGAGGCCACCGGAGCCGAGGGCGATTTTCGCCTGCGCCGCCTGGAATCCCGCCCCGGCGGCGTCGGCACTGGGATTGAGGAAGGAGGTCAGCCGCGCCATTCGATACGGCTCGACGACCGCCATCAGCAGCGCCAGCACCGCGATCCCGAGGGCGATCTTCCCGAGGTCGGCCGGCCTCGCGCCGGCGGCGACGAGGGTGGCGCCGACGGCGAAGGTGGTCACCATCGTCGTCCCCATGTCCGGCTGCAGCATCATCAGCAGGCTGGAAGCGCCGACCACCAGCAGGATCGGCATGATCCCTTCGAGCGACTGCGCCCGCTTCGGCTTGCGCGCCAGCAGGTCGGCGGCGTAGAGGACCAGCGCGACCTTCGCCAGCTCCGAAGGCTGGACCTGGAGGAAACCGCCGCCGAGCCAGCGGGTGGCGCCGTTGACTTCGGTGCCGACCGCGAGCACCGCGAGCAGGAGGAAGATCGAGCCGCCGAGGAGCAGCGGGGTGATTTCGCGCACCATCCGCAGGCCGTGGCGCGCGGTCAGGTGCATGATCAGCAGGCCGACGGCGCCGAAGAGCAGCGTCCGCTTCAGGTAGAAGGCGCTGTCGGAGAGGCCGCCGTCCTGGAGGACGCGCGTGGTCGAGCTGGCGGAGAAGACCATCACCGCTCCGAGCGCCAACAGGCAGAGGGTCGCGGTGAGCAGCAGGTTGTACTCCGGCGGCAGCGGACGCGCGCGCTTCTTGGTGCGCTTCTTCGCGCCCTTGCCGAGGGGGAGGGATCGAGAGCTCATCGCTCGAGCCCCCCGACGATCTCGTGGAAGCGGTCGCCCCGCTGTTCGAAGTTGGCGAAGGCGTCGAAGCTCGCGCAAGCCGGGGAGAGCAGCACGACCTCCCCGGGCCTGGCCGCAGCGGCGGCGCGCCGCACGGCGTCCTCGAGGTCCGAGCAGCGGTGCAGCTCGATCCCGGCCGCGGCGACCGGTTCCAGCTCCCGCGCCATCCGCTCGGTCGTGGCTCCGAGCAGGTAGCAGGCGCGCGCTCGTTCGCTGATCGGCGCGATCAGCGAGGCGAACGGCTCCCCCTTCTCGCTGCCGCCGAGGATCGCGTGGACGCCGCCGCCGAAGGCCTGGATGCCGACCGTCGCCGAGGCGACGTTGGTGGCCTTGGAGTCGTTGACGAACCGAACCCCGTCGATCTCGGCCACCTGCTCCAAGCGGTGGGGCACGCCGGCGAAGCTGCGCATGCCCGCGGCGACCGCTTCGCGGTCGAGCCCCATCGAAAGCGCCGCGGCGGCGGCCGCCATCGCGTTGGCGACGTTGTGCTCGCCGAAGAGGCCGAGCTCGGAGACCGACAACAGCGGCTCGCCGTCGTAGAAGATCGTTCCCTCCGCGACCGCGACTTCGCAGTCGGGCCCGGCGCCCCGGCAGAAGGCGACGCGGCGGGCGCAGCCACCGAGGTCGGTGTTGGCCAGCGACGGATCGTCGGCGTTGTAGACGGCGACGTCGTCGTTGCCTTGGTTGGCGAAGATCCGCAGCTTCGCCGCCAGGTAGGACTCGAGGTCGCCGTGGCGGTCGAGATGGTCCGGGGCGAGGTTGAGGAAGACGGCGCACTCGGGGGCGAAGGCGACCGTGTCCTCGAGCTGGAAGGAGGAGCACTCGCAGACGATCGTGGTGTCTGCCTCGACCTCGCCGACCAGATCGGAGAGCGCGGTGCCGACGTTGCCGGCGACCGCGACCGGCTCACCGGCCCCGCGGTATAGGTGGGCGATCAGCTCAACGGTCGTCGTCTTGCCGTTGGTGCCGGTGACGGCGACGAATCGGTTCAGCAGCGAGCGCCAGGCGATCTCCATCTCCCCGACCACCTCGACCCCTCGCTCCAGCGCCGCCGCGATCACCGGCGCCTCCCGGGGAACTCCCGGGCTCTTGACGACGGTCCGCGTCCCCTCGAGCTGTGCCAATCCATCCGTATCCAGGAACACTTCGACGCCCACCCCTTCCAGCCCTGCCGCGCCATCCGGATGCCCGGCATCGACCGCCCGCACCCGCTCTCCCCGCGCCGCCAGCAGCCGCGCCGCTGCCTGCCCGGAGCGGGCCAGGCCGACGACGAGATAGGGACCCCGCGGCAGAGGGGGGCGAACTTCCTTGGCGGGAATCCTTAGGGACACATGCCACAGCTTCTCGAAGCCCCCGGATACCCCTGTCAGGTTCCAGGTAGCACTATTGCTACCTTGAGGCAGATGCCGCAGATCCCGCAGAAACAGCTGAGGAACGAGATCGGCGAGATTCTCCGCCGGGCGGAGGCAGGCGAGCAGTTCACCATCACCGTTTCAGGGCGGCCGGTTGCCTACCTCGGCCCGATCCAGCGAGATCGGACCTGGGTTGACAGCAGCGTCCTCGACGAGCTGTGGAGTCTGCCGGTCGATCCGACCTGGGAATGTGATCTAGAGAAGTTCGATGTCGAACTCAGGGATCCATGGGCCGGAGAGGAATGAGGGTCATCCTCGATACCTCAGTTCTGATCGGCGGGGACTGGTCGTCTATTCCCGGAGCCGAGCCGGCAATCAGCGCGGTCTCCTTGGCCGAGCTGCACTTCGGGCTCCTCGTTGCATCCGATGCCCGGGTTCGCGCTGCTCGCGCAAACCGCCTTGGTCTGATCGAGGCGCGATTTCCAGATCCTCTTATCCTTGATGATCGCGTCGCAAGAACCTGGGGAGAACTCAAAGCGGTCGTTGCCGAAAGAGGCGGAAAGCCGCGGAGGCGCCTGGCGGACCTTGCGATTGCCGCGACGGCACGGGTTCACAATGCCCCCCTCCTGACCAAGAATGCCAAGGACTTCAAGCTCGTCGAGGACCTTGTCACGGTGCAAACGCCACCTGCTTGACGAGCCTCTGACCGTCAGCTGCCGATCGACTGCTGATACAGCGTGAAACCGATCCCCGAGCAGACGGCGGCGATGATCCAGAAGCGGAGCATGATCTTCGTCTCCGACCAGGCCATCATCTCGAAATGGTGGTGCAGCGGCGCCATCAGCAAGACGCGGCGGCGGAAGGTTTTGAAGGCGAAGACCTGGAGTAGGACGGAGAGCGCCTCGATCACGAAGATGCCGCCGATGATGATCAGCAGGACCTCGGTCTGGGTCATCACCGCCAGCGCCCCGATCGCGCC
>Ga0126305_10001075_pt1 | contig 12030 bp, 12 predicted proteins | sample Plot26_FD_92536 | JGI IMG/M metagenome (GOLD analysis project Ga0126305, IMG submission 92536) | Serpentine soil microbial communities from UC McLaughlin Reserve, CA, USA - Plot26 | ecosystem: Environmental > Terrestrial > Soil > Grasslands | place: USA: UC McLaughlin Reserve, Lake County... | reverse complement strand
CCGATTGTCTAGCGCCGCGGCGTAACGCCTACTCGCGGCACGAGTCTGATGGGCATGCGGTGGCTGCTGCCCATCCCCGTCCTCGTGGTGATGGTCCTGGGGATCTGGATCACCGGGGGTCTGATCACCGACGAGTTCAAGCTCGCGATGCTGTTGACGGCGGGCTGGATGGCGCTGCTGGGACTGGTCTGCATCGTGGTAGCGGTCCGTCGCCGCCGACTCGCCGTTCCGGTGCTCGGGGCGTACTTCGTGGGCGCAGCGGCGATCGGTGGCTTCCTCGCACTCACGACACTTACCGACAAGGTCGTCCACGAGCGGGTCGCCAGGGTTGCGGCTCGCCCGGCCGCGCACCGATCGCCCGACCGTCCGCGCAACGTCCTCCTCTCGAGCGCGGCCTTTGAGTCCGGTGAACACGAATCCCACGGGACGGCGAGGGCAATCCGCCTCGCGAGCGGCGATCGTGTCCTAACGCTCACCGACTTCGCGACCTCTGCGGGGCCCGACCTGCGCGTGTACATGGTCGCGGGTCCCGCCAGCGACGAGGGCGAGGTCACCGACTACGTCGACCTCGGCGCCCTGAAGGGAAACAAGGGCGACCAGCAGTACACACTGCCCCCTGATCTCGACCTGCGCCGGTACGGCACGATCGTCATCTGGTGCCGGGCGTTCTCGGTCTTGTTTGCGCGCGCGCCGCTCGAGCGCGCCTAATGGCGCCGGGCCGAGTTCTGTATCGGGATGATCGGTGCGCCCGGCGCCATCGCCGGGAGATCGCTGGAGAACGCGCAGGGATAACGGCGATCGTGGAAGAGCTTGGCGGTCTTCGGGTGCATGGACGGGCGCGTGCAGCGCCACAGGACGGCGACCGCCAATGCGCCTGCGACCGGGGCGATGAGGTAGACCCATAGGTCGGACAGGTCGCCGAAGGCCACGGCAGGCCCTTCGCTGCGGGCGGGGTTCAGGCTGGTCCCGGTGTATCTCGACACTCCCCAGATCAACAGGGCGATCAGCGCCCAGACCGCGAGCGGTGTCCAGCGCGCCAGCCGTTCGCGGGACAGAAAAAACAGAATCGTCGTTACGAGGAGGCCGGTCATGGCCGCCTCCACGGCCAGCGCCACCGGCGGGGCGACGCTCGGATGTGTCACACCCCCTCCAACGGACAGCGCGATCGAGCCCCAGAGCACGTGAAAGGCAAGTGCACCCGCCAGCGCTCCGGCGAACTGCGCCACGAGATAGCCGCCCACGTCACGGGCACCGACGCGGCCGAGGACGCCGAGCGCCAGCGTGATCGCGGGATTCAGGTGGCTGCCGGAGAGTCGTCCCAGCGGCGAGACTGCGATCAGGGCCACCACGGCACCCACGAGCAGGCCGGCGAAGAGGAGCCGCACGGAGGTCGAGGACACGATGTCGGCGACCGCCGCATCGTCGCCGACCGTCAGTGCGACGGCGGAGAGCGCGCCGAGCACGAGGAGAGCGGTGCCGGTCGCCTCGGCGCCCCAGATGCGCCAATGAAGACCTCGATGCACGGGCTGCGGGCATGGCGCACCCGATTCCATCATCCCTCCGCCCGGGCGCCGTAGCCGAGACCGATGATCACGATGCGCCGCGCGACGATGATCGCAGCCGCGATGCCCAGCATCTGAAAGGTGTTCTGCGAGGCCAGGCGGATCAACCCGGCGGCGAGCAGGAACTCCAGGCCCAGCCCGAGGAACGTGCTGAACGCCCGGGCCGTGTGCAGGCCGCGGCGGGGGGCGCTGAGGACCCCGGCGACGATGATGACGGCGCCGATCGCGAGCGGAATCACGGAGGCGATGCCGAGCACTTCCGGTGATAGCCACGAGTCCGTCATTTCATTGCCCCCCCGGGCATCATCAGCATGCCCTTCTTCTCCATCTCCTGAGCCTTCTCGATCTCCCTCGCGAGGAAGTAATTGAGGGCAGTCCGGATTCCCGCGATCGCTCCCAGGATGCCGATCTCGTCGAAGGTCGGAGAGACAGCGGTACCCAGGATGTCCGATGCCAGCTGGAACTCCAGCCCAACCGCGAGGAAGCGCCCCAGCAGCAGGCGCACGTGCTCGTAGGGGACCGGCCTGATCCGCAGCTCGGACAGCGTGTACGTCGTGAAGGCGATCGCGACGCCGAGAACGATCACCGCTGCCCCCATCAGCTCGACGATCGGGATCACGAAGTCGACGGCGTCACCGACCGCGTTCCTGATGGTGATGTCGATTGTTGCTTCGATCACGTTGCTCCGATCGCCGTCTCACTCGCCGAGCCTCGCCACGGCTGTGAGCCAAGCCCAGCCTCAGTCGTTCGAGCTCTGGCGGGCGTTACAGCAAGCGGGGCCGATCGACCTTCACATGCACGGCCCGGAGGCAGGGGCTGGCGTGAGTCTTGGCCCAGCTCCGTCGCGGGCCGCTGAATTTCACCCGGGTGAGATCGCCCGCCGGGTGATGACAACTCACCCCGGCCTCGTGGAGACTCGATCGCGAGATGGGCACCGAGAAATCATCGCGCTACGAGATCGTCGTCAAGGATCGACTGAGCAGCCGCTTCGGTCGGGCGTTTCCGGACGTCGAGATCGAATCGCGCCCCGGGCAGACCGTTCTAACGGGTGAGTTCTTGGATCAGTCGCAACTCCACGGACTCCTCGATCGCCTGCAGGACTTCGGGATCGAGTTGGTGAGCGTCAATGCCATCGACTGAGGCAACCGTCAGCCAAGAAGACGAGACAGCGCTGCTGCAGACGCTGCGACGAGGGGACGAGGCTGCGTTTGCGGAATTGGTCGACGCCTACAGCCCGGCGCTCCTGCGCCTCGCGATGACCTACGTCCGGACGGCGGACGTGGCCGAGGAGGTCGTTCAGGAGACCTGGGTTGGCGTCATCCGCGGCATCGACCGCTTCGAGGGGCGATGCTCGCTGAAGTCGTGGCTCTTCACGATCCTGCGAAACACCGCGATCAGTCGCGGCGAGCGCGAGCGTCACAGCATCCCGATGTCGTCGCTCTCGCCCGACGATGACGGGCCGGTGCTCGATCCGGATCGCTTCCTGCCGGCGGATCACTCGAGGTTCCCGGGTCACTGGGCGATCGGGCCGACGGCCTGGCCGGTCCCCGAGGAGGGCCTCATGGCCGCCGAGACCCGGGAGATCATCGCGGGCGCCATTCGCGAGCTGCCACCCAGCCAGCGCGCGGTCATCGCGCTTCGCGACGTGGAGGGGTGGCCGCCAGAGGAGGTCTGCGAGGCGCTCGAGGTGAGCGAGGGAAATCAGCGCGTGCTGCTTCATCGGGCTCGCACCAAGGTCAGGGCTGCGCTGGAGACGTACTTCGGGGCAGTCGAGCCCACGCTCGCGGAGGTTTGAGCCGCGTGTCCGGGCCGGAACCAGGTGTAACGACCTACGTCCCGCGCGGACTACCGGAAACGCATTCGCCAGTACGCGACCAACAGGAGGAGACATGCCCGACGCCGTAGCAACACCCGACAGGACCAAGGGCCTGCGGGGCCTGAAGGACAAGAACGTCTTGATCACCGGCGGCAGCTCGGGGATCGGGCAGGCCATCGCGGTCCGGTTCGCGGAGTACGGCGCGAACGTCGCGATCAACTACCTGACGCAGCCGGATGAGGCCGCCGAGACCGAGGATCAAGTCCACGCCTGCGTGGCCAAGGTCCAGCAGGAGGGCGTCCGCGACGTCCTGGTCGGCGGCGACGTCTCCAAGGAGGAGGACGTCGTACGGATGGTCGGCGAGGCGACCGAGCAGCTCGGCGGACTGGACATCCTGGTCAACAACGCCGGCATCCAGATCTCCCGCCCCAGCGAGGAGCTCTCCAGCGCAGACTTCGACAAGGTCATCGCGGTCAACCTGCGGGGCTCGTTCATGTGCGCCCGCGAGGCGATCGGGCACTTCCTCGCCCAGGACAAGGCGGGGTCGATCGTGAACATCTCCAGCGTTCACCAGCTGATCCCGAAGCCCAGCTACCTGGGCTACTCGGTCAGCAAGGGCGGCATGCAGAACCTGACCCGCACGCTGGCGCTCGAGTACGCGCCCCGCGGCATCCGCGTCAACGGCGTCGGTCCTGGCGCGACGGTGACCCCCATCAACCGCGGCTGGATCGACGATCCCGAGAAGCGCAAGCAGGTGGAGGAGCACATCCCGATGCAGCGCGCCGGCGATGCCGACGAGATGGCCGGGGTGACGTGCTTCCTCGCCTCCGACGACGCCGCCTACATCACCGGGCAGACCGTGTTCGTGGACGGGGGCCTGACGCTGTTCCCGAGCTTCGCCACCCCGTGGTCGTCCGAGTGACCGTCGCCGAGGTCGAGACCCATTGGTGGCCGTCGCCCTTCGGGGCCGACGACGAGCTCGGCATGCTCAACCACGTCACCGACGCCAAGCGTCTTGAGGCGCTGGCGTCGGTGCGCGAGGGCCGCATGTACGACCTGGGCCGTGTCCTTCACGAGGACATCCCGGTCTTCCCGGGCCGCTTCTTCAAGCAGACGCTCGTCACCACGGCGCACCACCAGAACGCTCGGGAGATGGTGGGCGAGAACAAGGTCAACTGGGTCATCGAGCAGGTCTCCGGGACCATGCAGCTCGGCACGCACCTGGACGCCCTGAGCCACCTTCAGATCGGCGACCGCGGCTACAACGGCTGGACGGTCGCCGAGCTCGCCGGCACGGCCGGCGTCAACCGGCTAGGAATCGAGACCGTGCCGCAGATCGTGACCCGCGGACTTCTGGCCGACGTCTCCGACCGGCGCTCCGCGCCGGGCGATGTGATCACCGTCGCCGACGCCGAGCGCGCGCTCGACGGACTGGAGCCCGGGCCGGGGGACGCCTTGCTGTTCCACACCGGCTGGGGAGCCAACTGGGGGAATCCCGAGACCTACGTGGAAGGCGAGCCCGGGCCGGGATACGAGCTCGCCGACTGGATCGTGGAGCACGAGGTCGCGCTCACCGGCTGCGACACCTGGAGCTACGGCCCGGTTCCCGCCGAGGATCCCGAGCGCCCCTTCGAGGTCCCCCAGATGCTGAACGCCCGCCATGGCGTGTTCGTCGTGGAGAACCTCGACACGGCCGAGCTCGCGGCGGCCGGCGTGCGGGAGTTCGCCCTGATCCTGACCCACCCCAAGCTTCGCGGCGCCACCGGCGCCTGGACCTCACCCATAGCCCTCGTCTGACTGGAGATCCCAATGAGCAGCGAGCACTACGACGTCATCATCATCGGCACCGGCGCGGGGGGCGGCACGCTCGCTCACAGGCTGGCGCCATCGGGCAAGCGCATTCTGCTGCTCGAGCGCGGCGGCTACCTGCCGCGGGAGCCCGAGAACTGGGACTCGAAGGAGGTCTTCGGCAAGTCGCGCTACGTCACCCAGGAGAAGTGGTACGACAAGAACGGCGAGGCCTTCAGGCCGCACGCCCAGTACTACGTGGGAGGGAACACGAAGTTCTACGGCGCGATCCTGTTCCGGCTTCGCGAGCGTGACTTCGGCGAGGTCCAGCACTACGGCGGCGTCTCGCCCGCCTGGCCGATCTCCTATTCGGACCTCGAGCCGTACTACACCGAGGCCGAGCAGCTCTACCTCGTGCACGGCGAGGCGGGCGAGGACCACACGGAGCCGCCGCGCTCGGGCCCCTTCCCGTATCCGGCCGTCTCGCACGAGCCGCGGATCCAGCAGCTCCACGACGACTTCGCGCGGACCGGGCACCACCCGTTTCACCTGCCGGTTGGCGTGGACATGAACGAGTCGGACTCGGAGCTGGGCCGGTGCGTTCGCTGCGATCGCTTCGATGGGTTTCCCTGCCTCACCGACGGGAAGGCCGACGCCCACGTCCTGTGCGTGCGACCTGCGCTCGAGCACGACAACGTCACGCTGGAGACGCACTCGCGTGTCGTGCGACTCGAGACCGACCGGTCCGGGGCCGAGGTCAGCCGCGTGGTCGTCGACCGCGGCGGCGCCGAGCAGGCCTACAGCGGCGACATCGTCGTCGTGTCGTGCGGCGCCGCCCACTCGCCCGCGCTCCTCCTGCGCTCAGCCAACGACAAGCACCCAAACGGCCTCGCCAACTCGTCCGACGTCGTGGGCCGCAACTACATGGCCCACATCAACTCGGGCGTGATCGCGATCTCGCAGAGCCCGAACCCGACCAAGTTCCAAAAGACGCTGGGCGTGAACGACTACTACTGGGGCGCGCAGGACTCGGAGCTGCCGCTCGGCCACATCCAGATGCTCGGCAAGTCGGACCGCAACATCCTGCGGGCCGGCGCCCCATGGTTCGCCCCCGGCTTGGCGCTCGACTACATGTCGAAGCACGCGATCGACTTCTGGCTCACGACCGAGGACCTGCCGCGGCCGGAGAACCGGATCACGCTGGACCGCGACGGGAACATCCACCTGTCGAAGACGTTCCACAACGAGGAGCCGCACCGTCGTCTGCTCGCCAAGCTGAAGTCCCTCATGGGGGAGATCGGCTGCGCGGAGCGGATGATCCCGCGCTGGTCGGTGCTGGACCAGCGGATCCCGCTGGCGGGCATCGCCCACCAGTGCGGAACGGTCCGCTTCGGCACCGATCCGCAGACGTCCGCGCTGGACGTGAACTGCAAGGCGCACGACGTCGACAACCTGTACGTCGTCGACACGAGCTTCTTCCCGGGGTCGAGCGCCGTCAACCCGGCCTTGACGGCAATGGCAAACGCCATGCGGGTCGGCGACCACCTGCTGGAGCGACTCGGCGCGGGCGGCAAGGGCGCCGTCAAGAGGAAAGTCGACGGCAAGCGGAGCAACAAGGTCCCGGAGGAGGTTGTCTCATGAGAAACGCGGCCGACACGATCGCTACGGCGGTGGGAAAGGGGCTGATCGCGGGCCTGGTCGGGACGGCCGCGATGACGGTTTCGAGCACCGTCGAGGCACGGCTTCGAGGGCGGACGCCGAGCTCGGCGCCGGCCCGCGCGACAGCCAAGCTGCTCGGCATCACGGAGTTCGAGGACGACATCGCCCAGGCTCGATTCAACGACCTCTCCCACTGGGGATTCGGGACGAGCTGGGGCGTCCTGCGGGGACTGCTGGGCGCGACGGGTCTGCCCGCCACGACCGCGACGGCGCTGCACGGCGCCGCCGTCTACGGGAACTCCCAGGTGATGCTCCCGGCGCTGGAGATCGCCCCACCCTCGGTGTTCTGGGCGAAGGAGGAGATCGCGATCGACGCCTTCCACCACGCCGTCTACGCGCTCGCCACGGGGATCGCCTACGAGGCGCTCTCAAACGGCAAACCTGCGGGGCCCTAGAGGATTCCCAGCTCCCGGGCCCGGGCGACCGCCTCAGAGCGATTCGCAGCGTCCAGCTTGCGGAAGATGCTCCTCGTGTGAGTTTTGACGGTGTTCAGCGAGACGTAGAGCTCGCGGCCGATCTCGCGCTGGGTCATCGGCGTCGCGAGCAGGCGCAGAACGTCGAGCTCGCGCTGGCTGAGCTCCTCGCCCGCGGCCGGCTCTCGGCTGGGCTTCCCGATTCGGCGCTCGGCCTCGGCGAGGCGATCGAGGAGGTTGCCCGGGTCCGGAGCGCGTGAGAGGCGCATGCCGGCCTCATCGAGGCTGGCGCGGGCCGCGGCGCGATCCCCACGAGCGGCCCGCAGGCGCGAGAGGTGCATGAGCGACCAGCCGAGCTCGATCGGCCCGGCGCCGCGGCGATCCAGCGTCGCGGCCCGCTCGATCTGCCGTTCCGCCTCGTCGTCCTCGCGCCGATGCTCCAGCACCAACCCCAGGGCCAGGTGGCAGGCGGCCCCGGACCAGTGCTCGTTGATGCCGTGCTCGAAGCTGATCTCAAGCGATTGCCTGGCGAGCTCCTCGGCCGCATCCCAGTCCCGGCTCTCGGCGGCGAAGAGGGCGGCGCTGCCAAGACCGGAGGTCTCGTTCAGATGCTGCCCGAAGGCGCGTCCGACGCGGGCGTACTCGAGTGACCACCGTCGGGCGTCGTCGAGGTCGCCCAGCGCTCCGTGGGCCAGGCCGATCGTCGCCGCGCCGATGCCGCGCCAGGGCGAACCCTCGGCCTCGGCCTCGAGCGCCTCCCGGCCGGACGAAAGCGCGCCACGCACGTCTCCCAGCTCCCACAGGTAAGCCGTGCGAACGACGGCCAGGGCACCGTCGACCGAGGTGAGGCCCTCGCGGAACGGGGCCGGAAGCGGCGCCTCCTCGGCGATCGCCAGCCATTTCGCGACGGAGTCCATGTCGCCGAAGCTGAGGCCCATGAAGCAGCGGGCGAAGCAAAGCCGGACGTCGGCGGCCACCGCACGCTCTCCCAGGGCGGTGAGCCACGAATTCACCGTGCGGTCGCCCGCCGCGCTCAGCAGCGTGGGCGCCCAGTGCTGGGCGATCAGCTCGGCCGCCTGGTTGGTGTCGCCGGCCGCGATGGTGTGCCTGATCGCCTCGGGGGCAAGCCCCGCCGCCAGGTACCAGGCGGCGGCACGGCGATGGAGGTCGGGCTCGAGCTCGGGCGTGGCGATCTGAAGCTCGAGCCGCAGCAGCTGACGGAAGAGGTGGTGATAGCGGTACCAATCCCGCTTCGTGTCCAGCGGGATCAGGAACAGGTCCGCGCGCTCGATCTCGCGGAGGAGCGATGCGCCGTCCTCGACCCCGGTGACCGCCTCGAGCAGCGGCCCGCAGAAGCGCTCGAGCAGGGAGCTGCGCACGAGCGCCGCCCGCACATGCTCCGGCTGCGCGGCGAGGACCTCGGTGCCGAGATAGTCGACGATGTTGCGGTCGTCGCCGGCGAATCGCTCGACGAAGGCGCCGGGGTCCTGGGCGCCGCGGAGCGAGAGCGCCGCCAGGAAGAGGCCCGCGGCCCAACCCTCCGTTCGCTCGCAGAGGCTTGCGACCTGATCCGCGTCCAACCTCAGGTCGAGGATCCCGTTGAGGAGCTCGTCGGCCTCCCCGGGCTCGAACCTGAGGTTCGCCAGGTCGATCTCGAGCAGCTCTCCCCGGGCTCGCCAGCGCGCCAACGGCAGGGGCGGCTCGGACCTGGTGGTGAGCGAGACCTGGAGCGTCGGCGCCAGCCGCTCGACGAACAGCGCGACCTGCGCGTGGATGTCGGCGCTCGTGATCTCGTGGTAGTCGTCGAGCGCGAGCACCGCGGGCTCGGGCAGCTCCGCGAGCTCGTTCAGAAGCGCAGGCACGACGTGCTCGGAGACATCGGTTCCGGGTGCGACCAGTAACGGCATCGACGTGGCGCCGATCCCCGGATGAAGGGCCCGGAGGCTCTCGATGACATAGGTCCAGAAGCGGATCGGCTCGTCGTCGGACTCGTCGAGCGCGAGCCAGGCGAACGGTCGCGGCTCGCCGGGCGATCGCGACCAGGCCGCTACCAATGTGGACTTGCCCCAGCCCGCCGGCGCTCGAATCAGCTTGACGCGCTCAACCGATCCCGCGAGCGCTCGGACCAGGCGCGGTCGGTCAACCGCATCCCGCAGTACGGGAGGGTTCAGTTTCGTATCGATGAGGACCGAAACTGTCTCGGTCGCCACGCGCCAAGCATAGGCTCGGTTGTCGGCTGCGATCTTCCCGGATGGGGCGACGGAATGGACTACGCTCCGTGCGACGTGGCCGAGGTACGGGAGGTACCCATCCAAGGCTCGGGTGCCGTCCTTGCGGCAACGAAGCTGCACATCCCGGGAGTGCGCCCCGAGCTGATCGCGCGAGCAGCGCTCATCGACGAGCTCGCGTCGTCGCCGCACCGCAAGCTCACGCTGGTCGAGGCGCCGGCCGGATACGGGAAGACGACCCTGATCGCGGAATGGTGCTCCTCGTCGCGCGAGCAGCGGGACTTCGCCTGGCTCTCGCTCGACGAGGGGGACAGCGATCCCGCGCGCTTCTGGGTGGGAGTCATCGACGCGCTTCGTACGCTCGAGCCGGGAATCGGGGCTCCGGCCCTGGAGGCGCTCGGCTCGAGGGGCATCGACGTGCGCGATGTTGCGCTGCCCCTTCTCCTCAACGAGCTCGCGGGACTCCAGCGGGACATCGTGCTCGTGCTCGACGATTACCAGACGGTGCGGGGACGGGATGTCCATCGCCTCGTCGACGTACTGCTCGACCACCTGCCCTCGGAGCTCCACGTGGCGATCGCGACCCGCGTGGATCCTCCGTTGTCCCTGGCGCGCCTGCGGGCGAGGGGTCAGATGACGGAGGTCCGAGCCGCCGACCTCCGCTTCACGGTCGCGGAGGCCGCGGAGCTTCTGCGCCGCACCGTGGGCCTCGACCTGTCGGACGATCAAGTCCACCGCCTTCACGAGCGCACGGAGGGCTGGCCGGCCGGCCTCTACCTGGCGGGGCTGTCGCTGCGGGGACGACCGGACCGCGGCGAGTTCATCGAGTCCTTCGCCGGGGACGACCGCCACATCGTCGATTACCTGGCGAGCGAGGTCCTGAGCGATCAGCCGCAGGAGGTGAGGAGCTTCCTCCTGCAGTCGGCGCCTCTGGAGCGACTCTGCGGCCCGCTCTGCGATGCGGTCATCGACATCGACCAGTCAGCCCGCCTGCTGGAGCGCATCGAGAGCCAGAATTTGTTCCTGGTCCCGCTGGACACGACGCGCACCTGGTACCGCTATCACCGGCTGTTCGGCGAGCTTCTGCGGCACGAGCTCGAGTTGTCGGATCCTCGCGCTGCCGGGGAGCTTCACCGGCGTGCGTGCGCCTGGTACCGGCAGGAGGGACTGATCCCCGACGCCATCCGGCACGCCACGGTCGCCGGGGAACTCGACGAGGCGCGAGAGTTGATCAACTCGCATTGGAACGACTACTTCAATCGCGGCCGGCTTGCGACCGTGGAGCGCTGGCTCGAGGCGATGCCGGCCCCAGCGGCGAGAGGCGACCCGCGGCTTTGCGTCGCCGGTGCCTGGCTCGCGCTCGACCGGGGGAGACTCGAGGACGCCCGCGAGTGGATCGAATCCGCCACGGAGGCGACCGTCGCCCGCGATGAGGATTCGGATGACGACTCGGTTGCGGCCGAGATCGGCGTGTTGCGAGCCGTGCACGGCTTCAAGGTCGCCGAGCTCGAATCGGCGAGGGCCGCGGCGCTCGACGTGCTGGAGCTCGCCGACGAGGGCTCGTTCCCCCACACGGTCGCGCGGCTGATCTTCGGGGTGACCCTGTACTGGCAGGGCGAGCTGAGTGAGTCGGCGGAGGTCCTTCGAGGCGCCGCGGAGGCGGCCGCGGCGGGCGACAACGACCTGGGCCAGAGCTACGCACTGGGTTACCTCGGGCTCGTCGAGGTCGATCGAGGCGCGATCGCCGACGCTGGCCGCTTGGGCACCGAGGCGATCGGTCTCAGCGACTCGCCCGGCTTCCGCGAGCACTTCGTCCTCATGGTCGGCCACCTCGCCCGGGGTCGGGCCGCGAAGCACGCCGGACGGCTGGACGAGGCCGAGACGGAGATCCGGCGCGCGGTCGAGCTCGCGGGCCGCGGCGCCGGGCGGCTGGAGATCGCCGCGGCCATGCTCGCGTGGGCGCGGATCCAGCATCTGCGGGGAGATACTGCCGAAGCGCGGGAGGCGACTCGCGAGGCGCAGGGCCTCCTCAACCAATGCCCTGAGACCGGAACCCTCGGCAGGGCGCTCAAGGCGGCCGAAAGCGGGCTCAAGGTGGCTGCGCGGAGCGTTGCGCATCGACCGTCGGGTCCCGCCGAGGACTTGACCGACCGCGAGCTCGCGGTGCTGCGCCTGCTCACGAGCCCGCTGTCGCGCCGGGAGATCGCGGACGCGTTGTATGTCTCGCCGAACACGGTCAAGACGCACACCAAGGGCATCTATCGCAAGCTCGAAGCCGCGAGCCGCGATGAGGCCGTGGCGCGCGCCCGCGAGCTGGGGATCCTGTGACACGGCTGGGGCCCCCACGGTCGCTCACGCGGAATCGTGTGAATCCACGTCCGGAGTCCGGACGGATTCGCACTGCAGGGGTGCCCGGCCGGTTGCCCCGGCTACCGCTTCCACGCGAAGGCAGAGGTGCCCGCGGCAGTTTTAGCCGCGAAGAAGCGTCACCACTCGCGCAAGCT
>Ga0126305_10001073_pt1 | contig 12043 bp, 5 predicted proteins | sample Plot26_FD_92536 | JGI IMG/M metagenome (GOLD analysis project Ga0126305, IMG submission 92536) | Serpentine soil microbial communities from UC McLaughlin Reserve, CA, USA - Plot26 | ecosystem: Environmental > Terrestrial > Soil > Grasslands | place: USA: UC McLaughlin Reserve, Lake County... | reverse complement strand
GGACGCCGAATAGTCGGCCCTGTCGAGGCCGGGCCCGCCGCCCATGGAGTCCGCGTCCGGGCCGCCCGCGATCTGGTCGTCATCGTCGCCCCCGAACAGCGCGTCGACTCCTGCATTCCCGATCACCGTGTCGTCGCCCGCGCTCGCCGCGATGGTGTCACCCGCGCCACCGCCCGTCAGCAGGTTGTCCTCGGCGCTTCCGTTCAGCACGTCGGAGGCCGAGCCGCCGTAGACATTCTCCACCGTCGAGTTGACGTTGTCGTTCTCGCCGGACTCCCCGTCGTCGGCGACGTTGTCGAGGCTGACCGTGAGCGCACTTGTCCTCTCGTCGTACATCGTGAGGTCCGTGCCCGGGCCTCCGGCCACGGAGTCGGAGCCGTCGGGGGCAGTCCCGTTCTTGATGATGTCGCCGCCATCCCCGCCTTGAATCGTGTCCGCCGCGTCGCCCCCGGTCAGGTAATCGACATTGCCCCCGCCGCTCAGCATGTCGCCGCCACCGCGCCCCTCCAGGAAGTTCCCCTCCGAGTCGCCGGTGATGTCGTCCCCGGCCGAGCCGCCGAAGACCTGCTCGCCGTTCAGGTTGTCTCCCTCCCCCGGGTTCCCGTCGTTGGGCTGTCCGTCGAGGGTTATGTTCTGGGCGTTTGCACGGGCGGAGTAGTTCCCCGTGTCGATCCCGGCACCCCCGTTCATGGCGTCTGCGCCCGCGTTGGCGATGAAGAAGTCGTTGCTCGCCTGGCCGTTCAACGTGTCGTCATTGCCGAGGCCGTTGAGGGTGTCGCCGCCGTAGCTGCCAAACAGCGTGTTCACGCCGCTGCTTCCAACGAGCGTGTCGTTGTGCTGGCTCCCGATCAGGTTCTCGACGCTCGTCCCGATGTCGTCGTTCTCGCCTGCGACGCCGTCGTTGGCGTTGCCGTCGATCGTCGCGTTTACGCCGCTCGTGTGGTTCGCGTAGGACACAACGTCCGCGGCTCCCCCGTTTCCGATGAGGACGTCCGCGCCGGTCCTGCCGTCGAGCGTGTCGTTGCCGCCGTACCCGTTCAGCTCCTGCGGGCCGACGGTGCCGGTGAGCTCGTCGTCCAACGGGCTGCCCCAGACGGTCTCGATGTCGCTCTGGATGTTGTCGTTCTTCGTCAGGAAGACGGGGCCGTCGTTTGCCAGGTTGTCGAGGCTCACCTTCATGGCCCAATTGGAGTTGTTGCTCAGGAAGTCGACGACGTCCTTGTCGCTGCCGCCGCTGACCGAGTCGGCGCCGTTGTCCGCCCGCGGTGCCAGCAGGTCGATGCCGTCTCCTCCGGTGAGCGTGTCGGCCCCACTGGCGCCGTAGACGAAGTCGTTGCCCGTTCCACCGCTGGCCGTCTGAGCGAACCCGTTCGACAGCTGTTCGGTGGTGATCAGCGAGTCGCCGCCTGAGCCGCCGTAGAGCTTGTTTGATCCCGGCGGGCTTCCCTCCTCGTCGCCGATGAGGTCGTCGTCCCCGCCCTGGCCATAGAGGGTGTCCGGACCGCCCCCGCCGTGAAGCGCGTCGGGCCCGCCGTTTCCGTAGATGGTGTCCTTGTTCGCGTGGGTGTGGACGATGTCCTTCGCGGTGCCGCCGTAGACCGTGTCCTGCCCATCCCCCGGCAGCTGACCGGTGTTGATCGAGGAGGGCAGAGAGCTGTCGTTCTTCGCCCAGTCGTCCTCCTCCCCGAGAACCATCTGGATGCCCGCGATCCCTTGGTCGTGTCGGCAGGTCATCGTGCTGGTGCCGGAGGTCGTGCAGCCGAGCCCCCCGGTCATCGAGATCCCCGGGTCGCTGAAGGTCACGACCCCGGAGGAGACGGTCGCCGTGACGTGATTCACCTCGCCGCCGGCGGCCTGGTACTTGGCGACGATCTTCGTCCCGTCGCTGAACACGGTGCCCGTGGCGCCGAATGCCGGGCTGGCAAGGCAGAGCACAGCGACGACGGCCGGTAGAGCCGCAATCCATTTGCTCCGCGACAGCATTGCTTCCTCCCTGATTCCGCCGCGGCATCTCCAGCCCCGACCAGTCCAGGATACCCGTGATGTCAGGTGAGTGCGAGGGTTTTTGGACAGATGGTCACGGCGAGGCGGGTCCGCGCTCGTGCCCACCCCGGCGCTCGCGCGGAAAGATCGCAAAGCTGCCGATCGCGGTGGCGAGCAGCCGGCCGTCCTCGTGGCGGGCCTCACTGCGCATCACGGCGACGCGGTCGTTAGGCCGAGCCGCTTGGGGAGATCGTCGATCGGGTCGCCGGCAGGGTAATGGCGGCGCCAGCGTATCCGGGGCGCCGATCCCGCCGCCGCGGCTGGAGCTTCACGGCGGCGGGATCGCGCGCTGCCGGCCTAGTTGCGCGGAGGCAGAGAGGGCGGAACCGGGAGGCGCTCGCCCTTCGAGCCCATGCACTGGGAGAGGCTCTTCATCGCCTTCTGGGCCTGCTCCCGCTCCTTGCCGTTCAACGGCATCAGATGACCGCGGGACGGCGGGGCCGGCAGCCCGCACTCCTTCGCCGCCTGCTCCATGGCGCTGCTGGCCTCCGGCGGCGGGAGCTGGATGGAGAAGCCGCCGCCCTTGGTGGAGGCGTGTGGCACGTCGACGCCGTTCTCGCGCATGCAGTCGGCGAGCTCGTCGAGGTGCTCGCGGGCCTCCGGCGGGGGCATCGGCAGGGGTGCTCTCTGCGCCGGAGGCTGCTCGCTCTCGCCCTCGCTCGAGTCGCCCCAGGCCGGGATTGCGATCGCCGCGGCAGTGAGGGCGGCCGCCGCCACGGCGCTGTACAGGTACTTCGGGTCGAACTTCCTCATACGTCCTCCTTGGTCGGGGTCGTGAGAGGACAGCGCCCGGGCCTGAGAGGAGGCTGAGAGCCGGCGAAGGGCTTCCTAAGAGGTGACCGCAGGCCGAGTGGCCTGAAGGCGCAGGGTGACAACCGTTCCTCCGCCGGCTGCCGCCACGGCGGCCACCGACCCCCCATGTGCCTCGGCGACCTGGCTCACGATCGCCAGGCCGAGCCCGGAGCCCGGCATCCCGCGCGCGCTCGGGGCACGGTAGAAGCGCTCGAACACATGCGGTAAGTCGGCCGCGTCGATGCCCGGCCCGTGGTCGCGTACCGAGACCTCGCCGTCGCGGACTGTCACCTCGATGTCCCCTTCGGGAGGGCTCCATTTGGCCGCGTTGTCGAGGACGTTGCCGACCGCCCGCTCGAGCCGGTCGGCGACGCCTTGTACCTCGCATGGCTCGGTCGTGAGCGTGAACCTCCTTCCAGGAGCGTTGCGCCGCGCCCGCTCCACGGACTCGGCCACCAGCTCGTCGAGCCGCACGGTGCCGCCACTGGTTTCGGGCTCTTCCTCCCGCGCGAGGTCCATCAGGTTCCCGACCAGCACTCCCAGCTCGCCGAGCTGGGAGACCACGTCGCCGAGGAGGCGCTCGCGGTCGGCCGGCGCAAGACCGTTCTTGGCCGCCAGCACCTCGATGTTCGTCCGCAGGCTCGTGAGGGGCGTGCGCAGCTCATGGGAGGCATCGGCGACCAGGCGGCGTTGCGCGGTGACCGAGCGATCGAGCTCGGCGAGCATCGCGTTGAAGCTCTCCGCCAGGCGGGCGAGCTCGTCGCGCGAGCCGTTGATCTCGATCCTGCGGTCGAGGTCGCTTGTGCGCGCCACGTGCTCGGCGGTCTCGGTGAGCTCCGTCAGCGGCGCCACCGCGGTCCGCGAGATCGCCCACCCGAGCAGCGCCGCGGCCGCGACACCCCCCAGGCTCACCAGCCCGAGGACGAGCAGCAGGGTGTGCAGCGTCCCGTCCACCTCCTCCAGCGAGCGAGCGACCTGGATCGCGTGGCCCTGCCCGAGGGGGCCGGTAAGCACTCGCAGATGGTCGCCGCCCACGTCGACGTCCTGCAGGAACTCGCCCCTGCGACCGGCGGCGACAGCCCGGGCGCGGTCGCTTACCGGGAGCCTCACCGCCTCGTCGCCCGAGCGGTCCACGCGTCCCGACGCCGTGATCACCTGCGCGATCCCCTGCGGGCCGCCGGGCGGGGCGGACGGCAGCAGGACCTCTGCGCCGCGACGGCCCGGTGAGTCCGGCGGCGGCGGGACCCGCACGCTGAAGTTGCCGCGGGGGCCGGTGACAGGGACCGGAACTCCCCCAGCCACCCTCAGTGTCGCCGCGCCGGCGAGGTTCTCGAGCGAATCGTCGACCTGGGCGCGCAGCTGGTCGCGGACGACGAAGTAGACGATCGCGGACGCGGCAACGATCGCCACCGCAACCGCGGCCGCGGAGACCAGCGTCAAGCGGCGGCGGAAGGTCACGGGTCCCGCAGCACGTAGCCGACGCCGCGCACGGTGTGGATCAATCGGCCCTCCCCTCCCGCCTCGAGCTTGCGGCGCAGGTACCCGACGTAGACCTCGAGCCCGTTCGAGGAGCGCCCGAAGTCGTAGCCCCAGACGCGTTCGAGGATGACCGAGCGCTCCAGGACCTGGCGCGGATGCTCCATGAGGAGCTGAAGGAGGGCGAACTCGGTCTTGGTCAGCTCGACGCGTCGGTCGCCGCGGTGCACCTCGCGGGACCCGATCTCCATCGTCAGGCCACCGAAGCTGAGCTCGCCGTCGGCGGCGGTTCCGGTCGCCCGGCGCAGCAGCGCTCGCAGCCGCGCCTGGAGCTCCGCGAGCGCGAACGGCTTCACCAGGTAGTCGTCCGCCCCGGCGTCGAGGCCGGCCACCCGATCCGAGACGCCGTCGCGGGCGGTGAGCATCAGGACGGGAGTGCGATCGCCGTGAGCGCGCAGCGACCGGCACATCGCCACGCCGTCCATGGTGGGCATAAGCACGTCGAGGATCACCGCATCGACAGTGGCTGCCGACAGCTTCGCCAGGCCCTCGCTGCCGTCGCCGGCGAGCTCGACCTCGTAGCCGTCCAGTCGCAGCGCGCGCTCGAGCGAACTGCGAACGGCGGGCTCGTCGTCCACGACGAGTATCCGCATCGGCGCATTGTTTCCGGCGAACCTAAGAGGAACCTGAGAACGCGCCTGGGCTCGGTCAAACTGGAGCCGAATGAGCGAAGCCGAGCTCCTCATCGTCGGGCTTCTGGTGGCCGTGGCGGGGCTCAGCGCACTCGCGCGGCACCTGGACCTGCCGTATCCGATCGTGCTGGTCATCGGGGGGGCCGCGTTTGGATTCGTCCCCGGGCTGCCCGAGGTCACGCTCGACCCGGAAGTCGTGCTGGTCGTCTTCCTGCCGCCGCTGCTGTACGGGGCGGCCTTCTTCGCGAACCTCGGCGATCTGCGACGTGATCTCCGCTCGATCGCCCTGACGTCGATCGGCCTGGTGCTCGCGACGATGTGCGCGGTGGCGGTCGCCGCCCACGAGCTCATCCCGGGTTTGCCCTGGGAGGCCGCGTTCGTTCTCGGCGCGATCGTCTCCCCCACGGATCCGCTGGCGGGCGCGGCGATCATGCGCCGCCTCAACGTCCCGCGGCGCCTGGTGAGCATCGTCGAGGGCGAGGGGCTCTTCAACGACGCCACCGCGCTCGTAGCCTTCCGCGTAGCCGTCGCCGCGACGGTGGCCGGTAGCTTCTCGCTCGCCGATGCCGGGTTGGATTTCCTGCTCGGTGCCGCCGGCGGCGTTGCGATCGGGCTCGCCGTTGGCTGGGTGATCGCCGAGATCCGCAAGCGCACCGTCGACGCCCAGGTGAGCATCACGATCTCGATCCTCACCGGTTACGCGGCGTTCGTCCCCGCCGACGCGATCGACGCGTCCGGCGTCCTCGCAGCGGTCACCGCCGGCCTGTTCATGGGCATCCGCGGCCCCAGCATCATTCCGGCGCGCATCCGCCTTCAGGGGTTCTTCGTCTGGGACCTGCTCGATTTCATCCTCAACGCGACGCTGTTCGTGCTCGTCGGCCTGCAGCTCCGCGCCGTGGTCGACGGGCTGTCTGGGTTCTCGGCGAGCACACTCGCCGGCTACGCGCTGGCCGTGAGCGGCGTGGTCGTGCTGACCCGGCTCGTATGGGCCTACACGCTGCCCTACGTGATCCGGATGCTCGACCGGCGACCGGCCCAACGCGCGCGGCGCGTCGGCGCGGGACCCCGCCTCGTGATCGCCTGGAGCGGGATGCGCGGCGCCGTCTCGCTCGCCGCGGCGCTGGCGATCCCCTTAACGACCGATGCCGGAGGGGCGTTCCCGCAACGCGACCTGATCATCTTCCTCACGTTCGCCGTGATCTTCTTCACCCTGGTCGTGCAGGGCCTGTCGCTCCCGCTGCTGATCCGCCGCCTGGGTGTCGAGTCCGACGGCACCGAGGAGAGCGAGGAGGTTCGGGCCCGGCTCGTGGCCAGCAAGGCGGCGCTCGACAGGCTCGACGAGCTGGAGGCCGAGGACTGGACTCGCAACGACACGGTCGAACGCATGCGGGCCCTGTACGACTACCGCACGCGCCGCTTCGCCGCCCGGGCGGGCAAGATCGAGGACGACGGGTTCGAGCACCGCGCGCTCACCTATCAGCGGATGGTGCAGGACGTACTGGCGGCGCAGCGGAACGCTCTGATCCAGATGCGAAGCGACGGCGAGGTCTCGAACGAGGTCATGAACCGGGTCATCCGCGAGATGGACCTCGAGGAGTCACGGCTCGAGATCTGAGACCGCCCTACTTATAGCCGCATTGATGGATGTCGGGCTGGAACTGGTTCTCGTAGAACGCCGCGGGGAACCGGCCGAGGTTCGGGGAGCCGGGATCCAGGTTCGCGGGCGCGAACAGGGGATCGGTGAGGCTCGTGGGTGGGGACTTGGCGTACTCGTCGTCCGGGAACCCGTGACGGCCGAGGGCCACCGTCTGCCACTGGGTCTGGGGCTTTGGGAACTGTCCATCGTCCATCCCCACTGCCTCCAGGTACTGCGCCGCATCGCTGGTGAACAGATACGGCTCGTTGTCGGTGAGCATGCCTCCCGAGAAGACCGTGCATTCGAGATTGCGCGCGTTCCCGCCATGCACGTCGGGCACCTGGTACGCCGCCCACACCAGCGGCATCAAATCCGAGTACATCCAGGTCTGGAAGCCCTTGTTGATCGAGGTACGGAGCTTCGTGTCGGGACTGGGGAAGGACCAGGGGCCGGCGTTCACGTTGCGGGCGACCGTGTCCAGCTTGTCGGGATCGCTGACGATGATCTTGCCCATATCGACCAGGCCGCCGCGGGCGAACTCGTAGTTGACGAGGATGCGGCTGAGGACCTGACTTGACCTCTCGTCGATTTGGTCGAGCAGCGGCGCCCCGTCACTGCCGCTGTCGTCTCCGGCGAAGAGACCGGCGGCGTGGTAGGTGAGGCTCGCGATCGGTCCCTCCTCCGGGAGCACGATCGAGCCGAGCTCGAGCATGACCTCGAAGATGTTGCTCGGGTCGAATCCCGCCTTGACATCGGGAGGACGGACCGCGGCCTGGATGTTCTCGCTGATCTTCTTCAGTTCGAAGACGTCCTTGACCGTGGGATCGAGGACCCCCTGCATCTGCTCGATCCAGCCCTCGACGAAGATGAGCTTTTCGATCTCCTTGTCGAGCTGGGTCTTGACTGCGTCGAAGTCGGGCTTGAGGCCGCTGCAAGCTCCCGCCGCGTCGGCGTAGGTGAGCGTTCCCAGGGTCGTGCGCCGGTTCTGCCACTTCGCCGCGGTGTCGTAGTGGAGTACGTACTGCTGGCGCATGTCCGGCGGGGTGATCGACTGGTTATCGAGCACCCGCCTGGTGATCCAGGCGTTCGCGTTCTGCTGGCCCCCGGTGAACTGCGGGTACGTGTGCACGGGTCCGTAGAGGAGTGGGAGCAGCTCGTTCGTGGCTTCGGTGGTGGGATCGGAGGGCGCCGGGTCAAATCGGTCGTCGCGGTTGCGCGAAAGGAGTCCCTCGAGGCGCGCGGCCAGCGGCCTACGGGACACCACGTCCCCGAGCAGGGAGCCCGCGCCGCGGGGCAGGCTGCTCACCTCAAGTGCCGCGGCGCTTCCGCCGTACCCGGGGTTGCAGCCGAGCGCCCCGGGCGGCTGGCAGACGGAGCCGACAAGCGCATAGCCGCCGCTGCCGTCGAGTCCGTCGAACACGGTGCGAGTGCCGCCCAGCCGCTGGATCTGGCGTGCGATCTGGTCCCAGGCAGCGGTCGTTGCCCTCGGTCTGCGGTAGCTCTGGATGAAGACGAGGTCGTTGCGGGCGAACGTGCTCATCTCGGTCACCATGCGGGTCTGCTCATCCCTGTCCTCGGCCTGGCCGTAGCCGGTGTTCACCTCGAAGGAATGGTGCGACCTCACGTGCAGGTCGTAGCGGTCGACGGCGACGACCTGGAAGCTCGCGCACGGCGTCACGCGATCGGGCTCGGGATTGCACCCGGAGGTCTGATCCGTGATCAGCTGGTCGCCGACCCTCACCGAGACCTCGCCGTCGGGGACGTCCGACGGCCTGGTGTCGAAGGTGGGGTAGTCCGGGAATTGGAACCCGTACTCGCCCACTGCACCCTCGTACTGGAGGTAGCCGGAGAGCCTGCCCTGCCGGGTTCCAGGGGACTCGCCGAAGCTCGTGAACGCCGATCCCTCGGGTGCCTTCGGAATCCCGACCACGGAGAACTGCGCCTGCGTCGGCTCGTCTCCGAGCGTCGAGCCGCCGATCTTCGTCAACAGACTGCTCAGCTCGTCGGCGAGCGCCTGGTCGTCGCCGATCCCGGACGCCGAGCTCAGGATCAGCATGTAGCCCGGGTCGTTGCAGTCGCCGACCAGCTGCTCGAGCATCTGGATGCCCGCCACCGTCCTGGGGACGGCACCCGCGAAGGGGACCGAGCTGTGGCACAGCTCCGGATCCATCCGGGTCGCTCGGTCGATCAGGTTGTAGGAGATCGTGCTCGGGCTCGTGCCGGTGCCCGCGACGGGCTTGCCGTCGATCGTGATCAGCCCGTTCGCCCCGGCCGTCTCCAGGCGGACACCGATCGGCGGGTCGTTCGGCCGTACGGAGACGATGCTGGTGTCGCGGGAGACGCGGTCCGCGCCGCTCGCGCGCACCCGGACGCGGATCAGGTATGTCCCGGCGCGGCTCGGCTTGAACGTCGGGGTCGCTGTGCGCTTTCCGCGCAGCGGTCCCTTCGCGCCCTCGCCGGCCTCGCTCGCAGCACTCGATCCGGCCGCGGCCGTCTTGACGACATGCCAGCGGTAACGCGGCGCGCCGGCCGGCAACCCACCCGGCACGCGAGTGGCGCCGGCGTTCAGCTCGATGCTGGTCCCAAGGACCATCCCTCGGTCGGCGCCCGCGCTGGCCACGGGCTGGTCCCGCCGGATCCGGAAGCGCCGCTTTACCCGGTCATAGCTGCCGCTTCTGCGGACCGCCGTGACCGCAAGGCGGTTCTTGCCGAAGCGAACGCCGTCAGGGGCCCCGAGGAGCGCCACGCGAACCTGACCCCGCCGGTGGACGAATGCGGCCCGCATCCGACTGCCGTTCAGGCGCGCGAGAAGCTCGCTGCCATGCGCGTGGTTGGCTCGAGCGACGACCGGGGCCGGCCTGCTGCCGACGCGCATCGAGAGCCGCAGGAGATGCGCATCCCGGCGCGCGACGATGAAGCTCGTGCTGTCGTAGCCGCGCCCGCGCGCCCCCTCGGTCCTCACGTAGATCGAGTTGACGCCCCGCTTCAGGCGCGAGCCGCGCAGATGGGCGACCCGGCGAAGCCCGCGGGATTCGAAGGTGCCGGTGATCCCCTTGCTGCCGAGCCAGGCCCGAAACGAGCTGGTACCCGGCGGGAGCTTGACGACCACCTTCGCCTGGCGCTTCTTGACGAGCTGATCGCTCGCCGGCGATACGATCCGAGGGGACGTCGATCCACCCGCTGACGCCGAGCTCACGCCGGCGACGAGCGAGGCGAGCAGCGCGCAGACGAGCACGGCGCAAACGCGATTGTGAGTTCTCGTCACTGGTTCTCGCCTCGATCTACCGTCGCTTCTGGGCGGCCACGTAGCGCTCGCCCTTGCGCAGGGTCACGGTCTTCTTCTTCTCGAAGTCGCGGACCCTGACCTTTCCCTTCAGAGCCTTGAACACGGTCGAGCCGTTGCAGCGATCGGCGACCCGCCATGTCGCGTGGTGGACGTCGGCCGCGCCGTGCCTTCCCTCGATGCGGAACCTGCCCTTGGTCCTGCCCCGGAGCTTTCGGTCGTGCCTCCCCGGCTCGGCCCCGTGGCAGCCGAGCCGCCCCGCGAGCTTCAACCCCGTGTGGTGATGCTTCTCCAGCCGGCTCAGGCGGAAGACCCCTCGCCGGAACTTGCCCAACCGGGTGACCGGGCCGGCGCCCCTGGGGGAGATGAGCCGCGCTTTGCCGCTGCGGGCGTCGACGACGCAACCGAGCGAGATCTGCCTTGCGCCCTTGAGCCGCATGAACCTTCCGTCGTCTCGGCACTTCGTCCTCACCGTGCCCTCGAGCGCCTGGACCGCGGCGACGCGAGGCTGCGCCCCCACGCGGGGCGCGAAAACCTGGATCCGGTGGTTGCCCGTGTCGGCAACGTAGACGCGGCCGGAGGCGTCGACGGCGACGTCCTGGGGGCGGTCGAACTGGCCGTCGGCGGAACCGGACCTCCCCCACTTCGCGATGAAGTCGCCGCTCGCGGTGAATTCCTGGATCCGGTTGTTCCCGGTGTCGGCGACGTAGACATGCCCGGCGTTGTCGATTGCGATCCCGGTGGGGCGATTGAACTCCCCGTTGTCAGACCCGGAGCTCCCCCACTTCGTCATGAACTCATCGCCGAACGGGCCGAACTTCTGGATCCGGTCGTTGCGGGTGTCGGCGACGTAGACGTTCTGCTGGTCGTCGGTGACGACGCCGCTCGGGCCTCGGAACTCTCCGTCGCCGGAGCCGGAGCTCCCCCACGTCGATGCGCCCGTGACGTTGTTGAACATCGCCATCCGGTCGTTGCCGGTGTCGGCCACGAGGACCGTGCCGCCGCGGTCCACGGTGACGTCCTTGGGCTGGTTTAACTGGCCGATGCCCTGGCCGCCGCTCCCGATCTTCGACAGGAACTCGCCGTTCGACGTGAACTTCTGGATCCGCTCGTTGTCCCCATCGGCGACGTAGATGTAGCCGTCGTCGTTGTCGATGCCGAAGGGGTTGTTGAACTGCCCGTCGCCGGAGCCGTCACCGCCCCACTTGGTTATGAACGTCCCACTCGGCGTGAACTTCTGGACCCGGTTGTTCTCATAACCCTCGACGGCGTAGACGTTGCCGCCGGCGCCCGTGGCGAGACCCCTCGGCCCGAACAGTCCGAACTCCCCGTCGCCGGCCCCGCGCCTCCCCCACTTCGTTACGAAGTCGGCGCCGCTCGTCGTGAACTTCTGGATCCGCGCGTTGTCCCTGTCGGCGACGTATACGTCGCCGGCGGCATCCGTCGCGATGCCCAGGGGGCGATCGAATTGCCCGTTGCCCGAGCCGGAGCTCCCCCACTTGGTCAGGAAGGTGCCGCTCGAGGTGAACTTCTGGACCCGGTCGTTGAAAGTATCGCCGACGTAGACGTTGCCGTCGGTGTCGACATCCACGCCCACGGGCTGGTTGAACTGCCCGTCGCCGGTGCCGGGGGTGCCCCACTTCGCGACGTAGTCGCGGCCCGCGGTGAACTTCTGGATCCGCTCGTTGTCCCTGTCGGCGACGTAGACGTTGCCCGAGGTGTCGGTGGCGAGCCCCACGGGGTTGTCGAACCGCCCGTTGCCCGAGCCGTGACCGCCCCACTTCCTCAGGAAGTCGCCGCTCGGGCTGAACACCTGGACCCGGTCGTTGCCCGTGTCGGCCACGTACACGTTTCCGCCCAGGTCGGTGGCGACGGCGACGGGAGTGCGGAATTGCCCGTCGCCGGATCCCGAGGTGCCCCACTTCGTTATGAAGTCTCCGTTCGAGCTGAACTTCTGGATCCGGTTGTTGCGCCCGTCGGCGACGTAGACGTTGCCGGCGAGGTCCGTGGCGACGTCCCAGGGACGGCTGAACTGACCCTCGCCGGAGCCGGCGGTTCCCCACTTCGTGATGAGGCTGCCGTTCGCGGTGAACTTCTGGATCCGGTTGTTGTACGAGTCGG
>Ga0126305_10001072_pt1 | contig 12044 bp, 12 predicted proteins | sample Plot26_FD_92536 | JGI IMG/M metagenome (GOLD analysis project Ga0126305, IMG submission 92536) | Serpentine soil microbial communities from UC McLaughlin Reserve, CA, USA - Plot26 | ecosystem: Environmental > Terrestrial > Soil > Grasslands | place: USA: UC McLaughlin Reserve, Lake County... | reverse complement strand
GCGAGGTAGCCGGCGATCTCGAGCGAGAAGCGGCGCACCTCGTCGAGCGGCCGCGGGCCGTACGGCAGTCGCGCGCCGTCGCCCAGGTAGACGAAGTCCTCGTGCGGCATCGTCACCAGGCACTCGTGGAGGACGGTTAGCCCGCCCATGCCGGAGTCGAAGACGCCGATCGGCCGCGAATTCATCAATCGATTGTAAGAAGCCTGAACCTTGATCTACCCTCTTTCGCCGTGGGTCGCCGATTTCTCCTGCTCGTCGCAGTCTTCTTCGCCTTCCAGGCGAGCGCAGCACACGCGCTGCACCCGGGCCACACCGGCGAAGCCGGCATGGCCCGGAATGTAGGCAGCGCAAGCGCCGCCTACGCCAAGACCGATCATTGGCTGCCCATGGGCGACGGGGTCTCGCTCGCAGCGACGCTCTACAGGCCCGACGGCGCGCCGCCCCAGGGCGGTTGGCCGGCCGTACTCGTGCTCCACGGCCTCGGACAGGACCGCAGCGTGACGAACGCTGTCGCCGAGGCGCACCTCGCGCCGAACGGCTACGTGGTCCTCACGGTGGACGCGCGCGGGCACGGCGCGTCAGGAGGACAGTCGTCGCTCGTCGGGCCGCGAGAAGTGGCCGACTACGCCGCAGCGCTCCAATGGCTGCGCCTGCAGCCCAGCGTCAGCGACACGAGGGTCGGCGCGCTCGGCTTCTCGCTGGGCGGCGGGTCCGTCTGGAAGCTCTTGACCGCTCCGGGAACACGCCTCGCAGCCGCAGTCCCGGTCACGACCTGGACGAGCCTCTACGACGCGCTGCTTCCGCAGGGCCTCGCCAAGTCCGGGCTCATCGCCTACTTCTACAACCTGCTGCCGCCCGAGCGGTGGGATCCCGCGGTCACGACACTCAGGGACGACGCGCTGCAGGGCCGCAACGACGCCGCGATCCGAGCATTCGCCGCCCAGCGCTCCGTCCGTGCCGACCTCGGCAGGATCCGGACGCCCGTCTTCATGCTTCAGGGCCGCCGCGACTACGCGTTCGACATGCAGGAGGCGCTTGCGGCGTTCGGTCGCTTGCGCGGCCCTAAGCGGATGTACCTGGGTGATCTCGGCCACGCACCGTCGACGAACCCACCGGCGGAGCAGCCGTACTACTTCGGCCAGATTCGGATGTGGTTCGACCGGTTCCTGAAGGGCCAGCTGAACGGGATCGACAGGCGCCCGCGGATCGAGCTCGCGCCGGATCCCTGGCGTTCGCGCACCTACCAGGCATCGCAGGTTCCGGCGCGGAGGGTTCTCCGGCTGACCTTCCGCGGTCGCCGGACAATCGACGGGCTCGGCGGCAAAGTCGTCCGCACCGTCGCTCCGACACGGCGCCTCAACGAGACCTTCGGCCACGCGCTCGTCTCGGTGAAGGCGTCAACGCCGACGGGCTGGTCGCACGTCGTCGCCGTCCTGTCGGCGATCACGCCGCGCGGCGGCGAGATCGTGGTCAGCCAGGGCGGCGTCCCGACGACGACGTTGCGCTCGACGACGCGAAACCTCACCATCCGCCTGCTGAGTCAGGCGACGACGATTCCGCGCGGCTCGCGGTTCCGATTGACCCTGGCGGGTGTCTCGACCGCCCAGAATCCGAGCAACCTCCTGTACCTCACCGGCCCGGAGGCCACATCCCGAGTCTCCCTCGGCGAGGCCAAGGTCGTCGTGCCCGTCCTTCGCCGGCCGGTCTCGCGTTGAGAGCGGCACTCGTCGTCCTCGCCTTCGCGGCGCTCGTCGCGCTGCCGGGCGCCCACGCCGGCTCCGCCGCCGATCCCGGCGTGGCAGGCAACTCGATCCTCATCGGCGGGACCGTGCCGCTCACAGGGCCGGCCGCGGCGTTCGCCTCCGTCGCACCGGGCGCGGACGCCTACTTCCGCTACGTCAACGACCGCGGAGGCGTCTTCGGCAGGAAGATCCGGTACAAGTACGTGGACGACGGCTTCGAGGTCAGCCGCACCGTCGAGCAGACCCGCCGGCTCGTCCAGCAGGACCGCGTCTTCGCGATCTTCAACTCGATCGGCACGGAACACGCGATCGCCGTTCGCCCCTATCTGAACCAGGTCCGCGTCCCGCACGTCTTCACCGGCACGGGCGCGAGCACGTTCCAGGCTCAGCGCGGCCAGTACCCATGGTCGATGGGCTACCTCCCGAGCTTCGTGGGCGAGGGCGCGATCTACGGGCGCTACGTCGCCGCCTCGATGCCGGGCGCGCGAATCGCCGTGCTCTACGAGAACACCGACTACGGTCGAGACCTGACGAACGGCCTGAGGCGGGGGCTCGGCCGACGCGCGAGCCGCATCGTCGCCGTGCGCAGCTACGAGATCACGGACGCGGACGTCAACTCCCAGATCTCCCAGCTGAAGCGGTCGGGTGCGAACACGTTCATGCTCTTCGCGACACCCGGCTTCGCGATCCAGGCGTTCCTTTCGGCCCACCGCCAGGCCTGGAGGCCGCGCACCTTTGTCAGCTCCGTCTCGATCGAACCGTCGATCATGAAGGTGGTCCGCCTGAACACGAGCGCGCCGGCGACGGCGGGGACGATCAGCATGGGCTACCTCAAGGACCCGACGTCGCCGACCTGGAGCCGCGATCCGGCCGTTCGCCTTTACCGCCGGATCATGCGCCGCTACCTCCCGGGCCGGAAGGCGAGCGACGTCTACCACTTCTACGGGATGGCCGTCGCGCACTCGATGGTGCACGCACTCCGCAAGTCGGGCAGGAATCTGAGCCGGGCGGGGCTCCAGCGGGCGGTCACCCACCTGAACCAGACCGACAACCCCTTCCTGCTCCCCGGCGTCGCGGTCCGCACCTCGCCCCGCAACTACTTCCCGATCGCCCGGGCGAAGCTCTTCCGGTTCAGCGCGAAAGGGCAGTGGGTACCGTTCGGCCGCCTCCTGGCGGCCCGCTGACCACTCGGACGACTCGGCGGCCGGGCGCGGGAGAAATCCGCAACTGATTCGCCCAATTTCCGTCTCACCCCAGTGAAAGGGGGTCTCTTGACCAAATCAATCCGCTTCGTCCTGCTTCTGTCTGCGTGCGCTCTTGCGCTGGCTTTCGGAGGCAATGCACTTGCCGCATACAACCCGTCGTTGCTCGTGGCCGGCACCAGCCACTCCACCGGGAGCGGTGGCCCCATCGTCATCGGGGTGGGCCAGGACCAGGCCGATGACACAACTGCCGTTGTCAACATCTACTCACCGCTCGGCTATGGCGTCACGCTCACGCAGGCGCCCGGGACGAGAATCGGTGACCTGGAGGCTATCGTCCTCATCCGCGCATTGGGTGGGGCCCGCGTGCCGCTCCAGGGCACCGTCACGGCACGGGATCCGGGTGCGTTCGTGAACCCGGCCCAGTTCCCCTGCGGCGAGGGCCGCCGCCACGAGGCCGTCTGGCTGATCGAGGGAACGCTCAACAACACGCCGATCCAGATCCCGATCTTCGTCGACCGGGTCACGAGCGGTGCCGAGGCGCAGTTCGCCTCGGCGAAGATGCGCATCTGCCTCCCCTCGGAGCAGGCTTCGACCACGGGAGCGACGCTGATCGTTGCCGCCTTCTCCGTGTCCGGCGTCTTCAGCAACCCGAACACCCGCGGGACGTATCCGTGGAACGCCCTGTTCATCCCGTATTCACCGGGAACCAGCATCCCGAACCCGGCGAACGCCGCGCAGAGCACGTCGTACACACGGTTGCCGGTGCAACTGGCCGTGAATGCGAAGAAGGTCCGCCAGGGCAAGCGCAAGTACGCCCGTGTCACCGCCTGCCTCAGCGAGGCCGGACAGCGCGTTCGCGGCGTCCGGGTCAACATCCTCGCCGGCCGGTCGGCACGCGGGACGAGCCGCGTGGCCTTCGGCCGCACGAACTCGCGCGGCTGCCTCACGCGGACGATCCGGCTCCGCTACCGGACGACGTTCATCCGCGCATCCACGACGGTGCCGGAACGGGACGTCACGAGCGCACCGGGCTGCACGCCGCGGCTCTCCGCAGCACCCGGCACGCTCCCACCCGCGCGCTGCACTTCGGCGACGCTGGCTCCCGCGCTGAACCTGTTCAGCCGAACCACAGTACGAGTCCGCCGCTAGAGAGAGCGCAACCGAGAGGGCCCCACCGAGGGCCCTCTCACTATCCTGGTCTCGTGGCCGAACGGATCCGGGTCGGGACCTGCTCGTGGGCGGACGAGGCGCTCTCGAAGCACTTCTATCCGCCCGGGCTCAAGGCCGGCGAACGACTCGCGTACTACGCGGAGCACTTCGACACCGTCGAGCTCGACTCGACGTACTACCGGCTTCCCGTGGAGTCCATGGCCGCCCGCTGGGCCGAGCAGACGCCCGACGACTTCGTCATGCACGTCAAGGCCTTCGGAGTGATGACGCGGCACCCGGTGAAGAAGGATCAGCTTCCGACCGACCTGCGCGAGGCCGCACCCGTGGACGAGAAGGGCCGGATCGACCGTCCACCGCGCGAGTTCCGCGCCGAGGTCTTCACGCGCTTCCGCGAGGCACTCGAGCCGCTGCGCTCGGCCCGGAAGCTCGGCGGAACGCTCTTCCAGTTCCCTCCATATGTCGTCTACAAGGACCTCTCCCTCGACTACCTCGCCTGGGCCGGCGAGCAGATGGGCGACGACGAGATGCTGGTCGAGTTCCGCCACTCGAGCTGGTACGAGGAGGACGTCCGCGACGAGGTGCTCTCGTTCCTCGAGGAGCATGGGATGTCGCTCGTCGTGGTGGACGCACCGAAGGTGGAAGCGAAGAACGTCCCGCGAACGCTGCTCGCCGTCACCGGCCCGACGGTCTACGTCCGGTTCCACGGACGCAACGAGAAGACCTGGAACGCCCGCGGCGGGAGCGCCGCCGAGCGGTTCGACTACCTCTACCCGGAGGACGAGCTGCGCGAGTGGGTGGAGCCGCTGCGGGAGCTCGCCGGGCAGGCGCAGAACGCCTACGCGTTCTTCAACAACAACAACCGCTCACCCGGTGACGGCGGCTACGGCGGGTATGTCGCGCAAGGTGCGGCGAACGCGCAGATGCTGAAGGGACTCCTGGCGCAGGCCGGCGTCCCGGCCTAGCGGCCATGAATCCCACGGCGTTCCCGGAGCTGAACGCCGTGTTGGCACAACTCGTTGCCGGCCTGCGCGCCAGGCTCGGCGACCAGCTGGTCGGCGTCTATCTCCAGGGCTCCTTCGCGCTCGGCGACGCCGACGAGCACAGCGACGTCGACTTCCTGGTCGTCATCGAGCGCGAGCTCACCGAGGACGAGCAGCATGAGCTCCGGGCACTGCACGAGCGGCTCTTCCAGCTCCCGAGCCACTGGGCCCAGCACCTCGAGGGCTCCTACGTCCCGCGTGATCGGCTGCGCCGCCCCGACCCGAAGCGTGAGCCGTGGTTCTACTTCGACAACGGCGCGACAGAGCCGATCTGGGACAACCACGACAACAGCGCCGTCGTCCGGTGGTCACTACGCGAGCACGGGATCGTGCTCGAGGGGCCGAACCCAACAATGCTTGTCGATTCCGTCTCCGGTGACGAGCTCCGGCGGGAGGTTCGGTGGGTCATTGACGACTTCGGTGATTGGCTTCGCGCGCGAGAGATGTGGAGTGCACGGCTCCAGACGCTGGCAGTGATCTCGTACTGCGGGATACTCCACACGCTGGAAACGGGGGCCGTCGCGTCAAAGCGCGAGTCGGGCGAGTGGGCCCGCGAGACGCTCGATGCCGAGTGGAGAGATCTCATCCAGCGTGCTCTCGACGACCGCCCGGATCCATGGTCGAAGGTACGAGAGGCTGCCGACCCGGGTCTCGTTCGCCAGACGCTCGATTTCGTGGACTACGCCGCTAGACGGTCGCGAGAAACTCCGTCAGCAGCTCGTTGAAGCGGTTCCGGCGCTCGACGTTCGTGAAGTGGCCGGCGCCCTCGAGCACCTCGAGGCGGCCGTTCGGTGCCGACTCGACGATCTCGCGCGCTTCGGCCTCGGGGAGGAACGGGTCCTCGCTGCCGACGACCATCCAGAGCGGGCGCTCGTAGTCGCGGACGAAATCGGTCGCGTCGCGGCGGTCGCGCAGCGCCTCGGTCGCGCGGATCAGCTCCTCCACGGTCCGCTCGGGCGGGGGCGGCGCGGGCGCGCTCGGCGCCCACGCGTCGATGCCCTGCTCGCGCAGAGTCTCGATCGCGGCGTTGCGAGCGGCCCGCCGGTCGGCATCGTCGGCCCCGACCCGAGCACCGGCCAGGAAGAGCCCGCGAGAGCGCTCACCGGCGAGCCGCGCCAGAGCGAGCGCCACGTAGCCGCCCATTGACAGGCCGATCGCCGCAAAGTCGTCGTCGAACCCGTCCCAGATCTGCTCGGCCCATCCGTCGATCGAGTTGCCCTCGAGCTCGTAGAGGTTCGGGAGGAGCACCTCGTGGCCTTCGAGCGCGTCGCGCTGCGGCGCCCACATCTCAGGCCCGAGCGGGAACGCGTGGAGCATGAGGACCTTCACGCGTGCTCGACGACGAGCCCACCGGGGAGCCCGCGCGCCTGGTCGAACCGGATCTCGGCGCCTTCGATCCCGAGTGCCGCGGCGACGTCACCGAGGAGGTCCTCGGCCGCAGGCAACTCGTCCGGGGACTCCGCCGTTCGCGCGACCGACCTGATCCGGCCAGGCTCGGCGCCGGTCAGCCGCGACAGGACAGTCGGGTTCGCCCGGAGCGCGATCGCGTCCCCGGGAGCGACGTTGCGGAGACTCGGGACCGACACGTACTCGTCCATCAGCCGCCCGCGCTCCATCGCGATCAGGTGGACGATGCGGGCGTACTCGACGCCGATCGTGATCGTCACATGGGCGGAGGCGCTCGAGAGCTCCCGCCCCAGCGCGCGAAGCTTGTCCGGGTCGCGCTCCGCGTCCTCGTCGTAGACGGCGATCCAGCCGTTCCTCGCCGGCGAGACAACGGTCTCCCGCGAGGTCAGCACCCGCGGCACGAGCCGCTCGACGAGCTTCACGACGGATCCCTGGTCGTCCGTCTGGAGGTGCACGGAGCCGAACGATCCCTCCTCGAACTCCTGAACCGCTTGCTCGTCGTCCGTCGCAGCAGCCCGGAGCAGTGCGAGCGCGACTCCCTCCCGGGGTTCCTTCAGCTCGAGCACCACACCGTCCGTGTCTCGGCGCAGCGATCCCAGGAGCTTTCCGTCCTCCTCGACCACGAACGAGTCGCCCTCTCGGCGGACGTTCATCCCGGATTCCGGCTCGCGAGGAGCAGGTAGTGGGCGGTGAGGTTCTGAAAGGGCTCGAACCGGGGGCCGAGCTCTCGTGTCTCGTCGATCGTCAGCACGCGGCCGTCACCATAGAAGGCGGAGACCGCGTACCGCAGCGCGAGGTCGCCGACGGGCCAGGCGCGAGGCCTCGCGAGATGCCGCGCGAGGAACCAATCGGCCGTCCACTCGCCGATTCCCGGGAGCCTCGTGAGCTCGGCCTTGACGTCATCGTCGGAGAGGGACGAGAGCGCGTCCAGGTCCTGGTCGGAGCGGGCAAGCTCGAGGACGTAACGCGCCTTGCTCCGTGAAAAGCCGATGGTCGTCAGGTCCTCGGGCGAGGCGACGGCCACGGCGTCGCGCGCCGGAAACGCATAGGCGCGCTCTGCCCGAACGCCGAAGCGCTCGATGAAGCGATTGAGGACTGCGCGGGCCGCCTTCACCGAGATCTGCTGCGCCGTGATCGCCCCGACTAGCATCTCGAACGGCTCGGGCGCGAGCGCGGGCCGAAAACCTCTGAGCCGGGCGACCTCAGGTGCGAGCACGGGATCGGGCTCAAACCCCGCGAGGTCGAACTCGCCGCCGAGGAGCTTGAGCACGACGCGCCCCGTCTCCTCGTCGAGCGGATCGACATCCACTCCGCCGGGCACTGCCTTGACCCGAACCTCCCGCCCGCCGACAACTCGGTGAAGCCCACCTGGGCTCCACAGCGTGACGAAATCGGGCCCGAACACACGAAAGCGCTCGGTCGTCAGCTCGAAGTCGAATGGCTGGGGCACGGCCAGAAAAGCCATACCCCGAACCGTAGGCACTAGCGTGCACGGCATGGACGTCGAGAAGATCGCCCCGCGCCTCTGGCACTGGACTGCCCCACATCCGGAGTGGAAGCCGGCCAACCGCGGCAAGGACGGCCTCGGCTGGGACGAGATCGTGTCGTCCTACGCACTCGTCGACGACGACGCATTCGTGCTGATCGATCCGCAGGTGCCAACCGACGAGGCCGACGCCGCCTCCCTTTGGGACGCGCTCGACGGCGACGTCGAGGCCCACGGTCCGCCCGCAATCGTCATCTCCGTTGACTACCACATGCGGAGCGCGGAGGACATCGCCGGCCGCTACGACGGCAGCTCGATCTGGGCGCCGGCGGACTCACGCAAGAGCAAACTCGACCGCACCCGGAGCTACGCGACAGGCGACGAGCTGCCCGGCGGCATCCGGGTGTTCGACGTCGGGATGCCGGGCGAGCGCGCGCTGTACCTGCCCTCGCACAAGGCAGTCGCTTTCGGCGACGCCGTCCTCGACGGCGTCCGTCTGCTCCCGGAAAGCTGGCTGGAGAAGGGCATGACCAGACAGGACGTGGCAGATGCCCTCCGCCCGCTGCTGGACGAGGACATCGAGCTCGTCCTGCTCACGCACGGCGGCCCGGTGTCCGATCGGCCACGCGAGCAGCTCGAGCGCGCGCTCGCCGCCTGAGTGAGCCGCTGCTAGAAATCGAGCGGCAGCGGCCGCCCGGCGACCGGCGTCGAGTGCACGATCGACGTCGTCGTCTGCCCGAGGACGATGAAGCGATCGAGGATCTCCTCGAGATCGTCCATCGACCGCAGGTGCAGCTTCACGAAGAAGCAGTCCTCGCCCGTGATGCGGTAGCAGTCGACTACTTCCGGCATCTGACGAGCAAGCTCTGGAATCTTCTGCAGCTGCCGCGTGGTCGGCCGGATTCTGACGACCGCTGCGATCGGAAAGCCGATCGCCTTCGGATCGACCTCCGCGCGGTAGCCCGTGATCACGCCCGCCCCTTCGAGCCGTTGAATCCGCTCCGCGACCGCCGGCGCAGAGAGATTGATGCGCCGGCCGAGCTCGGCCATCGTCACCCGGGCATCGGACTGGAGCTCCTGAAGGAGGCGCCGGTTGATCTCGTCTAGGAGCTGGTTTTCGTTGGCGACGGCCACCGATGTCCTTGGCTTCGAAGGCTGGGGAGCCGAAACGGCTTCGTCCAAGTGTGGCAGACGCCGGCCGCTCTCGCGACGATTTCAGGGTGCAGCAGGCGGCTGTCCTTCCGACGACACGCGCCTCGCGCGCCGCGGCGCGGACGCCGCCGGAGGCGTTCTTCGTCGGCAGCGCGGTCTTCCACTACCTCGGGCCGGCCTTCGCCGTGCTCCTCTTCGCGTTGGTCGAGCCGCTCGGCGTCGCCTGGCTGCGGATCGTCACGGCCGCCGTCGTCTTCGCACTCTGGCGGAAGCCGTGGCGCGTGCTGGACACGCTCGACCGATCCGGTCTTCGGACCGTGGTCGCGATGGGCGTCGTCCTGGCGGTCATGAACGCGTGCTTCTACATCGCGATCGACCGCCTCCCGCTCGGGACGGTCGCGGCGATCGAGTTCCTTCCGGTCATCGCACTGGCCGCAGTGGGGATGCGAACCGCCCGCAATGCGGTTGCCCTCGGTTCGGCCGTCGCCGGCGTCTATCTGCTGACCGACGTGCGCATCGAGGGCGAGCCGATCGGGGTTGCGTTCGCCTTCGCGAACGCCGGCCTGTTCGCGGCCTACATCGTTCTCGCCCACCGCGTCGCCCGGCTCGGGCGGATAGGCGGGATCGACGGCCTCGGCGCAGCGATGCTCATCGCCATCGTCGTCATCACTCCGATCGGTTTCTGGAGTGCGGCGCCGGCGCTCCTCGATCCGATCGCCGTCGCCGCCGCCGTCGGTGTCGGCATCTCGTCATCGGTGATCCCGTACGTGTTCGACCAGTTGGCGATGGCGAAACTGACCCGGGCAGCCTACTCGCTGATGGTCTCGCTGCTGCCCGCCACTGCAACCGTGATCGGGATCGTCGTGCTCGCGCAGATCCCATCCTGGCCCGAGGTCGTCGGAGTCGGCCTCGTGGTCGCAGCGGTGGCCGTGCACCGCGAGGCTCGGCCGACGGACTGATGGAGTACGTGCGCCTCGGCACGTCCGGCCTCAGGGTCTCGCGGATCTGCCTGGGGATGATGAGCTACGGCGATCCGACGGTTCGGGCCTGGCAGCTCCCGGAGGAGGATGCGGAGCCGATCGTGCGGCACGCGGTCGAGGAGGGAGTGACGTTCTTCGACACCGCCGACATGTACTCGCGCGGCCGCAGCGAGGAAATCACCGGACGCCTGCTCGCCAGGTTCTTCCCGAGCAGAGACGACTACGTGCTCGCGACGAAGGCCTACTTCCCGACGGGGCCCGGCCCGAACGACCGCGGCCTCTCGAGAAAGCACCTGCTCGCCGCCGTCGACGCGTCCCTCAGGCGGATTGGCACCGACTACGTCGACCTCTACCAGATCCACCGCTGGGACTACGAGACGCCGATCGAGGAGACCATGGCGGCGCTTCACGACATCGTCCGGGCCGGCAAGGCCCGCTACATCGGCGCGTCCAGCATGTACGCCTGGGAGTTCGCCAAGGCCCAGTACACCGCCCGCACTGCCGGCTGGACGAGCTTCGTGTCCATGCAGAACCACTACAACCTCGTCTACCGAGAAGAGGAGCGGGAGATGATTCCGCTCTGCCTCGACGAGGGCGTCGGTGTCCTGCCGTGGAGCCCGCTCGCCCGCGGCCTGCTCGCGGGGAGCCGGACGCGGGACGGCGCAGAGACCACGGTCAGGTCGGGGAGCGATCCGGTCGCCGAGATGTACGAGGAATCCGACTTCGACGTCGTGGACGTCGTTCGCGAAGTCGGCGAGGAGCGAGGCCTGCCGCCCGCGCAGATCGCGCTCGCCTGGCTGCTCGGCAAGCCCGCGGTGACCGCGCCGATCGTCGGAGCGACGAAGCTCGGGCACCTTCAGGATGCGATCGCCGCAACGGGGGTGAGGCTGACCGAGGAGGAGTCGAGGCGGCTCGAGGCGCCGTACCGGCCCCACGCCATCCTCGGTCACCCCGACTGACGGGTCTAGAAGTGTGAGGTCGCGCCCGCCGGGTCGGCGTCATACGACGCCGGCACACCGTCCTCGGTGTACCAGGAGTAGGCGTACTGCCCGTCGTCGAGCGCTTTCGCCAGCTTCGTCAGCTTCAGCGGATGGAAGGTGTCGCACATGACTGCGAGCTCGTGCGTCTCCGCCATCCCGATCGACTTCTCCGCGAGGCCCGGGTGCGGCCCGTGCGGGATCCCCGACGGATGGAGCGTCACCGACCCGACCTCGATCCCCTTCCGCGACGAGAAGTTGCCGTCGACGTAATAGATCATCTCCTCGCTCTGGAGGTTCGAGTGGTGGTACGGGATCGGGATCGCCATCGGGTCGAAGTCCAGCTTGCGCGGGCAGAACGAGCAGATGACGAAGTTGGGGCCGGAGAAGGTCTGATGCGACGGTGGCGGCATGTGGATGCGCCCCGTGATCGGCTCGAAGTCGTTGATGTTGAAGGTCCACGGGTAGAGGTAGCCGTCCCAACCCACGACGTCGAACGGGTGGTAGTCGATCTCGTAGTCCTGGTAGCCGTCTCGGACGCGGATCTTGAGCCGGAACTCGCCGCGCTCGCGGACGGTCTGGAGCTCGGTCGGCGGGTGGATGTCGCGGTGGTAGAAGGGCGCGTGCTCCATCAGCTGCCCGTACTGGTTCCGGTACCGCTTGGGGATCTCGATCAGCCCGGGCGTCTCAAAGAGCAGGTACCGCTGCGGGCCTGACGGCTCGAACGTGTAGGTCGTCCCGCGCGGGATGACGACGTAGTCGCCCTCCTTGTAGGGCAGGTCGCCGAAGGTCGTGTGCAGCGTCCCCGACCCCTCGTGGACGAAGTAGACCTCGTCGCCCTCGCCGTTCCGGAAGAAGTAGTCCATCGACTCGGACGGCCGCACG
>Ga0126305_10001071_pt1 | contig 12047 bp, 8 predicted proteins | sample Plot26_FD_92536 | JGI IMG/M metagenome (GOLD analysis project Ga0126305, IMG submission 92536) | Serpentine soil microbial communities from UC McLaughlin Reserve, CA, USA - Plot26 | ecosystem: Environmental > Terrestrial > Soil > Grasslands | place: USA: UC McLaughlin Reserve, Lake County... | reverse complement strand
CCAGCTATGGCTTTCGAATATACATTAAGCAGTTGAACTTTAATGATGGCGACACAGCTTTAGACACAGATAAGATGATGATCGTGATGGCAGAGAGTAATAATAACTTCTCCTAATAGTCTTCCCATATTTATAGAGACAATACAAGTTAGAACCAACTCTATAGTCTAAAAAGCATTAAGAATAGACAGTTAATAGCCCGATGATCTATGGTAAGCAAAAAGACATTAAAGGAGACCAAACCTACAGAGAAGTCATGTGAGACAAAATTCCGCATACAATGAGTAACTTTTATTACAACAATAAAATGATAATTTACAGCAGAGACCACCAAAAGAAAAGATAATCATAATGAATAAGGGAAATTAACTGAGAATGTCCTCTATCGCTTTCATTGCTTATTATGCGACAATCATGGTTTATTGACCAATTAAGTCTAGATAAACATCATCACACTATACCGCTCTATACAAGTTTTATTAGGTACTATACGGTAGAGTAGATCCCAATGAGTTTTGGTCATCATCATCATCATCATCATCATCATCATCATCATCATCATCATCAGCAACAGCAAGTTAGTCAACTTTCGCAATATCTTTGCTCAAATTGCGGTATACTTCTAAAGGAAACAGAGAAAGAAGAAATGCATTGAATAACTATGGTAATTAAAGGTTGGTTATTTGACGCTTATCCACTTGGCAACAGAATGGTTTTTTGGATAAAACAAGAGAACGGATATCCTGTTAGGCTAGAAGACAATTATTGGAGTCATTCCATTTATGTTGCATCAGATTATATCAACAAGTCAGACCTTGAGAAATTAATACTAAAACAGCAAGAAGGCAATAATACTGAATTAATAAAAGATTATGAATTTGTATCAAAATATAAAAGAATTACAGACACTACAAGATCTGATGTTTTAAAATTAACTTTATCAGATTCTACAAAAGCACTTGCATTAGCAAGAAGGATTGAAAGTCTTGATAAGTTTGGAAAGTTAATGTTATACAATGTTGATTTATTGCCAGCACAATCCTACTTTTATGATCATGACATTTTTCCATTAGCATTTTGTGAAGTTAGTAATAATGATCATTTAAAAAAGTTAAATTGGAAAATCAAAGATGATGATGATGTTTGGTCTATAGACTACAAGATACCTAGTTTTAAAATTATTCATCTAAACATAGAACTAAAGAAAGAAGGAGGAAAAATACCTAAATACAGTGATAGAATAGGCTCTATATCAATTAAGCAAAATGATGATGAAAAAGAAGAAAATATTGAAATTAAGAAGGAATCAGAGGAAGACATAATTGACGAACTTACAGATGAAGTAGCAAAAATTGATCCAGACTTTATATTCACCGAAGATGGAGATTCATTTACTTTTCCCTATCTAGTTCATAGAGCTGAAAAGAGTGGCAGAAACTTAATTTTAGGAAGAGAAGAATCCCTACCATTAAAAAAATCTGCTAAGGAGGGTGGTATATCGTATTTTTCATATGGAAGAGTATACTTCAAGCCGACTACCCAAAAGCTACTTGGTAGAATACATCTAGACAAATCTAATTCATTTGTATGGAATGAATCAGGATTACAAGGTCTATATGAAATAGCTAGAATTTGTAGGATGCCATTTCATACCGCCTCTAGAGCTTCAATAGGAAAGTGTTTGAGTAGTTTGCAGTTTTATTATGCTACTACACATAATGATACTCTTATACCATGGAAGCCAACATTAGCTGAACACTTCAAAACATTTGAAGAACTACTTATTGCAGATAGAGGCGGATTTATCTTTGAGCCTAAGATAGGAGTACATGAGCAAGTTGCTGAGTTTGACTTTGTTTCTCTATATCCAAATATTATGTTCAAAAAGAATGTGTCTGCGGAAACTATACTCTGTGATTGTTGTCCGGATTCTAAGCTAAGGGTTCCGGAATTGAATTACAATATCTGTGAGAAAAGAACTGGAATAATACCTATGTCTTTACAGATTGTACTGGACAGACGTGCAGAGTACAAGAAGCTATTAAAATCTCCAACTATACCAGAAGAATTAAAAACAGTCTATGATGCTAGACAATGTTCATTAAAATGGATTTTAGTAACTTCTTTTGGCTATCTGGGATTCAATAACGCAAAGTTTGGTAGAATTGATGCTCATATAGCTGTATGTGCTTTTGACAGACAAATCCTATTACAGACAGCAAAGATAGCTGAAAGACATGGCTTTAGAGTTTTGCATGGTATTGTAGATTCGTTATGGATACAAAAAAAGAAGAATGAAGCAACAAAACAAGACTATTTAGAATTAAAAGAATCAATAGAAACAGAAACAGGTTTTGCAATATCATTTGAAGGCGTATACAAATGGATTGCATTTGTATCTTCTAAAATAAACAATCAGTTACCAGTACCAAACCGCTATTTTGGAGTATTTGAAGATGAGAGTACTTTGAAAGTAAGAGGAATGGAAGTAAGACGACATGATACACCACAATTCTTCTCCAAATGTCAGCAAGAGATTCTAGAAATAATTGCTAAAGGCAACAACATCGAAGAAGTGAGAGCTTTGATACCAAAAGTCAGAGATAGTTGTTTTCAAAAATATGCTCAGCTTCTAAAAGAAAGAAAAGTTCCACTTAAAGAACTAGTATTTACCAAGAGACTTTCAAAGGATTCAAATGAATATCAAATAAACAGAAATACTATAGAGAATGATGCAATACAGCAACTTGGTATTGAAGGTAAAAGTCTCAAAGCTGGACAGATTTTAAAGTATGTCATAACTGATTATTATAATAGAATGAAGAAACATTCGAGATATAACAGAAGAACTATACCTATAGAATTAATCAATGAAAAAACTACTACTATTACCGCCTATGATGTAAGAAAATACACTGAATTGCTTGCAGAAACTTGCAATTCAGTTACTGAACCATTTGGCTATGCTTTTTAGATAAGGTAAACTAAATCGCTCTCCCTATAATTGGTTCATATACTTCGTTGTATTGAATTTTCCTATCAGTAGATTATATATATAGATAACCGATTCTTAAACAATGATAATGAAGTCTATTCAAAGCTAAAGCAGATCGTCAAAGAAAATTTAAAACCCCTTTTATCAGAAACGAAAAACTGATATCAGTGTCTTTTGCAGCAATAATTCAGACAATAAAAGCTGATCCAGAAATGGTTAATTTACAATATATACCTTCTACTGCGAGTGATGGTGAACAACATAAAGATAATGATAACAATAACATTACCAGGCACCTTGAAGTAATAAGGATAGCATATTAGATTTAGTCGAAAAGAATTTCAAAATCTCTTGTAGAAGTATTGACAGATAATGCTATAGATACTGCGGTAGGCTGTTCCAATTCTCCATTTTCAATACCTCATTCATCATTTATTCCCAAATTCGTCAAATCAAAGTGATATCTATAGAAGTGAAGAACCAGAAATTCATGATTATGGAAGAGGAGGATATATTCCTGATTGATAAATGAGCCATGGTAATGAGAAGAAGAAAGTACTTTTATGAAATTGAACAGATCATAATAAGCTGTTTATAGCTGAGCTTGTTTATTCATTGATTGCTCATTATATGAAATGAGTCGATTATTGTTTGAGCTGTCTGCAAATGAGATGTGGTAGCATTCTGGTATTGCCATATATAAATCCAGCATTATTTGATTTTCCTTTATAATAATAACTATATTCATCTTTTTTAACATTCCCTACTATTGCTTATGTTATATCCTGGATATCGAATCCAGAGCTACTATTGCAGCAATTCTTAAAGATGTCTCTAAGAAGGGATATCCAGAGGTATGTTTCTATTATATCTGTCAAATCTATCGCTATACTCCTTGAATATCTGTTCGCCAGTAATTTCATATAGATTTGCCAATTGAGTAATATGTAATGTATGGTATTCAGGTAAGGCCAAATTCTCCATCTGGTCATAATTTGACCAACTTCCTGTGTCGTATTTCCATAAGTTCTCCCTCAACCATTTTATTCCTTTATCAAATATGGCTTTTACAGTAGGATCTTGGGTCTGTTGATAGTAATTCCAAAGTAATAACAGTGACCAGGTATGACCATTCAAAACATATATTTTTTGAAAACCTGGTTTTGCCAGAAGATGTAAAAATAAAGAGTCACCATCTTCATTGCTTACTACTCCTCCATTCTCATAATCGACTAAGAATGCACCTAAGGCATTATTTGCCTCAATTAAATATTTTTCATTTTTAGTCAAATCATATGCAGCTATAAGAACATTCAGCCCTTGTGCTTGTGCTAATGCAGATGAATACGGAGGAGATATCCATCCATAGAATCTCCAAGGAAAATTATATTCCCAGATCGAATATTCGCCCTTGTCATTCGCATTATTAACAAGCCAGTCGGCAGTGTTAATGAAATATTGTTTAGATTCTTTGTCGCCATGATTCTTATATTCTAAATAGTATTCCATCCCTCCAATTGCTACAGATAAAGGATTGTATACTTTACGTTGAACACCATGGTAATCGAACATCATAACTCCTTTATCATCAGGAACAAGCATATCATCAGGAACAAGCATTGCGGATGCAATAAAAGGGAGACACACAACTGCTGAGAAAGACAATATCAAAAATATTATCAAACCATTGAAAAGCGTAAAGTTTCTATTGTTCATATCTATAATATTAAAGAGGAATAAAGGCGATATTTAGAGTACTGGCAAATGATTTATTCTTAGCTTGAATGAGCATATTCTTTTTGAGAAATAAATGATAGTACATTATTATTTTTTAACACAGAATAGATATATATCATAAGCTATATCATATTTCTTATTTAATCAGCCTTCTCTTTTATTGTATATCGTAGCCTGAAATCACAGCTTGTATCCACTGCATCATACAGATCGCCTTCTTCATCTATTGACTCTGAACACTCATCATAACGACCTATCCCAAAGTTATTCTCAGCACTATATTCTTTTGCAATAATACCAATTGCATCGTTTCTGTCAAAGTTTATGATAGACTCTATAGAATCCTTTGCTTTATCTGAATAATCTAAAAATGGAAGATCCTTGTCCAAAATACCAGAAATGTTTGGTAAAGTGTCATCAAGATCTATGTCGAATTCGGCTCCTACAGTCACAATTCTCAATGTTCCGTTTTCTGGAATTGTTACATTGATATTTTTTTCTCTAAAAATTATGGTTTCACCTGTACTAACTCTGTTCAATTCAGATCCCATCCAGAGCTGTGTCCTTTGACCGTTTACATATGAATCAATCTTCCATTCCCCAGGAAAAAGTGGGTCATGATCGTTATTAACCTTGATAGAATCAAAGATCACATTTAATTGACGGTTGCTAGAGATTTCTTGTCCAACTACCTCATGTACAGAAATGGTGATAAAGTACAAAATTACTCCAGTTGTTAAAAATAATACAAAATATTCAGTCACTTTCTTTACCTGAATTGTATTCATGTTAAGTCCCAATTCCAATAGCCAAGATATTATCAGGTTTTTAATCTTTCCTTTTTTTTAAGCGAAAATATAGCATGCATCATAATTAATTAATTTTTAACAATATAAAAGCTTAATATGTTTCGAAATTTTAGTGTAGTAGTAGGAACTAACTCATGAACATGAAGACATTTTAAATTTAATTTTTTTAAATCAAATCCGCTATGCATATAATCATAATTTCTGTCAGGTAATTTTTTATCATTCTACTAAGAAATTGTAGAATTAGTATCAGTAGTAGATGCTGTCGCATTTGCTGCAAGTAGCAATAATTGCTCATCAGCATTGTTTAAGTGTTGAAGAGCTTCTATTAGATCACCTTTCTGTAAAGCTAAACGTACTTCAACTAAATTGTCTCTTACTTCTTCAAAGTCCCTTGCGGTCAACTGAGAAGAGGATGCAGGTATGACGACCATGTTTATAGTTGCTGCTGCAAGTAAAAACACTGTAATTATAATGCAAACACAAATTCTAAATATCATACTATTATGCGTGTCATTATGTTTTATAAGTAATGCTAAAGTCAACTCCAATATTATCTATAATATATTATAAAATAAAGGAAGGAAACAGGAGTATTCTCTGATTTATTATGAAAGTTTCATTATTATTATTTATATTTGATATAATATGATCATTCAACCTTTGTTGTTTGTAAATTCAATTGAGTCGATCAACTTTTCTACTGTTGGTAAATACATAGAGTATTGAACTTGCTCTGCAACATATGAAATCATATATACAGTGTCGCCTCTAATTATCCAAATTACCATTCCATTTCTTATTCCATCTGAATATGGATTTACAATAGTATATTCAAATTTCCCTGCATGGTTATCCCCTATAATAACTGCAGTTTTGTTTTTTAATTTGAAATCGAAATCTGCGAATAAATGTCGAAAGTTGTCATCTTGTATTTTAATGAACTGGTCTATTGTTATATTATTAGAAGGTAGGTCCTCTGCTATTATGGAGACAATAGGCGCTTCTTGTGCAATAGTTTGTTCTTGTCTTTTTTCTTGCAATAATTCAAAAGTAACAATTCCCTTAATATTGCTTAATGCTGGACCATCAGACTCAAATTTTCTCCAATCAGAGGGATAGTATAACTTAATTTTCAAATGTGGATTTTTATAAGTTTCATAATTATCATTGTTGGTTTGTAATGTTGTGATTGATCCTGCTGCTAATACTGTTTGTTCGATGATGATACCGTTCGACAACATTAAAGTTTGTGCCGTTATAAGAATACTGAAGATGAATAGTTTCTTTCTACTATACACTCTTCTTATTTTACTGGTAAAGGATATGAGTTTTATTAAAAAAATTCATACTTAAGTTTCGATAAGCAGTCAAAATAAGATTCGAATCACCAAAAAGATAAGTTAGCTGCTAAATAGATCTGAAATAGTGAGATGAGAGAATATGTATATAATATAATAATGCATATATCTAACCCAAGAAATTATAAGACGCAGAATGTCAACACCAACAGCAAGAGCAGCACCAATGGAAAAGAAATCTATCAACTCCCCGGATGAAGTAAGAACATTCGATAAAGGCAAGCTTGAATTAACAACTTTTACAAATGGTACAACGATTGGCAGAATAACGCTTGAACCAGGATGGAGTTGGGAAAAGTGTGTCAAACCAATTGTCAAAACTAATAGCTGCGAAGCACCGCATACACAGTATATGATATCTGGGCGTATTAAAATTGTAATGGATGATGGCTCTGAAGAAGAATTTGGTCCTAGTGATACAGCTGTAATTCCGCCTGGCCATAATGCGTGGGTTGTTGGAGACGAGCCAGTAGTTGCAATTGATTTTACAGGATTAAGGGACTATGCAAAAGAAGGAGGAGTATCACGATAAGGGCTGGCATAGAGAGTTTAGATAAGACGCCAGAGAGTACAATTCCCTGAGAGAGAAATGATGATGTGTACGCTATTCAGAAAACAAGAACATAGAGAAGAAAGACAGAACTATACGAATATATACACAAGTAGAACCTAGCTGAATCTCTATTAAAATGAATTTGCCGTCTAGGGCCTGTCACATCATTACATAGATAGTTTTGTGTTTTCTTCTACATTTTGGATCAGCCATCAAGCTTCTTTATAGATGTTCCATTTTATTGTTTAACTACTTGAGAGGTAGTAGAGAAATGAGTCAATTGGTCAAGAGTTGTGATGGCGTCTCCATCTGCTCCTGAAGGAGTTGTATTCTTAGTCAATTAATCAACACTTCATTGGCTCACATCATCATACTCCAAGACTACAAATTGGACAGCAGTAGTGTTAGCAATATACCGGAAGCTAAAGAATATTAATAAACTCTATTGTATCTACAAAGAGACAAATGGAAAACTAGGGCCATTATTGAAATTATATCTATAACTAACAAAGAGACATCAGTATAGAGTAAGTAATGAATGTTGTAGACTTGCTCCTAATAGAATTTGTTATAAGAAAAGTCTCTATGGACAGTTAAGAGATGGGATAAATAATATGCAACTCACAAGACAACCTTTGGTAAAGGAAATAGAGCCTTTGGAATGTAAAGTATCAATATAGATAAAACTGCATTCTCTTCTGAACAAGATTGCAAGACAAACGAACAAGAAACAAAAGAAGTTACTGCTCAAAGGACAGAATAGAATAGTAGATTACAAATATTTTGAATGATGACGAAGGCTATTCAAAGCTAATTAGATAGTCGCCAGTTCAAGGTATTAATATGGACTTAAGCTCAAAAATGACCTGATAGAAACACGATGGCAGCAGTATCGCAAATAACCTGATTATTAACAAGTCCATAAAACATCATGGAGCCTATATTTGGATAAGGACTTGCAAAGAGATTACAAGAATGTTCTAGAAAATGTAATAAAGGCATAGAATCAATAATTATACAAATAGCTCTTCAAATTGTTCAACAACCAGCGAAATATCTCTCTCTAGTCCTTATATTTGTAGATATGACTTTCTACATATATATATATAATATTAATAGATGGCAAAATGCAGCTAAGGGCAAATGGAATTCTACTTGGGAATCTCTTGGTGGAAAATGGCCTGATAATAGTCATCCTGTAGTTGTTGTTAACACAGACGGAGGGATTGAAGTCTTTATAGTAGGAAATGACAAAGTTCTTTATCACAGATGGCAGACAAAACCAGGCGGTAGCTGGGTTTAGTAAATAAGAAAACAATAGCATTGACTAAGATAACCGCTCTGATAAGCACTATTCAGAATAATAATATTATAAAAATATTGATACTTAAGCAATAGTTAATAATCTGTAATAAGTTTTTTATCCTTTATTGTTTTTTATCTATCGGTTTTTGAATAAAGAAGAAGAACAACTTAACTTTCATGTTTTTCATACATGGAAGAGTGCATTCAATTCCCGTGATATAGATAAGATGGTTTCATTGTTGACAGACAATGTTAAAATCAATAGCATAAGTTTTGGAGATTACAAAGGTAAAAAGGGAGCCAGGGAGTACTGGCAGAAGCTATTTGTTACATTCCCTGATATTGAATTAAAAGTTGTTACAATGACTGCCGATGGGAACAGAATTGTAACTGAAATTAGTTTCAGTGGAACTCAGAAAGGCCAGATTTATGGCAGTTCGGGCTTGAACAAAAAATTCCATTTGTGCGGAGCATTTGTTTATGAATTTATAGATGAAAAGATTGGGGATATCAGGATCTATTATGACTCTAGTGTTTTAAAAAAGCAATTAAAAATAATGGAATTATGAGATATAAAATTGGTTATTACAATTGGATAGTAAGGTAAGTCTATCTTATTCTATTTACAATGCATAATCAAATACATTCTGAATAGAAAAGACGAAAATGAAAATTTGGAAAAAGAATATATGAATAGAAAAAAGGCAACAATTTAGATCCTAAATATATTGTACCTTGTCATTGTACTGGTTGGAAAGCAACAAAATAGATAGTTATATGTATTATTTGGTATGTAACCTAATTTTTGTATTTATTGATAAATTGCCTTCATATTTACTGAATCTAATTGATAATTATGGCGTTATTCTTTCTCGCCTTAGAATAATATCCTGTCATAAGTTCGTGGTATGCCTATCACATACAAAGTATGGAAAATAGTTTCTGAATCCGTAATAGCAATTATTTTTGCTCCAAGATCAGAATATTTGTCTATTACGCATCGATTACTAATACCAATGTTGACTTCCGCATAGTTATATCAGAAGTCAATTCTTCTTCTTCTTCTTCTTCTTCTTCCCATTTCCCTTCTTTTTTGTTGGCAATACTTAAGGATCCTTATCTAGCATATCTGATTTTCATTAGAGATGAGTAAACTTTTTGATATCTTTTCTCTTTAATTTTAGAGTAGAAATGGCAGCCTAAAGGATTAGAGTAATTAAATCCATAGTAGTATTTATCAATAATAATATTGTATATTGCATAAGGTCCTTTATACGAAGACTATATTCCAATGTAAAAAATATTGTTTGCAGATTTGCTACTTTTACTCTTTGCTAGAGTATTAATCAATATCTTTTTGTTCATTTCAATTGCTACTATTACTATACTATCTTGTGTTATCAGAAACTTTTGAAAAGAAATTTGGGTTGTTGATATGAGCTCATAGAATCATTGCAATGGAGAGATAATAGGAGTTAGAGTTTCGATTTTTATATTCTATGAAGAATTCCGATTAACGACATGTAATATTTAGTTATATAAATAGGAAAAAAAATTATCCGATATAAAACACTTACAATACTAGTCCTCAATATAGACATACATAGTCTATATGAATACATTTGGTAATGATGATAAGTAAAAGATAATCTACATAAAAAATGAAGAAGATGACGATGATTTTGACAGATCAGAGATAATAGCAAGATAAAGACTATCTAAAAGTAAGGAAAACAATCTAACTTACCTATCGCAAAAGATAAGTAAAAAATTTCGTAAGGAATGGTAAAGCTATATCAAACGGTAATTTTATTTCTGCATTTTCTATATCTTTATTTATTTCTTCGTTAAAGCAAGCCCTATCACTTTGACATTTGCTATTTTTTTCTAATTCTTCTTCTTTATTTTTCTCGTCTATCTTCTGGGAACTTGGTTGCTGTTCATCATTCTTATCTTCTACTGGAGTCTCCTGCATTCTTGCTGTAGTTTTGCTTGCTGAGAAAGTATCATGATATTTAAGTAAATCTCTAAGATTTTGTACATTCTGCTTCATCTCATCCGTGAATTTTTTTACATTAGTATCATCATATACTAGATCACTTTCTTTATTATTATCATTATTGCTGGTGAATCTAATTATATCATTGTCTGTAGTATCGCTGTCCCTGCTGCCATCATCAAGTTCTTCTATCATTTCTTTCTCTTTTACTTCTACTTCTTGTAATACTGCCTCTTCAGATTCTAGCATAGGCTTTATCCTACTTTCTGAAATAGGCTCATTTTCTATTGCAGGCTTATCTTCCTCACCAGTAAGTCCAGTAACTTGAGATTCAGCTACAGTAACAACAGCAGCTTCATCTTCAGCTTCAGCAGCAGCTTCATCTTCTTCTTCAGCAGCTTCTTCTTCAGCTTCATCAGCAGCTTCATCTTCAGCTTCAGCAGCAGCATCAGCTTCTTCTTCAGCTTCATCAGCAGCATCTTCTTCAGCTTCATCAGCAGCATCAGCTTCTTCATCATCTTCCAATTCTGGCGGTGCTAAAGGTGGAGGAGGAGTAGGAGGTGGTGGAGGAGGAGGAGGAATGTTCTTGACAAGAACATTCATGGTATCAGTATCAATTAAGCCATGGTTATCCGTAACTGAGAATTGAAGTGTAAATGTAGTATCAGCTGGTATATCTAAGGGAGCATTAAATACTGGTGTTGCTATATTGTTATTAGACAAGCTGACAAAAGGACTTCCTCCAATTTGTGTCCATTTATAGATTAGGGTATCCTCTGGATCAGGGTCACTACCTTTACTGTTATTAAGAAGTATGACTTGTTTTTCATTGACTGTGAGATCAGGTCCAGCATCTGCTACTGGACGATGATTTTGAGATGAGAATGGCAGATAAAGTACTTGTCCAGTGGTATTAAATAATCCGTTGTTATATGCTGCTGATACTTCCTCTGCTGACAAGGACCTATTCCATACTCTAATTTCACCAATACCACCAATAAAGTATCCATCACCTTTACCATCAACTAGTCCCAATGAATTAGCTCCTATTCTAACTGGTTGTATACCTGTATTATCAGGTATTGTGTCTGGTATTGGTGGTGGTGTTGTTGTTAAATTACTTGCTGCTTGAACACCATCTACATATAATTTAACTGCGGAACCATCATAAGTTCCAACAGCATAGTGCCAATTACCATCACTATAATTGCTTGGTGACATTACAAAATGATTAGCACCTGAAGAATTTTCAAACCCAGTCTGTATATTTTCAGAATCAATCATCCAT
>Ga0126305_10001070_pt1 | contig 12053 bp, 11 predicted proteins | sample Plot26_FD_92536 | JGI IMG/M metagenome (GOLD analysis project Ga0126305, IMG submission 92536) | Serpentine soil microbial communities from UC McLaughlin Reserve, CA, USA - Plot26 | ecosystem: Environmental > Terrestrial > Soil > Grasslands | place: USA: UC McLaughlin Reserve, Lake County... | reverse complement strand
GAGATGGTCGGCACGGAGGCGTTCCTCCATCCCGAGTTCTCGCTCGTCCGAGCCGAGCTCCTCCACGGTCTGGGAGACGAGGAGGCGACCGTGGCGGCGCTTCGGGGCGTGGTCGCCTCCGGCGGCAGGCTGGGCCTGCGCATGCCCGAGCTGCGCGCCGCCACGCTCCTCGTCCGCCTCCGGCAGCCGGGCGCGGTCGAGCAGCTGCGGCGTGTGTACGAGAGCTTCACCGAGGGGTTCGACGATCCCGACGTCGTCGACGCCAGAGCGGCGCTGGCCGAGGTCGACGTGCCCGTCCCTTAGGGCTGCTCGAGCTCGAGCGGAGTGCGGAGAGTGGCGGGAGTCTGGTTTACGAGTAGCGACGAGACTCTCGCCTGCGCGAAAGTCCTTACGCCTGGACGTTGAGGGCACCTGTGGGGCACGCGGCGCACGTGCCCCACGAGCCCTAGAGAGACGAAACTCCCTCGTTAGCAGGGCAGACGTGGAGCGGGAGCGACGGGAACGTGCGGGGCCTTTTCCGGAGCCGCGTGCGGGATCAGCCCGGGATGAGTGGTTGCCCATGCGGTAAACAGCGCGGGAGGTGCGGGATCTCGTAGGCAGGCCTTCAGCGAATTTCAAGATCAGGAAGGGCGAGCAAGGCGACGTCCACCCCTTCCTTACCACCCTGAGGCAGACGCGGGAAGCGCGGGCACACCCAGGGCCTCGCGTCCACGAGCGCCGCAAACCGGACGAATCCGACGGCTAGGAGTGACCGAAAGCCCTACCATCGCCGCCGGGCGCGAGGAGCGGCCAGCGACGCCGCGGGAAGAACGCGCGCACCGCCGATCTCTGCGGCGACGGTCTACCTCGGAGCGCACTACTGGCTCGACCGGCCTCGCAGGAGCGGCGCTCGGAATCGGCATCGGGCTCGAGGCCAAGGCTGCGTCTCTTCGCTAGCGCCTGTTTGGCGGGCGACTCCGCAGCTCAATGGTCGTCGTCAATTCGCCTGAGTAGCGAAGCGTCGCTTCTCGAGGTCTGCCTCGTGGACGGCCTCCGCCGCGCCAGCGCCGAAGCGCAGGAGGCGCCCGCCGAAGGCGACGCTGCATGCGGCGAACCATGCCCAGCCGAGTAAAAGTCCCGCGATGGTGTCTGTGAGCCAGTGCACGTCGAGAAAGATGCGCGTACACGCCACCGCCACGGCGATGCCGGCAGCCGCGCCCGCGAGAAGTGCTCGTCCATGTCGCCGCACGCCGCGGCCGAGCACGAGTGCCGCGGCCGCGTAGAACGCCGCAGCCGCGGTCGTGTGGCCGCTGGGGAAGGACGGTCCCAGTGTCTCGGCAACCGGGTTCAGCGCGGGCCGGACGCGATCCAGCAGGTCCTTGATCCCATTCGTGAGAAGCCACTGCCCGACCAGCACGCTTGCGAGAAAGACGGGGATCCAGCGGTTGGGCCGGCGCACGTGCGCGACCACAGAGACCACGATTGCGAGCACAGCAACGAACCAGGTTTCGCCTAGCTGCGTGATGAGTGTTAGCCCACGTTCCGACACAGACCCCGCGTGATCCGCACCCCACCGAGCGACGCTTGCGTCGAGGTCGACGAGCCGTGAGTTCGTCCGCACGAGGTACGCCAGCGCGCCGAGGAGGATGCCTCCCACCATTACCGCCCCGAGGGCGACGGTCAGGGCGAGCCCTGTCGCCGCCTCCGGGTTGAGCCTGCTCTTGATGAAGCGTCGGAGCCGGCTGTGATGCCCGATCTCGCGCCCGAGCGCCTGCGCGGCGGCGACGCTGGGTGTCGGTGACGCGATTCCGGCCGGGTAGTGCCACGCGACCCAGGCGACGACGGACGCGACGCTGAGGGCTACGACGGAGAGGACGAGAAGTGGCATGAGCTCGGCTTGGTGTCGATACGAGCGTTTTCCCTCGAGCCGGTGCGGGCAAACTGATCGGCGGCACCTCCTCTTCCTCCGTGAGCTTCGCAAGGCACAGCGTGACCCTCGCCGTGATCCCGTGTCACCGCACGCCACCCTCGGTCGAGCTCCTCGACGCGCTCCAGGCGCACGTCTCAAGAGTCGTGATCGTCGATGACGGCATGGCGGCCGAGGCCGCCTTGCATCTGGCCGAGCTCGCGGCGGCGTGGTCTGCTGTCGAGGTGATCCGCTTGCCGGCGAACCGCGGGAAGGGCCACGCGCTCGCCGCGGGAATCGCCCGAGCAGGGGCAGTCGCCGACGAGGTCCTGACGTTCGATGGGGACGGGCAGCATTCCGTCGCCGTCGTCCCCTCGTTCCTCGCGGCGGAAGGCGATCTCGTGATCGGCAACAGGGCCGATCGCGACGCGATGCCATGGGTACGTCGCGTCGCGAACGCGGTATCGAATCGGCTCCTGTCGCGCGCCACACGCGCGCCGATACTCGACGGCCAGTGCGGCATGCGGCTCCTACGCGAGCGAGCGCTCGCGATCGAGTTTCCCGGCGGCCGGTACGAGGCGGAGACACGCCACCTCAAAGCGTGCCTGCGGGTGGGCCTGAAGGTGACGTGGGTTTCGATTCCGACCATCTACGGGAGGGAGCGGAGCGCCTTTCGGCCGATCCGCGACAGCGTGCGCGTGCTGATTGGAATCTTTGCGTGGAGCATTCCCGTCGTCGAGAGAAGATCGAAAAGGAGCCAACCCGTGCCGTAGCCCAGGGCGATCGCCGCGACGGTGTCGAGCGGGAAATGCGAGCCGAAGAGGACGCGCGAGAACGCGACCACAGCCGTCCAGGCCCAGACGGGGATGCGCAGGAACGGGTAGAGGCGCGCGGCCGCGAAGGCCAGCGCTGCCGTCACCGTGACGTGGCCGCTCGGATACGACGGCAGGGCACTCCAGCTTTGGCCCTCCTCCAAGTTCACGCTCGTCTGCCCGAAGATCTCCTCCGGGCGGGCACGGTCGTAGACGGTCGCGACCGCCAGGAGCAAGAGGTACGCGAGGAGGGCGGTGATCACGGGATACGCGGCGGCGGCCGCCAGCGCATAGCGACGCGTGATCAACGTGAGCACGAACGCTGTCACGCCGAGGATCGCGTACGGCTGAAGGTTTGGATCGACGATCTCCCAGAAGAGATCCGGTCCCGGACCATGCTCGTTGATGCAGCGGAAGAGCCATTCGTCCGCGGCTGAGAGCGGCGTCTCACCGACGAGGACACCGGCCCCGAGGATGGCCGCGAACAACACGACGGTGCCCGCGGCGAACCGCAGCCACGCGTTCTCGATTGGCACGCGTAGCTGCCGGCCCGGAACGAGTGCGAGCGGGAGCAGCGCCGCAAACGCGGCTGCTGAGGACAGTCCGAACAACGCCCGGTAGCTGCCGGTGACGTGTATCAGCCAGCCCGCCGCGGGCAGCGCGACTGCGGACGCCAGCGAACGAGAGGAGTAGAAGAGGGCCGTGTAGCCACCCACCTCCGTGGACGGCATCAGCGACGCGAAGAGTGGAAACCCGAGCGCGGTGACGACGCCGAAGCCGACCGCCGCCGGGACGAGTGCGACGGCAACAACCGCGACCGAGCTGGCGGCGGCCACGATACCGAAGCCGACGCCCATCGCGACGATGCCGAACGCGAGCAACGGTTTGAATGTGTCGGGCGACTGCACCCGTCCGGCGACGAGCATTGCGGCGCCGGTCAAGAGGCCGACCGCGGCGAGAGCGAGCGAGGCGACCGCGGCGGATAGCCCGAGCTCCTTCTTGGCGTAGAGGATGAAGAAGACGGGCAGTGCGCCGTAGGAGAGCACCCACATGAACTGCGCTCCGAGCATCGGAGTCACACCTCGGCGACGGAGCGCTCCCAGGTAATACGCGAGCGGCTGTCGTTCGTGCTTCGTGGACGCAGCGCGGCTCGCCGGCGCGTCGATAGTCGCGTATGTGATCCACGCGAGCACGGGCACGACGGCCGCGGCGGCTACGAACGGCAGCCAGAGATGCACCGATACGAGCACACCGCCGGCTGCGACTCCGACCAGCGAGCCCGCGAGCGCCGCCGTCTCCTGCACCGAGGTCCCGCGCGCCTGCGCCCGCGGCGCGAACAACAGTGGGATCAGCACGCGGTACGCGGTAGTGACGATGTTGATGCCGACGTAGACCACCGCGCCGAGCGCCCCGAGCAGGAGATAGGACGAGTCGCTGGCCACGCCTAAGGCCGCGAGCCCGACGGCCGTGATGACGGCGCCGGCGAGGATGAACGGCCGATCGACACCTCCTCTGCGCGCAGTGAGGCGGTCCCGCACGTATCCCACGATGAGCGGCACGGCGAAGCCGGCGGCGGCGTTGACGAGCATGACGGTGCCGATCAGACCTGGGGCCTCGCGCACGTGGTTGAGCAGCACCGGCAGGTACGTCGTGACGACGGCCCGTGCAAGTCCGATCGCCACTGACACCGCGGCGAATGCAGCCAAGAACGTCTTGCCCGGCTCGGTGATCCGCCGGGTCACGGTGCCACTACCTTGAGCGCGCCCGCTTTCACCGAGACCTCCGCGGCCCCGCGCCCGAGGTTCGTCGAATCCGCGACGATCGGCGACGCGCCGGGATCTATGGTCAGACGATCGACCGACCAGGAATGCGTCTTCGAGCTCTCGACGTGCGTGCCACGGCGTAGGCGGACGAGCAGCGGAATCAACGCCGTCCGGCCGCTCCACCTGTTCATGACGAGCTCGACCCGGCCATCGTCCGGGGACGCCTCGGGCGCTACCTCGAGACCGAAGGCATAGAGCGGGAGGTTCGCCACGAAGAGCTGTGCTACGCGGATGCGGAGGCGCTCGCCTCCGAAGACGGCGGTGACGGTCGTCCCGGTGAAGTGACGCACCGCCTCCGCCGCCGCCCTGAGTGCGGCCAGGACGTCGGTCGAGTTGCCCGAGCGGTAGTGGGCCCGCGCGACCGCGTGGAAGCCGACGCTTACACCCTCGACGGCGTAATAGCTGACCCCGCCGCGGACCACGTCGATGAGATCGAGACTTCGCGGACTTCCATCGACCGCGAGTGCGGCCGCCTCATCGAGCTCCGTCGGGATCCCGAGGCTGGTTGCAACGTTGTTGGCGCCTCCCGCGGGCAGCAGCGCGAACTCGCACGCTGCGAAGCCCACGTTGACCGCGGTGTGCAGCGACCCGTCGCCGCCGAGAAGCGCAATGCGCCTTCCCGCCGCGCCTGCGAGCGCTCGTCGAAAATCGTCGGGTGCAGCCGTCGCGTACGCCTCCACGTTGACGCCATGGGCAACAAGAGCATCACGCGCATCGCGCAACGAATCCTCGCCGACGCCACTCGCATTGGCATTTGCGAGTAAGAGGACGTCCACCTGCCGTCACTCCTCAGCCGCAGATCCCTCGCGCCGCGACACGTCACCTGTCCGGCGCAGCGGGGCGACAGTGCTCTGCGACCATCGAAGGAACGAGGCGCATCGCGCGGCAACTGACGTTGCTGTCCGAGATCATGACGCTGCTATTTCCTCGTCCACCCGGGCTGAAACGAGTCCCGGTCATGCGCGGTTCCGTTCGCCCGCCGGACGAAGGCTTAGACCCGCGTTCTGTACGACGTGAGCGGACAAGTACCCCGGATTGCGGGAATCGGCAGCTCCGGCCGGCTGCTTGCGGCGATTCGGATGCGGGATGTACGCCGGATGAGATAGACACCGACCGTCGTCTGCGCCCCGACAGACAACAAACTATCCTGATTTTCAGGGTCTACGCGAGACGAAGGACGGGAGCGACGGGACGCGAACCCGCGACCGGCGTGACAGTTGGGCGGCAAGGGTTGCCGTTGTTCGTCGTTAGTGCTACTGACCGCGCTGGCGGCACTTCTGCGCGCTAGTTGAATTTTGTTCGCCACCGCTGCGTTCCAGAATCGTTCCCGGCCCGGAGGTCTGACCGGCACGCGTGGAGGAAGCGAGGCGGAACACGTAGGAACACCTAGTTACCCGCGCGGTGACCGTGATGGGTCTGGGGTTCCCAAATGGATACGGGAGCGACGGGACTCGAACCCGCGACCTCCGGCGTGACAGGCCGGCGTTCTAACCAACTGAACTACGCCCCCGGGGACGGCCTAGTCTAGCTACGAGATATGCGTCAAGCCGAGCTGGCGCAGGAGCGTCACTCCATCGGAGTAGACGTCCTTGCGGGCCACGAGGCCGTGCTCGATCGGGATGATGTCCATCCCGCGGTAATCGACCTTCTTGCCACTCGGCTCGATGGTCATTCCGGAGCGGTTCATCGGTCCCTCGTGAGTCCCGCGTGCGGTCCACTCCTGGACGACGAGGTCGTCGCGGATGTACTTGCTCCGCGCCTCGAAGCTCAGGTCCGGGAAGACGCCGAAGATGCCTGTGATCGCCTTCGCGATCGCGTCCCGGCCGACGTTGACGTCACCTGTCGTGTGGTTTTCGAACACGGAGTCCTCGGTGTGCATGGACACGATCGCCTCGACGTCGTGTGCGTTCCACGCGGCGTTGTAGCGGTCGATGAACTTCTGGAGATCGGCGCCGTTCACGGCGTCAGCCTACGACAGCAGGTCGAGGATCCCAAGCGGCCGGCGGAACGGCGCGACCACGTAGGCGCCCTGCGCGCGGTCGCGCGAGCCCTCGAGCAGCTCGCGGCCGATTTGCATCCCGATCTCGCCCGCACCCGCGCCTGCGTCCCGCAAGCCGTTCAGCACGCGGTCCGGGACGACGATGCCCGGAACCTCGTTGTGGAGGCGCAACGCGAGTTGATGGCTCCAGACGGGAAAGATCCCGACGAGCACCGGGATCGGCCACTCGCCGCCGAGGAGCTCGACGAAGCGGTCCATGTACTCGAGGTCGAACAGGATCTGCGTCATCGCGAAATGCGCGCCCGCCTCGACCTTGCGCTGGAATCGCTCCAGCTCGTTGTCGAGGTCGTCCGCGGCCGGGTTGACCGCGACGCCGATGTAGAAGGAGGTCGCGGCGTCGATCGCCCGACCGTTGTAGTCCTCGCCGTGGTTGAGGCGCGTCATCAGCCTCGCGAGGCCGATCGAGTCGATCTCGTAGACGCCGCGCGAGCCGGGGTAGTCGCCGACCTCGGGCGGATCGCCGGTCACCGCGAGCACGTTCCGGATGCCGCACGCGTGCGCGCCCAGGAGCTGCGACTCGAGCCCCATGATCGTCGCGTCGCGCGTGGTCAGATGCGGAATCGTCTCGACGCCCGCCACGCGCTCGATCTCGACCGAGAGCATGAGCGCGCTGGCGGCGGCGCGTGCGGTCGCGTTGTCGTTGATGTCGACCCAGCCTGCGTTCCCAGAGCCCTTGAGCGCGCGGGCGACCTCGATCATCCCGTCGTAGCTGCCGCCGAGCGGCGGGTCGATCTGCACCGACAGCACCCACTCGTTCTCGCGGAACGCGCGGGCGAGATCGGTCTCCTCGCGCTGCTCGGGAACCGCCACCTGCACCTCGCGCTCGGCGAACACGAGCGGCGCGCTGGGCTCGCGCTCTTCCTTGACCGCCGAGGCGATGGCCGCGATCTCGGTCGGCGTCGTCCCGCAGCAGCCCCCGATCACACGTGCGCCGAGGTTGCGGGCGTGCGCCGCGAACTCGGCGAAGTACTCGGGTGAGGCGTGCGGGTAGATGATCCGGTTGCCGGCCATGCTCGCGAGGCCGATGTTCGGCATCGCTGCGAGCGGGACGCCGTTGTCCATCTCGCTGAGCGCGGCCAGGGCAGCCTGGATGCCCGCGCCGTGGTTGGCGCCGATCGCGGCGACACCTAGCACGTGGAGGCGCTCCGCGGCCTCCCTGGCCTGGACGCCGGAGAGGGTCTCGGCGCCTGCGTCGAACGTGAGCATCGCCAGGATCGGGAGGGACGAGACACTCCGCACCGCTTCGATCGCGGACGTGAGCTCGTCCAGCTCGAAGAAGGTCTCGACAGCGAACAGGTCGACGCCGCGGCCCTCGAGCACCTCGGCCTGCTCGGCGAAGATCTCCTTGCGCTCGCCTTCGGGTACGTCTCCTTCTCCCAGCGGGCCGATCGAGCCGGCGATGAAGACGTCGCGCCCGGAGATCTCGCGCGCCTCGCGGGCGAGCTTGACGCCCGCGCTGTTGATCTCGCGGAGGTCGTCTTCCAGGTAGCTCGCGGCGAGCTTGCGCCGGTTTGCTCCGAAGGTGTTCGTCTCGATCAGGTCGGCGCCGGCCTGGATGAAGCCGACGTGCAGCTTGACGACGGTCTCGGGCGCGCGGAGGTTCGCCTCTTCGGGGATTCGGGCGCGCGGGGCGGCGCTCGAGACGAGGACGCCCATGCCGCCGTCTGCGACGAGGGGTGGCCCGTCGGCCAGGCGCTCGAGGAAACGGTTGGCCATCGGCGGAGCCTACTTTCGGCGCCTGGCCGTGGCGGACGTGCTGGTTCGGGGAATTCGGGTCACTTCCATCGCTCTCGGCGGTAGCACCCTGCCCGGGCGGGCGGGTTGCTGCGACGTCTCAGGGCCGAGTCCCTCGGTCGCTCTTGATGGGCGCTGCGAGCGTAGCAAGCTGCTCGGGAGAGGGCCGTCGAAGCTGCCCCACGCCCCCACCCTGGGTGGGGAGAGAGTTCCACCCGCCACCCACTGCCAGTCTATCGAGCGGGCTGTTTCGCGCACGTGCCAGAAGTGTGCCAATTTGCAGGGCTTTTCGCTCAGGCCTACACGATCCGACGTAGGTCAAGCACTAAAGTCAACCGCGAAAAGGTGATGGATGAAGCGGTACGCCAGCCTGCACTATCCGGGAACCGAGCGGGGCCCCGATGCGGCGGGGGCCAACTCGGAAAAACGAGCGGGCTCCAATGCGGCAGGAGCCACTCGATATCCACTCCGGTTTCTTCGGAGACGTCAGGGCGGGCCGGGCGGCGGCCCGCTCTGACGTTCTCGGGGCTAAAGATTCAGCGCCGGAACGCCGAAGCCTCCAAAGACTCCTTTCCGTGGCCACGGGACTGACGGCAACCATTCCTGCGGCTAGTGGAGTAAAACGGGGCGGCGGGGCGACTCGCCGCCCCATCATCTTCAGCGTTCCGGATGCAAGAGCCGGCCTTCCATCCCGCCGGCCACCGTCAAGACCTGCCCGGTCACGTGCCCCGAGAGGTCATCCGAGGCAAGCACGACCACCTGTCGCGCCACGTCCTCGGGTTGCGCCACTTTGCGCAGCGGCATCGTCCGCGTCACGCGCGCGACGACGTCGGGATCCGTCAGCGTCGTCCGCGTCATCGGCGACTGCGTCCACCCAGGGCAGACGACGTTCACGCGGCCCAGCGGTGCGACGCGCACGATCTCATTCTTCAGGCTCAGCAGCAAGCCGTGCGCGAGCGCGGACTTTGCGGCCGCGTAGTCCGCGTGCCCGGCCTCGCCGAACAGGCCGGCCGTCGACGCGACCATGACCAGGCTACCGTGCCCGTTTCGCGCGACCTCGCGTAGGAAACCACGCGCCGTCAGGAACGTGGCGGTCAGATTCGTCCGCACCGTCTCCTCCCAACGCTCGAGCGGCACCTCCCAGAGCGGCAGATCCTCCTCCGGCCACTTCCCGGCGACGGCCGCGCAGACGTCCAAGCCGCCGAGCGCCTCCACGCTCCTCCGAAAGAGCTCGTCCACCTCGGCCTCGACCCGCAAATCGGCGCCGACGATCGTCGCCCCTCCGAGCTCCTCGCTGAGCGCCTCGGCCCGCTCGCGACCCTGATGGAAATGCAGGACGACCTCGCAGCCCTCCGCGGCGAACGCCTGCGCGCATACCCCGCCGATCCCGCCGGAAGCCCCGGTCACCAGCACGCGCTTGCCCGAAAGACCCGTGTCCACGGCGGCAGGCTACGGCCTCGGGGTTAAGTCGGCGCGTCGAACAGCCGAAAGAGGAACTCATGATGACGCCAGCGGAGCCCAACGACCTCCAAACGGGGATCGCAGTCCTCGATGCGCTGGACCCGAACGAGGAGCTGACGAAGGAAGAGCTCGACGTCCGCGCGTGGCGTTTCGGCCAGCTGATCGGGCACGGCTACGAGCTCGAAGACGCCGCAACCATCGCGCGCGCCGACTATGTGGACCTCGAGGCGGCACGCTCGCTCGTGGCCACACGCGGCTGTTCCTCGCGGCTCGCGGTTCGAATCTTGCTCTGACCGCCGCAAGTACGCTTTGATTCGAGAGTGTCTGATGTGCTCGCCCACGTCGTCGAAAGCGACGCACAACTAGTCTCCCGCTGCCGCGCGGGCGATGAGGACGCGTGGCGCGAGCTCGTCGAGCGCTTCTCACGCTACGTGTACGCGATCGCCGTGCAGGCGTACCGGATGCCCGAGTCTGACGCCGAGGACGTGTTCCAGGAGGTGTTCGCGCGCGCGTACGTGAACCTCCCCAAGCTGCGGAACGATTCAGCGATTCGCCCGTGGCTCGCGCAGATGACACGCCGGTTGTGCCTCGACACCATCCGCGCCGGTGCACGCGAGCAGGCCGAGGAGCTTCCGGAGCCGGTCGGCGCCGACGACGCGATCGCCAACCTCGACGAGGCGCTGTACGTGCACGACGCGCTCGCCACGCTCCCGGACAACTGCCGCGAGATCCTCGACCGCTTCTTCGCCCGCGACGAGAGCTACCGCAACATCGGTGATGCCCTCGACATCCCTCCGGGCACGATCGCCAGCCGGATTTCGCGCTGTCTGGTCAAGCTCAAGACCGAATTGGAAGACGAGGGAAGAAAATCGGTGTCCGCGGAGTCTGGTGGTTGACGATGCGCTACTACGACGAAGAAACGCTGTCCGAGCTACTCCGCACACTGCCTGCGCCTCCGCAGGCGTGGGTCGAGGCTGCGCAGGAAATCCCGCTCGCGCGGCGAGGCCTGGACGACATCGTCGAGCGCGCTCGGGAGGATCAGGCGTTTCGCACTGCTCTGATCGCCGATCTCGAGACGGCCCTCGAAGGAGCCGGCTACGAGACGAGCCCGGCGCTGGCCGAAGCCGTTCGCGCGCGCCTCTCCCTGTAGTCGAGGAAGATAGGTGCCGGCATGGCTGGTGACCTCCTCGACGCGCCGCTGCGCGACTTCCTGGACACTTTGTCCGGGGAAGGACCGGCGCCCGGAGGAGGCTCTGCCGCCGCGATCGTCGTCGCGATGGCGGCCGGGCTCGTGACCATGGTCGCGCGCGCCTCGAAAAACCACTGGGACGAGGCCGGCGGCGTCGTCGGCCAGTCCGAGACCTTGCGCGCCCGCGTCGCACCGCTCGCCCAGGCCGACGCGGACGCGTACCTCGCCGCTCTGGGCGTGCTCCGCGAGCCTGAGCAGCTCGAGGCGCGCTACCGCGATCAGAAGCTTCGGGCCGCCCTCGCCGAAGCGGCCGAGATCCCGCAGCGGATCGCCGAGACGGGCTGCGACCTCGCCTCCCTCGCAGCACTCCTCGTCGAGCGTGGCAATCCGGAAATACGCGTTGACGCCGCCGCTGCCGCGATCCTCGCCGAGTCGGGCACCCGCGTGGCCGCCAAGCTCGTCGAGACGAACCTGGGGGCGACAGACGACGATCCTCGCGTGCGCCACGTCAGAGCCCTCGTCGACGCCGCGGCGGAGGCATCGAAGCGCGCACTCGCCGCGGCGCAGTAGCTCCCAACAGTCGTACGATCACTTCCATGTCCCAGTCGGACCCCACGAATCCACAGCAGGAAGCATCGCAAGAGCTGCGGCCGGCATGGAGCCTTCCGGCCGGAGCCGCCGACGACATCAAGATCCCGGTCGAGTGGCCCGGCGAAGTCACCAGAGACTGGGCGTGGGGCGGTTCGACCGGGCAGGGCGTGCGGGTCTGCATCCTCGACAGCGGGGTCGACCAGGGCCATCCGCTGGTCGGCGAGATCCAGCAGTCCGTCGCAGTCTCCGTCGGCCCGAACGACGAGGTGATCGTCGAGGACGACACCGAGGGCGACCTGTGCGGGCACGGCACGGCCTGCGCCGGGATCGTGCGATCGCTCGCGCCGGACTGCGAGATCATCAGCGTCCGCGTGCTCGGGGCCGGCTTCACCGGGAGCGGCGGCGTGCTCCTCGCCGGCCTGCGCTGGGCGGTGGAGCAGAACTTCGACGTCGTGAACATGAGCCTCTCGACGACGAAGCGCCAGTTCGCCGGGATCCT